>JAEHJW020000975.1_pt1 | contig 17055 bp, 30 predicted proteins | sample 9271431 | NCBI WGS metagenome assembly JAEHJW02 | reverse complement strand
GGGCACAGTCATTTCGTTAAAATTGGCACACCCACAAACGAAAAAACAAAACTCCAATCGAAAAATAATCTCATCGCGATCCTTCGACAATCACAGTCCCCCCTAGCAAGACAGAACGAGACGCGAAGAACGGTGTCGTCCTTGCGTCTCGTTTCGATTCGTCAACCTTCGTATACCTAGACATATCCGAAGGCCCTAAACCCTTCCCTAGAAAACTAGCGGCCCCGCTCCGAATATCGGGCCTCTGTTTCCCGTTCTTGTTCGGCCGCTTTATCCTGGGCCTTCTTCAAGCCGTCAGTCATTTCGGGGGTCACTTCGTAATTGGTATCGACTTCGTATTCCCGACCGTGGTTTTCGATTTCCGTCTTAATCATTCAAATCACCTCCTTTCATAGGGCTTCTTCCCCTGATCCTTGCAACTTGTACACAAACAAACTCCACACTTCGGCAATCGATCCACGTTCAACCCTCCCCAATCAAGGACTAATCATCCAGACAAGCCACGCCGTCTTCGTGATAGCAGTCCCCCGTACAAGGATATAAATCGTCCATAAAACAATTCCCACTAGGGCCAGGGCTACTAACCCCTGAAAAGGTTTAAGCTTCTTCTCCAAAGGATCGGCCCACGGCATTTTAAACATGTAAACTCCTCCTTTAAGAAACCGTACAGAAGACCGAAGAATCGGCCATTAGTTTCCAATCGTTTATTTTTGCATAGCTACCACCGGAAACACCCTGCCCCCAAACTTCCAAATAATCCCCCACACTAACGGCTATATCGTCAGTAAAGACCGTAAAGCTTGCGGATAGTGTCGTCGAATGGACCGTGCCCACCTGTACACCATTTTTATAAACAACTGCATAGGCGACCGTCGAATTCCCCGTAACCGATTCTAACGACATAGAACACCTGACTACGCCGCGTTGCTTCATAGTGAACCTAGACCCTAAGCGATAATAAACCCCTACACCATTAGTGGCATCGGTTTGGTATGTGCCCGCATTTTCGACAATCGTTTGAGTTCCCGCAATTAATACCCCTTCTACAGCCGCCCCCGTAACCATGCCGCCATTCACTCCGGCGGTATAGCCTGTCAAAATAGTAGCGGCCGAGGCCGTGGCATTGCCTGTAAACGTTCCAGCAACCCCGTAATTCGTAACCCCCTGGCGAATATTTCCCGCCACATTATTAGGGTCTGCGGTTCCGGCCGAGGCAACCGTCCCGCTTCCGTTATGATACCCCGCCGGAATCGTCTGGACCGTGGCATTAGGAGTAATAACTACCGCCCCATTATTCGGCATACTCCCCACGGCATTGATAAGCGTATTAGAAGAAAAGGTATCAGGGGTTAATACATGCCCCGCCACCGCCGTCCCGGCGGGCTTTGGTGAACTTATCCGTACAGTCATAAGGCTTTCACCCCTTTAGTTAATGACCGAAATCCCAGCCGTCAAGGCCGCCGATCCAGCCCCATAAATTACAATAGTGCTCCCAGGAATCACGTCCAAGGAGAACACCCCTCCATTCGGCCCCACATATAATCCACCATTGGCATTCGTAACCGTGGCAGGGCCTAGGTACAGCTTATTGACGGTATCGAAGTTTTGAATATTAATCGTCCGCCCACTAACTACTCCACTGAATAAGATCGTCGCGGTCGTAGCTACTGCAATCTGACTCCCCGATATAATCCCGGACGTTGCCGCCTGGGCCGCCGTGGCCACCGCCGTCTTGACGCCATTCACGGCCGTCACGACGCTTGAGATCGTCGCGTCCAAGTTCGGCGGGTTAGCCGCCGTGTCCTCTATGACATGAACGATGGGCATAGTATTGACCGCAACTTCCCCGATATGGTTCGCCCCTACAGGGAGTGCGGGCATAGATGCAATAACAACATTAGGCATTGTATTAATATTGACTGTGGGCGTCCCGGTAACGGTAACATTGGAGGCGATCCCGCCCGTTGTCATAGGCCCCCCACTGACAATAATAGGCTCGTTCGAGAATAATACGACGGCTTGGTTTGCACCCGCTCCCAGGGGCGAAGGCGTCGACCAGTGCATTGTCGCGTTCTGCGTTTCGTCGATGGGCATACCGATATAAATATAGGGTTGCGTCAATATAGCGTCTAAGGGTTGAGCGTAATTCGTGCCCTTAGAATAAGCTAACACAGCCCCCGAGCCATTAAGTACGGCCATGAATCGTGCCGCCCTTGGAATATCTATATCGAATCGCCCGGAAGTTCCTACTCCCGGCAAGGAAAGAGGCTTGGACCAGATCCACCCCTTGTATTCAGACATTACGTTCCCCCCTTTTTCTTGCGACTGTTTACCATTTGACTGGTAGCAATGGCGAAGGCTTGTTCATTGTTAAACCCTTTTCGCATTAAGGCCTCTGCCACCTTGTCTCTGTGCTTGACGTCTCTGTCTGTCCAGCCTTTAGGTCCAGGCATGGTCAACCCCCCTCTATCACGACGGGAACGTCTGTTATAACCTTAAATCCCATTAAGAGCAATGCACCACCTAGAGCAACAAAAAAAATCTGAGCAATTTTTGAATCAGACGTGAGGCCCCCGGCAAAGGCCCCGCCAGCCCCCGCCGTGGGAACCGTAACGGACGAGTCCCCGCCCGCCGCCTTAACGAGTTTAGAATCATAGGACTGTACCACCGGGTCAGTGTTGAGAGCCTTCACCCCGGCGGACGTAGGCCAGCCGGAATTGTACGCCGTATATCTCAGCAGATCAATTCCCGAAAGCCCCTTAGATACCCCCGCCGAATAGGCGGGGGCCATAGCATTCGCGGCGATCGTTGCGTTTGTGGTCGAGTCGGCAAGTTCTCCCACGCTATACCCGGTCCCGAGGCCCCCGGCTCGGTTGAGTTGGAAGAGGCCCACGCTATCTTCATTCGCTGTTACTGTATGAGCCCTGGGGTTTCCTCCCGATTCAATCGCCATAATGGGTTGCCAGATCGTCGAGGGAATCCCTTTAGATGCAAAAATTTCGTCGACTGAGGGCATGATATCACCCCTTTAATTCAGTAATAAGGGCCTTTATCGTACTATCGAATTGGGCTTGTAACGCCGCCAGAGCTTCGGCCACTTTCGCGTCTGTGGCTGTGGTATGGGCTTCGAGGGCGGCGTGTAAGGTTTCGGGGGTCACAGTGTTGGGAGGGGTTACGACGGGGGCCGATCCGCCCAGGAACCGAGAGAGGGGGGCCGCGAGAATATCGCCAAAGTCGTGAAGGCGGGCCGCCAGTTTCGCGAAATCGGAACTGTCCAAGAATCCTACTTCCAGTAATACGGCGGGGGCGGCCGTGCCACAAATAACGGCCAAGTGGCGGCCATTAGGTCCACCGTCCTTCACAGCCTCCCCGTGTACTCCCATGATCGGGGCCAGGGCATTGACTAAGTCTGTGGCGATCGTCGCGGCTTGTCCGCCGGGCCATATATAGGCTTCGGTTCCTACGCCACCGCCACTATTACCATGAATAGAGAGGAAAAGATCCGCCCCCGCCTGGTCTGAGATATCGCACCGGGCTTGTAGGTCCTCCTGAACGTTCGCGGTCCCGCTAGGGCTGACGTCACTTGTCCTGGTCATGACGACGGTAACCCCCCGAGCCTCCAGGGCCTTTTTGAGATCGAGGCAGACATTAAGGGTAAAGTCCTTTTCCTCACACCCTCCCACACATCCAGGGTCATATCCGCCGTGGCCTGGATCGAGACAAAGTATCTTAGGCATTTACAGCACTCCTTCTTTGTTTTAAAGTTAGGAGCCCCGAAGGGGCCCCATCCATTTAGTTGTTGTTTACTCTACCGCCGCCGAAGACATAGCCGCCATTCGAATTATTGGCACTTGCGGCGGCCGCTTGGGCATTACTAAGGGTGGCCGCCATAGAGGGGGTTACATTATAATTGGTCGTAACCGATCCAACCCCTGGAATATTGGTGGAATGAATCGTAGTAATCGGTGAATAGGAAGAGGCGGACGGCTGAACGGAATACGCCTGAGTAGAACTTTGCCCGGTGCTAGAAGGCTGTGAATAAACTGGGGTCCTACTCATTTGACTGAGTAAAGATTGAGTGTTCGCAATGGAAGCATTTTGGGAAGTAATAGACGTGCTAAGGGTCTGCCCCAGGGCCGCAAGGGCTGAATCTTGGGTCTGTTTAAGCTGGGTAAACATACCCATTAAATTCTGGGTCGTCTTGGCTTGGGCGTCCGCCTGGGCGGCTGTCATGGCCCCGAGTTGTGTAGTAATTCCACTTTCGAAAGTTTGCTGAGCCGTTGACGCATCGGCCGCCGTTTTTGTTTGAGCGTCTGCCATAGAGTTTAGTTGGTCAGTCACGGAGGACTCAAACGCCTGTTCAGCCGTAGCGGCATTGTTCGCAGTCGTGACGGCGGCGTCTGCCTGGGTAGGGACGGCTGACGCCTGGGACGGCGTGGACGTCTTTGCCCCCATTACAGTTTTAACGAGCAGGAAGATCACCAGGGCCCCGCCCCCAAAGAATATTACTTTATCCTTTGGGGCGAGATTATTAAGGAACTCAGACATTCACCCCACCCCCCGGCGTGGATAACCCTGCCGGGCTTTGAGGTCTTGACGTTGTTTGGACGTGCCCGAACATAACAGGGACCGCGTGAACGTGCATAGGACCCTGGAAAGGGGCCGCCAATAGGGCCGCCATTTGGGCGGGGCCCTCATGGACCTGCCCCCCCGCAGGAACAAATAACCCGCCGAGGTTTACCCCCCTAAAGGTTTGAGGAACGAGGACCGGGAAGGACGTATTATCCATTCTTAACCCCTCCCCTGCAAGTCCTTAATAAGCAGACCGACGGCATTCCCTCCCGATGAAATAATAGACGCGGAGGTCGTGCCATTGGTCAGAACAAGATAAACGAAGATTAGAAGTAGCATTGCCCCTGCCACTCCCCAGAGGTCTTTCGGGTCAAACGCTGACATATTAGTTTCCCCCTTTCTTGATGATGAGGGGGCCAATTACTTTCCAGTTTAAAATAATCATACTGAAAAGCAGAACCCCAAGGAAAAGATTATAGGTATGGCGGGCGGCCCCCGTGGCGGACTGTCCGCCCGCCCAGAAGATAACCGCGAGAACGATAAGCCCGCCAGCCGTGAAGTTCATAAGGGCCACCACCTTTAGGCATTTTTCTTCGGATCGAGAGCAGGAACGAGCATACCGGGAACTCTCCCGTCGGGCGTCACGCCAATAATTCCGCTTTGTCCCTTGCTTGCCGCTTTGTCCGCATCTGAGATATAAGGAGAGTCGGCGATCGTATTCGATGAGGTTGAGGCGGCCGTGATCGGGGCCTTGATTACCGCGAGAAGGGATTGAAAGCGTTTGTTCGTGAAGAACCAGGCAGAGAGAATAAGGAGAAAGAGAATCGAGGCCGTTTCATTCATGCCTACCAAGGCTTGGGGCGTTTTCATGGAATCACCCTCCCCCCGTTTTGAGGGCCTTCCAGGCCGGGCCCATTTTCCCCTGGAATCCCAGGTAGGCTATAAGCCCACCCAGGACGATGGCGACAAACCCTACAGTACGCACTAAATGTTATTCCCTGGGGGGACGACTGGAGGATTTGTCGGATTTGTTTCCACGGGGGCAGGAGATAATACAGGTGTGGGAACTGGAGGCACAATGGCCTGAGTAGTAGGGAATTGCTTCAATAGGTTGTTGACGGCCGCCGTTGTACTTCGGCTTTGAAACCAGAAGTAAATGACTAGGGCAATCATTGACGTGATAAACGAGGAATCACCTTTTCCAATGAGCATGAGAACCCCGCCGCCTCCAATAACGAGACAAGAAAGCAGGAATTCAAAGATCAAGTCTAACACCTCCCTCATTAGATTTTCACCGCCCATCGTTCGGTAATGTGAAGGAGGTAGAAAACGCCCATCATCCCGGCCAAAACTAAAACGATGGATTTAACATCCTCCGACGCTCCCGCCTGGGGGGCGGCGGCATGTTCCGCCTGGGCTTTGGGGTCGGTTTGGGGGGCTACGTTTCCCCCCGTTTGGATATCTTCAAATAACATTCTTCACGCCCCCTTAAAAGCTCACTGGGTTGAGTGCTTCTGCATAGGTTATAATGCGGGCAGGACTTGCAATGTTCGTGGCCGCCGCTACCATAATCTGAGTTTGTAGAGTCTGATAAACGGTCCCGTCGATAATCTGGGTATCGTTCGGATTGTAGTTATCAGAGCCCGTGAATAAGTCGTGCAGGAATACGCCGACGGGTAGATCCGTTTCAAATTTTCGTCGGGTTTTATTGAAATAGTCCATCATAGAACCAGGACTATTATAGTTAAACTGCGGATATCCTGGGGTTAGATCGAGTTCGAACGCGGAAACGGCGGACGAATTAGGGGCCCCTGTTCCATCAATAACGACGTGCCATAGTCTCATATACTTAAATGGATCGGGGAAATGAATAGGAGACAATGCCCCGGCGGCCGTGAAGTTAGTCGCCTTTTCCTGCACGTTCAAGAGATACCCGATATTAGGTTGACCCAGGTCCGCTTTGAGGGCGGGAGTTGTTAGGAACTGAATGTTAGGTTGAATCCATGAAGGGGTTGCTCCTGCACTGATCGTTACCCCCGTGACGTTAGTCCCTCCATAAAGAGGGGAAATATATTGGTCGGACCCGTAAAGGGCGGGGGTAACTGTCAGACGTAATTTAGCCTTGACGGCGGCGGTCCCCATGGGTAAATGGCCCATCATGCTTTTTGGGTGTACCTGGAGAGGGATTCGAATCGGAAATCTCCAGACGTTTTCGGTTGTGGTCGATGAGGGGGCATTGACGGCCGGGAGATTATAGACCGTACTAGCCGCATAGGCGGGAGTTAAGAGAGAGCCGCCAGCCCATCCTTTGTGCATTGCGAGTTCACGAAGGAAATAGAAATAAGGGTTAACCCGTTGGAACGGTCCACCACCAAGAGAGACTTGGCAATCCGAGAAAATGTTAAAAGGGGCAAACGGTGAAATGCTGGGGGCGGTCGCGGTTGCCCCGCATGTAATCCCTAAAGCGATCAAACACATTACGTCGATATGAGACGCCCAGCCTGGGACTGAATCAAGTTCGATGTCTAGGACTTGTCCGCCGGACTGTCCGGCGTTGACCGTGAAGGTCGGCATTGCCCAGTTACGACGAAGGGCGTTCGCGAGGAAATTGTTATTAATTTCTTGTACGGTTGCGGCCATTGTTCGCGGCACTTCCTTTCAAATAAATTAAGCGGCTTGTACCACTTTATCGACACTATTGGTCACGACGTTTGGGAATCTCTTCGACAAGGCACTGGAGGCCAGTTTGAAAATGAAAATGCCGATAATAATAAAGATGATGGTCTTTGCACTTCCTGCTAAATTCATGAGAGCACCTTCCTTCTTAAAGTTTTAAGCCTGGATAATACACGGGGTCTTTCAGTGACTTGTGATAGTACCAAAACCCGTGAGGGTCGGGGGGGCGGGTCATGACTTTTTTACCTAAGATTGAGGCAATCTTTTCCCTGTCCTCTTTGACCAGGAGATCAAAAACAAAAAAATGGTCTGCTTCACTAAGAGCCGCATGGGGAATGTAAATTGGTTTTTGATTCCCTTGCCAGATAGAAACATGGCGAGCCCGTCCCCGGTCGGTCAAGTCTCTATAAGCGGGGGGCGTCTTATTCCCCTGGACGATGCTGGTCAATTCGTCAATGACGATGCAAGTATTCCAGCGATCGAATACCCATGTATACAGACTTTCGTGAAACTCTGGATCATACTTTTCGAATTTGTTCGGGGCATACACAGAAATAGGATTTTCCGCGACAATCTTATGAAGGTCTTTAAGTTCGGACACGCTGGGGTATTCGTTGAAGTCCCCGACTTGCTTCGTGTCCTGGATAATCACCCGCCGGGTACCCGTCGGCCTGGTCGCATTGATTAGGAATTTTTCCATGCTCGTTTTTCCTGAGCCCTTCATTCCTAAAAACGTTACACTCTCCGACGGCAATATTTTAATTTGCATTAACCACCACCCCTACATTTCCCGGAGTTTGCACCCCGCTAAATTCCGGCGATTTCCTCACCCGGAAATCGTTCCCAATAATTTTTTGGCCTTGGCCGTTTGCTCGGGGTCCCCTTGGAGAACGCCTAAGAGCATGGCCTCCAGTTCGGGCCAGAATCCCTCGGGTAATGTGTCGAGTTTGTCCACAGCCGACGCGATCAAGGCCGCCGGATCGAACCCGTCAGGAATGAACGCCTTGGCGATTGGGGAATGAAGAATCCCCATAAGCTTGTAATAATTCGGGGGCCCCAGCACTTTAATAAGGAGGGCGTCCGGGTTATCCTTAAGGGGTTGTAATAGGTCGCTGACCAGGTTTTGGAGATTTGAAGATTCCATACAAGATCAATCCTTTCGTCGAAATATCTCCAAGGAACGTTGTCAAGAGTAAAACGGGGGCGGCCACCTTGGACACCTGGGCCCCGATCCGAGGGACTGAACTATTCACGATGAGAAGATTCTTTGCCAGCTTTAAGGCTATTTCATCAGAAATTAAGAAAAGGCCCTCCGGGTAGATTCGCCCGGATAGGGACACCATCGTTCCCATGAGGCTATCCGTGATCGAGTAGATATCTTTGAGACTGTCTGCGAGTTCGTCCACTTTGGATTTAGAGAGGCCCATCCCCTTCTTGTGGGACCGGGCGGGGGCCTTCTCAACCTTTTGGCCTTCCTTGTTCACGGGCTCCCCAGGAACGTGCGGTTGAGATTCCACCGTTACCTGGAAAGAATTTTCTTGATAATCGTCATGTGGGCTGGTTTCCCGATCGTCGACGACTGGATTCTTCCGCCACCCTCTTGGTCTTCCTGGTCCTCTTCTTGGGGCGTCAGGGCTTCCACCAGTTCCAGGGCTTCCGCTTTCAGGTCGTCCACTTGGGCCAGGAGTCCCGACACTTGCGTCATTAGGCCCTTCACTTCTTCGGTTGCTGTCTTGAATTCCGTGATCGCTGTCTGCATGGCCGTCATTTGCAGGGCCGCCGCCTTCTGCATTGAGTCCTCCAGGGCCGACTGTGCCGCCTTCACGCTTTCCGCCACCGATTCGGAAAGCCCCTTTTCTGGGATTACTTCCGGGATGTCGATCGTTTCCTCTGGGGGTAAGTTGAGTAACTCCTCCGGCTTGTCCATCCAATAAAACTCCTTCCATGTGTTTGTCCTCCTAGTAAGGCCTTAATTAATTATCAAAATGATAAACTTATTATCATAATGATAAATCAATGGATTAAAAAAAAAATAGGGGTTAAATAAAATAATTATTTAACCCCTAGTTTTAATTAATTAATTAATTAATGCTTTGAATATTTAACGGTGAAGGTCCCACAAATATTATGTTGGGTTCCGTCCACCTCTTCGAAATAAAGGATATCCCCATTACTTGAGTGCTGGACATCCACGGCCTCCCAGTGATTAATTAAATTCCCTGAGGCCGTATAAAGATAAATGTCGGCGGGGTGATCCTTATCGGCGTACCCGCCATTAGCACAGCCGCCCAGCATTAATAATACTGGAAAGATTAATAATAGTTTTTTCATTTAATTACCCCCTTTCATTGATATAGACTAAAAAGGTAAAGAACATAGTAAGCATGATAATTAACGTCATTTAATTAAATCCCCCTTTTAAATCGTAAATATCGGTTTCGATAAGCGAATTAAGACTCTCCTCTGATAATAACTCTTCCGGCGTTGTGGCTTCTCCGTAATCGACTTCGCTGGGTAAATCGAGCGTGTACGGCTTCGAGCCCCTGCCCAGCATTAATTCCATAGGGTTAACCCCTTTAGGAGCGAAGAACCGATTATTTTCTTTCTTATACATTCGGTAACCTTTAGGGCCTGGGGCCCGTTTGCTCCTTAGTGTGAATTCCTCTTCCTTCTCCACGGGGACGAATTTAAAGACATGTTCCTTAAATCGGTCGGGTTGGTGTATGGATAGGTTTCGAGTCACGAAACAATTGAGCGTAGCTTTATAGGTCCCGTGCTTAATCGTCTGGGTCTTGCCATCGACTTTGACGGCCTCTTCCCAGTAGTCTTCCCAAAGTATTTCCTTGGCCTTCTGCGGGTCGAATTCCTTGTCCATGCCCCGATACTTATATTCGTTTCGTTTGGGGTTCTTAGTGTCCCCTAAGTAATAAACCCCCGGCATAAACTGAATGGCGTTATCGAATGTCTTTAATTCGAATTGGCCTAAGTTCTCCCCGATCGTCACAGGCAACTCTTTCCGCGAGAGAATCCCATCCGTCATAATGGAGATAATCGAATCGTCTTCGTCCCTTCCGATCGTTCGGGCGATAATGGCTCTACACGTCGACGTGATCCACGACGCCGCGAAGGGATTTAAGAATTTGTGGCTCCCTACCTGCTGTATGAGTTTGCCATAAATAGAGTTAAGAACTAATTTGAGGGCCTTCTCGTAGGATAAATGGGACGCCTTGGCCTTCATCCGAATTTTTGCCATTTTGATGATGTATTGGGCGGTCGTGCAAAGTTTATCCTCGGGAAGTGGCGTGATCCCGTCTCCGGCCCCGTCCGTTCCATAAAGGACATAACCGTGAGAGACTTTAATACAGTCCCCCCAAACATTGAGAGCGGCGTGAACTTCTGGGGCCATATACCAGCCCCGACCCTTTGGGGGGTAAAACACGTTCCCGGTCTGGGCCCTGTAGGGAAAGGGGTAGAAGTTTGCCCCTGGGGGGCAATCCCATTCTACAAAGTACATCCCCATGCGGTCCAAGGGATCGAATCCTTCCACTCGTACAAGGTCAGTCGAACGCCACCAGGGGAGATTAGCGGCGGCGAAGGGATAGGCTGAATTAATATCGTAATCAAAGAGTGGTTGCCGGAATTCACCCACGGCGGCCGATTCGATCCGGCCTCCAAAGAAGGCGGCGGCAAAGGGGAATTCTTTGAGGTCGGCGATCTCTTTCAGGGCCTTATGGTCCGGGATAAGGTCGGCCTCCAAGGCCCAGGCCTTTTGAATCTTGTGTTCGAGAGCCAGGAGTTCTTTATAGTCTGGATCGTGATAAGAAATAGCCTCCGCCTCTTGGTAGAGTTGCCGAGGGGTCTTAGGAGTCTTGCGGTTGGATATGGCGTCGAGGAGGCTGGACACTGTATAACCCAGTTCGTCGGCCATTTGATCGAGAGGGCGGCCGTTCTTCCGTTTAAGGGTCCTAGGAATTGATTCGAGATATTCCCCCGCCCAGGCTCCCGACGTACTGGGGGCGATCCCCCCGTGGGCTCGAATCTCTTTAAAGAGGTCCCACTCTGCGAGAGAGAGTATTTCTTGCTTGTCCCGGATAATCATTTTCTTATTGCGGTTTATTTCCTTGATTGTGTTTTCAAGGTCGCGTTTCTCAGGGTTCGCGTCCCAGGGGTTAATGTTTAAATACTCTTCCATTTCCGCCTGGAGCAGTTCAAACGTGGGGCCTTCGAAGGCAGGGTGTTCCTTAACCCATTTGGTCTGCTTTAAGAAGTTACTAGCCCAGGCTCCCGGCCCGAACCATGTCCGTGGGGTAAAATTAGGTTTTAGGCCAATCACTTCGAAGGCTTCTTTTCCAGAGTCTCGAAGAGAGTTCATAAGCTTAATGATGAGATCAAGTTCCGTCCGATTGTACCTCTTAATGAATTCGAGGTCTTTGGGGTGAAACTCTCCCCTGAGAGCCTTACCCTCTTCGATGATCGGCGGGATAGGGATGTTGAATTTCTCCAGGGCTTTAATAAAACTGGTCTGGAAGAATCCCAGGGTACACTGGAGAAAAATAGTTTTCTTCTTATTCTCTCCTTTCTCGTTCACAGAATCCAAAACTCGTTGCACTTCGAGGAATTTTCTCGGGATATAATTTTTAAGAATAAAATTTTTGTACGTAATCTCTTGGTTATTTAAGAGTTTTATATAGTCGGCTTCGGGAATATCCCGTAAAATATTTTCGAAGTCATAACTAAGACCGAAACCTACCATAGCGTCGCCGGGTTTAATACTCCAGCCACTAAGATATTCCAGACAGGCTTTTGTCGATAGCCCCCTGGGGTTATAGAGATCATACTCCACGGCCGAACATGCTAGGAGGGTATAACGTCCATTCCAGCCTTCACCATCGACTGCGATAAATTTGCCCTTCCAGCCGGGCTCCTTCTTAGGCTTCTTTTCCTTTGGAGGTTTGGGCGGGGCGATCGGTTTCGTCCTGGGGCGGCCTACAGGGCGGGGCGAGTCGGGGGAGTCGGCTGTCCTTCGTGAGGGGCGAATGTACCCCGGCTTGTGGCGGTCCTTGTTCCGGGCCTCCGTATTCTTGTGCATGTCCAATTGTCCGCCTCCGCCCGCCGTTAATGATATCCCACGTCGCCCGATACAATGTCCCCCGATCGACTGACGAGTCCCAACGCTTCTAATTTTTTATATAGGGCTCTAAGGGTAGATTGGGAATCATAGTATCCTTCCGTTCCAGGCCGTCGAGTTTTCATAGTCCACATTTTTTCGGTTTCGCGTTTCATCTTCTCAATAATTTTTAATGCCTTGGCCGCTTCGGGACTGGTGCCTTCGGTTCTTATAGCGATTCCGTCCACTATACTAAATCCTGTTTTGGAAAAATTCTCGTTTAATTTTTCTAGCCGTTTGGTATACTGGGAATATTTTTTCGTGGTTGTTTTCATCCCTAACATTTCCCGTCCTAAGTTGGCCATTTTATCAGCTATAGACTGGGCTTTAGGCTGTACAGAATCCCCCATTCTCGCCAATAACTCTTTGTAGTTTATTTCACGCTCCTTTTGTTCTTGGCTCCATAACGTCCATTCCCTAGACGATAGTTTATCGTCTGCCTCTTTTTTCTTTTCCATTACTTTGACTTGTTTCTCCATAGTCTTGATAATGGTCTTGGCTTCGGTAGCCCGTTCGGGGTCGATATACCCTAATTTCGTTTTTAACGATATATTTCCAGCCTTTTCTTTCAAGGCTCTTACTTCGTGTTCGGTAATGGTAGCCTCTTTGGGCAGGGGTTTCGGTTTGTGACCCCGTGCTTCTGAGAGAGAGACATCGGGATTCTTGGCAAGGGCTCGGGCGACTCGGTTTTCATAAATTAATTCTTTGGCCCGTTCAATGGAGGCCCCTGGGTTTTTTGCAATCATCCGTTCGAGTTGTTTCCGATAGGACGGGGCAAAGTCTGAGAGTTGTTGTTTGTGTTTTTGTCCGGCCAATGAGTTCCCCCCTTTTGATAAGAAAGCCCCCTCCGGGTTACGAAGGAGGCTTTTGTGTTTAGTTGTTTTTTGTTTGGGAGTTTGGCCCTAGTGTATAGATTTCTGAGCCGCACCAGGGGCATGTTTTTAGGACGTGGGCGGTTCCGCATTCGACGCAATATTTGAGCGTTTTAATGTCCATGGGTTAGCCCATAATTTGAAAGTTGAACGTGCGGCCGGTCCCTTTGGAAATTTGGGAGAATTTGATTTTCACCGGGAAACTCCAGTCCCCACGACCGAAGACCTGGAAGAGAAAATTTTCGGCAAACGTTGTCGCGGCTTTCGACACGAATGAAATGACTTCGCCATTCTCCATGAGGAATATGGTACGAGTGTCTGGCGTGTATGCTTTCTTTCCCTCCCCTGTGTCGGGATCAACGTATTCATGGCCGAGGGTAATGGGCTGGGTAATACAGCCGACGATCGGGACGCTGGTCCCGAGGAATTCGTCCACGGTGTGAGCCTTGGCTCCTGTGTAGCTGGAAACTTTCATAAGGACTTGGACGGCCTGCTTTTGCTCTTCGGCGGAAAGGGTTTTCTCTTGGATGAATGAATTTGTAGGGCTGACAGCGACACCGTTCACGGTGGTAGCGGTTTCTTGGACGTCTGGATTTACAGGGGTTTCAGGGGTTTCGGTCGTTTTAGTTTGTTTTTCAGTCATGGTTAAATTCCTTCTTCCATCAATTTATTTAAACAGTTGGGGGGGTTAGCTTGAATCATAACTTTAATAGATCATTAAGTATGGCTCCCATATAACCCGGTTGCATCAGGGTCTTCAGTTTCTTTTCCAGGTCGTTGGCGGCAATACTAGCCATAGCCTTAACACGAGCCTCGGATGTGCAATAGGTCCATTCTTTGGTCTGGGTTGGGCCTGTGCCGATAATTAGAAAGCCTGTTACGGTCCCGGCCATAATATCGGATAAGGTTTGCATGGATATCGTTCCGAAGGCATTAATAGCGGCCCCTATTTCGGGGGGGATATCGGCCGGATCGGTCTGACATAGATTGTTATAAAGTTCGTCGGGGTCGGGCTTCTTGTCGGCCTTGGCGTTGACTGGGGCGTCATATATTTTTTTGGGTTCGTGGTCTGCTGGGGTTGCTAGTGCGGATTTTGCATAAGGATGTTCGCTTTCCATACAAGAACGGCACGGTTCGACGCCCCCCATTACGGCACTATGTTTACAAGACTGACAATCTTTGATAGGTTCTGTGGGGAATTCCGATTCGCAAGGGCCGTCTGGGATTTCTGATTCTACAAGACATGTATTAGACGGTTCCCTATCCATTCGGCCCTCATCTTTCCCAGGGCATCCGTTTTCGGGACATTCAGCACATTGGGTAGGGTTGTTCATCGTGATTGTCACTTCTCCAGCCTCTTGGTCAATCGTTCCGTTACAATCTCCACTCATTTAATTCGCCGCCTCTTCTTTTGTGCTGGAGACTTGTTCCGCTTCTGCTTTGAGGTCGGCCTCTAAATGGTTCTCTACCCAGGATACTTGTGTAATGCGATTTCTCAGGCAATATTCCTTGACAGTGATCTTCGTACTGTCTGACAATCCTGCAATATACCCCATCTTGCTACCTCCTTCCTCTTAGTTCGTCACGGCGTCCCCGCACACATACTGTAATTCATTTAAATCATTCATACTAGACTAAGAAATGGCAGAGGTTACAAGGATTAGGATAATTTCGCGAAAATAACCGAAAACATTTTCTCCTAAATTTCGACAATGGAGGAAATAAAGTTATCATGTATAGCATTTTGCTATATACTTTTGTATAGCTTTTTGGTATACTTATAGATGTCGGGGAGGCAATCCCGAACATAAGGAGGGGGTTTTGGAAGGATGAAAAAAATTATTAGATTCGAGACTGAATATGAAGAGTTGAAACAACGATATTTCGATTGGTTGCAGAATAGCCGAGAGCCGTTGAATATGGCTGATTGGGCCTATCTATACGAAGGGGTTGAGTTAGTTGGATGAACTCATGAAAGACGAGTTGAACAAGTTAGTTGAACGGATGAAAGGGTATCGTACCAAGTCTAGACTACTTAGTAATGAATCTCTTCCAGCGACTAGGATCGCCGGGTATTATGCGGGAATGGTGGACGGGATCGAGTTAGTCCTTGCCTCTCTTATAGTCGTAATGGAGGGCAATGAAAATGGCTGAAACAATTCAAATACAGCAGAGGTTCCCTGGGCCTCTGCTTTCCTCTATTGAAAGCTGGGCCGAGGCTAATCATTTTAACCGGACGGCGGCCGTTAATTATATGTGCGGGAAGTTCTTCGAGGCTATTGAGATTGAAAGGTTGCGGAAAGAGAATGAGGATCTTAGAAAAAAGGTTGTGGCGTTGGCTATGGGGCGGGGTGAAGCATCAGGAGATATTCAGACTATAGGCCCATTCACTGAGAAGGATATAGTCTCCCCTAAAGATTATGGGGCATTCTGAACGATTCCCAATATGCTATACACGAATGTTCGATATACCTCTCCCCCACTCCGACTTTTACCCTCCCCCGGGCGTGGATCGGGGTGGGCCGGTGGGAGTGGGGGAGAGGAGTGGGGAGCGTTTTTCCGAACGATCATGTGAAGAAAGGGGTTAGGATTATGGAAATTGTTTCGAAAAAATAAGCATCTCATTTGACGAGGAGGACATTGAGAGGTTAGATTTTCTGTTATGTGAAGCATCTAAGTCTGAAAACTTATGCGAGTATGATCGCGAGTTCGTTATCCGTCTAAGGGACTTGGTGGATTATGATTCTCTCAATAAAACGAGAGGGGATAGGGAGCGTGGGAATTAAGATTCTCCTTACTAGAGAGGAACTTGAAATACTAATAGGGGGTTGTCATTGTGCAAAATCTGAGGGAGGGGAGTGGGACGATGAATTGACCGAGAAATTAGAAATTGCTTTACAATCGTTACAGTCGAATGAATTGTTTATATGGGGGTTAGAGTTATGACCATAATCGAAAGCGAATTAGATATTTTAAAAATTACCCTGGGAGTTATTCGAACGTGCTGTCAATCCATAGATTGCGACGACTGTCCTTTTCATCATAAGAAGGAATGCGATTATATTTGTCAAATTTGCGACCTGGACGAGGATTGACAAATTATAACACAGTCGGATAGTATGAAATTGCCTCCTCTTCCTATACGCCTCCAGCCAGTGGCATGGGTGGGGGCTTTCTCTAAAAGTTAATCTTTCCCCATTCCCCAGTAGTCCTCTGGCGGCTTCCCTGCACAGCGTGAGTAATGCAGGGCTAAAAGATAAGCCAGGACCAAGGCCAGGCTGTAAGGGTGGGGGATCAAGTTTGGGAGTGTCGTCCAAGTAGGATAGTCGGCAGACGATCCGGGTTCAAATCCCGGCCTCCCCCATAAGTTTGGGTAGTTGGCAGAGCGGCCGATCGCGGTCGGTTGCTAACCGATAGCCCCGAGAGGGGCCAGGGGTTCAAATCCTCTACTACCCGCCAATATTGGGAATGTCTTCTAACACTGATAGGATACCGTGTGAAACACGAGTGATGGGGGTTTGAATCCTCCCATTCCCACTAATCTTCCCGGCCCGGCTTTAGGGGGTGGATAACCCCAATCGTACGACTAAAGTAGGTGAATTCCGGGCGTAGGTCCTCCACCATTCTAGAAGGTGGGGGGCCTATTGTTTTCTAGGGAAGGGTTTAGGGCCTTCGGATATGTCTAGGTATACGAAGGTTGACGAATCGAAACGAGACGCAAGGACGACACCGTTCTTCGCGTCTCGTTCTGTCTTGCTAGGGGGGACT
>JAEHJW020002736.1_pt1 | contig 17062 bp, 19 predicted proteins | sample 9271431 | NCBI WGS metagenome assembly JAEHJW02 | reverse complement strand
ACATGCGCCTCGCGGGAAGCGGTCTTAACTGGTGGCTGGTCTTTACAGACGGATGGTCTCCTATTCCAGCCCCTTGCCTTTACCGCGCGGTACGCTATCTATAGCGCCGGAATCAGAAATGCCCGTATTGCGCCCTTTCTTCCGGGCTTTCTCCACATCCATCAGTCGTTGACGTTCGAGCAGCATGCGATGCCATTGGCCAGCGAAACCCACGGCAGCTTCCGGTGGTTCCGGTAACGTGCCACTGTGCGCCAGTTCATCGTCGAGGGCCTTCTGCATGCGCTCATCGTCTCCTTTCATGACCGTGGTGAAGCCTTTGGCGGGAATCTCCAGTCCGTAATCTGTGGCTTTCGTAAACTGGATGTCCTTGCCGTCTTTCTGGAAAGACTTGCGCTCTATGGAGATCAGGCTGCCGGGCTGTAACTGCCCGTCCCCGCGGGCATTCTCAATCTTGTTGTCCTGATAGATGAAATGCGCCCGGCCATCGGTGGCTTCCAGCAGGATGTATGCACGGTCGTTACCTTCATCGAGGCCAGTGCCCAGTACCCGGCCAGTGATCCGCTGACCCGGTTCCAGCTTGGATACCACCGGTAACGACCGGCTGTCGGTCATCAATTCACGGTGCTGCAACAGCATCGTCGAGCGGGTCTGCAGGATCTCCAGTTCCTTGAGGGCCCTGTCCCAGCCGTCGTCCAGTTGCCAGGTCATGTGTCCCACCTTTTGGGCCACGCCGATCTCGCACAGGGCGCCCAGCCGGGCCACACGCTGGCGACGGTCGGCGTATCCCGTATTGTCTTTGGCTGGGTCCACTGGCGGCTCGCTGATCAAGTTCCGACCGCCGCCAGCATGACCATCGGAGGTGCGCTCCACCTTCTTCATGATTTTCCGGTCCAGTTCAGTGAAACGGCGCTGCGGGATTTCCCGCTCAAGTCCCTGACGAATTTCCCGGTCTGACCGATAGCCCAGGTCACGGGTAGCCTCATCCTGCGCCATCTCACGGATACCCGTGCGGATCATCTCCGGCGCTATCTCCAGATTGTGTCCCCCGCGAATCAGCACATGAACATGGGGGTGCGCGGTGTTGTGGTGGTCAATGGCCGCCCACTCCAGCTTCTGGCCCATTTGCTGCTCCATGCGGGCCATGATGCGCCTGGTGTAGTCCGGCAGATCCAGGCGGTCGCCATCCTCAGGGCTAAGCACCATCTTGAAGATTTTCTCATCACCGGCGGACTGCCATTCGTTGGCTTTGTCCACCATGGAGACGCCGGCGTCGGTAGCGTCAAAGCCTTGGCCGCGCTCGCCTTCCTTCTGCGCGCCCTCACGTTCCAAATATTTCGCATGCGCGGCCCAATGACCCTTTCCCTTGGCCTGCACCCAGCGCACCCGCACAAACGCGCGGCGGGCATGGGCCTTGTCGGCGGCGGTGCGCTGTTTGGTTGCACGGGGTCGCTTGCCGTCAAAGTGGGGCATCTTGGGCTTCATTCCAGCTACGGCTTTGTTCCGCATCGTCCGGACACGGGCTACCGCGTGGGCTGCCTGGGGTTTGTGGGCGAAATGCTTGTCTGCCCGGCGCTGTTGCTCGCGGTCGCGCTCAAGGGCGCGCTCTTCCTTGGATAGGGTGGCCTGATCTTTCATGGAGTTTCCTTTATTTACAGCCTGCTACCCCGGACGGGAGTACAGAGCAGATCGGATAGTGGGTGTCATAGCGGGTCGTGGCACAGCCGGCCAGGGTCACTAAAACAGATAAGACAGCGGCTAACACGGCCACACGCAATGTCTTTTTCATGGACTCACCTCTTTTTATATCTATTCCATATATATAGCACCATAAATAGAAAACATGGCGCTATATAAGCAATATAGGAAGCGGTCTTGCAGACGAAAGGGGGCAGGATGAAGAACGGGACGCTGCACATTGTTGGGCTGAGTGGCGGCAAGGACTCCACGGCGACACTGCTACTCGCCATCGACCGCCTTGGCAGGGAGAACATCCGCGCGGTTTTCGCGGATACCGGGAATGAGCATCCCGAAACCTATGCCTACCTGGAATATCTGGAAGAAAGTTTGGGCATTCATGTGGTGCGCCTCAAGCCGGATTTTTCCGAGGAGATCACCAAAAAGCGGCTGTTCATAGCGCGCGATCGGAGGCGTGGCCGGGGTAAGCGTGGAGAGAAAATACGGTGGTCCAATAAGGCTAAGCGGCGGGCCTTGGCGGTGCTGCAGCCGACCGGCAATCCTTTCCTGGACTTGTGTTTGCTGAAAGGCCGCTTTCCCACCAACCGGGCGCGATTCTGCACGGAATGGCTCAAGCGGGACACCTTTGTCGAGTATGTGGACAGCGTTATCCAGCAGGAGGGCAGGCCCGTCGTGGTGTGGCAAGGGGTACGGCGAGACGAAAGCGACAAGCGGAAAAATGCAAAGAAGATCGAGCGCATGGGGCGTGGATACTATAACTTCAGACCGCTGGTGGATTGGACCATCGAGGACGTTTTCAGATGTATCGCAGACCATGGACTGACTACGAATCCTCTTTACCAGACGCTGGGACGGGTCGGGTGCGCCCCGTGCATCTACGCGACCAAAGGTGATGTCCGATTGCTCGCGGGAAGCAATCCGATGGTGATAGACCGTGTGCGAAACTGGGAGCGTCTGGTGGGTCAGGCCAGCAAAAAAGGGTTTGCGGCATTCTTTCAGGGCAAAGAGCTTGCCGGAACCAAACCGGGTGAGGTCAGCGATATGGTGTTTTGGGAGCGTCACCAGATCGACGGGATTCTGAAATGGGCCGCGAAAGAAGGACTGTTCATGAAGGAGGATTGGGGCCATGCTGGCGACGATGGCCCTCGTTGTGGATCGGAGATGGGGCTATGCGGCGACTGACTGCGCCCGTGCCGGGTGCGAACCCCGTGCCGCTGTTTCCGCACGGATGCGGTCGTACATCAGGACGAATGCCTCATCAATATTATGGATGAGGTCCGGCGCCAGGTAGCCCTCAAAGATTTCCTCAGCCATCCGTCGGGCTTCGATGTCTTCCATCAGCCAGCGGCCTTTGGTCGCCTCATACTTCTGCCCATACATCCGGCAACCGTATTCGCGGGCGGAACCGCGATCAATGACCATCTCCAGCAGAGTGGTCAGAGCGGCCGAGACTTTTGGATCAGGGTGTTCAGAGGGCATGGCCCACAAGCTGTTGGGGATAGTGATATAGCGTTTCAGAGAATCGGGGAGGGGATAGGTTTTCATGAGGTTTGCTCCTTTTTGGCTGGGGTGGCCCTCCACCCCTTGCAGGCTATGCGCAGGGCGGGAAGCGGTCTTGCAGACGGCTAATACTCAGGCGGCTATCTGCTGAATGCCATACTTCGCTTTCAAATATTCAATTTCCTGTAGTGCGGATTCCACGGTATCGGATACGAGATAGTTGATTTCGGTCTCATGACCAGGGTACACGCTTACCAGGACAAAGCGGTCAGCATCATAATCACGGGCCAGTCCGGTGAAATGCGGGATCCGCTCACCGGTGGTGTAGTCACATACGCTGAGATGACCTTTTTCCAGAATGATGAATGGCAGGTTTTGGTTTTTCATGGCTGATCCCTCTTTCCCGTGGGCCGGACAACCCGGCCCTGTACGTCATGCTCCTCGCGGGAAGCGGTCTTGCAGACGGCATGTCATGCAGACGGCGGGTCATGGCAGATCAGGTCAGGGGAGCCTTTCCGCTCGTTTTAGTTTGCCCTCATACCCCTCGCCTGACGTGTCCGCCCGTGGGGCCAGGTGCCGAACAGCCGCGATGGCGTGGGGCAAACTGTTCGCCAAGAGCATCAGGAGTTCTGTAGGCAGGCCATCATCAATGGCAATGAGCAGGTCGCCAGCGGCGGACAGCGCGCCAGAATCGTTCTCGTGAATAATCGCCACGGCGTGAACCATGGCTGCCGCCTTGTGCGTAAGGTAGGCCTGGTCAGGATAGAGATGAGCTACTGCGGGCATGGCTGCTTTTCCTCGTGATAGTGGTTGATAGGCTATGCACGGAAAGGGAAGCGGTGGCCAGAAAAGCAGCCAAACCACAAAGCACCCCACTCCCTTATCTTGCAGTCCTCTCAACTCATATAAATCAATCAAGTAGAAGTAGTCGTATCAGCTAAGATTTCTGCCTCTGTGTAAGCCCAGAGCAGCGCGTAAACCGCATCGCATATACCGTCCACAGCCCCGCCAGGTGCGATGTTTATCTTGTGGATGGCGGCGTAGGAGGGTAGATTGTCCGAGGCATAGTCATCTCTGTCCACGAACAGTTCAACCGGCGTGTAGTCATTGCGACGGACATCTCCTGGACCAAAGCGCGACTTCTGGTCCAGATAATCTGAATAGATACGCTTTGCTATGGCGATGGCGGCGAGCCAGTCTTGTTCAGAGACAACCACCGGATCATTTGGATCGTCGCCATCGCTTTCCGCGGAGGCGCTGCTGTACCCGCGAGCAAGCCGCTCCCGTGCGGCAAGTCTATCTATCGTTGGGTATCTCATAATTTCCTACCTCTCAGCAGGCATGGCCAGTCTGCGCATGGAAGTCCGCGAGAACGATAGCGGGACACCTTTGCTGTCTCCAGAAGGTGGCTCGGTTTCCAGATAAACCACTTTCCGATCCATGCCGGTAATCCTCACCCGGCGATCTTTGCTTCGATCCTCGGGATATAACGTATTTGGCAGCAGGTAGTCTTTACCAATTTCCAGCTTCATAACAGTCCTCGCGATTCCAGATCGTTTCCCGCGATTAAATTTGATGTCAATAATGGCCAAATGACAAGTGTAAATAGGCGATGGACCTCTCCAGAGACCCTGTACGCCCGTAAGCCTCCATGCACTCTTTGCGGGTGTCCAACGCCAAGGCACCGACGGATTTCTGGATGTGCAGCGAATTGCGGGTGCGGGCCGCCTGATGAAACAGCCGTACCGCGTGCACGCGTGCCGCAGCCGTTGAGGTGATAAGCAGATCATATGCCATACGCACCATGTGCACAGGTTTCTCAGCAATTTGTTTTGCGCGATGATATGCAGATCGGATCATCGTTGGTGTGGCGTCCGTAGGGACATCGAGAATATCGGCGGCCTGCTCAAAAATGTGCTTTTCCACGCCTGCTCTCCTGTTCGGTTTGGGCAACCCATTGCAGCCCTGATACCGCTATGTACAGCGCGGGAAGCGATATGTAGCCGACACTTCCCGCGTGCAATATGTTCAGTTGGCCTGTTGGAGGAGTGAGCGATTTATGGTGTCGTCGACCAGCAGTACCCGCCCATGCTGACATGGGTGATCTGCTGAATCCCATGGCACACGCCCGCGATGTCCGGTTCCGGGCCGCCGATGGTAAACGGCGACGGCCAGAAGGGGCCATTACGGTTGCCCGGCACGCTGGTATAAAACTGCGGACCAGACGAGTAGATGGTGGTGGCGCTGATGTCCGCTTTCTGTTCCGCTTCCCAGACCGCTGCCGACTGGTTGCCGTCGGTGTAAAGCTGCGAGACAAAGCGCACCGGGTTGCCGGGGTAAGCCACGGAACGGTGTCCGAGTTCCGTGATATAAAAGTCCACCGTCCCCGTCATGCGGTCGAGCGAGTAAAAATGTCCAGGGGACCCCGGCAGACGTTCCGGCGTTACCGTGCCGGGATGCACCACCTCGTTCAGCCCACCCCCACCCACGCTGAGCACGGAACCCTCGAACCCGGACACCCAGTTCACCAGACTACGGTATGCGGCCATCCCACCCGCCAGCGTGAAGGGCTTCGGTTGGCTGTGAATCACAATCGTACCCGGTGCCGCACCCGTCATAATGGATACCGGTGCCGTGGGCTGTGGTTGCGTGTAGTGGGTCAATCCGCTGGTCCCCGTGTTGCCGCCTGCAAGGTTGTTGCCCCCGGCGATAGTGCCCTGCCCGCCGAACAGCGGGATGTTCACGGTGCCACCCGTTACCATGGCGTGCCCGATCTGCTGTGCGGTGGCGCCAACCGCATGCGCTAGGTGGCCAAAGAAGCTGCCAAGGCCACCACCACGCCCTGCCTGCCCTCCGCTGCTCTGTCCGCCGTTACTGCTCGGGCTGCCCACACTGGATAATGGGACTCCCGTGGCAGAATAGTCAGCAAGTTGAGTTGGGCTGATCTCAGGGGATGGAAAGCCTGTGATCGGATGTGCGGAGACCGGATATATCTGCCCGCTGCTGCCTGAGGTGTTGCCGCTGCTGGCGTTATCACCAGAAAAGTCGTTACCAGCATAACCGCTACCACGGCCATATCCGACACCTCCTTGGCTCCCGCTGTGCACACTTGAGGGTGAGGTTGCACCTCCATTGCTGGTAACTGGTGTTCCGTTGTCGCCTCTGCCTGATGCGCTACCGGCGCCACCACCGGAAGCACGACCACTGTCACCACTGCCAGACGTCCCAGGAAGTCCACTGGTGTTGCCGGAATCCGGCGAGGCGCTGCCACCGGGTGCGGAATTACTCCCAGACCCGGGGCCGTTTCCCGGAGAGGCTGGTTGCCCGGTATTGTTTGTTGGTGATGATCCGCCTCCAGCGCCAGATTCAAGGGCCAGCCCGCCACCCACAGCAGCCGCAGCCCCGATGGCACCCAGCAATGCTTGTGATCCGTCTAGTCCGGCCGCAGCCGGGTATGTGCCGGACGGGCATATCGCCGTAGCGGTGCTGGCCGACCCTTGCGATACGGCGGGCATCTGAGATACGGCGCCCGGTGTGCCAGGATCGCAGGCGACCACCACAGCTATCGTGTGCGCGTCCGCCAATGGAGAGAGGGTCAGTGCCGCGGCGACGGCTGCAGAGACTATCAGTTTGTTATGCGGGCGCATTAGTTTGCTCCTTTAGTTTTGGGCTTGAGATGGATGTAGGGGACAACTTTGATGCCGGCCTTTCCACCCGAAAACAGGGCCGATGCGGCCTGCTTGTTGAGCACGACACCCGCGACATGCAGGGTGTGCGGGACACAGCGCAAGACCATTTCTTGCGGGGATTTCTGATGCGGGGTTGGGGATGGTCCTGGCTGCAGCAGAGGCTGGCACGTCGCAATCACGGCATCCGGTTGTTGGTGATGGCCCTGCATAAGGGTGGGCAGCGCAGGGGGCGCGGCGGCCATCGAGGTGGCAGGCAGACAGAAAAGTAGTGCGGCAAAAATGGATTTGCTCGCGGGAAGTAATTGGGTTTTCTGGTTCATTTGTTGCTCCTTATAGGGTAAAGCCAGCTCGCGTGAACTGGCTAGCATCGAGTGGTTAGTTGGTCTGGACGGCACGGACCGTCACATGCGGTGACCCGACGGACTCCAGTGAGGCTATCACCTCCACCAAAAACTCCTCGAAGTCCTCATCGCTACCGGCGGAATACGTGGCGAAACTCGTCAGTGCGTCAGGGAGAGCCCCGTCCAGCCCGTTGGGGATAACAAGGCGCTCTGCCTTGTTAATCAAGTTGATTTTGCCAACATTCTTGCTGGGGTTGTGCAACAGATCATTTCTTGCCCGTTGGAAACATTCAGCGAGTGCTTCCACAGCGCATTGATCGGGCGCGTTCACTTCGATTTCGTAATGCATAGACACCTCGTTCAGTTCACAGTGAGTCAGTACCATTGCTGACTCCACGAACTATGCGCGGCGCGGGAAGCGGTCCAACTTTCCGGATCGATTCCCGCGAGTGATACTAGAAAGTGATGTTGTACCGCGCCTGGAACCCGCTGGTGTCGAGATGGAGGCCCTTGGATATGGAGATGGGCAAGTGACGATACTCATAGCCCACGGTGAACATTCCGGGACCGACACCACCAAAGTCCACTGCAGCGCCCGCCTGGTAAAACAGGCCGCCAACCGTGTGCAGGCCCGTCACATGCGTTGCGAAGTCGCGGCCCATGGCCGCATTGGCGGTGAGAGACACATACCGGCCAACGGGGTAGCCATAAGATGCGCCAAATCCGGCATACGCAGTGCTGACATGATACGAGTTGCCGCCCGCAATGCCGACACGGGATCCACCGACCAGAATTTTAGGAGCGATGACACCACCATCAAAGGGCAAAAGCTTCTCACCGGTGATCTGCATGTGCTGGTAGGTCAGTCCATTGCCAGCGCCATCCACCAGGTCGAAGCCAACGCCATAATTGGTGGTTCCAAAAGTGTGACCAATCGTCAGTTTTCCTGCCGGGACGCTGGCACTGACGCCGTTGCCAAGGTGAATGCCTACATTGTCATAACCGATACCTATCGTAGTGCTGCCCGTGTCAGCCACAGCCAAAGCGGGTAAAGCCAGGGCCACGGCGGAGGCTAAAAGAAGAAAAGATTTACGCATGGTGAAATTCCTCATCGAGTAGGAGCGTCATTGCTCTGGTTGTTTATATAGCACCACATTAAGATATGTGGACGGCCAATGGCGTGTCCGCCATGGCGATCATTACGCCGCTGATGCGCTTCCTTATGATATCGCCAAGCTGTAGTTTGGCTTCGATGGCATCCGGGGAGCGCTTGATGAGATCATGAAGAGCGGAGACCGCTGGATGCTGGTAAGGAAACGCGCTGGACCGGGCAATGAACAGATGGCCTGGGTGTGCGGAGATGGACACGCCCTGGCTTCTCAGGTCGCCGACGGCATTCTTGTCGCCGTTCTCCAGCGCCAGAAGAAGTTGTTCTCTAAGTTTCCGTCCATGGACGGTTACGGAAAGAATGGCTTTCCAGGATTCTTCGTCGATCTTTAACGGGTTTGTCATGGCCGCCTGTTCGTAAGTGGGCAGGTCATGGATCCACTGGGCAAAGACTTCCGGCGAGACGCCCACGTCGCGGCCAGCGCTTTCCAGAGCAAGGCGGGTGGCCACCAGGCCGCCGTTTTGCCAGGCAAGGGGGGCGTCTTTGAGATTTGCGGCGTGCTTTTTGAAGGCTCTCCAGAATGCTTCTTCATCGGTGGCGGCGAGGAGAGCCTTGTGGTGGCTCGGATCGCTCATAGGGGCGGGGAGGGCGGGCACGTTCACTGTGCGGGCCGCACGCTCGCACTCGATGAAGTAGCGCCGCGCTTGACGCCCGCGCTCGTTGTTCTCCACCATGGCGAGTTCTTTCGCCATGTCCAGGGTGAGGCGGTATTCAGTGGCGTTGTGTCCACCGCGACCTTGACCTTCTTTGCTCACCAAATCGGGGGAGCAAACATCTCTGCCTTGGGGGTTTTCGCCAATTTTGGCGAAAACCCCCATAGTCCTCACCCTCGACGAAGCCATACTTGGCGATACGCTGCTTGATCCAGGTGGTGAAATCCCGGCGGACTTCCAGAAAAGTGTGCAGATCACGGGCGTTGACGGTCTGCGCCAGGTCGGTGCCGATGGATTGCTGCTGAATACGGATGAGGTCGTTCATGTTGAATCTCCTGTAGTGGTTCCATTATTGTCTGACACATGCGCGTCGCGGGAAGGAAGCCGTGCGCACTTCATCAAGATATAGCACCACGTTTACGCTTTGACGTGCAAAAACTGCAGGAAGACAATAGCTATAACGCTATCTTGGGAGGACGGACATGCATGAGACCAATGGGGAAGTCATCGTTTACGACGCATTTTCAGTGTCGCATCCGGTAGTAGAATGGTTGCTGAGTATGGTGGAACAGGGCGCACATGTGGGGCCAATGCCGGCGGGACCTAGCCGAATTTGTAGTAGCCGGAAGGATATGGAGCGGGAATCCAGACAGTGGGAGCACCTGATGACCGGTGTTCAGTGAGCGAGTTGGGACAGTGAATGTGTTGTAGAATCATAGCGTTGCCTGACGCCCTTTGCAGCTTGTCCCAAGCTGTCCCAGAAAAAATAGAGTTTGTCCCACGATAACCTAATGATAACATTGCATAAAGTTGGTTTGTCCCGCTGTCCCGACCCAAAAGGTATATAGACCTTAGAGAACACAAAACGCATTCGCCATTGACACCCATTCTCATCTAGGTTTTACGCGCATATGCGTATGTATGTCCCATAGTTGGGACAAACTCCGTAAAACAGATTCAACTTATTGTTTTTAATTGGAAATAGCTGTCCCAGAAGGGTGGGACAGCTTGGGACAACCTCATAATCACGGGGTCTCTAATAAATAAATAAATATAAATAACTATTTGATTTATTTATTTATTTATAGGGCGCAATCCGCGTCGGAGTTTGTCCCAGCAGGTTTTTCGATTTTGGGACAGCTTGGGACAAACTCTGGTAGTCCTGGGTGCTCGTACGATTTTCCGGAAGAGGTGCTATACATCGTGTATGCCCCGGTGCATCCAGTGAAGTGGCCTGCAACCGCTTCCCGCGACGCGCATGGTGATGAGCGCAATATAAAAAGCAGGAGCACTTATGAACGACGACGCATTTGAGCAGGACTTGGCCCGGAGCGGTTTGACCCCTAGTGATGTCCCCCACTGGTCCGTGGTGACCGGCGCCCAGGCGACGGCAGACCTTGGTCGTGGCGAGGGGCAGAAGATACACTGCGACTGCATCAAGATCCCGTATCTCAATCTGGATGGCTCCCCCATTATGGATGAGGGTTTGCCCTTTGCACGCTACCGTCTGTTGCAGGCTGAGGTGGCTATCGGCGGGAAATATCTGTCGCGCTCCGGATCCAGCGGACACATCTATGTCCCACCGCGATTGCGGGAGTTGTTGGCTTCCATGACTGATGCCGACAAGTATCTGGTGGCCCATGAAGGGGAGAAGAAGGCCGAGGCACTGGTCAAGGCGGGCATCCCCGCAGTTGGCCTGGCAGGTATTACGCTGTGGCATGACGTGGCGGCCCATCGTGTGGCACAGGAAAAGGCCGACGCCGCCGGGAAGAAAATCAACGTCACAAAAGACACTCCGATCAACCCGGAATTGCTTGCCCTTATCCAGGAACTCGGCGTGAAGGTCGTGGTGGCCATGGGGGACAGCGATGGTATGCCGGAGCCAGATGACTTCTTCACCCCGGACCTGATCTCCAAAAAAAGTTTCAAGGTCATTAGCAACAAGCGGGACCTGGTGGTATTGGCCGTTGCCAATACCAGCGTGTTCTTTTCTGTAAAGGCGCTGGCAGGAGCGTTGCGCAAGGCGGCGGTTCAGGGAATTGAGATGTTCTGCCCATGGAAAGAGGGTGAAAAGCCCGATGGTTCACGGGTGCTGGATAAGCAGGGCGCTGATGATTGGCTACTGGCTGACGGTGTAGATGCGGTGAAGCATGCCATTGAGCAGCGGGTTGCGGAGGATCGGGAGAGGACGCATGTGCATCCTCAGCGGGCGCAAAACAAGAACACCGACTTTTCTCTGGATGGGCGTGGGTTTATCCCACTCGGGATGAAAGATGCCAGCAACGCAGCCTTCTGGTCACTTCGGGCTGGAGAGATATACGAGACCAATCTCACGAAGATTACGAATGCCCAAGGACTGTTGCCGCTGGTTCCGTTGGAAGCCGCATATGATTTGTGGCCAAAGTTCAACGAGAAAACCGGAGAAGTATCGGTGAATGTGCCATACGCCGTAGATGCTTTGATGAAGGTATCTCTGGAGCGAGGCCGGTTCAGCCTGTCCGCAGTGCGGGGTTCAGGGTGCTGGCCTGGTGATAATCCGGGTGAGTTAGTGATTAATGGAAGTGACGGAGTCTACCTGCTTAAACCAGATGAACAGCCAATAGCGTTACTCCCTTGCGATTCATCCCGAAAATCCCTGTACGTTTCCCGACCTGTGGCTCCCATAGTGGTTGGTGAGGAGGTGGCCACTGCAGCAGACATTATGAACCTGGTGCGGTTTTTCCAAAACTGGTCATGGGTGCGCCCGCGCACCGACCCACTTTTATTGACGGGCTGGGTAATGTTGCAGGCGGTCCTTGGCGCGGTACAGCAGCGTCCGCACGCTTTTCTGACTGGTGAGTCTGGTGCGGGTAAAACCACGTTGGTGGATATTCTCCGGTCGCTGTTGCGAGGATCGTTAATTTACAGTGAAGCTGGTGGGGAGTCATCCACGGCGGGTGTCAGACAGCGCATGTCCCCGGACGCAATTACCCTGATTCTGGATGAGTTCGAGCCAGACAAAAGGGCTGCCAGAACGGGTGTGCAGAGTAATGTGGAGGGGATTTTCGGTATCTTGCGCACGGCATATTCAGCGCATGCGGACGGCGCCGACGATGCCGACGGTGCCCTTAAAGGAACGGCTGACGGAAAGCGTGGGCAGGTGTTTCGGAGCATTTTCTCCTGCCTCATGGCGGGCATCCAGCTCTCCACACTTGAACAGGCGGATCGGAACCGTCTGATGGTGTTTGAACTTTTGAAGATTCATGGTGGTGCCAAGCCTTCTCTCCCAGGCGCGGAGCATCTGGGGTCCAGTATGCGGCGGCTAATGTGGTCACGCTGGCCGCTCTGGGAGAACATTCGTTCACGGGTAATGATAGCGCTGGCCCAACACTCCCCTCGATCTGACAGTCGCACGGTAGAAACGCTGGCGGCCCCCTTGTCAGCTCTAACATGCTCTCTGTTTGACGCTACACAAGATGACGCGGCAGACGCGTTCATTCATAATCTGGTTCCTCTGGTGGTAGAGGACCACATTGAGCGGGCCGCTGGCATGTCTGGGTCTGACGAAACGGATCAGGAGAAAGCATTGAGAAGGTTGGTGTCGGCCAACCTCCCGGTGGAGAACACCATGTTTGGGGGGCGGGAAACCATGCCGGTGGCGAAAGTGATTGTGGGTTCTGGCTGCTATGGCAGACAGGACGCCTACTCAACAGACAGGCATGACCTAGCGCTTTACCTGGCGGGTATGACCATCAAAAACCGCGATGGCCGCTGGTGGCTTTTCGTGGCGAAAGGGCATAGTGGCCTGGACACCGTGGCCAAATCTGCGGGATACACTCCCGTTGCGATGGTGCAGTTGCTGGCCCGTTTGCCCGGTGCCGAGGGTAGCCGTCAGAGGATAGGGCCATCAAGGTACCATGGCGTGATGATCCCTATCGAGCCCCTTATTTTTCAGGATTTTGCAGAGGAGATGCAGGCGTTGCGGGATTCCAAGGATGACGATAGCTCTACAGTGGTTGGGAGTAACGACAACGAAAGCCTGCCCCCTTTGCACTAATTCTTGATTTGCTCCGGTGCACCTGGTCGTTCGGGTACACCGCTTGGCTCTCCCGCGAAAAGGAGGGCCTTTTTTATGGGTGCCGTCTACACAGCATGGTTGTGTGGCTGGATGGGTTTAATGGCGATCCGTAGTCCCATGGCCTTGAGGATGCCCCGTAGCGATGCCACGGTGGGATTTCCATCCGGGGATAGTGTGCGATACGCCTGCGTTTTATTCAGGTTGGCTCGCTCGGCCACGGCGGTCACACCACCAAATGCCTTGGTAAGCTGGCGAAGAGCGGTCATCAATTCCGCCTGATCCCCATCTTCGAGAATTTCATCCAGTAACTCCACAGCTACGGAAGGCTCTCTCAGAAAAAGGTCTGCCATTGCATCATCATGTGAACGATCTCTCATTTGACACCTCCTGCTGGGGTGCAGCCCCGTTTTTTCCAATCCTTCCAATAGTTGCATGCGGACTTGATGTCGGCATCCTGTTTACGCTTATCTCCACCACAGAGCAGCAGGATGATCGCCTTTCCGGATCTGGCAAAATAGACTCGATAGCCTGGACCTACATCGATCCGAAGTTCCCACACGCCCTCACGGCACGGTTCGTGGTCACCGAAGTTGCCAGACTCCATCCTGTTCAGCCGCCGAATGATGGCCGTCTTGGCTTTCACATCCCGCAGTCCGCTTAACCATTCGCTAGTCAGGTCTCGCCCGTCTGTGGTGACGTAATGCCGTATCTCATTCATGGCTCATTTTCGTTTATAAGCGAACACCTGTCAACCAAGCCTGTAAAGTTCAGATGCAGTGCTATAGATGTTGGTGACAGACGTGCCTGACGGAGGATATGCGAGGCGGTAGCACCGCTTCCCGCGCCGCGCATGGTGGTAGGTGGGGAGTAACTTGGAGAGTTAGAGATGGGCGAGATCAAATCAGCGGTAGACTTTCTGGACCAGTTTTTCGGTGGTGCGGTTGCACAACCTGCACCTGCTGAGGTGGTGACCACCCCCGCCCAGGATGCTCAGCCCCATGGGCCAGACTCTAACGAATGTGAAGATGGGATGGCCCCATCCCCGGCGGAATTGCTTCCCGCGAGTAATCCACCTGTTTTGATCTCGTTATCTGAGGAACATTCTGAATTTATTGAGATAATAGAGGATGACCTGGTTTGTGCAGATATGGCACACCCTCATCCCTTTTCACTGGACATGGATGCTTTCGCCATACCAGAGCCGCAGCAGGCCGGGGTCGCGTCACCCGCCACCCCGATGGATTTCCTCACCAACCTGGACCCCACAGCTTTCGAGGCTATCAGCCGTGCGGAAGAACTCAGCATCGATGTGGAGACCAGCGTAAAGGGTACTCCGTGGTCGCCGGCCGAAGCCCCTGGCAAGGCTGCCAAACTCGGCACCGGTCAGACCATTAGCCAGTATATGAAAGCCCACGGTGCAACGCTGGACGCCCGTCCACGCATGCGCGTCCTCTCCATAGGGGCTGGCGGCTGGAAGGGCGCGTTTGACCTGGACAAAATGGGCGAGTCAGACAAGATGGAGTTGCTGGGTTTGCTGGACGGCAAGGTTTGGACCGGTCACAACCTGGCGTTTGACCTGCTCTGGATTAAGCACACCGCTCCAGAAGTAAATCCCAAGATGCTGTTGGATACCATGTTTCTGGCTACCGCTATTCGGCCTGATATTGAGCGCATGATCCACGAGCGCATTGTAGCCACCACGATAGGCGGTCAGCAGCCGGTACGGCTTGCTGGAAAGAATGCTGGTACGGTCGAGCAGGAGTTACAGAAGATATTGATTGAGCGTTCCGCCAGTAAAAACGGGAAAGACGACGATGCAAAATCCGCCTATCCGCTGGCGACGTTATCTCTGGTCTTTCTGAATGAGAAGATGGACAAGTCCTTCCAGAACTCCACGAATTGGATGCCCTCAGTCCTGACTAACAGCCATCTGGATTATTGCATTGGCGATATCACTGCCCCGGGCGTCATTGCCCGGAGGATGCTCAATCTTTCTGACGGAGCGCCAATTGCTGAGGTGGTCGCCGCACTCGATATCAAAAAGGTTCCTGGCGCCTGGGCATACACGCGGGCGTTTGAGCCTGCCGCCCGTCGCTTGGTGGACTGTACTTTGAAGGGTATTCCCCTTTCGCAAGAGAGTATTGCTGATTACAGGGATGCTTTGCAGACAGAGGCGGATATTGAGCTGGAAAAGGTGCTGAAAATGGCTGATGAGCTAGGCTCTTTCCGCGATCGTCTCCGACTAAAGCCCGGGATGACAAACGACTTGAAGGAAGCCTACGCCGCAGCGTTGCACCGTCGGACTGGAGTTGAGGTGGAACGGTCTGAAGTAAAAAAGAGCGGCAGTCCAGAGGATGATCAGCAAGAACGAATTGATTTTGATGAGGACGATCTGTCTGGGCAGAAGAAAGGCGCTCTCCGGCTTGGCTCCAATTATCTCAAAGAGCGATTCCCAGGCGAACCGTTGGTGGAGGCAATGCAAACCCTTTCCGGCGCACTGAAGCGGAGGGACATGATTGACGACTACGCTGTTTATGCGGGGGGAGATGGCCGCGTCCACGGGACGATCACGGTTGGCACGATCACGGGTCGCACGAGGTCGAGCAATCCCAACATGCAGAATGCGCCACGCAACGCTGCTTTCCGCGCCTGTTTTGCGGCAACACCAGGACATCAGATTCTGGCAATCGACTATTCGGCCATGGAGCTACGGATTGCCGCGGTTTTGGGTGCGCGGGCTTATGGTCAATTTTTGAAGATGATGGAAAACCCGCATAAGTCAAAGGCTAAATGGATTCTGAAGATGCCATCCATGATGGACTATATCCAAGGAAGAAAACAGCTCCAAGAGAATTGGCCACTACCTAAGCCGGACTATATGTCAGACCGGAAGCCGTCCATCTCTGATTATGGCTTGGCTTATGGGTCACAATTAGCCGCCATCTGCCGGGATTTGCGTGTACGTGGAGCGGCTTTTCGCGATGCGCAAACGGACCAACTGACATTTCGGGAGGTGTTCCGGGTTGGGCTGGACCCACACATCCTCACCGCTGTTACGATGGAGAGCCTGGGCGGACGCTTTGACACTGGCGGGTTGTCTCCACTGGACTATTTAAAAAGCTTACCAAGTGCCGACGCCAAAGCACTCAAAAAGACCTTGGCCGAGCCACGCCAGGCTGCAAAGGCGGTGGCGTTTGGGCTGATATATGGAATGTCGGTTCGTGGCCTGCATAGCTCTGGTATCACTGGTTATGGACTCTCTTGGACTCTGGAAGAGGCGGCTGCGGCTGCACAGGCATTCTTCTCATTGTACCCGGAAGTCGCCTTGTGGCACTGGATGACTGCCCATGCTGGGGGAAAGACTAAGTCGCATGTGTTTGATACGCGGCGCAATGAGTGCAAGACGGAGGGGGAGGGTGGGTCTTTTTATCGGGGGAGAACCCTCTCAGGGCGTGTGGTGGAGGGGCTGGAGCTACGCGAGGCGTTGAATTATAGCGATCAGGGTACGGGAGGCGAAATTGCTTTACACGCCATCTCTCAACTATCAGACGATATTGCAAATATGCTGGTGGGGTTTGTCCACGATGAGCTGGTCTTTGAGGTGCCAGCCAACCAAGCGGACGCGGTTTTAAAAGAGGTAGCGCGTGTCTTGAATGAGGCTGCAGAGGCGTTGCTGCTGCTCTTTGATGTACCAAGCGAATGCGAGGCGGCGTTGGGCAACCACTGGATACATTGATCGCCTTGACAGATTGGCAGGCGCGACTATTCCTGCATGGGTGCCGCTTTGGTACACACAGATAGCATCATATAGTTGACATTTGTAGAGAGCTGAGTATACTTTTCGTTGAGTTAGATTTTGACTGCAAGATAACGGAGTGGGGTGCTTTGTGGTTTGGCTGCTTTTCTGGCCACCGCTTCCCTCCAGGTGCATTGGTAATCACAGACAAGGAGCAATGAAA
>JAEHJW020001314.1_pt1 | contig 17067 bp, 26 predicted proteins | sample 9271431 | NCBI WGS metagenome assembly JAEHJW02 | reverse complement strand
TCTGTTTCTCGTATCGGGAAGTTTGCCGGCATTGTTGCTATCATAAGACTGCGCTTCACTTCTATAAGCAGAATAATCATCTACCCCGGGTGTGCCGCCATACTCCTGCGTCTTTGCATTCGGGTTAGCCCTATCCCTGTTGGTAGCCGCCGGCATATTACCCCCGGGTTGCATCGTATCATCCTTAATCCAACTGAAATCTATCAACCCCATCGCATCGCGGTGAATTTCAATTCTATATCCAAATTGCGCTATCGTCATAGCAATCTTGAGTCTCTGTTCTTCAATCTGGTGTCCACGCATTTCATCCATAATTTCATTTGCTACCAGAACTAAATGATAATCTTCACAACCAAATTGCTGACTAAGCCAGTCTAAAAAGCCATTCCACACACGCTGACTTTCTCTTATTGTGCGGTTGGTAACTGTAATTTCCAGCCCTTCGTTGTTAAGTCCGCCGCCGCCAGTCGTTGCGCCTTGTACCATAATAGGCTGTACACCATAAAATATACCGACAGTAACCCTGAAATCTTCACGACTTTCTATCCACTCCATCTCCGCCGGCTTTATATCCAACGGCTGGTATTCTAAAATACGCTTGCCGGTATCATCTCCTTCCATAACAAGCGGATATATCATGTTGGGATTGTTTCTGGCTTCTGTCATAAGCTGTAGCCAAGCCCTCTTGAAAGTCTCCAGCTTGCCGCGAACAAGCAATAATGCCTTCGGACTTCGCTGTAATGAATAAGCATCAAGCATAAATCTGTCCATCTTCAATAATGTCATAACCTTCTGCCATATCGCGTAGGATGGCGGGACACCATATCCGTTGGTGTTACTCCACCGTTTGGTATGGACAACCTCATCTTTCCCGTAATAAAGAATTCCATCTTTGTCACGCGACATAAACCATGCTTGCAAAAGCTGTAGTCCGCAAGTCTGGCAAAAGTATTCCCCGGCTACATCCTTCAATTCAAAATCAGTCCGGTGTTGCGGACAGAAATAAACAAAACTGCCTGTCTCATCTCTACCACTCCCATATCTGGAATAAATAAGCCTCATCTTGGCGGGGGAAAATCTTATTACTTCTCTTGGTATATAGCCGACAATCTTTTTATCTTTATACATATAATCTTTCAGTAAAAATAGATAAGCGTTGTCACCGACATTCATATCAGTATCACAATACTTCATAGTAGCAATCAAGCCATCCCCGAACCGATTAGGTTTTTCAAAGAATGTCTTTAGTTTGTCGTATTCCCTATAATCAGGATGTCTCGTCTTGCCGCCGCAATACCGGCATTCTTCCAAATCTTCTTCAAATTCGCGTCCGCATTTTGTACATTTAACTTTAAACTTCTCTTTGATTTCAATACCATTACGGAAAACTTCATCGGTGATTGTCTTTACGACTGCCCATAACAAATCACTGGAATAAACTAAATCATACATCCACCGCCAAGAAAATGAAAAGATAGGCACTTTTTCAAGCGTACCAGTGGTATTTATATAGCTGTCTATAGGAACACCGATGCCGGTATCACTCGCAACCACATTGGAAACCCCCTGCGGTTCAGAAGTTGTTTTAGGCTTTCGGCGTGCCTTTATAAATGGCAAATAATCGGAAATCGGCATAGATTGTTACCTCTGTTATTCTAATATATAAATTAACCCATTATATCTAAATTAGCATCAACCCGGCGTGCCCTTTCCATCCACCGTATGCGTTTTCGTTCATTTTTGCCAAGCTGGATGGTACAACTGTTGCATATTCTTGTATTAACCCCAAAATAAAGCGGCGTAACAGCATTGCAGACTTCACAATACCAGCCAGACAAAACAACTTTGCGGTACTGGACTCGCTTCATTATATCCGGCTTTTCTGCAATACGGTGAGTACACCGTTCACAAATTTTAAGCTGTACCGGAAATATTATGTCCCGCTTGTCACAAAGAGCGCAATTCCCATAAGGATAGGGGACTATCTTTACACCTAACGGATTGTAGTTATTCCAATCTTTAACCCGCTTTCCGGTACCGTATGCCCCGCGTGCAAGACTTGACGGCATCTACTTACATCTCGGATATTATCTGTATATCTTCTATACCTTTAACACCGACAAGTTCAGACAGCCGTGACTTATCCATATCAAAAATATAACCACAAACCTTTGGGGTAAGTCCATGCACTTTCCTGTCTATGTAGTAAACATCCTCGCCAACACAAAAATGCTGTTTGAAATACCGATAAGTAGTTGCAATGCTATCTTTCATCCAGACTGCTACCTTTATTTTATCCATGACTGATTATATATAAACTTATAATATATAAACTTTATTCTAAAATCATTGAATATGCCACTTAGGTTGTAAATACGGCGTTACCCGCCATATTACACATACCCCCCTCTTATCGTTGAATGGTGCGCATCCCTCAATCGTGCGCCGGGGCATTATCCGGGGGAGATACAACCCCCTTTGCCTTCCGTTCCGCACGATATTCGAGCCAAGCAACACAAACAGCCGCCGTCTGGATTATTTCCGTCACCATCCGCGTTTCTTCCTTATCCATCAATTCCGGTGCTATCTCACCAAACTCTTCCGCCAGAATGATATACCACTCTTCATCAGTACGATGAGACTGGTTGGCAAACTTGGCATCCTGTCTTTCTCTTTCCCTTTCTATTGCATTAAATATGCTGTCTCTTACTTCCATGTTATTTTCACCTTTCTATTTTATGCGTAACCATTCTCGGCATTAAACATATTTTCCTTGAATTCCAGATAATCATTCAAACCAAGAATGAAAAACGAATATAAAGTTTCATCGATTGACAGTTTCCACCTATTGACAGCCATCGCTTTATCCCAAGCTTCCTTAGTCAGATGAATTTTAATAGAATTTACCCTTTCCAACCCCCTCAGCTTGGTATACATTTCATCTTTTAAATCAAACAGCTTTTCCCCAAACGTACCGGAAGTCAAAAAGACTGTTAAGAAGGTACTAAGAACATCACTGACATTTGAATTTTTCATGTCCGCCATTTCGAATATAACAACAAAGTCGGCATCTGTAATATTCAAAACCACATCTACCAATTCAGAATTAGTAAGTATTTCTTTAAACTTATCCGCTATCATTTTTTAATCACCAGTGTTTTAATATCTTCTAAATCAATCCAGCCACAAACCCTATTTTGATATTCAATCGTCAGTTCAGTCTCATCCAGCCAAACCCTGTCAACCGGAAAAACTACATCATTAATAGTCATAAGAACAGCCGGGTAAAGACTTTTATCTAAATCGATGACATATCTGTAAATCGCATCAAAAAACCCGTTTTTCATCAATTCTATCCGCACATCTTCAATGTCCAATTAACAACACCTTCGCTTTATGACAATCACAACCGCATATATAAGTCTCCCCGAATTTCAAAATTAACCCGACAGGGCAAAATTCATGAGCGGCGACTTGACATTCATTACTTATTAAAACGCTCTCTGTTCTCATCTAACAACACCTTCGTTATCACATCAAAAGAATTACCTAAAATTTGTAGCATCGTAGATTTGTCTACAGTCGCATCTCTACTTATAGCATTTCGTAATTGTCTTATGTTAGCAAGAACTTGCACCAACTTCCTCTTATTGTTCGGTCTCAATAGGTATCGCCTCTACAAACTTTAATATCAAATCTAAAGCATCTTTCAACCCGTATAATACCTCAAATACATATTCGGGGTTGTTATCCAGCAGATAAATCATCTTTCTGTAAATAACTGGGTTTATTTCCGCACCAAACACCGACAGATAATTACCATTTTCAGAAGCTTTCACTATCTGCATATTATCAAATCTGACAACCCCATACTTATCAAAATTCTTTAATTGCGATGCTAACAACTGGGAATACCTCTTGGCTTTATCACGGTTAATATTAACTTTAACTTTGGGAAGGCGGAGTTTCCTCAAAATCTGATTTACATCCTTTCCCCCGACATTTCCCAATGCCGCAAAAAATAAAAGCATTGCATCTTCTTCCGACAGCCCCAACAGTCCAATCAAGCCATCAATTATACCTATCCGCGTTGAACTGTCAAAAACCTTATCCATATCAATAGTAGTTGCCATATTTAGCCACCTTATGATTTATATTCGTTTTTACCATATTTAGCCACTTTATGATTTATATTCATTTTTACCATGTATTGTCGCCTGTCCATTTTAAAACTTCCCATTTCGCTATATCTTCCTTAGACTTGTCCGCATTCAAATAGTCATTGAAATTAGAGATAGGCATCACATTGTATAAAGCATCATCTGAAAATGTCAATGCTAATGCATCCACCAAATCATCATGCTCAATCTCTGATTTCGTAATTCGTAATTTACCTGTAATATCATATTTGCCGGTAAATCCGCTAAACTGGTAAAGAAATTTTGTGTCTGCCCGATTTACAACCAGTTTGTTTGTCTCCATAGCAATCTTGATAGAAGAATACATATCCGACTTGGATTGCGCCGTAAAAGTGATTCCCTTGACTTTATGAGAAAAATTCTGTTCTAATATATCTACAACACCAGCCCCGACACCAGTCATATCTATAAATACCATATCAATAGAATATGTGTTCAGCCAACGCAAAATAAACTGCGCCGTATCAGTAATCTTAAATTGGGAATGCGTTTCTGCATAAATAACTTTAGAAATACCATCCGGAACTTTTTGAACAACCACAAACGCCGTCTCATCTTCGCCGACTCTCGCTACATCAACACCAACGATAAGACGGGTACCTTCTTCTTTTTCGGTAGGGAAACCGTATTCGTAATCTTGCGCGCATCTCATCACCAACTCTATTGGAAAATATAAACCAACTTCATCTATAAATTCTGCTTCATATTCTTGCCGGAACTGAACTTCCGTCATACGCTGTCTTTCTTGTATTAGAAAATCTTTTTTCAGTATTCTATTCTCTTCTGATTTAAACCGGTGTACTTTTGTCTTACTGTCTTTATTAAGCAAATGCTGGGAATAAATTTGCCAGAAAAATCCGCGTTTCCCATAAGGAGTGCTTGAAAGTATCATCTGCTTTCCCCTGACAGCAAAAGCCGGCTCTAATGAAACAAACACTTCTTCTGGTATGAATGCCGCTTCGTCAAATATAAGCATTGTTGCTGAATAACCTCTGGCAAACGTACCACTCTTTCCAACCGTCAAACATCTAATATGGCTTTCATTATCAAAGATTGTCTCCGACATTGTAAATTTCTTGATATGCCCTTTAAACAAATCCGATTTCGAAATCATACCGTAAATAACATCATAAATAATCTGCGCCTGTTTTTGTGTCGGTGCAAGAATTAAAATATCTTCATTCGGTTTAACGAAGGCTGTCCACAACGCTTTGATGGCAAGCGTCATTGATTTGCCGCTCTGTCTGCCAGCTACAATAACAATCTGTTCTGAATCATCTTCAAGTATTTCTGCTTGATAAGGAAATGGTTTGATGCCGAGTATATGAATAGCAAAAAGTGTCGGACTACGCAAAATAGTCCCTATGTGCATTGCCATAATATAACCTCCAACTATTCTGTCGATGTAAGGCGTTTTTCAATCTTCTTAGCCATTGCTTCACCATATTCACTTCTAATTTTAGACAACTCCTCTTCTATATTACCAGAAATTATATTCTTGGTATCGCCGGTTTGTATGATAGTCATGCCGGTATTAGTAAAACTGCCGCGATTAGAACCAAACAATATTTTGTGATAAGTCTCCAATGCTTTAATCAAATCATTTTCTAATGCCGAAACATTCATATCAATCCCGCCGCCGGATGCCGCCTCAAAGAATTTAGCCCTTTCATATCTAACTTTCTTTTCCGAAATCAAATTTTCAAGATGACTTAAAACACTGTTTTCATCACGCTTGACTATACCAAGCCGTTTCCAATGCGGAAGGAATGCACAAATGCTGTCTGGCTGGAAAAGCGGGCAAGTATCTTTTACAATACAGTTATTGCATTGAAGTGCCATCTCTGAAAGTACAGACGCTTTACTTCCATCCGTAAGACTATTAAAACGCGTCTTAATATAATGCAACTTCCTTTTGCCACTATTATCTAAATCAGTAACCCAACTCGGTAAATCCTGCCCACTCTCCATAAGTGTCTTAGCCGCCAAGACTGCCGGGGTGTCAGGCGGACGCTTGTGGTAGATGTTATTCAAGAATATCAAATTCCAAATATCAAGAAACTGGTAGTTGTTATGCGAATATGCTTCCCTGCCCTGCGGAAAGACATTCCATAAATCATCTTTAAAAATAGACGCCATCACTATAGGATTATCCTTTATAGGCGTCTCCTTCCAGCCATGCGGGACATTCGTATAGACACGCCCCCGCTTTGTAGAATTCCGCCATGACAAAAGTGAAACCGCCTCTATATCCATAATGCCAATCTTGGAATATTTATAATTTAAAACAAAAAGCTTAACCCCGTCTTTCTTAAGATTTTCTATAAATTCTTTGTAACGGGTGCCTTTATATAATGCCCGATTGCACCGTAAAGATATGTTGGTAAAGCCTTCCTTTTTCAATACTGGTATATTCTCTTCCGTGTCGGGGTAGGGAATATCAATTATGACTGGTATATCTTCATTAATCAACTTCCTTCCAAATTCCATTGTCAAATTTAGACTTGCGCCGTTTTTCAAAGATACATAAGAAAACTTGCCGATGTTGGATTTGCAAAATTCCACAAAGTCCGGGAAATCCCGTTCAAGCTTTTCCCGCCGTTCTGCACCGTTATAGCGTTCTATAGAAAAATCTATTATAATATCCATGTCAGTAAGACTATCCAGCTTTTCCCTATTTCTTGTAAGCCATAACCATGACAATTCAACGCCGTCTATTTGATAGCCATTCTGCTTAAGTGTCATTATTTCATCAAAGTAGTTCTCTATTTCCCCGAATAAAATCTTCATCATCCATACATCCCGCCTACTCTGGTATCCTGTTCATCATCTTTGTTGCTGTCCGGCTCGTATGTTTCTTCACTTTCATCATCCGCACCTACTTCGTGAGGAAAGACTGGCACGAATGATAACAGCAACCCCATCGCAAATGCTAACGCATATAGCTTTCTGGTATCTCTATTAGCTAACCCAAGCAAAATCAAATCGTTCAAACCGCTAATGACAAGCTTGCCATCCTGTATGTCATATTCCACTTCATCCGGCAATTCATAACACCGCCGGTTTTGTTCTGTATTCTATTCCCCAGTCTCTAATGACGGCGTTTTTAATACCGGCTACTTTCAGTCTCGGAATTATATCGTTGACATACTGCTTTTTAGCCGTATATTCAACTCTGTCTTTACCAAACGGCACAAGGGATAACAGCACCTTCTCCTTTTTCTTATTCCTCAGGAATGCCACTATCATATCTATATCCATCTCAGTTGAAACATCAAACTCCAACAGATAGTTATCAAACTTCTCACGCATTGACATATATTTATCAAAATTCGTTGCCAGCTTTGGATGAAATACGCCGCGAATGCCGGCTGGTAGCATAATCGGCTTATCTACACAAATTTCAAACTGAATTGTCGGTAACAGCTTGTATAACTCTTCCACATCTTCCATATAATTTTCGGCATTATAAAAACGGACTATGTACTCCCAGCCATTATCTTCCATCATAGCATTCAAAGCTTCTGCAAATAAAACCGGACTTATGCTAAGATTTTCGGTAGTAGCATACGGGAATGGTTCATAAATGTAATTACTCCGTTTCGCCGGAAAAATCACATAAACGCGCTTTGCTTCCTTCCTGACCATAATATCAGCTATCTTCATTGGATTCCCTCTCACTATAAGTATGATGTAACACACTATATATATGTTCTCCGATTTTACCCGCCTTATACCACTTTTCCTTAGTTTGCTTGAATAACCAGTATAATGATGGAGAGCCGGTTGCCAACTCTACCGCCTTCTTGCCGCCAACACCACTAAACGCCATCAAGACATCCAGCATTTCTTCATCCGGCGTTCTTACCCCCTTTGTTATGTAAGAGTGTACATGCGATACATCCTCTTTATTTTCTCCGGCTTTCTTATTCCAGTATTTAAGTAACATGATAGTCTCACTGACGCTATAAGTCTGGACGACAGACATATCATCCCAGCCACTCACAATCGATGCCCGTATAGCAACCCAGCGGGACATGGAAACATCTTTTCTGACAGACATCAGCCTTTCTGGACTTCCTTCTATCAATACAACCCGCTTATAATTTTCAAACTTCTCTATACCTTTGAGCTGTTCCCATAACCTTCCGTCTGTCAAAGATGCCATCAAATCAAAAACATCTTTCCTTTCTATAACCATACGGAAATTCTCGCCTACAATAATATAATCACCGTAATTAAGTGTCTGTATAGTCAAGTCTGGTATTTCTTCTCTAAGCGGCTCGTATATCCGTCTCGGTTCTCGGCTATCAACTATTATCATGGTTATCCTGCCACTCCCTTTTGCATATCTCCCTATATTTACAGTAACCGCAAATCCACTCAGCTTTGCTGAATATGTTAGGCGGCAATGCATTCTTTTCATTGTCAGCAATATCTTTCATTCTTGAATTCAATTCGTTTTCATAATTGATGTAGTCAGTATCAGTAAACGGCTCTATAAATGGTGTTACCCGCCATTCATCCCTAAGTCCGGTATTGTAATAAAGAAGTATAATACCTTCTACCGTAATATACTTCAACAGCTTAAGCAAAACGGCATAGTAAGCAACTTGTGTACGGTGGTGCGGACGCATCTCACGCGGTGTATTATCGACAAACTTCTTATCCAAAATGTAAAACTTGCCGTCTAATTCTATGACTTCATCAATCGTGCCGGTTAACACAATGCCATGCTTTTCATATTGTAATTCAACTTCATGCATTTTCGTTATTGGCGTCTTGTGTAATTCGGTACCCATCCACACTTTAAATATCCCATCCCCTTCTATATCCAACTTACGAGCTATTTCAGCATCCCGCTTTTCCCAAATACTTTTGCGGGGACAGCCATAGACAAGACTGGTAACATGATAAGTTGGTTTCCTGTCTTTATTCCCTTCCTCAAGAGACTTTGTAATAGCCGCCGTAAAAATCTCTTTTACTTCATCCGCCGTTATTAATTTACCCATGATACTTTATCTCCTGCAAAATTCAATTTAATATATGGCTGTAGGCTTTCAATCAAAGTCATATCAATCGAATGTTGTTTAACAAATTCATTAAAGTCGGTAGTCGATATTTCTCCCATAGGATTGGCATGGATAGAAAAAAGATTATCAAACTTATCCAATATACCCATCTGGACTTTAGAAATAGTCATATACTGTTTCAACTTTAAAGTGACGCGCTTGTTATAATCATTGAAATGTGTTTTGCCCCGTATCAAGAAATAATCATTCGACAGTAAAACTGGCGGGACAGTATGCTTATTTAATAAAGAAACAACGATTGTGCCGCTGTTGTCGCCGCCGATAGCACTATATGAATAATATTCTTCTTTAGCTACCCCGCAATTGCACTCCTTCTTGAAACAGCTAACACACAACTTGATTTGATTAATCGGAAAATTTTGCACTTTTACAAATCGTATCTGGACATACTCCCCAAGTATAATCTCGTTGATGGGAGTTATTTTCATCGGGAAAATCTCTGCAAGCGTCTCCCCTAGTACTTTCGTCTTATACAACATCTGCATTAATTCCATATTCCCAATTACAGACGGGTAATTTTCCTTTATCCATTCTAACATTTCATCCATATTATCATCCCAATCTACTTTGTAGTATATATAGTTTAGTCTATAAAGTCATCGAGTCTCACCGTCAGACTTTCCAAAAGCCTCTCGGTTGGTATTTCAACCTGTTTTTCGTAATATTTATCCCAATCAATCCGGTTAACCATGTCTGTCAAGTCAGTGTGATTTTCCACATACGGCAGTATTTCCCCGCCTTTAAGCCACCAGTAAGTAACAAAATTTATGGGGGCAACATTCTCAACCTTCATCATCTTGAAGGCACGCACATGTTCAATGTCGTTAGCATACTCCCTATCTTTGACTGTCTTAGTTATGAGTAAATCCATAATATCTACTTGCCGCCGTTTCAACTTGTCTTTGTATTTGTTTTTAATTACCACAATGCGCTTGAATATTTCATCAACCGGCGCAAAATAAATTTCATCGAATATTTCGGCTTGGACTGTCTTAGCCAATGGCGTCCAGTCTCCCCGTATCAGTTCAAACCCTTTGACTATCTTCTTGCCAGCATCCGTATAACCGGCATACCGTTTTCGTATGCTCTTATCCGCGTTGGCTCGGAAAAAGATACGATTATAATAATCTTCCAGCTTGACTTTGTACGGATACATATAATCATTAATTCTTGCTTCCAGAATTTCCCCTTCGTTTTTTGGCATAATGACAAATGCGCTATCCGTATCCTGATAAATGACGGTATATCCCCATTTTTTGATTATATTACCCAACTCGGTAACTTTCTGACGCGCACCGGCAGTAACAGCCGCCGCAATCTCTGGTGCATAATACCTCCAAAACGAAGAGCCAAACAAGCCATAACTCCCATTTGCCAAAATCTTGTAAGCATATCGCATAGACTTATATTTCTCTTCTTTTGTTTCCCTATGCAATTTATCATATTCGTCTTTCTTATTTACAAATATGGCAACAGCCTTCTGTATAGTCTGTAAAACAGCCGTTCCAACCCCATCCCATTTCAAATTCAGAACAACACCGGGGTAAAGACTGCTAAAATCATAGTCGGCAACCCCTTCATATACGCCCCGGGCATTGCTGACTACAATAGCCCCTTCGTAAGGTTTTTTCTCATTAAACCCCTGTTTGTCGGCAAGATATACTCCAAACTCCTGCCTGTTTTTCATAATATAACCCTCTGTCAAAAATGACATCATATACAAATGCGGCTCTACGCCGGTAAGAGCAGATATTTCATAATTGATGTTAGTCAACCCGTGCTTTAAAGTAATAAGTCTGACAAGATTGCAATCCTGTTCATTGTAAGTTTTCCAGTCATCCATGTTACGAATATCTTTCATAACCAGCTTTTCTCCAACCTCTTCTTCCTCTGCTATTACAGCAAGTGGACGGCGATGCTTTTGCAGAATGTTATTATACAACACCATGCTGTCCAGCTTCATCACATTGTAATAGTAAGGATTTAACTTTTCTTTTTCCAAAAACGGATAGTCATAGGTATAAGAATTCCAGCCGGTAATCAAGCCAACCTTCTTTTCTTTCAACCAATCAGAAAAATCTTTAGTATTATCAAAATCGTAATACCGTCCATCCGGCAACATAGCCCCTATCAAAAAAATTTTGTTGTTCTTATTAACTTCAATATCCACCGATGCCCAATTTTGGGGGTGCGTCCACTCTATAATGCCATCAGCACCAAGCCTTCTTTCCAAATATCTAATATCTCCTTCAACAGTCAATGCCGCCTTACTTTTAAGCTGTTTGATTGCTGATGGATTTTCAAACGAAGTCTTGTAACAGTCGATGTTGTAAATACCATCCAGAAACAATGTTCTGATATTGCACTTTTCATTGGAAACAACATCGGGATTTTCATTCTGATTGAAGTTGTAATTAGAATAAATGTACGGATATTCTAAATCTGCTATAGCAACATTTTTGATACTACCATCAGGTAGCATATACCATACATCTTCATCTCCAGACTTATTCCAACCGACATTACTCACTTTCATTTTTGTCCATCTCTCCTTTCCGTTTCATATAAATGTTAATAGAAGGAAAATATTTGCATTCCGCCTGATTTTGGTAAGGGCAAAGCCAGCGCGGAACATTATTGCAAGTGTAGACATTTAAATTGCGGCGTTTTAAATAATTCAATTGATAAGTAGTATAACTCTCTTTAAAATCGGAAGCATTGTCTTTGATGATGCTATACGCCTTATCATACTGATTATTCTTAAGAAGAAACGAAGCCATAAAAAGCCTTTCTTTCGCATCCAATTCTTTTGTTTCATTCAGCGAATTGATTGCCGTCTTTATACAGTCTGGATAATCATCATCATCAATAACCTTTTTAGGCGGCACTTCAATCTTTGAATTTTCTGCTATTTCACATTCCAAAGAAGTATAATCAAAATCAAAGGTATTTCCCTTCCAAAAACTATGTTCTCCGATTTTAGAAGCTTTAATAATCTGCTTGAAAGACATATACGGCGAAACCTTAATCATAAATCTTTTTACCTTAGAATTCAATGAACCAACTACACGCGCCATTGCCCTGTTATTTCCAAGAACAACCTTATCATAACCATAATTACCAATATATTTCCTCACAAACGCTTGGCATACATACTTGTAAGTGTTTTTACCAACGGCTGGCATTTTCAAATCATAATAAGCATGAAACCCCCTGCCGGTAAAATAAAGTCTTGTCGGCAACGCGTAGGATGTTATAGTCTGCATATAATTGTAAGCCATCAAAACATCGTCATGCGAAGATTGTGATTCTATATCCAACAGGATTGTATCATACATCTCCGTTTCTAACTGCTGTTGAGAAAAGACTGCCATATATATGTCGGTATTTTTATCCGTACGAATACGCTCAGCAAGATTTTCGGCAGACTCAACCGCCGGGTATCTGTATAAACCATATTCGCGTGGAAATGGGTTGTCTACCCGACACCATTCATTTATTATCTGCATTATTAATCACGGCATCTATTTCTTCGGCTGTTACATCTTCAAAACCATTACCAGTTATTTTAACCCATCGGCTTTCTCCCCATTCCTTAAAAAGCGGACTTCGGACTGCCCATATTTTACGATAATCTTCCAACACCTTTTTCATAGGCTTCTGCATATAAACTATGTATTTAGAATTATATACCAGCGTAGAACCGCCTCTTATCCTACTCATCCCATGATAAATGTCGGCTGGATTTTTAGAAGCATGATTAGTAATAATAATCGGCGCGTCCGTCCTGTCAGCCAGAAGATTAATAGAATTAATAAGGATGGCTGTTGCATCTGCCCTCACCGGAAAATTCTGCATTGAAGTCGGTATTGACATCCTCATAAGGTTTGTAAGGCTATCCATAACAATCATGGTATTGCCGCGTTTTTTAGAAAACGAATTGTAAATAGGATTTAATTCCTTAGTATCTAAATCCTTAATGTAAAGCAACTCCGTCTTTTCCTTACCATACTTCAAACTGATTTTCCTACCTAAAAACATCATCGCATCTTCATAAGAATTAAGCCGGACATAACTCAGATTTTCTTTAACAAACTTCCCTTCTAACCGGCTATCTAAAACCGGAAACCACCTTTCCCACAACCCGTCAAAGCCACCTTCTGTATCTATCCACAACACACGATAACCATTCTTGATAGCATTGATGATTTCCCCCATAAGATAAAGTGTCTTGCCGGTATTCGGTTCGGCATATAGCGAATATATCTCAACCGGACGAAATTCCTTACCTAATAAGAACCCAATGCTCTTCAAATAACTTTCCACCATAGATTTCACCAACGTACTTCGAGTGCGAACACTTACCCCGTGTCTGATAGGCAACACAACTGCAATTAAAAGATTTATCTACGATATGAAGGTGTATTCCATCGGGGTAGACAGAACGCACCTCATAAACCGTTTCACCATTGGAGTAATGACGCGGAATTACATCAAACCGTTCACGCTTATCAGCGGAAGGCATAGTAAGCATTTCCGTTCTTACTGCGGGTTTTCGTCAGCGTTACTTCGACTGTATCGCCGGCATCCAGTATAGGTTTAACACCTGTCTGTAACTGCTCTATGACTACCCTACTTCCAGTCCGGAGTATGTCTTTCTTGCCGTTATAGACAAAATCAATGAATGCCACTTCTCCCCTGTCGTTATTTGAAATCTTAAAGCCCACAATTTCAAATGTGGCATTCAGCATCTTATCCATTCCAACCCAGTCTTTCGCGCCTTCTCCCTGTCCACCAGAGGCATCAAACTTTCTTTTTACCATTCCATTTCACTCCTTAGTTATTAAACAGCCGTATCTCCCTAAATCCGCTTTCTACGGAAGCATCACGCAAGAAAAATACGACAGGAATATTGTAAACGACTGCCAATTTAGTCATGATAGCAACAAGCGGGGAAAACCCGACTGCTACAATGCGTAAATCATCATATTTGTCAATATATGTCAACAGTTTGGCTTGAATACTATCATAGTTTAAATCAGTCTCACTTAAGTAAGCGTTTGGTATAAGAAAGTCTATGTTATCATCGCCGATTGCCGCCTTAGCTACTTCGTACTTCTTATACTGAGCAAACTTGTTAGGATATAGATAGTGCGTCATATTAATTCCCCGAAATCTGAAAGAGCTTTGACTATTCCTTTATCAGTCATAATCGCCAGTATCAGCTTGTGAAGATAATATTCAAAATTGTGCGGCTTCGTACTTTTCTTCAATGCATATTGTAACGGGAAGATTTCGTTAGTAGGTAGAGCTAAACCAGTCGCTATTCTGCCAGCTATGAAAGTCGGGTCTGGCATATAACCAACATTTGAACCGCTCTGCAAATTGTATTGTGCAACCGCCGCCGCATTGTAAAAGACATTCAACGAAGCAATATCTAAAAGTTTGACGATGTAAGCGTGCATATCAACAAGCAGATTTGCGTTTGGTATTCCACCTTCTAATATACTGATGGTGCTTTTAGGCGGGACTGGGAAACAGAAACAAACAAGCAATTCCGGCAGTCCAACATCCAGCGCAACAAGAGGGTATCTATCGTTGGGATTAAAAGTTGTAGGCGGTGTTAAAGCTATAAAATCAGCAATGTTCATCTCCATATAGGCAGCATAAAAAGCATTCCCAAAAAAGTATGGCGGTGCTATATCCTGCACACCTCTATAAAGCACACAATATTGTAATACATCAGCAGGATTACTGATAGCATATTCAACAACATTGTTGCCAAGAGATTTAGCTGTTACATTCATTTCTCCATTAGCCACGACTGGCGTTTCCAACGGAGTATACTTTCTCGCTTCTAAATATCCAAATTCATTCATCATAGTATATCCTTTTCCTTAATCACTTAATGTTTGCCCTGTATATATAGTTTTGCCGGGGGAGACTCTAAATAACTTTTAATGCGGTTAGAATGAACTTCCGTCTTATACTTCCCATATTTTTCATAAAGCCCAACAGCATATCTATTACAACGGAAACATAACGCACCCCGAAATTCGCCGGTCTGGTGATTGTGGTCAGCCGTCAGCGGAATCCAAAACGAATACACACCGCAAATGGCACACCGATTATCCTGCAATTCTAAAACGGCAAGCCACACCTTCCATTTTAACGGTTTTCCCTGAAAAAGGATACCCTGCATTTTCCAATGCCTTTCGCGCCGTTTTATGTTGTGTTTTTCATTCTTCTTTCTAAGTCCCATAATCTTCTACCTTCTTTTCGCCACAATTCAAACGCGTCAGCCGGCTATTTGCCATCTTGCAATATTCCGCATCTTTCTCAAAACCAATAAAATTTCTACCGAGTGTATATGCCGCTACAGCCGTGCTTCCACTCCCCATAAAACAATCCAATACCACATCCCCCGGCAAAGTTGTCGGTTCTATAAGCCGTTTTAACAACTCTACCGGCTTTTCCGTAGGATGTTCAGTAACACCATAACCAGACTTGACAGAAGTAACAAAATAATTTTTCATTTCAGATTGCCGCAAATAATTCTTCATTCTCCTGTTGCCCTTAGAACCGCATAAAATCATCTCTACACCACTACGAAAATTAATTCTTCTTAAATGAAAAAGGGGATTAGATTTTATCCATACAAATATGTTCTTATGCACAACACCATACTTTTGAAATAAATTTTCAAACAAACCAAACTTTTCTTTCCTCATAAAAATAAAAATCCAGCCATACGGTTTCAAGACTCTTACCGCCTCTTTAAACCACGCTTCCATAAAAGCATCAAACTCTTCTATTGACTCAAATTTATCCCAATTCCCGAAATCAAAAGATAAATTCTTCCTTTTACGATACGCCTTCAATCTCATCTTCGAAACATTCAAACCCGCACCTTCCTTAGAAATTCCATACGGCGGGTCAGTCAAGACCAAATCTACACTTTCATCCGGAAGCTGTTTCATTCCTTCTAAGCAATCCATTTCTATGATTTTATTCATAAAATTACTTAGAGGAGATTTTAACACCGAAATGTCTTGCATATTTTTTCCACTCCTTTCCATGATGTGATTTTGGGGCTAAGATATGACATAATTCGTGAAGGATAGTATCTTTAATTTCTTCCATATCATCCGTTAACATACCAATGCAATCAAATGTTATTATCTTATGCTCTGCACTACATTCCGCCGCTGTTACACCATCAAGAATATCAAATTGAAGTTTATCAATCTTTTTGATTGCTTTATCAAATAACCTGTCATTCATATACACAAGAAACAAGTCGCCAATAGCTTCATGAAATCTTCGTATAAGCCTGTCATTCATATCAAGATATTGTATTTTTTCCATAGAGGGAAAATAGAAACGCCATTATATAAAGTTGCCTCTCATCCATACCATTCATGCGCTGTCAAATCAATAAACACACCGAGTCCGCCTATCAAACCCAACAGCGATAAAACCCGATAAAAAATAGACTGGGAAAATAATAAAATTAACGCGTTTGTTACTATTACCAGTATAAGTCCGTACGCATCATGAGTCCTGCCGTGCAGAAACTTTTTAACCCAATTTTTCCAAGATGGGGCAATATCAGGATGTATTGGCATTTACAACTATCCCTCACTTTACGGCTGGGGGAGACGGTGCTGATGTAAGAGCGGCATTTATCTCCTTCTCTAACAGCGGCATAAGTGCATCCAGAAGCGGCTTGTATTTACCCAAAAGCCTGACAAGTGTGATTAACTCAGTAATGT
>JAEHJW020004939.1_pt1 | contig 17075 bp, 15 predicted proteins | sample 9271431 | NCBI WGS metagenome assembly JAEHJW02 | reverse complement strand
TCACTGGACCGCTCCTCCGTTCCCGACCGCCCCTGCGACAGGCCCAGGAGGGGCCGGCGGGGGCGGGGCCACGCCCCCCACCCCCATTATGTTGCTGATCATCGAGGTGCCCTTCCAGGTCATGAATACCTGGGCGAAGGCCTGGGCGATCGAGTCGAAGAGCTCGTCGTCGTGCGGCCCCGGGGGGGCGACCTGGCTGGCCATCAGCGCCTTTAGGGACGATGCCTGCATCATCGCATCCCCCGGAGAGACGCCCGAGGCGAGGGGCACGGGCGTGTTCGGCGACGGCGGCATAGTGGTGGAGGCGGCGGCCCCTCCCGGGAAAGGGATGGCGGGGTTGGTGTACCCCAGCTCCCACGCAGTCCACGCCTGGCCTACGGCGAATGCCACGGCGCTCCCGTAGAGCGTGTAGTTGGCGGACTTTTGGTTGAACTGGGCCATGATCATGGGCGTGGCCATCATCCCGCCCCCCACCATCCCCGCGGGCGGGAGTATGCCGATGGGGCCGTTGATCATGACCCCGACGAACTTGACCGCGCTCTGCCAGTTCGCCCACGCCCCGCAGACCGCCGCCGCGACGTCGTCGATGAACCCGTTGAACCCGTCGCTGATGGCGTTGGCCGCGTCGACCGCTATCTTCTTCGGGCTCGGCGGCACGAAGATGTTGGTGGGCTTTGGGACCCCTGGCCCGAACTCGGGCGTCTTGGCGTTGACCTGGTCCTCGAGCCCGGAGTCCCAGCTCGGGGGTAGGCTGACCGCCTTGGCCGTGTACTGCGCCTTGGCGAGCTGAGCGAGCATCTTGGCGTCAGGTGCCGGCAGGGTCTAGCCTCCTATGTTCACGGTGGGGCTCCCGCTCTGGATCGAGCCGTCTCCGCCGCAGTGCTTGGTGGCGTCCCCGCTCCTCGCGGCGGGCTTGCCGTTGATCTTGACCGTCCCCGAGCCCTTGGAGACGGTGAAGTTGTTGGCCGCGCAGCAGGGGGCGTGGAGCCCCTTGTCGTCCTGCCTGGCGGCGGGGAGGCCGTTTATCGTGACGGTGGGAGAGCCGGCCGCGACTATCCCCACGACCGGGTGGGGGCACATCGGGCACCCGTGGCTGCAGTTCCCCTGGACCGGGTCGGTCTGGCGCGCGGCGGCGGGCATGGCCGGGTCCTACGGGTTGATCTCGACGGTGCTCCCCTTCACCGTCATCTTACCGGTCGCCGTGAGCGAGGTGTCGGAGTCGCTCTCTATCTTCACGTTCTTCGCCTTTATCGAGAGGTCGTCCTCGGTGCTTATCGTTATCGCCTTCTTCGAGGTAAGGCTCACCCCGTCCTCCTTGCTCACCTTGATGTCGGTGTCCCCGACGTGGACCGTGACCTGCTCGTCCTGGATGGTCACGGTCACGGTCTTGTCTGGCAGCTCGATGTAGATCCTGCGGAGGTCGGGGTTCGAGTCGTACGGCGGGACGTACACCATCTCCTCGGCCTGGGAGGCGGGAGGCCTGTCCTCGTCGTTGTACAGGCGCCCGGTGACGACCGGGGCGTTCACGTCGCCGTTGACGAATGAGACGAGGACGAGGTCGCCGACCTGCGGGATGCTCGCGAACCCGATGTGCTGCGTGGCAACCGGGACCTGCCTGAGCTCCACGTCCTTGTCCCTGAGCTTGACGCTGCACTCGTAGTTGTCGTTGTCCCCGTCGTCGGCGTGCGGGAAGACGGAGGTCACCACCCCGAGCTCCGCGACGTGGACCTTCTCCACCTCGGACTCCGCGACCTTCTTCATCGCCTCGACTATGCCTGTCATCCATATTCCCCCATCACTTGGGCGGGAGCTGCCTCACGTCCACGCGCTCTATCCTGGCAGCCGGCACGACCACGCGGAGGTTCGCCTCGACGCCGTAGACGAGCCTCTTGGCGAAGACGCCGCCCGGGAGCCCGTCCGACGGGGAGAGCTCCAGCCCCTCGACAGGCCTGACTATGACGCCCGTGGCGGCGAGCTCCTCCTGGGAGAGCGCGACGGCCTTCATCACGTCCACGGTGACGTCGTCCCTCTGCCTCTCGTTCCCCGCCCAGACCTCGAGGTTGTACACCGCGTCGATGTGGATCTGCTTGGTCTTCCCTGCGCCCGAGACGGAGTTGTAGGTCACGGAGACGTTCTTCGACCCCCTCGGAGGGGGCGAGCGGAACCTTATCGTCCCCCTGGCGTAGTCCATCGTGTAGTCGAGGTTCTCGACCTCGACCTGCCCTGGGGCGGACTCGACCCTGAGGAGGGGCCTCTGCGCCCTGCCCGAGAGGGAGAAGACGGCCCTCGAACCATCCCCGTTGAAGGACTCGCTCTTCTCCTGCCTCGCCTCGAGCCCCTCCCCGCCGAGCCCGACGTCCTCGAAGGTGAACCGGGGGCTGTAGACGAAGACGGCAGGGAGGGGCGCCGCCTCCTTTCGGGGGGCGCGCGCCGCTACGTTCCCCTTGCTCACGCTCTCGAGCCTCTCCTGGAGCGCCTTTACGAGCCCGCCGGAGATCTCGTTGAGCATCTCCGTCACTGGAGCTGCTTGACCCTGGTCCTGAGCTGGACCGCGTCTGCGATGCGGGTCATCGCCTTTGGGTTCGAGTTCCTGAAGGTCACCGTGAGCACCTCCTTGTCGGGGTGCGGGTTGGCGAGCCTGTACCTGTACCACACCCACTGGTTCGGGGAGAGGAGGAACTCCACGTAGGGGTTCTCCTCGCCCCTGGGCGAGAGCTTCTTCCTCTCGTGGATCAACAGGCCCTTCACCGTCTCTGACGTCCCGTCGACGTACCTTATCGTGATGTCAAGCGCCTTCTGGCCGCCGTTGTCCGCCCCCGCCCAGTAGTCGAGCTGGTCGAAGATGTTGGCGACGGTGAATCGGCAGATGTCAACCGAGGCGTCCCTGACCGAAGGGAGCCACTGCCTCGTGATGAACCCCAGGAGGCTCGTCCCGTAGGTCGCCGCCTCGCCGGGGACCTTCTCGTCCAGGCCGTACGACCTGCCCTCGGGGCTGTCCAGGCGGGTCATGGTGTTGGTCTCGGACATGTTGTCCACGTACCTCCTCAGCTCGGCGTTCTCTGTCTCCAGGCGGACGAGGTCCTCGAGAATCCCCTGCTGGATGTAGTTCCAGTCGTCCGAGGTGATCGTGCCGCCAGGCTGGGCGATCCTTGGCTTGAAGCTCGTCAAGTCTCTACTCCACGACCAGTTCCGCCTGGACCCCGGCGCCCTTTATAATATTGAGAAACCCCCTCGCCTCGTCCTCCGAGGCCCCGCTCTCCCCGAGGACGCGGGACGGGACCCTGAGCGAGAAGGCAGAAGGGAGCCGCCCCGACCAGGCCATCCTGATCACCGCGTCGGGGACGGGGACGGAGAAGATCGACTCGTCGAACCGGCTCCTGTCCAGGTGGGCTATCTTCGCCGATATCTCCTCCTCGTACGCCCAGCGCGACCCTCCTGGCGGGAGCCTGGGGAACCCGTCAGGGGCGGAGACCGAGGACGAGACATCCTCGCCGTCCAGGGTGGCGGCCCCTTCGCTCATGACGAGCCTCTGGCCGACCCTGAACGTCCCCCGGTACCCGACCCTCTGGTTTGTGTCGAGGTTCCTGACGCCCGGGTTGAGGACGACGTTCCCCTCTCCCTGGAGCGTGAGCTCTATCACGGGGGACGCCTCTTCGACGCTCATGCTCCCCAGCGCCCAGGTCTGGCCCCCGGAGACCCTCCTCTCCACGGCGACCGACCGCGGGGGGTTCTCCGATATCTCGAGCGCCTCGGGCTCCGCAGAGAGGAAGTCCGCCATCAGGCCCTTGACCGAGGAGCAGGTCCCCCCTCCCTTGAACTGCCTCAGGGCGCTCTTCACCCGCTCCCTGTAGTCGCCGTCAGGCTCGTCCTTCACGCGTCGAAGCTCGAAGAGAGCCCCCAGCCTGTCGAGGTCTGCGCCGTTGGCCGTGTCGACCCAGTGGGTCCTCATGATGCGGAAGACGCTCTTCTGCTCCTCGGCGAGGGCGCGCCCCACGGCGTCGATCACCTTGTAGATGACCGAGTCTGCGTCCCAGGTCCTGTAGAACTCGGGGAGCCGGTCGGCTATCCGCCTGGTCCTTTCGGTCTCAGCGGCCGCCACTGGCGCTCACGCTCACTTTCCTAAGCTTGGGCTTCTCGTCTGCCCCGAGCGCGAGGTTCTCCCTCGTGCTCCCGCTCGGGACCCCGTCCCTGAGGGCGTCGACCGTTATGCCCTTCACGTCGCGGACGCCCTTCGTCCCCAGGGCGACAGAGACGAGCCTCCCGAAGATCACGGTCTCCCCTATCGTCACCGTCTCGAGGTATCCCTCGACACCGTCCTCGATGGCCTTCTCGACGTCGCCTAGCCCTACGCCGTCATCGAGCTCGACCTCCACCTTCACGTCGAGGAGGACGAACCTTGGCCTGAGGACCTGAACGTAGACCCCCGCAGCCCTGGTGTCGTCGACGGCCTCCCTGATCCTTTCCATGTCGCCGCCGTCGACGACCACTCGGACGACCCCGGGTACCTTGAGGTCGACCGGAGCCCCTCCCATCTCGACCGAGTAGAGGACGGGCATCTCGTCGATCCTGACCGGCCTGACGACGCCGTCGATCTCCTCGATCCGCTGCTTCAGCGAGTTGTAGGTGGCTCTGCCGAGCGCCCTGAGCCCCTTCTTCGCCCTCTCCCTCAGGACGTCGTCGGTCTCGGGCTCCGTCCCGCCGGTGATGGCCGCCCTGTTCGCGACGAACTCTATCGCCTCGACCGGCTGCGGCATCAGCGTTATCGCCCCCGAGAGGATGTTCCCCCCGGGCCCGGGGGCGACCGCCCTCACCGGGACGTCGACCTCCCAGACTCCGAGGACGTTCTTCTTCAGCGTGGCCCCCTCAGTGGTCTCGAAGAGCTTGACGTCCTGCCTCCTCCGCGAGAAGGTCGAGACCTTCGTCCCAGCGGGTATCTCGACCTGCTGGTAGGCCCTGTAGGTGACCCTGAACTCGGTCCCGTAGTCGGGCTTGAAAGCGCTCTCGAGCCAGGCGACCGAGTCTCCGTCGAGGGCGTAGTCCGCGCCCTTCTTGAAGACGAAGGGCTGCCCGTGCATCAGCCCCTTCACGGTGACGATGTCGAAGACAGGGGTCCGCTTCAGCTCGTAGGCCTTGCCGCCGTCGAAGAGGACGACCTCCTCCTGGGGCGGGAGCTCGGGGGGCGGCTTCCTTCGCCCGAACGTGGCGAGGCCGGTCGCCCGCTGTGCGGGACGCCGCTGGACCCCCAGTATCGCGACGACCAGGTCGAGCGAGTTGCCCGTGGCGGTGTCGATGAACCCTGCCTTGTAGACGTAGTCGTTCTGCGCGTAGAGGTACTCTATCTCCCGCCCTATCGCCTCCACGATGGTCCTGACCACGCTCCCGGGGTTCACGTCGGTTATCGGCGAGGGCTTCCCGAAGAGGTACGATACCTCGAACGTGGACATCACGTCGGGCCGCCGCCCTCCGTCGACCCACTCGAGCATCCCGTCGGCGACCAGGTAGTCCGCGCCCTGCACGAAGGGAGTCCTGATCCCGTGGACGGGCCCCTCGACCTTGACCACCTCGCGGATGCCCTCCCGCCCGGAGTTGAGCCGGTAGCGGACCTTCGTCGGCTCGAAGACGAGCCCCTCCCTCACCACCGCCCTGGTGAGCTGCTCGAGCATCGAGGTGGTGATCTCCGGGAACGACTTGCTCTCGTAGGCCATCCTAGGCCTTCTCCAGGTAGAACGGGAAGACCACGTTCAGGGGCATCTCGGTCTCCGTGGCGATGAGGCTGACGTCGACGTCGACGGCGTCCGGCCTCCCGGGCTTCACCGAGACCGCGACCTTGACTATCTTCTTGACGCGAGGCTCCCTCGTGAGAGCCTCGACGACCACGGCCTTCACCTTGTCCCTGGTCGCCTCGTTGTTGGGCTCCCCTATGAGGTCGTAGAGCTTCGAGCCGTAGGAGGAGTGCCCGATGTCCACGAGCTCCCCCGGCCTCGTCCTGATCCTGTGGACTATGGCCTGCCCGAGGTTCAGCTCGTCGTCCACGAGCTCGAGGTCCCCGGAGGGGGTGACGTTCAGGTCGGCGCCCAGGTCGGAGTAGGCGAGCCGGAGGTCACTCCCGAGGACTAGCTTATCTTCGCTCACGGGGCTTTCGCTCCTAGGGTAGACCTTCCCCCAGAACGCCGATTTAAGGTGAGCATCGGGCGCGCCGAACGGGGCTCACTCGGCCGTCCCCAGCAGGCGGAGGGAGGTGGTGAACCCCCTGGACTTGCTCAGAAGGTGCTCCACGCGCACGACCTGGTACTCCCCGTTCACCGAGGAGTCGGGCATCTCGGAGAGCTCGACCGTGTCGTCGAGCTTGACCTTGGCCGCCCCCACCACCTCGACGACCACCACGACCGACTTTGCAAGGGCGCCCTGGATCGCGGTCGCGGCTGTCCCCGCCGAGTCGGTGTCCCTAAGCGAGGCGTCCTGCACGAGCAGCCCGTTGTCGCTCCCGCTCTCCCCGAGGACGGGCGACTTTGTCAGCCAGTGGACCGCGTCGTCCCCCTGGGAGCTGGAGGGGCTCTCCCCGAGCACCTTGACCTTCTTGTAGACCGGCTCCTGCTCGAACCTGGAGACCTGGATGACGTCCTTCCCGTAGGCCAGGGTGGTGGCGGAGGAGCTCTCGTACGCCTTGAAGACCAGGGAGTCTTCGCTGTCCGCGAAGACGTCGAACCCGTTCCGCCTCGCGAGGTCGAGGCCGTGCCCGTGGAAGGTCTTGCTGCTGTCCACCGTGTAGAAGGGGAGGGTGAGCCCGTCGCTCACGTCGCCCGTTGTGACCCCCGCGGTGCCGGCCATGTCGGTGACGATAGCCCCGCAGGTCTGCTTCTCGTAGTATGTGTTCGCCCGGTTCCGCATCATCTTGGAGACGGAGTTGAGCCCGAAGACGCGGAGGGTCTGGAAGCCGGCGTCCACGCCGTCCACGGTGCCCGTGAAGACGCTCTCCTGGTCCTCGTAGCCGAGCGAGGCGGTTATCGTGTCCCCCCTCGACACGCTGAGTCCCCCTGAGGACCGGAGCACGGCCTCGAAGCAGCCCGCGGGCCCGTTCATCGTCATGTCGACGCGGAGGGAGATCAGGTCGGTGCTCGAGTCCTGGTCGACGCTCGCGGAGCCCATCGAGAGGCTGTAGGTGGGGCGGAGCATCCCTGTCGCATCACTCGGGGATGTCCGTCCGCCTGAGGATCCGCCCCAAGAGGCTCCGAGCGGCCGACGGGCAGTCCCACCGCCACGCCGTGTTGTCCAGCCAGTGGGTCCCCTCGTTCTCCGCGTCCGGCAGGACCAGCCAGTCGACCCCCTTGTAGTTCTTGTCCTCGAATATCTTGGTGTTCCAGCCGAAGACCTTGCCCCTCTCCCAGTCGAGGGGGAACTTGCAGAGGAAGCCGTTGGCGTCGGCGAAGGTGTTGGTCCTCATGGCGACGTAGTTGGTCGTCGCGCGCGTCCTCAGCTCGGAGACGCAGTCGGTCTTCTCCGGGGCCTTCCACGAGTCCTTCTTGGCGGCCTTTGCCTTTGCGTTGCCGAGGTGCTGGCTCCAGAGCTCGAGCCTAAAGTCCTGGAGGCTCTTGCGCGCCGCGTCGTCCTGGGCGGTCATCGCGATGCAGACCTCCGTGTCGCGGTCCCCGGCGAGGCTGCGCTCGTTGAGGTTCGCGCTCCCTATTATCGCGAACTCGTCGTCCACGATCATGAGCTTCGAGTGGACGTAGATCATGTAGCGCTGGTTGGCGGAGACCCGCGCCTCCCTCTTCCCGGAGAGGTCGACGGTGTTGCGCCGGTCCCACCGGACGGGGAAGTAGAACGAGACGTAGTCCTGGTAGGTCCCCTTGAACGAGGGGTCCTTCTTGCCGAGAGCTTCGCACGCGGCCTGGATGTTGGTGGTGATGAACTCCATGGTGCTCGCCTCGTACTCCCTCACCACCTGGAGCGCTCCGTCGTGCGGGTTCCCCTCGGGGTACATCGGGATGACCACGTAGACGTGGAAGGGCTTCTTCTTCTCTATCATCTGGAGCACCCTCTTCACGATCGTCTTCGGGACCATGTTGTTGAGCCCGGTCACCCAGATCCCGGCGCCGATGAAGTACTGGCTCTCGATGTAGACGAAGCGCTGCGCCCCGCTTATCGCCCTCACGTAGGCGTCCTGGATGCTCCTCTCGAACTTGTCGTTGCTTATCACCCAGTCGAACTCCTTCGGGGAGGCCCCGACCACCTCCAACTGGGTGGGCCACCAGTTTCCGTAGGCGGGCTGCCCCCAGTGGACCCTCTCTATCGACCGGAGGACCTGGCCGATGAACCCCCCCTCCTTCGCCTTTGGCTTCTCCCACTGCTGCACGAAGAGGTGGGTTGCGTCGTCGCCATCCTTCTTCTTGGTGAGCAAGAGCACGAACTTGTCCAGGACCTTCCTTATCGCAGCCTCATCGTGGTCACCCCTCGCGGCCGGGGAGGCTGGGTCGACGTTCCAGCGGCCTACGAACTCCCTCACCATGTCCCATGCGGTCGCTCCGGTGATCTGTGCGTGAATGTCGTGCCAGGGCTGCCGCGGGAGTGCCTTGTTGTCCTTGGTCTCGGCGTTGTACCAGTCGTCGCAGGACGACTCGCTCATGACGCTGAACCCGAGGTGCTTGGCCATCCCACCAGTATTGAACCTGGTGTACCCGTAGCCGGTCGCTGGGATCCTCGTCACGAACCCTGCGCTCTCTGCGTCGAGGGCGGTGCTCTCCTTTGGCTTCTCACCCCCCTGCTGCGGCGGGGGCATTATGGGGTGCGCCCACCAGTCGAACCTGCCCTTGGTCAGGTCGAGCCCCCCGAAGAACACCTTGATCTCTCGCCTGCCCTTCTCCTCAGACTCGCAGTCCAGGACCACCATCTTCTGGTGGTGAGAATACCCTATCCCCGTGCGCCCGCTCGCGCGCCACAGGAGGTTCTCCGGACTCTCGGTGGCGGGGTTGTTGTTGTCGAGGGCGCGGGCGATGTCCCTCAGCTGGAGGTCGGCGAAGTCGTTGTCGGGGTCGGGAGCGGCCCCGGCCACGTGGTCCCAGGTGTGGATGGCGATCACCATGTCCTTGTTCTTCTTCGCCTGCTTGATCAGGAGCGCCCCGACCGTGTCCTCCACTGTCGGCTTGTCCTTGTCGTGGGCGAGCTTCATGTAGGGCTGGAACGACCAGTCCGCGATCAGGACGAAGTGCTGCGCGCCTTCGATGGCCTTCTTTATGTCGGCGAACGCGCCTGCAGCCCCCTTCGGGTCCTCGCTCCCGTTGGAGTAGAACGCCACCCGGTTCCCCGAGTACCAGTCGTAGGTGGCCTCGACGCCGAAGGGGACGGCGAAGTGTCCCGACACGGCGAAGTAAGGAGACCCGACCACGTCGGGCCCGTCGGAGGCGGCGGGGTCGGAGCCGCCCTGGGGCTGCGAGGGGGCGGACCCCCCTCCGGAGGAGCCCTGCGCCTGCCGGGGGGGCGGGAGCTTCACCCTCGCCTGGAGCTCTCGCGGCCTGCCGTCGGGCAGGGGGACGAAGAACGGGTTGGCCGATGACCCGAAGAGGAAGCAGACCCTCGGCTTGGTGGCGTCGGTCTCCGACCTCGACGTGGGCGATGGGGTCAGGGTCATGAGGTAGGCGGTCGGGGCTGGCTTCTGGCCGCTCCCGCCGGAGCCCGAGGCCTCGGCCTTTTGGAGGGTGCCGGAGACGGTGGCGCCCTGGACGAGGGTCTTCTTGGTCACCGCGGAGGTCTTCGGGTCCCTCTCGACCTCGAAGAGCTTGAACTCGATGCTCCCGCCCGCGTCCTGGTCGAGAAAGTGGAACTTCACGTCGAAGGTGGCGTTCGAGTAGTTGCCCGAGCTCGCGTCCGTCGCCGCCCGCACGATGATCGCCCGGTTCTGCTCTGACATTCAGCCCGCCACCCTCCCCGCGGCCGCGCGACCCCGGCCCCTCCGCGACCTCGCAGCCATGCGCATCCTCTACTTCTCCGGCTCGGACTTCACGGCGGCAAGGTAGCACGTGCCCGGTGCGATTATCCCTTTCGTCACGTTGGCCGCGGCGAGCCCCGCCTTCTCGACGGCCCCGGTCGAGCGCACGAGGCCCTTCACGTCCTTTGGGCCGAGGTGGGAGTTGATCGCGAGCATCTTGGCGCAGACGTTCGCGACCTGCGGTATCGCGAACGATACCCCAGTGTCGCTCGTCGGGACGAGCCCCAGCCCCGAGAGGTCCACGTTCGCCTCCTTTGCGAAGTAGTGCCTCATGCCAGGGTCGTAGAGCGTGAGGTTGTCCGCGTAGCTCGCGACGTCGACCGACTTGGCCCCGTACCCGAAGTTGATGTCGGAGCCTCCGGTGTCCGGCTTGGCGGAGGTCTTGAACTCGGAGCTGCAGCCGCCCACCACCACCATGTTCTCCGCAGGTCCCAGGCCGCCCGGGCAGACGTCGTACTTGTCGAGGTCCCTCCCGTTGTTCCCCGCTCCGAAGACGAAGAGGACCCCAGGGTTGTCCACGATGAGCTTGTCGACCCCGTTGTCCTTGTAGACGTTCTTCTTGTTCTCCGTCGCGAGCGCCGAGACGACCACCGAGGCCCCGTCCTTGATCGCCGCCTCCATCGCGGTCTTGACGAGGGGGACCTCCTTCTCGGCCTCGCGGGCGCCGATCGAGCCTATCGCCGCCTGGGTACGCACCCGGTAGTCGAGGAGTTTGAGCCCCGACCACCCCCAGCACGCGACCGCCCCCACACGCGTCCCGTGGCTGATCTGCTTCTCGTCGAAGGGGGCGATCCCGCTCGAGACGACGTGCTTGGCGCAGCGTGAAGAGAGGTACCCTCCCCTGGGCACCCCCGGGAGGCCGTCGTCCTGGTGGACGCCTTCGTCGACCACCGCTATCTTGACGTTCTCCCTGCGGCTCTCCGCAGAGTCGTAGACTTCCTTGAACTCGTCGTCGTAGGTGAAGTAGTCCTTCAGCTCGCTCGTCCGGATGACCGCGTGGATCCCGAAGGGCCCCCCAGACGACATGAGATTCGTGGTTTTGGGCCGACCGGTTATAATTCTTCTCAGGCCGTGGTCAGGGGTCGGGAGGCGGGGGGTCGCGCTCCTGGACGGCGGGAAGTTCCGGCACCGCCCCCGGAGCGAGGTGGACCAGGAGAGGCCGCCCCTGAGGGAGCTTCACGACGTAGGGCAGGTCGCGGTCCTCGACCGTCCCTATGGAGAAATAGTCGGACTGGGCCTCGACCTGGCAGAAATACGCCCCCGGCTTGGCGGCCGCGTCGAGCGCGGCTACCCCCGTCCGGTCGGTCGTCGCCTCCCCGCGGGGCTGGTCGAGGTCTGGGACCCCTGCGGGGGAGGCTGCGAAGAACTGGACCTTGAGCCCCTTTGCCGGCGAACCCCGGAAGAGCACCATCACGGAGAGGTAGGCCCCCGCGGTGGCCTGGCGCTCCTCGACCCGGGACTCCTGGTCCTCGATCCGCCCCGCCTCCCTCACCGTCAGGAGCGGGCGCCCCGCCGGGAGGGCGAGGACGTAGGGGCGCGACCTCTCCTCCACGGTGCTGACCGACGAGAGCCCCTGCTGGCCCTCGACCTGGCAGAAGTAGTTCCCCAGCCTGGCCCTGGAGTCGAGGACCGCCACGCCCTCGCTGTCCGTGAAGGCATCTCCCTCCCGGTCCTCGGTCGCGGGCAGCCCGTCGGGCCCCGCCGCGCAGAAGGCCACCCTCCTCCCCGCCAGGGGGGAGCCCCTGAAGAGTACCCTGACGGCGAGGAACCCGCTCGAGGGCTCCGGCCTCTCTTCGACCGCCACCGCGCTGACCTCGCCCGGGGAGACGTGGAGGAGCGAGGGACGGACGAAGGGGAAGGACACGACGTATGGCCTGCCCGGGTCCTCCACAGTGCTCAGGGAGAAGAAGCCCTCGATCCCCTCGACCTGGCAGAAGTAGTTCCCGAGCCTGGCCCTGGACGAGAGCGTCGCCACGCCCTCGCTGTCCGTCGCCGCTAGGCCCCTGGGCTCCTTCGTCGCGGCCAGGCCGGTCGCGTCCGCCTGGTAGAACGCGACGTCGACCCCGCGCATCGGGGCACCCCTGAACATCACCTTGGCCGACAGGTAGCCCCCCGACTCGCCGCGCTCACCCACCTCGGCCTCCCCCTCTAGGCGCCCGGGCTCTTCGTGCTCGAGGAGCGACCTCACCGTGGGGAGGGGGAGCACGTAGGGGCGCTCGAGGTCCTCCACCGTGCTCACGGTCGCCACGGTCTGCCCTCCCACCTCGCAGAGGTAGTTGCCGAGGCGGAACTCCTCCCCCTCGACGGAGGCCACGCCGTCCCCCTTGGTCGAGAACTCGGTGACCTTCTCCCCCAGGGCGGGGCCGTCCTTCGTCCCGTCGCGGGCAGCCTTGAAGAACCTGACCTTGAAGCCCTCCAACCCGAGGTCCCGGAAGACCAGCCTGACCCCGAGGAACCCCCTGGGGAGCCCGAGGAGGTACGGCCGCGCCAGCGCCTCGGCGTAGGTCTGGACGTCGATCGGCCTCACCTTGACGGTCATGCCGTCCACCACGGCGGCGAAGTACCCTTGCGGCTGGCGCTGGTCGAGGCCGGCGACCCCGTGGTCGTCGGTCGTGGCGTCCGCCCCTATCTGGGCCCCCTTCACGTTGCCGTAGGCGTCGCCCGGGTAGAACTTGATGGTCAGCCCCTTCTGCTCGCGGAGGAGCCTGTCGGTGACCACCCTGACGCAGAGGAAGCCGGGTGCGGGGGCCTCGATGGTGACGGCCGTCGTGTAGATGCCGCCGCTCCCGATCTCCTCCACGCTGGTCGTAGCGACCTGGGCGAGGCTCAAACGCCCTGGCCCTCCGTCCCAGCCCCGTCGCCCTTCTTCTTCACCTCCACCTGGACCTTGACGTCGCCGAACCTGTCTTCGGAGACAGAGATGTCGTACTTGCCCTCCTTCGCGTCCTTCACGACGACGTAGCCCTCCTCGTCGGTCTTCGCCTTGTGGGTCCCGTCCGGCCCTTCTATCGTGACCTCGACACCAGGTATCAGGTTGCCCGAGTGGTCTCGCAGCTGGACGCGGACGTCGTGGACCTCTCCCTCCTTCGCGGCCTCCGCCGCGGCCTCCTCCGCGCTTGCCTCCTCGGCCTCCCGCTCCTGTACCTCGTCGGTCCCCGCGGCCTCGCCTTCGGTTGCCTGCCCGCCCTCCTTGTACTCCCTGAGGAGCATCAGGTACCTGTACCTGGTCGGGTTCCCGGCGAGCTGGTCGACCTCGAACTCCTCGACGATGACCTCGCTCACGGAGGCGGCGGCGAGCAGGTCGGACGAGAAGGGGGCGGACTCGCCAGAGTCTGCCTTGGCCCTGAGCGCCTGGATGGTCGTCTTCGCGTCCGGACCCCAGACCTCGCCCTTCACCAGGATGGTTATCGGCTCGCGCCCCATGTCCTGGAGGACGTTCCCGCTCGACCCGGGGACCTTGAGCTCGACGATGCTCCGCCTCCCCTCGACGTGGACGTCGTAGACTGTCCTCACCTCGCTGAGCGGCGAGGTCGCCGAGCTCTGTGTCCGCTTCACCAGGTCGATGTCGTCAAGCTTTACTTCCATCTAACCCACCCTCCGTCTTCACCGTTGCTGACGGCCCGCCCTGGCCCGCCCGCGAGCGCGCCTCGTCTGCCTGGGCCCTTGCGCCACCCTCCGCCGCTCCAGCCTTGCCCTTCGCACCTTCCCCGGTGGCCTTCGCCTTGTCTGCGGCCGACGTGCCCCTTGACTTGGCCTGGTCAGACCTCGACTTGGCTGCCGAGGTCGCGCTCTGGATGGAGGCCTTCGTGCCGTCGACCACCCCCTTGGACCTCTTGAGCTCGGCCATGGCGGCCTCCGCGGAGGCGAGGGCCCCGCCCACCATCGTCTGGGCGAGGGTGAGCCCCGGGATGTCGTTGGCCAGCCTGGCGGCCTGGGCGAGCCTCCTGGCCTGCAGGGCGGTCTGGAAGGCCGCCTCGACGGCCTTCATGGCCGGGGGGACGGTCTTCTGGACGGCCTTGTTGACGCCGTCGACGGGCGGTTGCATCTTGTTGAGGGCGTCCGCGTTGTCGGCGTGCTGCGCCGCCTCGTCCGCCTTGCCTGTCGCGTCGCTCCCCTTGGAGGCGACCGCGTCGGAGGCCTGCCTAACCCCCAAGCGCTCCCTTCCCCTGCGCCGTCACAGAGTCCACCCCTGCGCCCAGGTCTCCTGCCGCGCCCTTCGCCTGGTCGACCACCGAAGAGGCGGTGCTCTCGGCGACCTCTGAGACCTGCTGGGCGGCGCTCTTGATCGCCTCGACGGCCTTGTCGAACGCGCCCTTCATCTCTGAGGCGGCCTTCTTCACGTCGTCGGCGATGGCCAGCGCGTCGGTGAGGATCGACTCGGCGTCCTTCGCGGCCTGCGTGGCCCAGCTCGCCGCGTCCTTGACCACGCCCACCGCGTCCTTTATCGCGCTTATCGCGTCGCTGATCGCGCCGACGCTCTTCTTGTCCTTCGCCTCCCTGATCTTGGAGAGAGCGGTCTCTATCGCGGCCTTTGCCTTCTCGAGCTGCTCCTTGGCGCCCGCGACCAGCGCGAGCACCTTCTCTCTCCCCGCCTGGAGCTTCGAGGCTATCCCCTCGATGGTCGACTCTACGCCCCTCACGGCGCCCTGAGCCTGGGTGAGCACCTCCACCGCGGCCTTCCTGGCGGCCTCGAGGACCTGCTCTATCCCCTCCTTGATGGTGTCCACGATCTTGTCGATGTCCGCGACGAACCTGTCGAGCGTCTCGAGGATGGTGGACCGCACGCCCGTGACGAGGTCTTCGGCCTTCTTGAAGAGGTCGTCGACGAACTTCTGGGCGGTCGCCTGGGCCTCGACGACCTTGCTCTGGACGCCGTCGAGCGCCCCCTTGACCGCGTCAAGGCCCTTCTGCTTCGCTTCGCGCAGGTCTCCGAGGGCTCCGTCGATCTTCGCCTTCACGTCGGCGTAGCGGTCCTTCGCGTCGGCGAGCGCCCCCGAGACGGTCGAGACGGCCTCGGCGACGGCCGAGAGCGCCTTGCCGAGCACGTCCTTGGCCACCTTAGCCGCGTCGGCGGCCTTGTCGAGCTTGAACTGGGCGCACTTGTCGATGACGGCCTGTACCGAGTCGCCCGCGCTCTCTATCTGGTCCGAGACCCCCTGTACCTTGTCGAGGGCGTCTCCGACCTTCTGGAAGACGGCGTCGAGGGTCTCCTCGAGGGAAGACTTCATCTCCGCGACCTTGTCGAGAAGCTCGTCGGCCCTCGCGCTCGCCGAGTCGAGCCGCGACTCGATCTCCGCCTTCACGGCGGCGAGCGCGTCCACGACCTGCTGTACGACGGCGAAGGCCCCCTCGGTCAGGCCCTTGCCCTGGTCGATGACCTCCTGGAGCTTGCCCGCCGCCTGGTCCACGGCGTCCCTGACCTGGCCCGAGACCTTGTCCTCGGCCTCCTTCACGTACTCCTGCGCCTTCTCGAGGATCTCGGTCTCGATCCGGTCGGTGACCTCGTTGACCTTGTCGATGGCGCGCTGGAGGGCGTCGATCACCTCCTGGAGGAGGCCCTTGCCCTTGTCGACGGTCTCCTCGAGCTGCTGCTGGACCTCCTCGGTCGAGTCCTCGGCGACCTTTATCGCCTCGTCGAAGGCCTGCTCGGCGGCCGCCTCGGCCTCCTTGGCGCTCTCCTCGGCAGCCTCGACCGCGGCGTCCATCTCGGCGGCCGCAGCGCTCTTGACCTCGTCCACCATCGCCGCCGCCTCGCCGACGAGGTCCCCGACGGAGCCGGCCGCGTCCTTGATGGACTCGACGCTGGCGAAGGTCGAGTCGACGCTGTCGGCGAGCGTCGACGCCAGGTCTCCGGTAGCAGCCGCGTCCACCGCCGCGGAGGCGGCCGCAGCCTGTGAGAGAGGAGAGGAGTCCTGCGAGTCGGCCGGGACGTACTCCTTGAGCGTCACAGCGAACTCATAGTGGTCGACCTTTCCAGCCAGCTGCCTGATGCTCAGCCGCTCGACGACGACCTGGCTGATGCTGGCGAGCGTCGAGATGTCGGAGGAGAACGAGACAGGCTCGCTCGCGTCGTACTTCGTCTTCAGGGAGGCGAGGGTGGTCCGCGCCGTCTTCCCCACCATCTCGCCTTCGAGCGCTATTACGGCGGCCCTCCTCCCGGTGTCGTCGAAGACGCTCCCCTCCGCGCCCGCGGTCCTGTGCTCCACGAGGCGCCTCTTTCCGTTCAGGACTATCCTGTTGACCGTGCGGAACTCGTTGACCTCGCCGGGGCCGCCCTCCTCTCGGGCCACAAGCTCGAGGTCGTCGAGGGTGATGCTCAAGGCTGGTAGCCGTGCCTCCTGAGGTCTTCTTCGACGAGCTTCTCTATCTTCCGGCGCAGCTCACGGTCGTCGGGCTCGGGCGCCTCCGCCCCTCGGCGCTGCTGTCCCTGGCCGGGCGCCTCGGCGAGCACCCTGGCGACCGCCTCTTCGGGCGCCGACTTCCACCCTTCGAGGAGCCTCGACCCCGGCCTCGGCTCCATCGGCTCGTCTGCCCCCGTGAGCTTCGGAGCCTGACGGGCGACCCCCTGCTTCGTCTGGGCCATGGCACCCCTGGCAGGGGGGGAGACGGTGGCGTCGAGCCTCGCCGTGGTCGGGAGCGCGGCGACCACCGCGAGCGCCTCGGCGACGGACTCGAGGCCCTCGAAGGCACCCTCGAGGCCAGGCTCTTCGACCCGCCTCGATGGTCGCGCAAGGCCGTGGGCCTCTCCACCGTCCTGGACGCGAGAGAGCGACGACTGCCCCTGCGCGGGCGGCGCGCCGTCCCCTCCGGTTCGTTCCGGGAGCGGGAGGGCGGTGGGCGGGACCCTCGACATCGAGGGCGGAGCGACCCGCGAGGAGAGCGCGGCCACAAGCGCGGGGAGGTAGGCGGACTCGAGGGGCGACCAGGCACGGCCGGCCCCGAGATTCGGGATACCCGACGGGGGCTCCTCCCCGTGCCCTCGGGGCTCCCCTGGGATACCGCCCACGCCCGGGGGTGTCTTGCCGCCGGCGACCGCTGGGAGCCCGGAGGCCTCAGAGCCTATCCGCGGGGAGACGCCTTCAACGGCGGCGCG
>JAEHJW020007489.1_pt1 | contig 17082 bp, 21 predicted proteins | sample 9271431 | NCBI WGS metagenome assembly JAEHJW02 | reverse complement strand
GTTCATGTCGTGGTGGGCGGGGCGGTCAAGGTCAACTGCAAGCACTGTGGTTATCAGGCGACGATTGAGGGTTGGAATGGCCAAGCGAGTTAAACGCAAAGTGCGCGTCGGGGCGTCCGAACCACGGGACCGCGTGTCTCTGGCCATGCCGACCGCGTGGGATCCCGGTGCGGCCGGGCCGGCAAACCGGGCCGGGCTGGAAATCGAGCAGGTCGGGGAAATCGACCCCGAGACCGGCGCGATCATCAACCCAAACTCAGTCACGCGCGCCAGGCGTGTTGACCGGCTCGAACGAATGCACCGCTGTTACCGGCAGGGCTGTCGCGTTGCCGGCAAACCGTCCTGTTTCTGGATCACGACAGGCCAATACAATGCTGCCGTGGCGATCCGCGAGGCATTCGAGACAACGCAGCGGGGGCCGGGCGTGGATTATTCAAGGCCGCGCGTGGATAGCAGCCCGAAGCCGGATCACGCCATTGCAATCCTGATTGATGCCATCACGGGCTGGCATTCTGTCGCGGCGCGGATACCGCGTGCTGACCAGAGGCTGATCTTTCAGTGTGTCATCCAGGATGACAGCGTTGTTGACTTCAAGGCCCACGGCGGGGCCAGGCCCTATGCCTCGGACCCTGCTGCCGGAATGGCCGCCTTGCGGGCAGCGCTGGACAGATATTCGGCCTGATGGATGCCGGATTGGCAGATTACCAAAGGAGCAAGCCAATGATCGCCATGAATGACATGATCGCTGAAAGTTACGATTTTCCCGAGCCGCTGGAACTGTTGCTGGATCACATGTTGTATCCGCTGCCGGCCGCAGAGGCGGATGATTTTTGCGGCGCAATTCAGCGCGCGGTCGGAGATGGTCGGAAAAACATGAGCTTGGTAGTTTGGGCGTTCCTGGCCGCGACGTTGCGGGATATTCCGCCGCAACCAGAAAAAATTCAGAAGGTCATTGATCGGGTCATCGCAGGCATGGATTTGCTGGCGTCTGGTAGCAGATGGCCGGAAGCCGGCTCCATACATGTCTCTATTGCAGCCTTTAATCCAGGCATCGCCGGGACTGTCATCGCCTATGCAATCAAGGCCGCAATATCCGACCATAAGGCCTATGTTGCTGCCCGTGATGCAGACGATGCCTTGGTCAGATGCAACGAGGATGTTGCCCGCGCTGCCACCAAGGCCGCCCACGTCATCGGCGACCGAAAATCGCAGCGCGAGCTTATCGTGCGGCTCATGGCAGAGGCACCCGCGCTGGATGCCAGGTGATGGACATGATCGCAAGATCATGGCACGGTTGCCGAGGTGATGGCGGCGCGAAAAAGGGACCGCAGTAGCGGGCAGGCAAGGGTCCCTGCGGGGGAAGCCCCAATACCCATTCAGATCGTCTTTAGCCGCCCCTTGGCCTCCATCACCGCAACCAACGCCATGAAGCCGCGCAGCAATATTGACCCGCGACGATAAATCTGCATCATAGGCACAATCAGAAAGCGCGCCCGGAACAGTCCGAGGCGCGCTTTGCATTATCGAGGTGACGGCGGCGCGAAAAAGGGTTTGCAGTAGCGGGCGGGCAAGAAACCCTGCGGGGGAAGCCCCAATACCCATTCGGATCGTCTTTAGCCGCCCCTTGGCCGCCGTCACTTTAGCAGGCTGGCAACCCCTGCGAAGATCAGACCGGCAACAAACAGGGCAACGGCCAGGCCGATCGGATAGTGCATGAAGTCCCACGTTCCCCGGTTCGTGTCGAACACTTCGGCATAATTCATGCTGCGCTATCCTTCTTCTGCTTGGCCCGGTGCAGTTCGGCCAACTTGGCCCAGCGGGCAGAGTGAGACACGGGCGCGATACCAAGCTAACCCGTGGCGCGCTTGGTATGGCAGCCGCGCATGGAAGCTGGTGCGCAGGGCAGCTATCACGCGGGACGGGGGCATATGCCAGACATGCGGCAAACTATGCACTGGCAAAGGACAACAGCCTAACGCCCCCGTGGGCGACCACATAACCCCGCACAAGGGCATATGGGCGCGCTTCATTGACCCGGCCAATGTGCAGTGCCTCTGCAAGGCCTGCCACGATAGGCATAAGCAGCAGCTAGAGGCGCAGGGCTATGGCTACGGGTCCGATGATACCGGCTGGCCGGATGACCCACGTCATCCAAGCAATAGGGTCGCATAGCCCATAGGCGCGTCACCAGAGGGGCAAGACCAAGCTGGGCATAGGCCGCGCCGCCAGCCCCAAGCCGCATGGGATGACGCCAGGGCTAGTGCCGTAGCCCAATCGACCACTAGGGGTAGGGGGGGGTAGGTCTTGGGGCCGTTTTTGGGCCTGACCGGCCCTCGCCCTTCGTTGAAGCCCCCGCAAAATCGACTGTTTGGGAAAAAATGGAGCCTGCTGCCCGATGGCAAAACGAGGCCGCCCGCCGAAGTCGCCCGAAATCAAAGAGTTGGAGGGAAACCCTAGTAATCGCCCCATTCAGTCGGTTTCGGTGAATGACGATCTGTCCTCGGACGGTTTGAGGATGCCGGCGCGGCTGACTGAGGTTGAGCGGCAAGTTTGGCAGGACACGGTTTGTTCGATGCCGTCCTGGTGGTTTCGGCAGGCTGACAAATACATGCTGCTGCTTTACTGCCGGGCGATTGCGCGGATCGAGAAGTCGGAGCGGGCGCTGAAAAACAGCGATACGATCCTTACGAGAGCGAACGGGAGCAAATGCCTGAATCCGCACCTGCAAGTGATCCAAGCCGGGTCATCCGAGGTTCTAAAGCTGTCCGAAATGCTCGGCCTGACACGGGCGAGAAGGGGCATGTCGTCGATGCCGCCGAACTTTTTGCCGCCCGCGCCGCTGAACTCAGACCTGGATGGCGAAGAACCAGAAGCTTTCGGGGATCTTCTAGCGCCGGCGATAGGCGAGCCGAACGAGTAATCGCGTTCATCGAGAAGCTGAAAGTCCCTTCCGGGCATGGTGCGGGGCGGCAATTCGTCCTGCGCCAGTGGCAAAAGGATTTCATCTACGACATTTACGCGAATGTCGGGGAGCGCGGAAACCGCAAGACGCGCCGGGCGATCCTGTCCATGGCGCGGAAGAACGGCAAGACGGCGCTGATCGCGGCAATTGTGCTGGTCCATCTGTGCGGGCCAGAGGCTGGCGTGAACTCGGAAATCATTTCGGCTGCGAACGACCGCGAGCAGGCCGGGATGGTGTTCAACTATGTGAGCCAGATCATCAAGCGTTCCCCGGCCCTGGGGAAGGTCTTGAAGGTCATCGCGTCAAAGAAGCGCGTGGTCTATCACGGTCGGAACAACGTCTATTACGCGATTTCGGCAGAAGTCGGGACCAAGCACGGCATGAATCCCGCCGTGGTGATCTATGACGAGTTGGCCCAGAGTGCGAAACGCGACCTTTACGATGTGCTTGAGACGGCACAGGGCGCGCAGGAAGAACCGCTGTTCATGACGATCAGCACCCAATCGCATGATCCGTCGCATCCGCTGTCGGAAATGATTGATGACGCGCTGACCAATATCTCGGACTCGACCGTCTGCCACCTCTACGCCGTGCCTGAAAGTGACGATGTGGACGTGTTTGCCGAAGAAAATTGGGCAGATGCAAACCCGGCGATCGGTGATTTCCGGTCCCTGACCGAAATGCGGGAGTATGCGGCCAAGGCCAAGCGACTCCCGGCCTATGAGAACGTGTTTCGGAACCTTTACTGCAATCAGCGGGTTTCGCTCACGTCCACGCTGTTCAGCCGGTCCCTTTGGGAAAGTCTACGGGGTGAGCCAACGTTTGAAGATGGCGAGGAAGTCATCCTTGCCATGGATAACGCACTAAGGATCGACTTTGCGGCCCTGGCGATGTTGTCCGTGAAGAAAAAGGCACTGAAAGTGTTCTTCTGGAAGCCAGAGGACCTGCTGCAAGAGCATGGTTCGCGCGACCGGAAGGACTATTTCCGCTGGCGGCAGCAAGGCTTTCTTGAACCGTGCCCCGGAAAGATCATCACGGGCGCCACTGTGGCGATGAAAATCGCGGCCATTCACAGTCGCTACAAGGTGGTCGGCTTCGCCTATGACCGCTGGCGCATTGACGACATTATCAAGGAACTGGATTCCGCAGGGATTTCGGCTTCCAAAGAGGACGATGGGTCGCAAATCCGGCTTTACCCGTGGGGCCAAGGCGTCGTGGACATGGGGCCTGCGGTCGATGCGTTCGAGGAAGCCGGGGTCACGGCGAAATTCGAGCATGACGGCAATCCGGTCCTGACGTGGAACGTCGCCAACGCGATCATTGCCATGGACGCGGCAGGAAACCGGAAGCTGGACAAGTCAAAGAGCCGCCTGCGGATCGACGGCGCGGTTGCCGCCACGATGGCCTTCGGATTGCGGGCGAAACTCACCGAACATGGGCAGGAACCCTCATTCTGGGAGTCAATGTAGATGGGTTTCTTGAGCCGGATGTTCGGTCGCAAGACGACCTCCCTTGACCTATGGACGGAAGTCTATGGCGGCGGGCGGAAAACTACGGCTGGCGTCAATGTGACGACGAACAAGGCCCTTGAGACTGCGACCGTGCTTGCTTGCGTCCGAGTGATTGCGAACGGCGTGGCGCAAGTGTCCTGGCCGCTCTACCTGCAAGAAGGCGACAAGAAGGTCAAAGCGAAGGACCATCCACTCTACAACCTGCTGAACGTCGCCCCGAATCCGCGCCAGACCGCTTTTGACTTCCGCCGCACGATGGCAATTCATCTGTGCCTGACCGGGAATGCCTATGTCTGGCAAGGCCGGGTCGGCAGGGCCAAGGAACTGCGGCGGATGGAGTTGCTGAATCCGTCGCAAGTTGCGGTTCGGCGCACCCCGGAAGGGGTGATGACCTACAAATACCAGCCGCCGAACGCGCCCGGCGTGGATTTCAGCGAGGAAGAAATCTGGCACGTCCGTAACCTGTCCTGGGATGGCTGGATGGGGCTGGACGGGGTGAAATTGGCGCGGGAGTCCATCGGGCTTTCCATGTCCACCCAAGATGCCCACGCAAGCATGTATGCCAACGGCTCGGTCATGTCGGGTCTGTTGTCGATGGAATCCAAGATCGACTCGGAGCGGTATAAGTTCCTTGAATCCTATCTGGACAAGTTCATGCCGGGTGGGGATCGGGCTGGCAAGCCGCTGGTGCTGGACATGGGGGCCAGGTTCACCCCTATGACGATGACCGGGGTGGATGCCCAGCACCTTGAGACGCGGAAACACCAGATCGAGGAAGTCTGCCGGGCGTTTGGTGTCCTTCCGATCATGATCGGGTATTCCGACAAGACGGCAACCTATGCCAGCGCGGAACAGATGTTCATCGCGCATGTCGTCCATACGATGACGCCCTGGTATTCGCTCTTGGAGCAGTCTGCGGACCTGTTCCTTCTGTCAGAACAGGAGCGGGCATCGGGTTATTACACGAAATTCAACGTAAACGCGATGATGCGCGGGGCGGCGAAAGATCGGGGCGATTTCTACTCGAAGGCGCTGGGCGCAGGCGGGCATGGCACCGCCTACATGACCCCGAATGATGTTCGGGCACTAGAGGACATGGACCCCATTGAGGGCGGCGACACGCTGCCCGTAGGGGCGCAAGCAGGAGCAACCAATGGAGCGGCTTGAGTTCAAATTCAAGGCCGAAGATGTCGAAGCAACCGGCAGATTCACGGGCTATGGGGCCGTTTTCAATAACCTGGACGCCCACGGAGACGTGATCGTTCCGGGTGCGTTCAAAAAGAGCCTGCGGGACTGGGCCAAGCGCAAGGAAATGCCACCCATGCTGACCCAGCACGGCGGCTTGATGATTACCGATATGGATGCCATCCCGGTAGGGGTCTGGGAGGAAATGTCGGAGGATGACACTGGCCTCGCCGTTCGCGGTAGGATCATCAATCTGGACACCGAACGCGGCAAGACGATCTACGGCGCCATGAAAGAGGGCGCGCTGAAGGGTATGTCCATTGGCTACCGGGCAAAGCGTTTTACGCTTGGCACCAAGCCGGAAGAACCGCGCCGCAAGCTGGAAGAAATCGACCTGGTTGAAGTGTCCGTTGTGACATTCCCGGCGAATGAACGCGCCCTGATTTCCGGGGTGAAGGCGGATATGACGACAGAGGATTTTCGCGACCTTGAGGCCGCCCTTCGGATGAAGGGTTTGTCGCGGACGGACGCCGTGAAGGCGGTTTCGGGCCTCAGGGAATGGCTCCAGCGTGAGGCTGGGGAACCGGACAAGAGCCTTCGTGAGGAAGGTGTCTCGGATTTGGTGGCGCTGCTGCGCCGGAATATCGCCTCCCTCACATAAAGGAGACATCCCATGTTGGATGCAGAACTGAAAGCCCTGATCGAGGATCAGGGCAAGGCGTTTGACGCCTTCAAGAAGTCCCACGCGGAAGAAGTTGCGGAACTGAAAAAGAAGGGTTCCGCTGACCCTGTTCTGCTGGATCGCCTGTCGAAAATCGAGAAGTCGATGGACGACGCCATTGAGGCCAAGGCCGCGATGGAAGCCAAGCTCGAAGCGGAGAGGAAGGAACGCGAGGAGCTGGAACTGAAATTCTCGCGTCTGGGCAACCCCGCTTCGCGCGACGAAAAGAAGGCCATCGACATCGACATGCTGAACCACACCATCAAATCCTTCGCGGCCAGCCGTGGCCTTGCTGCCCCGGCCCCAATGGATGAGAAGGGTTTCGATGCCTACAATTCCGCCCTGGAAAACTATATGAGGAAGGGCCGGGATGGGCTGGATCAAGTCGAACTGAAAACGCTTTCGGTCGGGTCTGATCCCGATGGCGGCTATTTCGTGACCCCGGATACCAGCGGCAGGACTGTCACAAAACTTTACGAAACCTCGCCCATGCGGGATGTGGCCAGCGTGATGACCACTTCCGGCGACCGCGTGGAAGGCATCGAGGACTTGGACGAAGCGAGCACGAACTACGAGGGTGAGTTGGTGCAGAATGGCGATACCAAGACCCCGAAGGTTGGGAAGTGGGCCATCAACGTCTATTGGTTTGCCACCGAACCGAAGGCCTCGCAGCAGATGCTGGATGACGCCAACATCGACGTGGAAGCGTGGCTCGGAAACAAGATCGGTGACAAGATGGGCAGGTTCCAAAACACTGAGTTTGTGGTTGGATCGGCTGGCAAAGTGCAGGGCCTGGTGTCAGCGAACAACACCTACGTTGCTGACTCTGGTGCGGGTGTGGGTTGGGGCCAGATCGGCTACTTCCCGACTGGCGCTGCTGGCGACTGGGCCGCATCGGCCCCGGCTGATGCACTGTTTGGCGTCGTCGGACTCCTGAAGAATGTCTATCAGGGCCAGGCGCGCTGGCTGATGTCTCGCACCAGGATCACCGAAATCCGCAAGTTCAAGGACAGCCAAGGTCAATACTTGTGGCAACCGTCGCTGGTGGCCGGTGCACCCGAGATGCTGCTGGGCTACCCGATCACTCGCATGGAGGACATGCCTGCCAAGGCCGCGAACTCCTATTCGGTTGCGTTTGGTGACTTCAAAACGGCCTACCAGATCGTCGACCGGCAAGGCATTTCGGTTCTGCGGGATGTCTATACGCAGAAGCCGTTCGTGAAGTTCTATACCCGCGCCCGCACTGGCGGCGGGATTACGGACTATGATGCCTTCAAGGTTTTGAAGTTCGCGGCTGCGTGAACCATTGCGGGGCTGAAAGGCCCCGCTTTCCCCCACCGATACAGAAAGGATTGGTCCAATGCGCGACCTTCACGACAATCTCGGCGTGGTGAATGCCATCGCCCCGCAGGTGCAAACCGGGACGCTGACCTCCGCCGCCGTCGATCTGACCAGCTTCGACGCGGCAATGATCGTCGTCAATGCCGGTGCCATCGTCACATCTGGCAGCGTCACCCCGTCGCTGACGGAATGCGCGACCTCTGGCGGAACCTATACCGCCGTGGCCGCCGGTGACATTCTCGGCACCGTGCCTGCGGTTCTGGCGGCGAACACCACTTACAAGTTCAGCTACATCGGCACCAAGCCGTTCATCAAGGTTGTGCTGACCTTCAACTCGGGCACGTCTGTTGCTGTTGCGGCCAACGTGATCGAAGGCCGCCCGGCCCGTCACCCCGTGCCGTGATGATCTCTGGCGGGGCTTAACGGCCCCGCCTTCCTTTTGGAGATTTGCACATGCTGACTCGCACTGTCGCTCCGGCCGTGGACCCCGTTTCCTTGGTGGAAGCGAAGGCGCATATGCGCGTGGTATCCACGATGGATGACGACTCGATCCGCATGTATCTCGGTGCCGCCGTGGACCTGCTGGACGGCCCTACCGGGCTATTGGGGCGCGCAATCTGCACCCAGACGTGGGCATGGGTAACGCCGGCATTCGACAGTCAGATGCGCCTTCCAATCGGCCAGGCTTCGGCCATAGTTTCAGTCCAGTATCTGGACACCGCAGGGGCAGCACAGACGCTTTCATCGGCGAATTACTATCTGGCCCACGATGCGCTTGGCCCATACCTGAAAAACACGCCGACCGGATCATGGCCGTCGCTGATCGACCGCGATGACGCCGTGACCATCACGTTCACCGCAGGGTTTGGCGATGCCGCCGCAGTTCCACGGAATCTCAAAGCCGGGATCATGATGCTGGCCTCGCACCTTTACGAAAACCGCGAAATCTACTCGGAAACCAAGGCTGTGCCGCAAGGTTTTTCAGCCTGGGATTTGATCGAGCCTTACCGCCGCGTCCTCTAAGGAGCCAATGATGCGCACATACATCCTGACCAAGCCCGCTGTGACCGGTATGGGTGAACTTCCGGCCGGGGCTGACATTTCCGACCTGATGCCAAACGAGCGGTGGGCACTTTGTCAAATGGGCTACGCCGTCGCGGTGCTGCCCAAAGACCTGGCAAAGGCCAAGGCCGATCTGGCGCGGAAACTGAAAGCCCAGGATGACGCGCGCGCGGCCAAGGAAGCGGAAGATGTGGCAGTCAATATCGCCGCCAATGCGCCGCCGCCTGAGGCCCCGGAGCCGGATTTGACCCCCGCAGACGAAATCCCGCCCGAGGCGCTGTGATGCCTGCTGGCCGCCTGCGTTCGACCGTTGCGATCGAGCGGCAGGTCAAGGTGTCGGATGGCTACGGCGGCTACATCGTCACCTGGACCCAGATCAGCACCGTTCCAGCCCAGATCGTGCCTGTCAGATCGTCCGGACGTGGCATCGATGGCGTTTCCGGCGGCGGCATCGTGTCGATGCCACATGTGGAGGTCCACATGCGGCACAGCGATGATCTGGCCGACCTGCTGGCAAACGCCACGGGATACCGGCTGAGGAATCCTGAGACGAACGAAATCTACGGCGTGAACGCGGCGCAGGATTTCGCCGGACGTAGGGCCATGATTACTGTCACTGCAACCAAGGGAGAGCCAACCTGATGGCTGTCATCCGTGGCGTCAAGGCAGTTCGGACGCTTCTGAATAATCTGCCAGATCACTTGCAAGCCGAGGCGACAAAGCCGGTGCGCGCCGCCACCAAGCAGATGCACCGCCGCGTGATGGAACTTCTGAACAGCGCGGCCGCATGGGCACCGCTCTATCACGGGCTCCCGGGCATGCAGAACGTCGATACCAAAGGGCATCCAGCGGGGACGGCTCGGCGATCCTACCGCTACTCCGTCACCAAGAATGGCATGGTCGGAAGGGTCGGGCAATTGTCGCCAGCGGCCGCTTCGGATGGATTCCACTTGCGCATGTTCTTCACCGGAACGGTCCATCAGCCTGCGCGCCCGATCCACTATGACGTGTTCGATCAGGAAAGTCCGATCTTCATCGGTGAGCAAAAGAAGGCGCTGACCAAGGCGCTGATGGTGCTGAAATGACGGTCGCGAAGGTTCTGCCTCTCAAGGCGGCAATTTTCAACACAGTGGCGTCTGCATCAGGCCTCACGGTTTTCAACCATGCACCCACCGACCCGCCGGAGGAATTCATCCGCATTGATGGATTCAGCCTTGTTGACGATTCAACAAAAAATGGTGAGCGCGGACGACATTCCTTCCTGGTTCACCATTTCCTTCGACCCGGGCTGAGCGAGACGCATCGTGGCACGGCGCGCGGCACAGAGAAATTGGCGGCGATTCATGCGGCGCTGATGGCGTCAACTCCCGTAGGCGGGAACCTTGACCATGAAGAAGCGGGCGAAGGCACCGACATCGACGGTGCGACAGCTCATGTGTGGAGCCGATATTCGGTGATCCTCTAATCGCGGCGGTTGCCGCTTTCCAAGCCAAGGAGTGAAACATGGCGACCGGCAAGAATTACAAACTCTTCATCTCGTCCACCGGCCTCGCTGGTGGAACCATGACCGAAGTCGAGCTTCAGGGCGACTTGAAGATCACCCCCGGCCTGACGAACGAGCGGACGGCCTACAAGAACGGGTCCATCACCGCACAGGGCAATGACGGCCTGTCGGCGTCATGCACGGTCGGCCCGAACGAGCCGCTTTCGCCCGGCCAGCAATTGCTGTGGACCCACTGGCGCAACGGCGGTTCGACCTACATCGAAATCAAATCGGCCACGACCGGATCGCAGAAGGTCGTCGGGCCGGTGATGGTGAACATCACTGAAATTGGCATGAACGTCAAAGGCGTCGTGGAATACACCGTCGACATTTCCGAAAACGGCACGATGACCTGGAGCGTCGTCTGATGAGGGATGCCCGCATCCTGAAGCATGGCCTGAACGAATACCGGCTTCTGCCGACATTTGAGGTTCTGGACGTGTTCGAGGATCGACACGGGAGCCTCATGCAACACCTGATGAACCTCGTTTCGGGCACCGCCAAAGTGTCCGAACGAGCAACCCTCATCATGGAAGCCGCCAAGGCGAGCGGCGACGGCACAAGCTGGAAGCATGAGGCCGTGCGCCGGATGATGTTCGACCTCGGGGTGGCATCAGAGGAACTTGTCACGCTGGAAATTGATCTGTGTGACGCGCTTCTCTACACGCCGGAGCAATACACCAGAAAAAAAGCGGCGCAGGCCGAGGCGATGCAGGCTCAGGATCAGATGGCGACGATCCTGGGCGGCTTCGTTCCTGCTACCGCGCCGCCGTCGCCATCCTGAAATGGACGCCGAAAGACTTCTGGGGGTCCACCCCCCGAGAATTTTTTGACGCCTTCGAGGCGGTTCAGGAAATGCAGCCAAAGGAATAGATATGACCCAAGCCGTTGTTGCCGTTTTCAAGGCGGATGCCACAGCCTTCAACGGCACCCTGCGGGGCATGTCGGAGGGTATGGCCCGTTGGGAAAAGGGGTCCATGGCAGCCATGGGGCGCGTGGAGAAGGGCCTTGACTCGCTCTTGTCTTCGGCGGCCCGGATTCGGAACGTGTCATACCTGATCGCTGGCGGTCTTGGCGCTTCACAATTCACGCAGTTCATCGACACGTCCGTTCGCATTCGCAACGAATTGCGGGGGATCGGCCAGGACACCGACGAGAATTTCCAGAAAATCTATCTCGCGGCCACGCGGTCCATGGCCCCATTCGATGCCTTCATGGAAGCGGTGATGCGGATGCAAAAGTCCATGGGGGACAAGCAGTCCTTCGATGTGACCATCCGGCAGATGGAAACGCTCAACAAGCTTCTTGCAGTGGGGGGGAAGTCAGCGTCCGAGCGGGCATCCACGATTATGCAATTCGCGCAGGCCATGCAAGCCGGTGCGCTTCAGGACGATGAAATGCGCTCGCTGCGCGAAAACGCCCCGGTCGAACTCTTGCGGGCCATCGCGCGCGAGGCTGGCGGAACGCTGAAAGACCTCAAGAAGTTCAGCCAAGAGGGCGTTATCACGGCCGATATCATGAGCCGGGCACTGGACGGCCTGGCTGCGACCGCGGACACGCGGATCAAGCAAGTCACCCTGACCATTGGGGATGCTGTGAACGTGTTAAGGAACGGCGCTATTGTGGCGTCTGAGGCATTCAATGATGGGGCGATGTTCTCGCGGGCAACGGTTGCGGGAATGTCGGCGCTTGGGTCTGCGCTGGCCAACAGCGCCGATGCGATGTGGCTGTTCGGCAAGGCAGCGCAGATTGCGGCCGTTCTTTTCGGCTCGGCCTTTGCGGGCCGGAAGTTGTCAGAAGCGACTGCGGGATTGGCGGCTTTCTACAATGAAATGCGGACTGGGGAGTCGGTGCGACAAAACCTGCTGGCGCTGAGGAATGATGTGTTTCTTGCCCAGACGGCGGTGGCGAAAGCGACAGAGACGCTTACGGCCAAGAAGGCGGCTCTTGCGGCAGCAGAGGCCAAAGGCACAGCATCCGCTGCATCCCTGGCCAAGGCGCAGGCTAGTGTGGCGGCGGCAGAGCGTAACCTGTTTGCCCAGCGCCTAGCCCTGACTGAGGCGACAAACGCTGCGACCGTCGCTCAGGGACGGCTGACCGTGGCAGCGCGAGCCAGTGCAGCAGCGGTCAATATGTCGAAATCAGCATGGGCCTTCATCGGCGGGTGGCCCGGGGCCATTCTGATCGTCGCGACCGCACTCTACACGCTGCGCAGCAATGCACAGGCGGCATTTGGTGAGGCCGTAGATCGCATCAAGGAAAATGACCAAGCCATCTCGGACCTGAGAACGTCCTACGACGAAGCTGTTGGGCAGATTACTGCCGATCTGCGCTCTCTTGAGCAGGCGCACCGCGACGTAGCCGATGCTGCCCGTTCCGGGGATGCGGAAACCCAACGGGCAGCGATGGGCGAGGTTGCGGCAATCAATGAGCGGATTGCCAAGAACCGGGAACTCTTGGCGACCTATAGCGCCATCATGGCGGCAAAACTGCAATCGTCCATGGACGATCTGGCTTCTCTGAAGTCGAGCGAGGCGCGAAGCGTCCCGAGGGTGGGCGCGAAAAACCGTGGCGATGTCGCGCGCTCTGCGACCGAGGCCGAAACCAAGGCCTATGTGGACAGCATCCAGAAGCGCATCATCGCCGGGGAAGAGCTTTCCGATGCCGAGACAAAATTCCTTCAGCGGCATCTTGAGATCGTTCAGGCGCAGCAGGAGGTGGACGCACAAACCGCCGCGCTGAACAGAACGCTTGCTTCCACCCAAGAGGGGCTGAACGCTCTGGTGGAACGGTCTGCGGCTTCGACCGAACAGGAAATCTCGAAACTCGCGGTATCCCTCGCAGCCATCGGAGAAAGCGATGTGGCCGGACAGATGATGTCCCTGGCGAGCGCGATGGAGTCGTATCAGGCCGATTTCGAGGCGGGCCGGATCACGTCTGCCGAATATCTCGATCTGATGGAATCCCTCAGGCGTCAGACGGAACTCTACATTCAAAGCCTGAGTGACGTGGATGCCGTGCGCTTCGATGGACTGATGGCGCAGTTTTCGACCATGCTTGGATGGCTGAACAGCCTTACGTCGCAGGCGTGGACGCTGTCGCATCTGGGACAGTCGGACATGGAATCCGACGCACGGGGACGGCGCGTCAATCCACCACCGCCAGCCTCTACCACGCCGCCCTCAAGCGCAAGGGGCGGCGGCCAGTCGCAGGCCGAAAAGGACCAAAAGGCCGCTCTGGACTTCATCAAGGAAATGATGACGGCAGAGGAACAGCGCGCGGCCAAGTTGGGCGAGGTGCTGGAACTGCGGCAGCGCATCGTCGACACCTACGGCGAGGAATCCAGCCAGGTGGCCGAACTCGACGCGGCGATCCAGCGATACAAGGAGAGCACCAACGAGGCCGCGCAGGCGCAAGCGCAGTTCTTCGATGATCTGGCCACCCAGCTTGCCAACTCGATCACGGACTGGACCAATTTTGGGGATGTGGTGCGGAACATCCTCGCATCCATGGTGCAGTCCTATGGGCCTGATTTTTTCACGGCGCTTCTGACGCCCGGCCTGCAATCCGGATCGAACCCGGGCACTCTGTTCGGCAACATGCTGACCGGCCAGAACCACTCGGGCGGCGGTTTTGCCAATCAGAACGCGCGCAGCGTCCCTGCCGCGGCCTTCATCGGCGCGCCGCGCTTTCACAACGGCCTGATGCCCGACGAGTTCACGTCCATCCTGCAACGGGGCGAAACCGTGCTTCCCAAGGGCTTCAAGGGGTTTGGTGGTGGGGTGAGCATCAACATGCCGGTGGATATGCGTGGGGCCGATCCGTCCATGAAGCCCTATATTGAGGCACAGGTGGCACAATTGCGCAAAGAGATTCCGCAGCGCGTCGTGTCGGCTGTCAAGTCGGCTCAGAAGTCACGGAGCCTCTGATGGCGATTGCCTATCCGATCACCAACATCATTTCAAACAAGGTGCTCACGAACAGGTTCGCGCTGATCCCGCGTCAATCCATATCGCGCACCGCCGGGGGCGCGGCGCTCGCCTATGATTTTGGCGTGGCCATCTGGTCGGCATCCTACGAGACAGTGAAAATGTCATGGGATGACTGCGTGGACTTCCAGGCCAGCCTTCATGCCATCGAGGGCGCGGCCGGCACGTTCTATGCACGGGATACGCGGCGCACCTTTCCGCGCGCCTATCCCACTGGGGCCTTTGTGGATTCAGGGTCGATCCTGAGCCTGAATGCGGACGGAAAGAGTTTGGCATTCACCGGGCTTCCGGCATCCTTCATCATCAATAGGGGCGATTATTTCCAGGTCACGGTTGCTGGTGCGCCTCGTCTTTACCAGATGATGGAATCCGTGACGGCCAACGGCTCCGGGGTCACGGCACAAAAGACGGCCGAGCCGCATTTTGACCCTGCGACCACGACAGGAACCGCAGTTGTTTTCGCAAACCCGGCTTGCGTGATGCGGCTGGAACCTGGTTCTATCCAGTTCAACGACCAAGGGCGGGCCATCGGCACCGTATCTTTTTCTGCAATCCAAGCATGAGGTAATGCAATGGCAACCCTTAACACGCGCCTCACGGCGTCTATCGACGTGTCCTTTGTTGGGGACCATGAGTTCGGTGGTCCGATCTTCAATCAGTCGATCAGACAGGTTCTGGATTTCACCACCGGGACGGGTGCCGATCAGGCCGATATCATGTGGATGGACGAGCGGACGGTTGCATCGGGCGCTACCGATTCAATCGATCTTACTTCGAGCCTGAAGAATCCCGACGGGGTGCAAAAAATACTGGTCAGACCGACTGCCCTGCTGATCATCAATGCGCCGCGCAACAGCAGCACACCGAATACAACCGGACTGACGGTCGGCGGCGTCGCGGCCAATACCTATGCCGGGTTTTTCTCGCCGGCAACGGGCGGGCTGATCTCGATTCAGCCAGGCGGGGGCGCTCTGCTCTGGAATAGGGGAGCCGCATCCTATGCTACAATCACCGATGTGACCAACGATATACTGGCCATCGTGAACAGCGCCGGTGCATCCAATACCTATCAGATCGCCATTCTCGGGCGCACGGCCTGATGAAAACGCTTCTGTCGGCCAACCAGACGGCAGCGGCAGATTCAGTGCTGCTGCCGCGCGATTTTCTGGAAATCACCGTAAAGAACCGTTCGACCGGGGCTGCCGTGATCGAGCGGTTATGGTCTGATTCCTGGGATAATTTCACGGCGGCGGTGCGCGACCCGGCAACCGGGACGGAACCATCCTACACATGGCGGGGGGCTTATGGTCTGGTGGACATGGACCCCATTCCGCGCGTGTCGTCGATCGAGGTGCAGCGGATAGAAATCAGGATGCTGGCATTTGGGTCTGTCACCGATGAAATCCTGCGAACCTATGATCCGACCCTGGCCCCGGTGCGCATCTGGCGCGGGTTTTTGAACAAGACGACGCGGAAAATGTCGGCTTCCGCTGAACTTCGGTTTCTTGGCTTCATCGACGATATCACCATTCCGACGATCCCTGAAGGCGGAGAGGGGTGGGCCACGATAACCTGCGTCTCAAAGACGCAAGAGGCGACCCGCTTCAACCCTGACACCAGATCGGACGCTTCGCAACAGAAGCGGTCTGCGGGGGATACGTTCTACAAGGACGCCGCATCGGTCGGGGACTGGACGATCTATTGGGGGCAGAAGAAGGACAGCGCCGCGTGATCCGGGAAGCAACGCGGGCCGACATTCCACAGATGGCCCGCATGGCGCGAGACTTCCACGCTGCCTCACCGATGAACCGATATTCATTCAGCCCCATGCGCGCCGCGCAGGCCGCCATGGCAGCAATTGACAATCCCGGCACTCTCGCACTGGTTCTGGACCTGAATGGCCTTCATGGCGCCCTGCTGGCATCTGTGAGGGCCTATCCACTGGGTGACACGCTTTGCGCTTATGAGGATGTGCTGTGGGTCGATCCTGACTACCGGGGCCGATGGGGCGTGAAGTTGATCCGGCGATTCGAGGATTGGGCCTCTGACATGGGCGCGGCAGTCATCGGGATTTCCTGCCCGGTTGGGACGGTCGAACGCCTCTACGCCAGCCTTGGGTTTACTCAGGCCGAAACCACTTTCGCCAAGGGTCTCTGATGCCGATTTTCACCGCGCTCGCGACAACCCTTCTCGGGGCGACATTCGCATCCTCGGCGCTAGGTGGATTCCTGATCTCTGGATTTGCAGAGTTCGCCACCAGCGCCCTGGTGAACCTGATCCTCGGCCCGAAAAAGCCATCCACCTTTGGTGTCAAAGGCCAGCTTCAGGCTGGCGAGGATGTGCCGCGCGGTGCGCCTTTTGGCAAATGCATGACAGCAGGCTCTTTGGTCTATGCCAACACGTTCGGTTCCTCCGGGGCCACGCCGAACGCATATTTCGTGCGGGTCATCGCCCTGTCCGATCTGCCGGTCAAAGGCCTGGCGCGCGTCTGGGTTGATGGTGCATGGGTGACGCTTGGCGGGACTGCTCATGCGTCATACGGCTACCCGGTGACCGAGTATGCGTCAGGCGGATCGGATTTCATGTGGGTGAAGTTTTATGACGGCACACAAACCACGGTGGATTCCTTTCTGAACGCTACCTTCGGGTCTGATCCGAATTTCCCCTATGACGCCGGGCGCAAGGGGATCGGTATCGCCTATGCCATCGTGACCTGCCGATACAATGAGGCGCTGTTCCAGGGCTTCCCGGAAGTGCGCTTTGAAATC
>JAEHJW020010010.1_pt1 | contig 17094 bp, 25 predicted proteins | sample 9271431 | NCBI WGS metagenome assembly JAEHJW02 | reverse complement strand
AACGACGTAGAAAGTCGTAGTCGGAACAAGACGACGGATGCGGCCCGACAGTCCCGGAACTCACATGGTCAGCCCAGAACCGCGCCTCAACCCCAGAATCAGGCGGTTCCTGACCACCGTTCACAGCGGCGGCCTGCACCTGCTCGTGACCCCCAGCGGCAGCCGTCTATGGCGCTTCCGGTACCGCAAGCCGCAGGCGCGCGCCCGCGCCGAGGGCGAAGGACGCCGAGCCGGTCGGCCGGAAAACATGCTCGCGCTCGGCGCTTACCCCACCGTCACCCTCGCCGCCGCCCGCGAGAAGGCGACCGGCCTGCGCCGCCTCCTCGACGAAGGCAAGGACCCAGCGAGAGAGGCCGAGGCAAAGCGCGAGGCGCGCGTCAACACGTTCGAGGCGCTCGCGCAGGAGTGGCTCGGCAAGCAAACACTGGCTGATGTCACGCGCGCCAAGGCCGAGTGGATTTTCGGGCTCGTGCTGCCGGACATCGGCGCGACAGCGATTGCGGAACTTGAAGCGCCCGAGGTGCTGCGCGCGCTTCAGAAAATCGAGGCCGCCGGCCACTACGAAACGGCGCACCGGGCAAAGCAGCGCATCGGGCAGGTATTTCGCTTCGCGGTCGCCACCGGCCGCGCGACGCATGACCCGACGTCCGCGCTGCGCGGCGCGCTCAAGGCGCCCGACGTTACCAACCGCGCGGCCCTGACCGACCCCGCGCGTGTCGGAGAGCTACTTCGCGCGATCGACGCCTACATCGGGCAGCCGGCAACGCATGCAGCGCTGCGGCTCGCCCCGCTGACCTTCGTGCGCCCTGGTGAGCTGCGCGCCGCCGAATGGGCGGAATTTTCGCTTGAGAGCGCGGAGCCCGCATGGCGCATCCCGGGCGAGCGTATGAAGATGGGTGAGGCGCATATCGTCCCGCTGTCTCGGCAGGCTGTGGCGATTCTGCGGGAACTGCGCCCCCTGACTGGCGCCGGTAAGTATCTGTTCCCGTCGCTGCGCTCGGCCGAGCGGCCGATGTCTGATAACACCATCAACGCGGCGCTGCGGCGCCTCGGGTACACCACCGATGAAATGACCGGCCACGGTTTCCGCGCGATGGCCTCGACGCTCTTGAACGAGCAGGGCTGGCACCCGGACCTGATCGAGCTGCAGCTCGCGCACGCCGAGCGGAACAAGGTCCGCGCCGCGTATAACCGCGCACAGCGGCTCGCCGAGCGCCGCAAGATGATGCAGGCGTGGGCCGATTATCTTGATGGGCTCAAGGCTGGCGGTAATGTCGTGCCGATCCGCAAGGGGGCGTGACATGAGCATTGAACTGACCGACGACGACGTGCGAGCGATCGGCGCTGACGCCGCAAGCCGATTGTGCGATGCCGCGCGCCTCTATCAGACTCTCTTGGTCGAAGTACGCAGGCGCGTGCCGACACTTTCAGACCAATTAATTGACTCGACGGCAAATGCGATAGCGACCAAGAGCTGGAACGACGACGGCAGCAGCAGACTCAATCAGACTGCCTTCGGCTGCGCCATGTTTCAGATTGCCGCGAACCGCTGCGGCGAATGCCTCGAGCACATTGGTCGGAATCGAGCGGACGGCGAAGTCGTGCGAAATCTGTTTAGCGCGACCTCCCTGATGTTTGGAATGCTCGGCGCGCTCGCGGCTTTCTTGAATGGCGAACCGCCAGCGCAAGATTCCGCGCTTGCGGACATGCAAGTCGCTTACGCCGAGCTGTTCCGACAGAACGGCAAGACTCCGTCACAGCGTGCCGTTGCGGATCGCAGCGGTTACGACCGGCAGACCGTGAGGCGGCGCTGGGAAAATTTGAGGCAAGGGTGCGGCACAAAACAAACCAAACCCCGCCAGTCGTAACAAACCAAAGCCAACCAGCTGCGCCGCGCAAATTTGATTCCATCGTGGCACCGACAAAACACGGTGCACGTCGATGGAAAAATCCGTTCTCCCCGCCCCTGCCTTTGACCGACTCATACCGCTCGGCGACGTCGAGCGCCTAACAGGCTTACGCTCGAGCGCGCTATACCTCCGCGTCGCGCGCGGCGAGTTTCCGACGCCACTGCGCGTATCTGCGCGCTGCTCGCGCTGGCGTGAATCAGAGGTCATTGCGTGGGTCGCCGCGTTGCCGCGCGGCCTCGCGCCCCGTCCCGGTACGCCGGCGGCCGCCGCGCCGTGAGCGCACGAGGCGCCGCGCCCGGAGGTGGCACTCCGGGGCACGGCAAGATCGACGGGAACGCCACTAGAGTACCGCATCCGCACGCGGACGCCAACCGCGAAGCCGCTCGCGCCGCTTGGCGGCACGGCGCGGCGCTCGCCGTCGTGCTCGAGCGCGGCGTATCGACGCCTGCTGATGTCGAGGGTCTCGGCCGTGCCTGGGCGGACTCCGTGCGCACTTGGCTCGCCAACCTCGCGGACTCACTCCCGTTTGTAATTCTGACAGTTCCGCGCGATCGCCCCAACGCGCCGTCCGCGCTGCTGGCACGGGACCGGGCTGCGCTGCGCACCGCCGTGCGGCTGCTCGGTGATCGCACCCCGGGCACGATTTTTTGGGTGAGCTGCGCTAGCGACGCGGCGTGGCAAATTGTGATCGACGAGCTCGCTAAGGGCATGGCGACCGAGGGCCGGGCTTGAACAAAACTACACGCGCCCCGTGCCCGGTCTGCGATCGGGGTCCAAAAGACTCCGCTCTCGCGATCACGACCGACGAGCGCGGCACTGTCGAATATTGTCACCGCTGCGGCTACACCAAAGCCGAGAATTTCGAGCGCCGACCCGACGTTACACCGGCGCCGAGCCGATCCGTCGAGCCGCTCGAGTGGTCCGAGCGCGCCGAAGCAATCTGGCGGCGCACGCGGCCGTTGCGCGGGACAATCGGCGAGACGTACCTGTTATATCGTGGCTGCGCGCTGCCGCCGACCGACAGCGATCTGCGTTTTTTGGAATCGACAGACCGACACTCGCCGACGCTCTGCGCCCGTGTTACAAATGCGCAAACTAACAGGCCGCAAACCCTGCATTTTACGAGACTTGCGGCAGACGGCCGAGGCAAAGCCGGCGCCCCGCAAGACAAGCTCCTCCTCGCGGGACATCGAAAGAAAGGCGGCGTCATCAGATTGTGGTCCGACGACGCCGTGACCTCGGGGCTCGCGATCGCCGAGGGCATCGAGTCGGCACTGGCGGGCGCGCACTTGTTCCGCCCGGTCTGGGCCGCCATCGACGCGGGCAACATGTCGGAATTCCTGGTGCTTCCCGGCATCGAGGCGTTGACAGTCTTCGCCGACAACGACTTGGCCGGACTCAAGGCCGCTCGTGCATGCGGCCAACGCTGGGCCGATGCCGGCTTGGACGTAAGCATCCTGGTCCCAACGCGAGACGGCGCCGATGCGGCGGACCTGGCGGTCGCATGACACCCGAAAAAAAAATCATCGCCGGCACGCGAGTCGAGCGCATCACACCGAGCGATCCAACGCCCCCCGCCTGGCTCGACGATGCCCCGCCGCCCGAGGAGCCGCGCTCGCGAGCCAACGGGGGGCGAGCGGCGCCCGACGCGCCCGTCCTGATCGTCCCGCGCCGCTCGCCGATCGACTGGGCTGCACTTCAGGGCCGCGAGCCGCCCGAACGCGAGTGGATCATCCCGCATTGGATTCCCGCCGGCCATCTGACTTTGCTGGCGGGCCGCGGCGGTATCGGCAAAACACTCATCGCGCAGCATATCGCCACCGCGCTCGCGCTGGGGGTCGAGTACATCGAGCCACTCGAACCTCGCCGGGTGCTGACTTGGGCGGGCGAAGACGACGAGGCGGAGCTTTGGCGCCGGCAGATTGCGATTTCGTCGTGGATGGGACAACCGCTCTCGGCACTCGCGGGCCGATGTACCTTGCAAAGCTACGCCGGCCACGATGTCACGTTGCTCGCGCCCGTCTATGGAACACTGACGGCAACCCCGATGCTGGTCGAACTCGCGGAGCAGGTCCGGGATTATCGCGCCGAGGTGGTGATTCTCGACAACGTCGCCCGTCTGTTCGGGGGAAGTGAGAACGACCGGCATGCGGTCACGCAATTCTGCGCGCTCGTGCAGGGCGCCTGTGCACCGGCCGCCGTGATCCTCCTGGCACACCCGGCAAAGGCCGTAGGCTCGGAATACAGCGGCTCAACGGCCTGGGAAGGGGCTGTCCGCGCGCGGCTGTATCTCTCCGATCGGCAGCCGGATGAGGACCCAGACGAATCGGCACCGATCGATGAGAACGTGCGATATCTCTCGCGGCGCAAGGCGAACTATTCGGCCCGCGACATCCGACGGTTAAGCCTGGCCGATGGCGTGCTCATACCGGACGCCGCCGACCCCGCGCAGACCGTGAGGCCATCAGGCGAGCTGGTCAAGGACATCGTCCGGCGCGCAGTTACGCGCCTAGCCGAGCGGGAAATCCACGGTTCGGCGAGCACCGCCGCTCAGACCTACTTGCCTCGCCTCGCGAAGCAATACGGACTCCTCGACACCGCGACCGAGAAGACCTTCGCCAGCGCCATGCGCAAGATGATTCTCGCGGGTGAACTTGTGAGCCGGGAAGTCGGGAAATACCAAAACCGCACCCCGCGTATGGCATTAGTGGTGCCGTGATGCCATCCGACACTTGTGCACTCTGCTCCGCACACTGCACAGCGCCCCTATATAGGGGCACTTGTGCATTTGTGCATGTGCGGCACTTGTGCATTTGTGCGGCATTTGTGCAGACAGTTGTGCAAGCATTTGTGCAGGCAACGCACGGCAGTACATGGGGCATGGGGGGGGCGCTCGCGCTGCGTCCGAGCAGCCGCGCCGGCCGGAAATCGGCCGGACTTGGCGCGTGTCGGCTGTTGACTTTCGCGGCATTAGGGGCGCTAAGATGCCTGTCCTCGGACTCACATTACGTACAAATATGCAGGCAAATACAGGTTTGCACACTACGACGGACGTTGCCGTACCCGCAGCAGTACCCGCAAAGCTTCGACGCGCCCGTGCATTGCGGCCGAAGCGCGAGCGGTTCGCGCAGCGGTTCGCCGCCCTCGGAAACGCCGCGCAGGCATACCGAGAAGTATTCAAACCGGGGCCGAACATGAGCGGGCACGTGCTGCGGCAACTCGCCTATCGAACCGCGCACGAGCCGGCCGTTGCGGAGCGGGTGCGGCAGATTCTCGCCGAAGCCGCCGAAGGCACCACGATCAGCGCGCGCGCCCGTATGGTGCACTTGCAGGCCATCGCCGAGGCAGACCCGGGGGAGCTGGTGTGCGTCGTGGCGGACTGCTGCAGGCGATGCTACGGCATCGGACACGCCTATCAGTGGATCGACGCCGAGGAATTTGCCACCGCCGCCGCCGCCGCCAAACGCTCGAGGCGCCGCAAGGCGCTGCTGCCGAGCGATGCGGGCGGGTACGGCTATCAACGCGACCGCGAGCCGGCCCCGGACTGCCCGGCCTGCCGCGGCGAGGGCGTGCAGCGCGTCGTCGTCACGCCGACCGATCAGCTGTCGCCGGCTGCGCGCAAGCTGCTCGCGGGTGTGCGTCAAAAGGCAACGGGCGAAATTGAGGTGAGGCTGCATGATCAGCTCACCGCAATGGATATGTTAAATCGCATGCAAGGGGCGTATGCCCCGGAGCGGTCCGTTGCGGTCGCTGCGCACGTGAACGTCGATTTCAAGACCATGACGCGCGATGAGCAGCTCGAGTTTCTGAACTCCCTGCGGCCGGTGTCCGCATGACCGCCCTGCCCCCCGATCAGAGCGACGACCCGCTGGCGGCCGAGTGGCTCGAGGCCGAATGGCGCCAGGTCTACATTCGCTGCGACGGCGTCACGCATATCGGACGATACGCCGTGCGCGAGTGGCGCATCGTCGTGACGAGTGGGAGTAGGCACGTCGAGACCTGGGTCGGCCCGGGCTCGAACTGCCCCGGCTTAGCGCGCGTGCTCCTCACTGAAATCGTGCGCGGGGCGCTATGAGCGCCGCCGCCGAGTCGATCGACCTGGGCGCTGCGGTCCACGCGGCCATGAGCGAGCTGCCTCCACATGCCCTACTCGCGCAGCAGCTCCTCGAGGCGCGCACCGGCGCCGACCGCGCGGCGCTCCTCGATGGCGCGGACCGTCCGACGCTCGAGGGCGCCTTGGCCTTCGCTGCGCAGCCTGAAAACACTCGAGAGCGCGACCGTAGGCTCGCATGGCTCCGCGCCGATCCGCGGCGTATAGCGGCGCTCCGTGCGTTCTATGCGGCGCACATCGCGGAGTTTATTTCCAATTGGATGACCGTCAGCGACCCGCGCCGGGCCGCGAAAGGCCAGTCGGCGCTGATGGCGTTCGAGCTGTGGCCGAAGCAGCGAGAGCTGGTCGAATTCATCATCGCCCGCGTCGATCGCGGCGAGCCGGGCACCGTCGTCAAGTCGCGCGATGTCGGCGCCTCCTCGGTCTGCCTCGCGACGTTCGCGGCACTGTGCATCTTCCGCCCCGGATTCTGCGCAGGCGTCCTCTCGGCGACCGAGCAGAAGCTCGACCGCTATCCCGATACACTTTTCGACAAACTGCGCGGCCTCCTCCGTTTCGTGCCGCCCGAATTTGCGGCTGGCTACGATGAGGCGCGCACGTCGGGGTATCTCAAGATATGGTTCCCCGAGACGGGTTCGAGCATCGCCGGCGCAACCGGCTCGAATGCCTTCCGTGGGCTGCGGTTGTCGGTAGTCATGACCGATGAATCCGCGCACCTGCAGGACGGCCAAGCAATCGACGCCGCGCTCGCCGCTGTGAGCGACGCGCGGATCGATGTCAGCACTCCGAACGGCATCGGCGGTCAGTTCTTTCAGCGCGCCCATAACGCCGCAATCCCGCGTATCGACCTCACATGGCGCGACGATCCGCGGCGCGACCAAGCGTGGTACGACCGACAAGCCGCCATGCTCGACCCTGTCGTGCTGGCACAGGAAGTCAACGCCGATTTTTCCGCCAGCCGCGAGGGCGTCGTCATCCCGGCCGCCTGGGTGCAATCGGCTATCGGGCTCGCTGAGCGCCTTGGCATCGTCCCGAGCGGCGCGCGGTATGGCGCCCTCGACCTCGGCGACACGGCCGACAAGTCGGCGCTCGCGATTCGTCACGGCGTGGCGCTTCAGCACCTCGAGTCGTGGAGCGGCGCGGCAAGCGACCTCGCGAAGACGGCCGCGCGTGCTTTCGATATCTGCGACGGGCACGGAATCCGTGAACTGCTCTACGACGGCGACGGCCTGGGCGCATCCATGCGCGGCGACGCGCGGATGCTGAATGAGCAGCGCCGGCAGAATCCCGCTGCGGGCCGGTTGCCGATAACTGTGGTTGAGTACCGCGGCAGCGCCTCACCGGAATTTCCGCAGCGTCTCGCGCCGCGCACGAATGTTCGATGGGGCGACTTTGTAGCAAATCGAAAGGCGCAAGCGTGGATGTGCTTGCGGTCATTGTTCGAGCAGGCACATCGCGCGGCGAGCGGCGAGGAATACGACGACGCCGGCATTATCAGCATCGACCCGAAACTCCCTGAGCTGGCGCGCCTGATGGCCGAATTGTCGCAGCCGACGATGTCAACGAATGCTACGGGCAAGATTCTCATCGACAAGCTCGGCGACGGAGAGCGCAGCCCAAACCTCGCGGACGCAGTTTGCATGGTCTACGCGCCGAGGCTGATGCCCATGCGAATCAGTGACGCGGTTTTCGACGAATTGGCAGCGGCCGGCATGCGCGGCCCGTTCATATGACCGAGCGCGCCAATTCGCCCATCACGCGTCGCGACCGACTGCTCGCGCTGCTGCGCTCGCGGACGCAGGCTGACACGCCATGGACCGATGCGGAACTGGCGGTGCATCTGTGTTGCAGCGAGCGGACGGTGCGCCGGCTGCGCCAGTGGCTGCGGGACTGCGGTGAAATTGGCCGCCCACCGGCCACTGGAGCGCGTTTAAGTACCTAGTATTGAATTGTAGGCACAGCGAATCGACGCCGCGGCGCCTGCGACCTGGGGCCGGTCGGGGTTGCACTGTTCCGGCCGGCCTCTTTTTCTGACTGAGGAGTGTTATGACAACTCGAACCGAAATTGAACGCATGGTGGACCGCGCCATCGCCCGCACGGCGTGGCGCCGCCGGACGCCGAAGGCCGCCGCAAAGGCGAACGGAAAAATGGCACTCGATGCCAGTGTCGCGAACAGATTGTTTCAGTTGAGCCCCGGCGATCCCGACTACCGGGAACCACCGGCCCGACGCGCCTTCACATATGCGCTCGATGCGGTTTCCGAGCACGAAGATGATGTCGCGGAGCACATCCAACATGCGTTAACGCATGTTACCTTGGCCGACAACGGAAACGCGGACCTCGATCTGCCCCGGCTGCGCGGCTACCTTGAGCGCGCATTGGAGAGCCTGCGCGGCGCTGCCGATGCCCTCGAAGATGTTACACGCGCTGACGAGCACGGCGGCCCGATCCGTGTGCAGGAGACTGGCGAGGACGACGACCCGGACTCCGAACCCGATGCGGAGGCCGCGCTGTCGGCTGGCGGCCTCTGGGAAACCGAACGCGACCAGCCTAACGAGGAACTGAGCGGTGGCCGCGACCGAAAGCGCGCCCGCGATGGTCAGCTCGGCGAGACGGCCGCGCGCAGCGCCGTCACTCGCAACAGCGCGTCCGTGTCCAACGGGCGCCGGACCGATCATCGCAAGGACTTCAATTCCTATTTTGAAGGCGGCGCGGACTCCGCGCACGGCTTTGACGGTGACGCGCTGTTTCAAAGGAAGCGGTGATGAAAGACCCTGGCATCGATCCGCGTGATGAGTTGTGGCTCGCCCGTGCCCTGAAGCATCCGCCAGCCGATGACGACGGCCTGTGCTTCGCGACGTTCAATGACGAACTCCTCGGACCATTTGCGTGCGCCGTCGACGCCGAGGCCGCGCAGAATCGCAAACTCTCTGAACTCGAAGCACGGGGCGTCGACCTGCTCGCCATGAATCCGCGCATGGCCGTGATATTCGCCGATCCCAGTCGGCACCATCTTCCGCAGCAAGAGATTAACTGACATGACTGATGTACCTGACTCGCGCCTCAATTCATCGAAAGTCGTTTGGGTTGGCTGCAAGCTCCCGCACGGTCTGCGCATGCAGATTTTCTCGCGCCCTGTCGAACGCGAAAACATGGGCTCGCCGAACGCGCTGAAGCCGCCGCCGGTGAAGGCCGAAATTGTGTTGAAAGGCGCAAACTCGCTGACAACCGAGCTTTCGGTGCGCGGTCTCTCACCGCTCGGATACGACTTCGCCGTCACCCCTGTGCCCAAGGACTTCTGGGACGCCTGGATTGCAGAGCACGCCGACCATGACGCGGTGCGCAACGGATTCATTTTCGTCGTAGACCGCGAGCGTGACGCAAAAGCAGCCGCCGCCGAGCGCGTCGATGAGCGGACCGGCTTGGAGCCATTGAAGCCGGAGCTGGCCGGCGATCCGCGCATCGGCAGCCAAAAGGGGCTGCCGCCAGAAAAGCGCGTGCTGCCGGATGCCGAACGGCTGGCCTCACTGCAACGCACGAATGGACGGTAACAACATGACTACCTCAGACCTGACTCTCGGCCGGACTTGGAAGAGGCTGCATGCGCTCGGCTACGCCGCGACTTCGGCAACGCATCCTGACCGCATCGTGAACGACCCGGCACGCAAGCGCGAGTCTTTCGTGGCGCTTGCCGCTCACCCGGCCGCAATCATGTTGCACCCAACGCCCTACAACGGTGCCCAAGAGCTGCTCGAGGACACCGAACAGCGTCAGGTGCTTGACCTGATCCTGACCAGTTATCTGCTCGCCGATCAGCGACAGGCGAAGGCTGTCACGACCGTGCTCGACGGAGTCGGCTTGCTCGGCGGCCCGTTCATGACAGACGGATACGGAAACCGGCACTACCCGTTGAAGTGGAACGGCTGGCCCGTCATGGATAGTGAAGTTTCCGCGCGGCTGGCGTTTTCGGATGACGACGAAACGGTTTTGATCCGCCACGCGATCGCGCCGGGCCGGTATCAAACTCGCGGCGATATCTTCGGGCGGCAGACTCGGCACGCTCTCGAGCCGGTCGGCTCGCACGTTCTCCCGCTCGACGGCGAATGGAAAGGCGGCGACCTATTGAGTACGTCTCGGGACCGTCTGCCCGAACTCTTACAGGCCGACCTGCCGCGGCTGATCGCGGATGTTGAGGCGGCGCGTTGGGGCGCTCGCCCGGCCGCGAAGGCTGGGTGACATGACGCACAACTACGACCGCGGCCCTGACACTGCGCCGCGAGAGTGGCCGCCGAAGTGGTCGAAGCGGCGCCGCGTGATGGGCCAACCGATGATGCGCGCCTGCAAGCCGTACAAGCGCGACCGAGTGGTTCCGGTTACCTGCGAGGCAGAGGCGCGTCATGTCCGAAATTGACAACCTGACAGTCGGCATCGGCCTGAACTCCGAAGAGTTCCAGGCCGGCATCGACCGCGTGATGCAGGGCATCGAGGGCCTGCGCACGAGCACGGAGGATGCGGCCGAGGGCATGGGCGCATCGTTCGCCGCGATGAGCGACAGCGTGCTCGGCCTGGGACTCAAGTTCGCCGGCCTGTTTTTCGCGATCCGCGGCATCGAGGATGTCGTCGGGTACTTCAAGAATCTGTCCGACGAGCTCGCGCAGCTCGGGTTCGCGGGGGAATATCTCGGCCAATCGTCTGTCCAGCTCTCGCGCTGGGGGGAAGTCGCGCGGCTCGCCGGCGGTCACGCGCAGGACGCAATAGCGGCTGTCCAGGGCCTGCAATCGTCGATATTTGGGCTGGAGTACCAGGGGCAGATGTCGCAGAACCTGCTGATGCTGAATCGGCTCCGCGTGGCGTACCTCGATCCGCAGGGACACATGCTGCCGATCGAAACCATTGCGATGAACGCAGCGAAGGCATTGCAGGAGCAGCTGCCAGGCAAAGGCAACGAGGCGATGCGCGTGCAGTGGGCCGCGCAGATATTCGGTCCCGGCGGCATCGCGAATGCGGTCGGCGGCGGCGTCGAAGCGCTGCGGAAGTTCTATGCGGAGTCGGCGAAGGATCAGAAGAATATTACGCAGAAGGTGATCGATTCGCAGAAGCATTTGCAGCAGAGCCTCACGAGTTTGTCGTATGACATCAAGAACGACGCAGCAAAGCAGCTCGAAAAGCTAACGCCCACGATTCAGGAACTCATCAAGGTTATCCGCAACGACCTCGTGCCAGCAATCGACGAAATCGTGTCCGATCTTCTCGAGTGGCTGCACCCTGGGAAGGCGGCGCTGAATTGGTTTGATTCCAAATCCCAGGGGCCAATTGACTGGTGGTCACCCATGTCAGTTTACGAGCACTTCGGATCGTGGCTCGGTCGCATGGCGGCCGATGTGCACGAAGACTGGGAAAATGCGATGAAGTCCGGCCGAAAATCGATCCTTTCGGGCGTCGTGGTGCCGGCACAGGTATCGGCGCGCCTTCCGGCAATGACTCCGATTCAGACGGAAGCGCTGAAGCTGCTGCATCTCGAGGCCGGCGGATTGCAGGGGGACCCGAATTGGTCGAAGGCCATCACGATCTACAACACCATGACTCCCCAAGAGGCCGCCTACTATGTCGGTGCCGCTCTTTCGACCGGCAATCTGCCGCAGGCGCAGCGCACTGCGGTATCCGTCATGGGGCGCCCGATCGCCACTCCCTTGGCTGGGCGCCCGAGCTTATCGCATACGCATAACACGAACGTGAACATCGGTAGCCTGAACGTCCACGCGCCGAATGCGAGGGATGCGCGCGGGATCATGGAGACTTCGATGTCCGCTTGGAAAATCCGGGCGCACGACGCTATGGAACGGCGCTTGCTCGCTGCGCAGGCTGATCCGGGGCTGCAGTGATGGCGCGTAAGCAGGGCTTCGGCTGGGCGCACCGCTTGGCACGCCGGCAGCGCCTGCTCGCGCTTCGTCATGCCGCCCGCCGCCGAGGGCGCACGCCGACGGGACGCAGCCTGGGAACGGGGCGACCGGGCGGCGCGACCTGGGGCGCCTGGTACGGTCGGCCCGTTGAAGTCGTCCAGGTGCGCCGGTTGAGCGAGTCTTGGGCATCGTCATGACGAAATTCGCGCTGCGCGTTGACTGGTATCGGCCCGCTGGCGTCGTCGATTCCGAGACGCTGCCCGAGGTGTTTGTCTCGTTCGCGGCGGCGCGGCATGCGGCCATCCTTCGGCAGATTGCCCTCGACGACGCAGCCGAGGCCGCCGCGGTGCACGTGATCGACGGCTGCGGCGTACCGGTGTACAGCGCGCGTGGCCGCGACCTCGCTGCGGAGCGCGAGGACGCCGCGGATGCGGGGCGCCGGGGCGCCCGGTTCGCCCGGCTGCCGTGACCGCTGTCTACGTCCCGAACATCGTAGGACTCTCGCTCACCGATGCGCAGACTGCGCTCGCGGCGGTCGGCTTGACGCTCGGCACAGAGACGCCGGCGCTGAATCCGAATGTGGCCATAGGAAATGTGGGCTTCCAGACGCCAGCGGCATATGCGACGGCGGCGAGCGGCGGCGTGGTGAATGTCGGCGTGTCGGCAATCGCCATCCCCGCGAACGTGGACCTGACGCTGATAGCGCAGTACGCGCAAAGCCCCGTGACGATGCAACTCATTCAGAACTTCGCGGCGTATTTCGAGCAGAGCGCGAATTGGAACAATTTTTATCAGTATGTGTGGAATATCGACATGGCGCAGGGATTCGGCCTCGACTTCTGGGGTTCCGTGCTCGGCATCAGTCGGTATATCGAGATTCCGACAGCGGCGACTTATCTCGGGTTCACCGGGTCCGATGGAACCGCGAGCGGCGCGGCATTCGATGTCGGCGTATTTTTCGATGGCGCGACGGATACACAAACGTACGCGTTGCCGGATTCGCAGTATCGGACGTTGCTCTACGCTAAGGCGTTCGCGAACATCTGCCGTTGCTGCATCCCCGTGCTCAATCAGCTCCTGATGACGATTTTTTCAGGCTACGGGGATGCCTACGTCGAAGATAATGGCAACATGGCTATGACGCTCTACCTCGGCTGGACGCCGACCAACGTGCAATTGGCGATCCTTCAGCAATCGGGCGTAGTGCCGCACCCTACGGGCGTCGCGGTGTCGGTGTCGCACCTGTGAACGCTCGGGGCGTGACGGTCGAGACGGCGCGAGGCCGCACGCGGGTCTGGATCAACGGCCGGCTGGTGTACGACAGCGCAGAGCCGGCGCCCGGGAATTTGCCGGGCGGCCGGGGCTGGTGGGGAAGGCTGCGGCGGCGCTCCGAGGCCGTCGACACGTCGCACGTTTCCGCCCTACTCGAGCGCGCAATGACCGATATCCGCGCCGGCTGGCCCGAGGCTGCGCTCGACGCCCTGGGCCGAGCGCAGCGGCTCATCGGCGGCGGTCAACCGCCAGCAAGCTCGACTGCGCCGTGAGTGGCCAAGGCCGAGAAGCGGGGAGTAGCCTCAACGCTCGCGCACTCGACAAGCGGCCAGCCGATCGCACTGTGCTGCGCGCTGCGGCCGTGGAGCTGGCAGCCCGTGGCCGTTTGCTGCGTGCGATATTGGCGCCGCTCTCCGACTCGCCGAGGCGGCTGTGAGGGCATTCCTTTGGCGCACGACCGACGTGGCAAAGAAGGCGCGCCCGCGCAGTTAAAGGCCGAGCGTCGGACTCGCGCCGCGCCCTGCCGTTCATCCTGCGGGTACTGCTGCGGGTAACCTGATGCGAGTCCCGCAATTGTATAGTCATATAATCAATTGGTTACAGCTGTTTTGGAGTCCGGCCCCGGGCACCAGGTGGATTCAAACTCCACCTTTCCTTCCCGTCCTCCAACATCCCAGCATTGCGCGGAAACACCGTAAATCGTAGTGTTTTCACACCGGCGCGCATCGACGCCCGTCTATCGCCATCCAGGGGCATGATAACACGCCTAAGGTGCGAAAAGTGGGGTAAGGCGGGTCGGTTTGAGCCCCGGTTACCCCAAAAGGGCGGGTGGAGCGGCGCCAATGTTGTCGGATGCGAAAATTCGGACCCTCAGACCTAAAGAGAAGGCATACAAGGTCTATGACGACCGCGGGCTGTATATGGTCGTCAACCCGAACGGGTCGCGGTGGTGGCGGTTCAAGTACAAGTATGACGGCAAGGAGCGCGGGATCTCGCTCGGGGTGTACCCAGATGTGACCCTGGCATATGCGCGGGAGCAGCTGCAGGAGGCGCGGCAGCTGCTCGCTCGGGGCATCGATCCGAGTGCGCAGCGGCGGACGATCAAGATCGCCAGGGGGGACACCTTCAAGGTGATTGCCGAGGAATGGCTGGAGATGCAGGCGGAACGGCTGGCGCCGATCACGATGACGAAGGCGCGGTGGATTCTGCGCTCGTTCATCTACCCTCGCCTGGGCTCGCGGCCGATCGCCGCGATCTCGGCACCGGAGGTGCTGGCTGTGCTGCGGCCGATCGAGAGCCGGGGGATGAACGAGACCGCGCACCGAGCCCTGCAGCGCTGCGGGCAGATATTCCGGTATGCCATCGCGACGGGTCGCGCGACGCGGGACATCACGTCCGATCTGCGGGGCGCTTTGGCGCCGGTCGTGGTGGAGAACCGTGCGGCGATTACTGAGCCGGCAAAGATCGGCGCCCTACTCCGCGCCATCGACGACTACATAGGGCATCCGACGACACTGATCGCCTTGAAGTTGCCCCCCTCGTCTTTCTACGTCCCAGCGAGCTTCGGGCGGCGGAATGGAGCGAGATCGACCTGCAAGCGGGGAATGGCGCGTCCCGGCAGCGCGGATGAAGATGCGCGAGCGGCATATCGTTCCGCTGGCCTCTCAGGCAGTCGCCCTCCTCCGAGAACTCCGCAGCGTCACCGGCGAGGGCAGATACCTCTTCCCGTCGCTTCGCACTGCGGATAGACCGATGTCGGTGAACACGGTGAATGCCGCCTTGCGACGCCTCGGCTATGCGAGTGATGAAATGACGGGCCACGGTTTTCGAGCCATGGCGTGCACGTGTCTCAATGAGCTGGGCTGGCATCCGGACGTGATCGAATTGCAGATGGCGCACGCTGAGCGGAACAAGGTCCGGGCGGCGTATAACCGCGCCGAGCGATTGGCAGAGCGCGGAAAGATGATGCAGGCGTGGGCGGATTATCTCGATGGGCTGCGCGCCGGCCGACGCGAATCGAGGGCCATGGACGAAGCAGTTCAACGCGCGCAGGGAGTCACGCAATCCGGGAACCAGGCACAAAGCCCGAGTAATTGCCGAAAACAGGCAAAAAAAGGGGCTACCACTGTTTCTCAACTGGAGCTATTTTGCGTCCCCGGTGGTGAGTGACGGCTGCTATCGAGCGACCAGAGGCCGACTGAGGATGCTATGTGCGTTTCAACTCGCGTTGTCATTGATTCCGAAATCCATCACGGAAGTCCAGTGATACGGGGTACGCGATTGCCGGTCACCATCGTCGTTGGCAGCCTCGCTGGCGGGATGTCATTCGCCGAGGTCGAGCGCGAGTACGACATCACCGCTGATGATATTCGCGCGGCGCTAAAGTTCGGCATGGAGCTTGCGCAACAGGAATTATTTCATCCGCTACCTGCACCATGGGCATTCCCATAGGCAAAGCCCTTATGCGAACGGTATATCTCGATCTCTGCTGCCTTAACCGGCCGTTTGACGACCAGCACCAGGCTCGAGTGCGGCTCGAAGCGGAAGCAGTTCTCGGACTGATCGAGCTGGCGAGACATGGTGAACTGAAGTGGATCGGCAGCGATATTCTCGATCTCGAATCTAGCCGCAACCCGGATACCGATCGGCGGCGCAGGGTCGAAATGCTCTTGAGCTGCGCCACGTCAAAAGTGGCAGCAGGAGAACGGGAGCGGCAGCGAGGCCGAGAGCTGAAAGCCCTGGGCTTTGCCGCCTTCGACGCCCTGCATCTTGCCTGTGCTGAGAGCGCCGGTGCGCACGCGCTATTGACTACGGACGACCGCCTGCGGGGTCGCGCCGAGCGTGAGGCTGCCCGACTAGCCGTACAGGTAGAAAATCCGGCAAAATGGTATTCAGAGGCAGTTGTACCATGAACGCAGCAGTAGAGACTATTGACGGCGGAAGCGCGACCCCGGCCGAGCTGCGGCGAGTCGGAATCGACGCGCTCGTCAAAGCCCTGGGACCTGTCGGCATGGCCCGGTTTCTTCAGCAGTTCGATCCAGGACACGGGGATTACACGGCAGAGCGGCAAGGCATCCTGGGTGCCCCGACGGTCGATGACCTCATCGATGAGGCGGAGCAACGGCGAAGAAAACCGTCCGCGAAATAATGATCTTCGTTGGCTCCTGAAATCCATTGCCGCTAAGTTAACTTTGGAGCAATTTCTTGGCACCGGGAATCAAGTTGTATGATGTTGCGCGAGCCCGCCCCGCACAGAAGCGCCGTTTCTTCCGCTCCTCCTTGCGCTTCTCCAACAGATGATCGCGGATTCGAACTCGCAGCCAGGGTGGCTCGAGCAGCGCCTCCGGGCGAGTGATGCGGGGATGCGCGGCGTGCACCCGCTCCCACTCGACCTCGGAGCCCATGGCGAAGCTGGTTGCCTGGATGTAATGGTCGATCAAGGTGGGAAAGAGTTTGTCGACCGACAAGATCTCCGGCGCCACAGCGGCGGTGGCGGCGATCTGCGCCTGCGAGGTCCGCAAGGTGTTGTAAAAAATGGCCGTGGCGTAGACCTGCTGGCCGACGGCAGAGGGCGAGCAGTTGTACAGGTGATTGAGCTCGAGAACCTCTTTCATCGCCAGATACATTCGCTCCAGCGGCGCCGATAGGCCGCCATCAGCTGCTCGGGCGTCAAGCGCTCAGGCTCGAGCACGTTGGTAATGAGGGTCTGATCGAATCCTGGGCCCCAGATCCGCACCCACCGAAGCTGTACAGGCGAAGTGCCCGCCTGGCTACCACCCATCTCCACCAACCAGTCATCCCAGGACAAGGCGGAGCTGCGAAACTGCGCGTTCACCGCCAGACGGCGCTTCTTCACCGTGCGGTTGTGGCGGCTGATCATCCACACTCCCTGCTCGGCGA
>JAEHJW020001579.1_pt1 | contig 17107 bp, 23 predicted proteins | sample 9271431 | NCBI WGS metagenome assembly JAEHJW02 | reverse complement strand
GTGACTGTCGAGCCCGTCCGCACGAATGGGCGGACACGGCGCGTCAGTGCGCCGCCGTTGACGGTCATCCCGCCCGAAGTGTCCCCCGACTGGGACCGCTGGCGTGGCACCGTGACGACGCAACTCGCCGGACTCGTTGACGACGTCGCCCTGATCAGGGACTGGATGCTCGGGCAGCGGGAGGCGGACGCGCGGGCGGCGGGCATCGCGGAGTCACGCCGAGGGATCACCAGTTTCATAGCGCCCAACCTCGGCGCGCTCCTGATGGTCCTGATCCAGCTGGGCACGATCATGGGCGTCCTCTATATCGCGGTCACGGGCCACTGATGCACCACCTCTGGGCATGGCTCACACGGCGCCGCGATCTCGTCTGGGTGCGCCTCACGTTCGAGGATGGCACCGCCAAGGCGCTCGGGCCGATGGACCGGCTCTCCGCTGACGCCTTCCTGATGCACCGCATAGCGCGAAGCGGTGCATGGAACGGCCGGCGCGTCACCAGCGCCCGGATCGTGGGCCGATGATCGCTACGGACGACAAGGTGCCCTGCCCGGTATGCCTTGGCATGGGCGGCTGGATGCGCGACGGACAGGTGACCGCCCAGCGGGACCCGGACGTCATGCGCTGCCCCTATTGCCACGCCGAGGGTGCCGTTCATCTGCCCGATTGGCTCCATGGGTCCGGCTATCGCTACGAGGGCTGGACGTGAGCCTGCCTTACGAGATTGCCTGCGTGCTGATCTTCGCCCTGATGCTGGTTGCTCTCCTGCGCATGCCGCCGGGGCCGGACGAATGACCACCTACAACGCGACGCCTCAGAACATCGCGCTGCTCGCGGCGCTGCTCCGCTATGAACCGGTCGTGGCGGAGGGGTGGCTGCGCCTGGAGGGGCAACAGGTCCCCAACCCAACCAATCCGTTGAATGTCAAGTGGTGGGGCCGCCCGCCGCAGATCGGGCAACTCGTCGCGCCTTACGGGACGTTCGGGCGCTATCAGACACCCGCCGATGGGCTGCGCGATGCCGTCGCGCTCCTGCACGACATGGCCGGCGAGGCGTGGACGCACTACGCGGACATCTTGGCACAGTCGGGCTCCGGTGACGCCTTGGCGCAGGCGGCGGCCATCGAGGCGTCGGCATGGGCGGGCGGCTACGGCGGACAGATCAGCGCATGGGTGACGGCCCATTGGAGTGCGAGGGAGCCGATGCTCAACCTCTCCGGCTACAACCCCACGAGCACGCAGTCTGTGGCGCTGCCGCAGAGCGCGCCGCTCTTCGCGCACCCCGGCGACGCTGCGCCGCTGGTGCGGCTGTCTGCACCGGCAACGGTGGCTGTGCTCGGTCGGGTCCAGGCGCCTCCGGGCTGGTACCTCGTCCGCGTGAATACGGCTGCCGGATGGGCTGACGGAGTGCGCCGCCTGACCGGCTGCTACGCCCAGCTCGACCCCCGGCAGTTCACGACTGCCGCAGCGGAGGATCCCAGTGTCTGACCGATTCGGGCTGGGCGCGATCCAGTCCCCCCCCGACGCGCGTGACTACCCGGTCTCGGCTCTCTATGCCGCCGCTGGCATCCAGCCTGTCACGACGTTCGCCCCGCGGCTGGTGCGCACGCCTATGCCGGGCGTCATCAACCAGGGCACGACGCCGCAGTGCGTCGCCTATGCCAGCGCCGGCGTCAAGGCTTGGCAGGACATGCGCGACCAGCACACGGCCATCGATGCCTTTGACGAGGCCGCGTTCTTCGCCGGGATCGGCGGGAGTGACAACGGCGCCATCCCGCGCAACGCCCTGAGCTACCTGCTCCACACGGGCTACCCGATCAAGAGGCACCCCGAGCTCGCCTCTCAGCACAGGATCGCCGCATACTACGCGGTGCCCGTCAGCATCCCGGACATCAAGAGCGCCATCCAGGCGTTCGGCCCACTGCTGCTCGCGGTGGACTGGGCGACGAGCTGGTTTGAGCCGCTCCCCAACGGCAAACTGCCAGCTCCCGACAAGAGCGCGGGCGGTCACGCCATCTACGCCTGGGGCTGGGACGACCGCATCGGCCTGCTGCTCCGCAACTCGTGGGACGGCTGGGGCATGAACGGCAACTGCTACCTGCCCTATGCCTACCTCGGCCGTGTCTGGGAGGCATGGAGGACCCAGGACGTGATCGAATGATGCCCCTCCTTGCTGGTTTCCTGGGCGGCATCCTCGCCGTGGCCCTCTGTGGCGGCAGTTGGTACGCCTTCGAGCGGTTCACGAAGCCCGCTCACCGCGCAGGCCTTCGACGTGCCGTGAAGTTCCTCGGCTTTCAGGTCGCCGGCCTGGTACTGGCCAACGGCGCCTATGTCGTCACGTCGGCGCTGCTCCATACAAGCCTCGACCCGGCCACCGTGCAGATCGTGGGCGCTGGCATCGGATCGGTCGCCGCCGGAGCGCAGAAGTCGCGCTCCTGGCAGGAGGTTGCCGCCGAGTACAACGTCGATCCACAGACCATCGCGCCACCGAGCGCCTGAAAGGAGACTCATGGATCCCGTCACCTCCTACTGGGTCAAGATCGTCGCCGGGACTGCGGCGTTTGTCGTCTGGCTGGTGAGCGTCACGGCCATCAACGGCACGCACTTCATCGTCATGGACGGCGCGGCCCAGCAGGTGCTGTTTCTCGCCGCGTGCGCCGCATTCGGCTGGGGCGTCGTGCAGGGCAGCACCGCCGTTCACGACGCCGCAAGCAGGGGTCTTTAGCCCCTCATGGCGACTGGTCGGCAGGCTGCACGCCGCTCGGGCCAGGGTGCCCTAGTCCGACCCGCGCTGCCTCGCCCGCTGCCAATTGGCGGGGCACTACATGATTTCTCCCTCGACTGGGACGCACGCCGCATGGTGCTACTCGCGCGACGGGATGTCCTGATCGCCCGCATCGATGCATGGCGCAGGGCGCAGGGATGAAGCGACGGGACTGGTGCCCACAGGTCCGAACGATGCAGCGCCTACGCCTCACAGTGCGCCGCCTGCTCATGCGGGTGCCCATCCTCGAAATCCCGCACGCCTTCTGTCCGCTCCTTTGTCACGACTGCGAGTGCATGCAGGGTTGGGACGGGCGATGAAGCCCGGAGCGCCTCGCGCCTACGACCCCGCCTTCGACAGCGCCATCCTCTTGGGCACTGGCGCCGCGCATAGCGTGAGCGACGAACCCGAGCAGCGACCGCGCTCTATCGCACGCCTCTATGTGCCCGACCCTGAACAGCGGCACGGATGGCGCGAGTACTACGTCTATCCCGAGACGACGCCCACTGAGCGACACGCCGGGTTCCGGCGATGACATGGCACTACGTCCCTGCCTCTGCCGCGGATGCCCAGCGCATACCGGACAGTGCCGTGCCCTCACGACGTCCGGTCCACGCTGCCCTGCGTGTGCCCGCGCACACGACGCGCCACGACGAGCGATCTACGACTCACCCCGCTGGCGCCACCTACGCACCCTCCTACTCCTGCGCTGGAGGCTCGTGCACGGTGCATGGTGCCCGGGCGACGAGACGCATGCGTCGCACGTGGAGCATGACCTCACAGTCGACCATGTCATCTCGTTGGAACACGGCGGAGATCCGTGGGACGAGCGCAACCTGCGCGTGCTCTGCCGTCGAGCCAACAGTGCCAAACGCGATGCCTGACCGGGTGGGGGTAGCCTCGGCGATGCTCTGTGCCCCGTCAGCCGCCGGGCTCGATTTATTTTCCGCAACCGATGGCGATGTTTTTCCCGCCGGGGAGGGTGCTCATGCCCGGTCCACCTCCGAAGCGCCCCGAGCGCCGTACTCGGCAGCCGCGCGGCGCGCTCGCCATCGTGCCATCCTCCGGCGCGGTGCGCAAGCCCCCGGCGCCGCAGGGCCTGACCAAGGCGGTGACCGAGGCCTGGGCAGCCTTCTGGGCGTCCGAGCTCGCGCCGATGACGCTGCCTGCGGACATGATCGCCCTGCGTCGGCTTTTTCGCCTCTACGACCAGCGGGAGCGGTTCGCGGAGGCGGGCTTCGGCGAGGCGCTGACCGAGGGTTCCACGGGCCAGATGGTCCTGAACCCGCTCATCCGGCATCTGCCGACGCTCGACGCGGAGATCCTCGCCCTCGAAGACCGCTTCGGGCTCTCGCCGATGGCGCGGCTGAAGCTGCAGGTGACCTTCGGTGACGCTGCTCGCAGCCTCGCCGACCTCAACGCGACGCTCGCCGTCCGCTCCGACGAGCCGGAAGCCGCGGACCCCCGCCTCCTCGTCGTCAGCGAGTGACTTCCGGGCGCCCAAGTGGTCCTCTCCGCAGCGCACGATCGCCGGCAAGCTGCCGCCGACGTTTGGACCGCTCGTCGCGCGGTGGATCGAGACGTTCCTCGCCCACGGTGAAGGCGATGCGCTCGGCCAGCCGGTGCGCTTGGTGCCCTTCCAGCGGTACATCCTGAACCGGAAGTACGAATACGACCCCGCCACGAGCCGTCTGCTCTATGACCGGGTCGTGGTGGGCATGGCGAAGGGCAACGCAAAGACAGAACTGTTCGCGGACGATGCCCTGTCACGCCTCGCGGGCCCGCTCGCGCCGCTCTCGCCGAACATCCCGGTCGCCGCAGCCTCTTGGGAGCAGGCTAACCGCCTTTTCTACGCCTCGCGGCTCGCCATCGAGCAAGGACCGCTTCGGGCGCAGTTCCGGGAGCACGTCTTCGAGGACCGGATCACCCGGCCGGACCGTCCGGGCACCCTGTTCCGCATCGCGGCCATCGCGGGGACCAACGACGGCGGTCTGCCGTCCGATGCCTATGAGGACGAGGTCCACGAGTGGGCCGGCGAGCGCCGCGAGCGCGTCGACGTGGTCATCGGGAACTCGCTGCATAAGCGCACACCCCGCGCCGAACTGCCCGATGGGTCGCTCTGCCTCGGGGGCCAGCAGAATCGCATCTCGACGGCCGGTGATGATCCTGAAAGCCTCCTCCGGCGGTTGTACGACCACGGCGTGAAGGTCGCGAGCGGCGAGGAGAAGGACCCAAACTACCTGTTCCTGTGGTGGGAGGCGTCCGACCACTGGGATCTCGACACCGAGGAAGGCCTCCGGGGCGCCATCCTCGAGGCCAACCCCGCCGCGGGCTCGTTCCTGTCGCTGGACAACCTCGTGTCGCGGTTCCATGACCCGACGCTGGCCCGTTACGAATGGGAGCGATACCACGGCAACCGCTGGGTCGCTCCGCCGGCCGCATGGATCAGTCTGGACCGCTGGAACGCCCGCCGGCATCCCCACGGGCTCATTGCCCCGCCTGCCGGGGCCGAGATCACCGTCGGCTTCGACGGATCCAAGTCCCGCGACTCCACGGCCCTGATCGGATGCACCACGGACCGGCATCTGTTCCGCATCGGCGTGTGGGAGCGGGACCAGCGCGACCCCGAGTGGACCGTCCCGCGCGACGAGGTCAACGAGAAGCTGGCGTGGGCGATGGATCACTGGAACGTGCGCCGCGTTTCGTGCGACCCGCCCCGCTGGGAGTCCGAGATCGAGGCGTGGGAGAAGCAGTGGCCGGATCGCATCGTGCGGTTCGACACGTTCGTCAGCGAACGGATGGCGCCCGCAGTCGGGCGGTTCCACGACGGCGTCATGGACGGCTCACTGACTCATGACGGGGACCCGACGCTGGCCCGTCACATTTCCAACGCGCGAACGAAGGAAACCCGCTGGGGCCTCGTCATCGTGAAGGAACATCGGGACAGCCCCCGCCGCATCGACGCGGCCGTGGCGGCCGTCCTGGCGGACGACGGGGCCACTGCACCGCCCCCCCAGCCAGTGGACCGGAGGATGCACACATGGAGTTGACGCCCTACACCTCTCCGTGGTGGCTGGACCGGCTCGGCAAGGAACTGGACGAGCGCGAGGCCGTCATGCGCGTCCTCCAGGCGTACTACGACGGCCAGCAGCCCCTCGCAATGGCCTCCGATAAGTTTCGGGAGGCGTTCGGCCGTTATTTCATCCACTGGTCCGACAACTTCTGCAAACTGGTGGTTCAGTCGCTCGAGGAGCGCCTGACCGTGCAGGGCTTCCGGTTCGGCGACGACACCTCCAATCGCAAGGCATGGCGCATCTGGCAGGCCAACGACCTCGACGCCCAGTCCCAGAAGGCCCACCGGGAAGCGTTCATCAAGGGCGACGTGGCCGTGATCGTGGCGCCCCCGCTCCGGGGCGACAGCATGCCGATCATTCGCGTCCAGAAGCCGGAGGAGGTCGTCGTCGCCTACGGCGAGGACCCGCTGGTGCGCGCGGTGGCCATGAAACGGTGGCAGACACCCGACAAGCGGTGGCTGGCGACGCTCTACTACCCCGACCGCATCGAGAAGTACCGGGCGCACATGGACACGTCCCAGCCCATCGTCCTGACCTCGCCGAACTGGGAGCCGCGCTCCGTGCCGGGCGAGGACTGGCCCCTGATGCATGACCTCGGCGTCGTGCCGGTGGTCCCGATTGTCAATGATCCTGACTTGGACAACCGCGGATCGTCGGAGATCGCCGCCATCAGGCCCCTCCAGGACGTCGTCAACAAGCTCTTCGTTGACCTCATCGTCGCCAGCGAATACGCCTCGTTCCGTCAGCGCTGGGCGACTGGGATGGAGATCCCGAATGATCCCGAGACGGGGCACCCCGTCGAGCCATTCAAGCCGTCCGTGGAGCGCATCTGGTCCACCGCCGTCACGGATGCCAAGTTCGGCGACTTCGAGCAGACCGACGTGACCGGCATCCTGAAGGCGATCGACACCACCATCCAACACATCGCCTCCGAGACGCGCACGCCGGCCCATTACCTGCTCGGCTCGGCCGGCGTGTTCCCGTCCGGGGAATCGTTGCGCGCCGTCGAGACCGGCCTCGTGGCGAAGGCGCGACGGCGGATGCGCGACTTCGGCGAGGCATGGGAGGAGATCGAGCGGCTCGGCTTCCGCGCTATCGGGGACATCGCCCGGGCCGAGAAGACTGATGCCGAGACGATCTGGAAAGACCCCGAATATCGCACCGAGGCGGAGCATGTCGACGCGCTGGTGAAGCTCGCCAGCATCAACGTCCCGCACGAGCAGCTCTGGTCCGACGCGGGCTACACGCCCCAGCAGATCGAGCAGTTCAGCGCCTATCTCGACGCCCGCAAGCCGAGCGGCCCCGGCATCGGCATCGCCGCGCCGACGCTCGAACCCCCCACGGAGGAAGGCACGCCCGCCGCGGTCCCCGGCGCCCCGGTCCAGGTCCCTCCGCAGCCGCAAAGGAAGGCAGCCTGATGGCAGTCAGCGAGAAGCCGTGGGGACCGATCACCGCGGCCGACTATCCCGACGCGGGCGCCTACTGCGACGCCTGCCTCATCAACGAGAACACCGGCCCCCGCGAGCAGTGGACCAAGGGCGCCTGCCACCTACCGGTCCGGGAGCCGGGCGGGGCGCTCAACCGCGCGGGCTGCCACGGCGATGCCGCCGTGCTGGCGGGAGCTCGCGGTGGCGTAGACGTTCCAGCCGCTGCCAAGCGGTCCGCCGCGCGCAAGCTCCTCGCGATCTATCGCAACGACCTCAAGGAAACGCCGCCTCCGTCGCTCATGCACATGGCGATGTGAGGACGAACGGCACTTGCACTGAAAGGAGACATCTGTTCTAATGCCTGACGACACCACTGCGGGCGCGACGCCCGTCGAGTCGGGTGCGACGCCCGACCAGAGCACCGAGGCGAAGCCCAACGCCACCTCGCCCGCGACGGGCGCGGCCATTGCCGATGACCACCTCGGAGATGCCGGCAAGAAGGCGCTGACCGCCGAGCGCGAGGCTCGCGGGGCTGCCGAGAGGCGTGCGAAGGACCTGGAAACCCAGCTCAAGGGGCTCCAGGACGCGCAACTCTCCGAGCAGGAGCGCAAGGACAAGCGGCTCGCCGAGCTGGAGAAGGCTCAAGCCGACTGGCAGGCCGAGCGGCAGGACATCGTGCTCCGCACGTCCGTCGAGCGTCTCGCCGCGAGGGCGGGCTTCGCGGCACCGGAGGATGCGTTGGCCCTCCTCGACCACACCGCCATCCAGTATGAGCCGGACGGCACGCCGAAGAACCTCGACGCACTCCTGACCAAACTGGCGCAGGCCAAGCCGTACCTGCTGGGACGCTCCGGCGGCTCGTTCGACACCGGCTTCGGCGGTGGGCAGGGGGCGGCGCAGCGCACCTACACCCGAGCCCAGCTGCGCGACACCAAGTTCTTCGAGGCCAATCGGGCAGACATCATGGCCGCCATGACCGAGGGCCGCATCCGGGGCTAGACGAGCCCAACGACCGCCGCCTGAGTGCGAGTGAGGGCGGGTCGGTCGAACTCCCTACTCGCGGGAGACCTCCATGGTCCTGTCGATCGACACCACCCAGGCGCAGTATTTCATCCCGGAGATCTGGGCCCAGAGCGCCATCCCGATCCTGCGCTCCAACATCGTCGTCGCGCCGCGGATCTACCGCGACACGGACGTCGCCTCGTTCAGCCGAGGCGACGTGCTGCACGTCCCCTATCCGGGCGTGCTGGCGGCCAGCGACAAGGTCGCGGGCACGGCGTACACCCTCGCCCAGCCCACGGGCGAGACGGAGGTGCAGGTCACCCTCGACAAATACAAGGCCGTCTCGTTCATCGTCGAGGACATCGTCCGCGCGCAGGCCAACCAGGACCTCGTCGCGAACTACTCAGAAGCCGCGGCCATCGCGCTCGCCGAGCAGCTCGAGACGGACCTGTTCACCACGCTCGGCGCGGCGGCCAACGCGGTCGGCACCGCCGGCACGGATCTCACCGCGGCGCTGCTCCGCACGGCGCGGAAAACGATGACGGACAACAAGGCCCCGGCAGATGGCCGGTCTCTGGTCATCTCCACCAAGGACACCGTCTCCTTGCAGGCCGACAGCGCCCTGACCTCGTACTTCGCGTTCTCCCGCCCGCAGAGCATCTCGGACGGGAGCCTCGGGCGCCTGTATGGGTTCGACACGTTCGAATCCCAGCTCATCCCGACCGTCGCCGGCACCCCCATCGAGACGGACAACTACGCCTTCCGCCGGGACGGCGTGATCCTCGCCATGCGCGGCCTGCCGGAGCCCCCGGCGGGGACGGGCGCCGTGGCCTCGAACGTGCGCGACCCCCAGTCGGGGATCGTCATGCGCGTGGTCATGGCCTACGACGCCTCTTATGGCGGCGTGCGGATCACGATGGAGCTGCTCTACGGCTCCAAGATCCTGCAGGACGCCAAGGTCCTCAAGCTCAAGAGCTGACCCTCTTGACCTCCTTCGTCGTCGTGACGCCCTCGCGCGGTCTGGTGCACAGCCGGACCGTCGAGAGCGTCATGGCGAACGTCGCCGACGCACAGGCCGCCGGCCACGAGTTCCGTGGCTGGCGGCTCTCCCATGCGCTCCCCATCCCCGACTGCCATCAGGACGTCGCCGAGCAGGGCCTCGCCACGGGCGCCGATGCGCTCTGGTTCGTCGAGGAGGACGTGATCCCGCCTGCGGGCGCGCTGCTCGCGCTCTTCGATGCCCTCCGCGCATACGAGGTGGCCGCGATTGACTATCCGGTCTGGAACGGCGGCAAGCACTGGTCCTGCATCTGCCGCAGCCGTGACGGCGGGCCGAATGAGCGTCCCTCCACCGGCCCCATCCGCTACACCGGTCTCGGGTGCACGCTCGTTCGCCGCAGCCTGTTCGGACGCCTGAACCCGCCGTGGTTTCGCTCGGACATGCAGTTTCAGATCCTGCGCGTCGGCAATACCACTGAACTCGTCCAGAAGCCCGTCGCCTATGAGTACGGCGGCCAGGACATCTACTTCGCCTACCGCGCCCTTGAGGCCGGGATGACCATCGGTGAGGTCCCCATGACCGCGGGCCATGCGCGCGTCGCCGAGATGGGGAAGCGTGGCACCAATCACGGCTGCCACACCATCGAGACCATCGACACCATCGAGCGGTGGCAGCAGATATGACCACCGTCGTCTACACCGGGATCGCCGGGGGCTATGACAGCCCCATCGAGCAGATCGTCCCCGTCCGCCTGTTCACGGACGAGACGCACCCGCGCCCGGAGGCCGACCCCCGCCTGCGCGCGAAGTGGTGGAAGTTTCGCCCGGACCTCATGTGCCCGGACGCCGACGTGACGATCTGGATCGACGGGAACATCCGCATCCTGCGCCCCGATTTTCCGGAGATGTGCGTGCGGGCGCTCGGCGACGCGGACGCCCTCTTCATGCGCCACCCGCAGCGGGACTGCATCCACCAAGAGGTGATCGCCTCCCGCCACCTCCACAAATACGACGGCTGGCCCCTCGAAGAGCAGGCGGACCACTACATGCGCGAGGGGCATCCGGAGCACTGGGGCCTGGCCCATGCCGCGGTACTCGTCCGCCGCAACTGCGAGCAGGTGAAGCGTCTCGGCGAGGCGTGGTGGGAGGAGATGACGTGGAGCCTCCAAGACCAGATCAGCCTGCCGCCCCTGCTCCGCACGTCGCCCCTGCGATATCGCTGGTGGGTGCAGTCCCCCATCGAGACGGGCTACCTCCACTGGGACGGCGGCCATAACGGCCCCAACTCGGGCATCGAAGCGAAAGGACCGCTGGCATGACTGTCCGCGCCACGATGGCCGATCTGATCACGCGGGTGCGTGGCCTGGTCGGTGATCCTGCGGGCGCCTCGCAGGTGTTCGCGGATCAGGACTACCAGGACGCGCTGGACCAGCGGCGGACGGACATCGTCGAGGTGCAACTCTCCTTCCGCCCGACGATGGTGGGCGGCGGCCCGGTCGTCCAGTATCGGGACTACTGGGCGCCCTTCGGCAACTGGGAGGACGGCGTCCTGCTCAAGGACGCCTCCAACGTCACCGTGACGCCCGACTCGGCGGACCTGCTGCACGGGCATTGGACGTGGACCGGCGGCCATCTGCCGCCCCTGTTCATCACGGGCGCGTTCTACGACGTCTATGGCTCGGCCGCCGGCCTGCTCGATCAGTGGGCGGGCAAGGTCGTGATGGAGTTCGACTTCACCGCCGACGGGCAGACCTTCCGCCGCTCGCAGAAGCGGGAGGGACTCGTCGCGCTCGCCAACACCTACCGCCGCTTCGCGGTGCAGCCCGGTCGCCGCCCGCTCTGGCGCAGCGATACGTGGCGCCTGCCAGTCTGGGGCGTCGAGCCGTGACCGAGCGTCGCTTCGTCATTGTCCATCCCGACGGACGCCGGTACTCCGTCACCGAAGAGGGCTTCCGCCGCCTGTACGCGGCGCAGGGCTTTGCCGTCGAGGGCGGAGAGACGGCCCGGGCGCTCTCCGGGGCGCTCGGGTCCAATCGTCGGCGTCCACGCGCCTATGCGCCACACGCCTTCGTCGGCAACCCGGAATGGGACTGCGAGACGTGTGGGCGGCCGCCCGGTCATTCCCTCCACGCTGAGGCGGCGTGATGCTGTCCGACGCCGACATCGCCGCCATGCGGGCCACCGTCAACGATGCGCTGCCGGATACCGCCGTGATCGGGCGGTATACCGAGGTCGACGATGGGGCCGGCGGCGTGACGATCACCTACGCCCCGCAGCCAGCCGTCGCGGGTCGCCTGAGCCCGCTCTCCTCGCGCCTGCGCAACGCTGAGCGGATCGTGGCCGCCGACGTGGTCTCCGAGGCGCCGTGGATCCTCACGTTGCCCGAGGGCACCGTCATCGGCGAGCGCGACCGCGTCACGGTGCTCGGGCAGGTGCTGGAGGTCTCAGCGGTGCTCGACCCGATGAGTTGGAGTTTCTGCACCCGCGTGCTCTGCACGGTGCTCCGATGACGAAGTTCATCGAGTCCAACGGCTTCAAGGTGCCGGTGCCATACACGAGTCCCGGCGGTGCGTACAAGTACCCCGGCTATCGGCCGCAGTCGCAACGTAGGCAGGCCGTCGGCTCAATCACCCCCGGCAAGGCGTTCAACAACTTCCCGGCCATCGCCGCGGCGTTCCCGGACGTCATCGCGGCCATCATCAACGAGACGGCGGAGGCGGTTGGCCACGAGGCACAGGCTGCGGCGCCCGTCGGCAAGGGCGGCAAGGGCGATCCCCGGCCCGGCACCCTCCAGGAGTCCATGAAGATCCGGTATGCGAGGAACCGCGCCACCGGCTACACGCAGAGCGCCCGCATCGACTTCAAGGCGGAGTGGCCCAAGGGCCACCGGTACGCGTGGTTCGTCGAGTGGGGGACCGTCAAGGACCCAGCGCATCCCTTCCTCGTGCCCGCCGTCATCAACAACCGCGGCACGTTCCGGGCCAAGCTCCACGCGCTTGAGTCGAGGCTGCCATGAGCCGCCTGACGCCAGCGCGCGCGCCTGATAGTCGTCGAGCGGGTCGCCGTCGATGATAAACGCTAGCGCAGATGGTGTCAAGGGGACGGGATGAACGAATATCCGCGGGCCGCCGAATGGCTCTACGCGACCCTCCATGGCGACAGCGCCCTGATGGCGGCCGTCTCCGGCATCTACGAGCATCCCGCGCCGCAGGGCTCGACCTACCCCGTCGTGACGTTCCAGCAGCAGGCCGAGGTGGATGTCGAGGTGATCGACGCTAACCGCGTGTGGGCCGAGTTCACGATCTTGGTGCGCGTCATCGGGCAGACAGCCTCCACCGCCTCGCTCAAGGCCGCCGCGGATCGCCTCGATGCGCTGCTCCACAGGGTGTCCGGCGTCACGGCGGACTCGCAGGTCATCAGTTGCGTGCGCACGGAGGTGTTTCACCTTGCCGAAGAGGTCAACGGCGTGAGCTATCGCCACCTCGGAGGGCTCTATTCCCTCCTCGTCCAGCCCCTCAACCCCTAAAGGAGCCCCCCGATGACCGATCGCGCAACCGTCAACCAACGAGTCCAGTGGGGCGTCGAGGCGACCCCCGGGACCGCCGTCGCGGCGACCAAGTCCGTCCGCTCGATGCAGGTGGACGTGCAGGTCGGCGGAGCCAACGAGTTGTTCCGCCCCGATGGCCACAAGTTCAACTCGCTCGTCATCCCGAACATGGAATGGGCGGCCCTCACCCTCGCGGGGCGGCCGACCTACACCGAGATCATCTATCCGCTCACCGCCATGATGGGCGCGTCCACGGATACGGCGGTCGGGACGACCGGCATGCGACGCGTCTGGACCGTGGATGACATCGCCTCCATGTCGAAGAAGACCTTGACCATCGAGAAGGGCTCCGCCGTCCGCGCCGAGCAGGTTGCCTTCGGGCTCTTCACGGACATGGGTTTCAGCTTCAGCCGGAAGAACGGCATCACGCTCTCCGGGCAGGGCATCGGCCAACTCATCACCGATCCGTTCGTCCTCACGGCGAGCGTCGCGGACGTCCCACTCGTGCCCGTTGTGGGCAGGCAGCTCGACTTCTTTATCGACTCCTCCGGCGCGACGCTTGGCACCACCAAGATGCTGCGCGCATTCCTCGTGGAGCAGCAGATCGGCAACACCCTAGGTCCGATCTGGCCGCTCAACTCCTCCATGGCCAGTTTCGCCGACGTGGTAGAGCTTGCCCCGACGTCCACCTTCCGCATCCGCCTCGAGGCCGACGCGGCAGGCATGGCATACCTCTCGCAGTTCCGAAGCGGCGACACGATCTTCGCCCGGCTGCTCGGCACCGGCGCCGTGTTCGAGACGGTGGCCGGCACCCCGCCGACCGATTACAACTACACGTTCCAGTACGACGCCTGTCTCGGCATCAAGTCGCCGAGCAACCTCGGCCAGGACGAGGAGGGCGTGACCGTCGTGGACTGGGAGTGCGAGCTCGTCCGCGACTCGACATGGGGCAAGGCATTCCAGGTCACCGTCCAGAACGACGTGGCGGCGCTCTGATGCGGCTCTCGACCATCCTCGCCCCCACCCTGACGGTCCCCGTCGAGGTCTATGGCGAGTCCCTGTCGGTGACGTGGCGCCCCGCCGCGCTCACCCCCGCCCTCGAGGCGCGGGTGGGCGACGTGGCCGACCAGCCTGCCTCCGCGCAGACTGCCGTGCTCGTCGAGGTCCTGTCCCGGCTACTCGCCGGGTGGGACCTCACCGAGGACGACGGCTCGCCCGTCCCCACCTCCGTCGAGCGCCTGCGTGACCTGCCCACGGCGTTTCTGTGGGCCGTCTATGGGGGGCTCTCAGCGGAGGCGGCCCCAAAAGCCCCAGTCGATCCGCCCTCCGACGCTGGTTCGACACCAACGGGGAACTAGGTGAGGAGCCCCCGGACTGGTACCGGCTCCTGCGGGCGGCCCGCTATCTGCGGGTCGCCCCGTGGGACCTCGCCGAGCGCCCGGTGGCATGGCGTGACATGGCCCTGATCGCGATGGCAGTCGAGCCCGAGGGGACCTGAGATGGACGCCGCCCAACTCTTCGCACGGATCGCGGTCGCCGGCGCGGCCAAGGCCAAGAGCGACCTCCAGTCATTCGGGGCCAGCGTCGATCATACGCAGGCCCGGCTTGGCCGCTTCGGCAAGGGCGTGGGCGAACTCGGCGCGGGACTCGTCCGCATCGGCGCGGTCGCGGGCACGGCGCTCGTGGCGGGGCTCGGCGCGGCCTCCGCCTCGGCCATGGGCTACCAGCAGAGCATGGAACTGCTGGCCACCCAGACTGGGGCGACACAGGCCGAAGTGGACTCCATGTCTCAGGCGCTGCTGAAGCTCTCGACCACTACCGGCACGGGGCCCGACACGTTGGCAGCGGGCTTGTACCACATCGAGTCCGCGGGCAAGCGCGGCGCCGAGGCGCTCGACATTCTCACGGCCGCGGCGCAGGGCGCGAAGGTCGGCAACGCCAACCTCGAAGACGTGGTCAATGCCCTCGTGGCGGCGGATCAGTCGGGCATCAAGGGCGTCAAGTCGATGGCGGGCGCGATGGGGACGCTCAACGCCATCGTCGGCTCCGGCAACATGCGGATGCAGGATCTCGTCGCCTCGCTCGGCTCCGGGATCATGGCGGCCGGGCGAACATTCGGCGTGTCGCTCCAGTCGGTCGGCGCCGCCCTCGCGACCCTCACCGATGAGGGCGTGCCGGCCGAGGAGGCCTCCACCCGCCTGCGCATGTCGCTGTCCCTGATGGGCGCCCCGACCTCCAAGGCGGCCAAGGAGCTGAAGGCTGTCGGCCTCGCGCAACTCGACCTCGCGAATGCGATGCGCAGCCCGGGTGGCCTGGTCTCGGCGGTCAAGTTGCTGCGGGATCACCTCCAGAAAGCCGGGATGATCGACGCCTCCGGCAACGTCAACTCGAAGGGCGCGGCGCTGCTCTCCGGGGCGTTCGGCGGCGGCAAGTCGTCCTCCACGATCATGACGCTGGTCGGCAACTACAGCCTGCTGGAACAGAAGCAGAAAGCGGTCAACGCGGGTGCGGCCGGGTTCGGGGATGCGATCGCCAAGACGCAGGAGACGGCCTCCTACCAGTTCGGGCAACTCGTGGCAGACGCCAAGATGGCCGCCATCAGCGTCGGTGAGGGTATCGCTCCGGCGCTCGGGCGATTGGCGGGCAAGGCCGCCGACCTCATCAAGGCGCATCAGCAGGATCTCGTCGGCTTCGGGCAGAGCATCGGCAAGGCCATCGACGACATCCCGTGGGATAAGGTCGAGAAGGGCGCCGAAACGGTCTATGGCCTGCTGAAGGCGGGCTTCAACGTCCTGAAACTCATTCCGCCGCAGGTGGACGTCGTCGTGGCGTCCTTCTTGGGGCTGAACAAACTCTCCGGCGGCATGTTCGGCAAGGGGCTCACCGACATCGTCGGCGGCCTCGTGGGCGGCATCGGCGGCGGCCTGATGCGCGGCATCGCCTCCAAGGTGCCCGGGCTCGGTCGGTTTGCGGGCACGCCGGTCTACGTGGTCAACTGGCCAGCCGGGTTCGGGGGGGGCCTTGGTGGGGGCGGCCTGCTGGCGAAGGCGGGCGGCGCAGTGGGCGGCATCGGGCTCGGCACGCTGGCCGTCGGAGCGGGAATCACTGCCATCGCCGCGGCGGCGGTCGGCGCGACCTACTTGGTCCAGAAGCAGGGCCTCGACAAGCAGTCGGACACCATCACGTCCGCGATCGACGCGCAGACGAAGGACACGCAGACCTCGAACGCGGACCTTGCGCGCTCATACCTCGCGGTGCTCGACGGGCAGAAGCAGCTGAACGGCAACCTCTTCACCCAGTTCGGCGGCCTCATCTTCGGGACCGACCAGAAGATGAACGGCAACCTCGACGAGCTGCGCCAGGCACTCACTGAGCGCGGAATTTCGCTCGACGATGCGACGCTGCGGAGGCTCGCCGCCGGAGAGGCTACCGCGGTCGCCGGCATCAATCGCCATCTCTCTGGCGCGGTCCATTACGTCGAGGACGTCGGGCAGGGCAGCGAGCAGTACGACCCGACGCGCCTCATGAACAGCGCGACGGCCCTCGCGCAGCTGTATGAGACGTCCACTGCCCCGTCCGGTAAGTCGATGCTGGCCTCCATCCGGGCGTTCGACGCCGCTGCGGCGGAGGCTCGCAAGCACCACGACACCGCGACCGCGGTGGAGTTGGAGCGAATGGCGGGGCAACTCGCCAGCAAGCTCGACGCGATCAACGCGAGCATCAAGGCCGACCCGATCAACGTGCAGGCCACGCTGAATGCGTGGGTGCAGACGAACACGATCAACCCGCACTCGTTCGAGCCGACGTCGCCGATGAAGCCCATGAAGACCCCGGCGCCCTCGCCCCGCGATAAGCCCCGCCTTTCCGCCTCCGGCCTGCTCGGCATGACCGATGGGCTGACCGATCTTGGCTATGCCGGTGAGGCGGGGCGCGAGGCCGTGGCGATCATCCGCAACCCGCGCCGGATCACGCAGGCGGCGCAGGCCCTGACGGTGAAGGTCACGACGATGGTCTCCACTGCGTCCGTGCAGAAGGCACAGGCGCGTTCCGGGCTGTACGGGCCGCTGATCCCGGTGAACGGATGACGAACACCGTCCACTACACCAGCGCCCCCGGCGTCGACACGGTCCTCTCTACCGTTCGCATCGGCGCGCTCACGCTCGTCACCTCCGCCAAACAGGGCACCGTCGGGACATGCACGATCGAGGTGCCAGACACAGCCGGCGCGATCACGACGCACGGCCTCAAGCGGCTCTACGACGTCGAGGATGCCTGCGTGGGCGCCACGATGCTGTGGA
>JAEHJW020003212.1_pt1 | contig 17108 bp, 18 predicted proteins | sample 9271431 | NCBI WGS metagenome assembly JAEHJW02 | reverse complement strand
CAGCGGGCATCTACCTGGGCAATGACTGGCGTCTGGACAGCGAGCCGGTCCAGGCGCTTGGCGGCGACGGACCGTTCCTGCTGCACCACCTGTACGGACGGCTGTCGACCCGCGACGTGTTCGGCGGACCCTGGATCGAACGCACGCGCCTGGTCTTGCGGCACACGCGGATGCCGCAGTGAACGACATATTCAAGCGAGCCGTCGGAATCGGCTCTTCACGAGAGGAACAGGTCCATGAGTGACACCCTGAGTCAGGGCCTCACCACCATCCGTCTGTACGGGGTTCTGGGCAAGCGCTTCGGCCGCATGCACGGCCGGTTGTTGGAAAGCGGCACGGTACGCGAGGCGATGAGTGCCCTGAAGCACACCATGGAGGGATTCGAGACGTTCATGCGCGAGGCGGAATCGAAAGGGCTGACCTTCGCCGTGTTCCGTGGGCGTACCAACCTGTCCGGCGAGCAACTGGACATGCGCGGACGCGAGGATATCCGCATCGTGCCGTTGGTGATCGGGAGCAAGCAGGCGGGGCTTTTCCAGACGATTCTGGGGGCTGCCTTGATTGTCGTGGGTGGATTCACGACGTTCTTCTCCGGTGGAACCAGTTCGTTCCTGGTAACCGCTGGAGTCAGCATGTTGGCGGGCGGCGTCATGCAGATGCTCAGTCCCCAACCCAAGGGCCTGAAGGGCCGCGAGGCCCCCGAGAACGCCCCCAGCTATGCCTTCGGCGGCCCGGTCAACACCATCGCCCAGGGCCATCCGGTCGGCGTGCTCTACGGCAAGCGCCGCATCGGCGGCGCGGTGATCAGCGCCGGCATCTATGCCGAGGACCGGCTGTAGCCGGCAACGCCGTAACAGGCCCGCCATGCGCGGGCGTTTTTTTGCCTGAAGGAACGTCATGAACAAGACCATCACGGGCCACAAGGGTGGCAGCAAGAAGCCGCGCCAGCCGGTGGAGATGCCGGACTCGGTGCGCTCGATCGCGCGGGCGAAGATTCTCCTGGCACTGGGCGAAGGCGAGTTCGACGGTGGCGTCGACGGCCGTTCGATCTACCTGGACGATACGCCGCTGCTGGCGGCGGACGGCTCGGTGAACTTCCCCGGAGTGACCTGGGAGTTCCGTCCGGGCTCGGTGGACCAGGAACACATTGCCGGTGTGCCCGCCGTGGAAAACGAACTGGCGGTCGGCGTCGAACTCAAGAGTGACGCGCCCTGGGTCCGCGCGGTGAACAACACCCAGCTCTCGGCGGTGCGCCTGCGCCTGTCCTGGCCGGCCATCCAGCGCCAGCAGGAAAACGGTGACGTGGTCGGCTACCGCATCGACTACGCGATCGACATCGCCGTCGACGGCGGTGCCTGGCAGGAAGCGCTGAAGGCTTCGCTGGACGACAAGTCCACCAGCCGCTACGAGCGCTCCCACCGTGTCGACCTGCCGGAGGCGCGGAGCGGCTGGCAGGTGCGCGTGCGCCGCCTGACGCCGAACCAGAACAACAACCGCGTCGCCGACACCATGCGGGTGGAGGCGATCACCGAGGTGATCGACGCCAAGCTGCGCTACCCGAACACCGCGCTGCTGTTCGTCGAGTTCGATGCCAGCCAGTTCCAGAGCATTCCGCAGATATCGGTGGAAGCGCGCGGCCGGCGGGTGCGGGTGCCGAGCAACTACGATCCGCAGACCCGTAGCTACAGCGGCACCTGGGACGGCTCGTTCAAGTCGGCCTGGACCAGCAACCCGGCCTGGCACTGGTACGACATCGTGTTGCACAAGCGCTTCGGCCTCGGTCGGCGGATCGACGCGAGCATGGTCGACAAGTGGTCGCTGTACCGCATCGCCCAGTACTGCGACCAGTCGGTGCCCGACGGCAAGGGCGGCCAGGAGCCGCGCTTCAGCTGCAACCTGTACCTGCAGAGTCGCGCCGAAGCCTGGACCGTGCTGCGCGACCTGGCAGCGATCTTCCGCGGCATGTCCTACTGGTCCGGCGCGGAAATGGTGGCGGTATCCGACATGCCGGAGGACGAGGCCTACACCTTCTCGCCGTCGAACACCGTGCGTGGCGACGACGGCAGCCACTTCAACTACAGCAGCAGCCGCCAGCGCGATCGCCACACCCTGGCCCTGGTCAACTACGACAATCCGGGCAACGGTTACCAGAGCCAACCGGTAGCGGTGAACAATGACCGCGCGCAGCGCCGCTACGGCATCAGCCAGTTGGAGATCACCGCGATCGGTTGCACCTCCGAGGGCGAGGCGCAGCGGCGTGGCCAGTGGGCGCTGCTGACCGAGGAGCTGGAGCAGGACGCGGTGACCTTCCGCACCGGCATGGATGGCCGTGGGCTGGCGCCGGGGAAGATCATCGCCGTAGCCGACCCGGTCAAGTCCGGCAAGCAGATCGGCGGACGCCTGAGCGCGGTGGATGGCCGCGCGCTGACCCTCGACCGCGACGTCGAGGCCCGACCCGGCGATCGCCTGCTGGTCAACCTGCCGAACGGCAAGGCCGAGGCGCGCAGCGTCCAGTCGGTGGTAGGCCGCGTGCTGACCGTGACCGCCGCCTATTCGGAGACGCCTCGGCCCCAGGGGCAGTGGGCGCTGCAGAGCAACAGCCTGACCACCCAGCGCTTCCGCATCATGAGCATCACCCGGCCGGAGGACAATCTTTTCGAGATCACCGCGCTGCAACACAACGCGAGCAAGTTCGACGCCATCGACAACGGTGCGCGCATCGAGCTGCCGCCGGTCACCAGCATTCCGCCGGGCGTGCAGGCGCCGCCGCAGAACGTGCGGATCAAGGCTTTCACCAAGGTCGACCAGGGGTTGGCGGTGACCAGCCTGTCGGCCTCCTGGGATGCCGCGCCGAACGCGGTGGCCTACGAGGCCGAATGGCGCAAGGACTCGGGCAACTGGGTGCGGGTGCCGCGAACCTCGGCGCTCGGTTTCGACGTGCCGGGCATCTATGCCGGTCGCTATCTGGTGCGGGTACGCGCCTTGAACGTGATGGAGGTCGGCTCGGTCTACGCCAGCAGTGTGGAGACCGCTCTTGAGGGCAAGACCACGCCGCCGCCGGCGCTGGCCTACCTGCGCTGCGTGGCCGGCCCCTGGCGCATCGGCCTGGAGTGGGGGTTCCCGGCCAGCGGCGCAGCGGACACCGCCTACACCGAGATCCAGCAGTCCGCCACGCCCGGCGGCAGCGAGGAGACCGCACGGGCGCTGGGCCTGTTCGCCTACCCAGGCAATACCCACCTGGTATCGCCGATACCGGCCGGCGAACGGCTGGCGTTCCGCGGTCGCTTGATCGACCGTAGCGGCAACGTCGGCGCCTGGTCGAACTGGGTCACCGGCACCAGCTCCAGCGACGCCAGCGAATACAACCAGTTGATCACCCAGGAGTACGTCGAGTCGGCGCTGGGCCAGCAGTTCTTCTCCGATATCGAACGGATGCAGGTGGATATCGGGGGCTTGCAGAAGCAGGTCGGCGACCTCGCCGACGTTCTGCTGTACGACCCGGCCAAGGTCTACGCGAAGAACGACATGGTGCGACAGGGGCAGCGGTTGTACCAGGCACTGAAGGCTGTGCCGGCGAAGACGGCGCCGCCGAACGCGGCCTACTGGTCCGATATCGGCCAGTCGCTGGAAACCGCCAACGGGCTGGCGCAGCAGGTGGCGAGCCATACCGCTGAAATCAGCGAACTCGACGGCAGCCTTACCGCCCAGGCATCGCGCCTTGGCGTACTGCAGGCGGCGATCCGTGACGACGCGGATGACGGCAATGGCGCCATGGCCGATGCCCTGCGCGGCTGGAAGACCGTTGCCCGGGCAGCCCAGGAGGAAACCGTACGGGCCACCGAAAACGAGGCCCAGGCCACTCGCACGACGCTACTGGAGGCGCGCACCGCCGATGCCGAAGGGCGTATCGCCACGGTGGAACGGGTCGCGACCAGCGATCGCCAGGCCACCGCGCAACGTCTGGACCAGCTCTCGGCCTCGATCGGTGGCACCGCAGCCAGCCTGCAGAGCGAACAGACCGCCCGCGCCAACGCCGACAGCGCCCTTGCACAGCGGATCGACACCGTGCAGGCGCGTACCGACACCAACAGCGCGGCGATCCAGACCACCTCCCAGGCTGTCACCTCGCTGGATGGCAACGTCAAGGCGATGTACAGCGTGAAGCTCCAGGCGCATGCCAACGGACAAAAGTATGCGGCGGGATGGCAACTGGGGTTCGACAGTGGGACAAGTGTGTCGACCATGGCGTTTCAGGCGGATCGGTTTATCTGGTTCGACAGCTCCAGCGGGACGGCGGTAGCGCCGGTTTCCATTGTTAATGGACAGATGTTTATCAAGAACGCCCTGATTCAGGACGGAGCGATAGATAACGCGAAAATTGGAAATGTCATTCAGTCAAATGCAATGTCCAATAACGGTATGCCGATATGGAGGCTGGATAAAGCGGGTACTTATACAGTACGAGACAGTGCAGGCCAGGTCAGAGTTGAGATGGGGCTTTTACAGTCATGAGTATCTATGGATTACGTATCTATCGAGAGAATGGGACCGCCGCTGTAGATATAACTGACAGGGCGTTGCGGGTTGTATATTCCAGACGGGTTGATGCAGTTTCGAAAGGAGAAGCTGCCACGCCCGGTTTTGGCCCGAACAATGCTTCCGTCTACGTGATTGGTGATGAGCACAATAAGCGTCCGGTCTGGGCCCGAATGGGTGATGGCGTTGTTCAATGGGGCTACGAGGATTGGTGGCCATCACTATTCCATACTTCTGGAACCTTATATGTGGTGGCCAAGGTATGAGTGAGTATGGGGTCTTGGTAAGGAATGGCTTGGGGCAGACTGTAATAGATGGAGAGTTTCATAACCTTTCTCTTCTGTTGGAAAGAAATATTGAAGTCGAGACAAGTCAGTGGTTCTCACTGGATTTTCCATATGCGGTCACATCAGCTGCACCTCCTGTTCTAGCAGTTCAAGCTTGGAAGAATAAAATTCTTTACTTCGACTCAGTACAGTATCGAGGTGGGCCGGGAAACTGGACAGGCGCCACTCTGAGTTTTTCAGGGTATGGAACACATACATCCGGCTCCGTAAGAATTAGAGTTTATGCCTACGCATTGCCTTTGCTGAGAGGATATGGACTTCGTGTTCGAAACTCGGCGGGAAGTGTCGTTTTCGATTCTCTAAGACTTCCCTTGGTTTTTAGTGCGGAACTGGGCGGGGCGCCAGAAGATTGGGTTAGGGTATCTGGGGAACCGATTATAGGAGCTGGCCGCATAGACATATATCGCCCAGCGACATGGGGTCAGCCTGCCGATAGCTACATTGCAGTAGGCATGGCACTTGACGTGGAATTTGGCAGAGTGGCGGTATCTGGTGGTACGGCTAATGCAATTATTTATATACGCTGGGGTTTCACTGAGGAGGGAGTGCCAAGGCTTATGCAGCATGCATATACCGGGCTTCCAAGTTCTTATCCTGGAATTCCAGCTGCTGTTTATTATGCTATGCCTTCAATTCCGATAATAAAGGCTTGAGTTGATTTTTGGGAGATAATGCTATGGCTTGGCATTCGAAAGGTTCGGTTTCCGTCACGCTGAATTCCGAAGCGGTGTTAGGAAACGCTACTGATTTTATCGCCAATGTGCGAACCGGCGATGCGTTCCGTGGCCCTGACGGCCGGTGGTACGAAATCACCAATGTGACCAGTGCAACGGTTATTTCTATCAAGCCCAATTATCAGGGTGCGACCGCTAGCGGCCAAGTTTATGCGGTTGTCCCAATACATGGTTATTCAAAAAACTTGGCAGACCAATTCCGCGACATCAACAACCAGTGGGGGGCCACCCTGGCAGGGATCAAACCCTGGGCGGTGTCCTCGACGGGCCAGCAGGCGCAGGCCGACATGGGAATCTCGGCTGTTGGTCGGGCCCTGAACAATGCTTCGACGCCGGCCAACGCCTTGAGTTACCTGGGGGGCGTCGCGCCCAATCAGATGGGCTGGGCTGGCAACGCGATGAATACGGCGGACCTCGATTCGCTGACCGTCTCGGGGCTATACGCTCATGGCACGGCGGTGCCTTCGCCGGTGAACAATGCCCAGGGCTATGTCTTGCATATGCAGCACGGCAACCCAGACTTCGCCGTCCAGCAGTGGTACCAGTTGAATTCCGCCACTGGCCAGTACATGCGGATCAAGGCCGGGGGTAACTGGTCGCGCTGGGTGTTGCAGTACAGCCAGTTCAACCTTGTCGGACTGGCGAGCTTCGATGCATCGAACAATCCATCCGGCGCCATCATCCAGCGCGGCGGGACTGTCGGTTTCAACGAGTATGTACGCTACGCCGACGGAACCCAGATCTGCTGGGGCAACACCACTACCAATGTGGGAGCCACCATGGCCTACCAGCCGGCTGGTACGTTGTCGTTCTATATCACTCCGGTTGCTTACTCGTGGGGGTTCCCGGTCTCGTTCTCCCGGCCTCCGTCTGTCATGGTCAACCCGATGAGAGCAGCAGGAAACAACGCTTCCCGTCCCTGGGGTTCGACGATGTCGGTCACCGAAACGCTGTTTTCCTGGTACGGCTATGACACCGCCAGCGTGGCCAGCGGGATGGCCGCCAGCTATGTCGCCATGGGGAGGTGGAATTGATGAAGCTGTTGTTGAAACCTTTGTTGCAGCAGGGCATCACGCCTGACAGGGAACGTCTCAGCGATGTCCAGGTGCGAGGGTCGGTGTTTATCCTGGATGGCGTCGAATACGATTTCGGAAGAATGCAGCCTGGGGGGTACCTGCCTCCGGAGGCATACCATGATACGCCATTCATTGATATTCGCTTCGTGGACGGCGACCGCCTGTACCTGCACTACATCCACCAGGTGACCTCTGAAGTGATGATGCAGTTTCCCAGGGAGATCGAGTCAATTCCGGTCGACCAGGATGGAAAAGTCGAGGTAGCGTTCAGCTATGAACATCCAATGGGATAAGTACGTCAGCCCTGCAAAGGCCGCGGCAGATGTGCGCGATCAGGCCTTGGCCAGCGTGCAGGCCAAGCGCCTTCTGGCCTATCGGGAAGAAAGCAATCCGCTCAAGACCGAAGCCGAGTTCGATGCGATCAAGGCCGGCGTCGAGCCGGACTATGGCGCCTGGATCGCCAAGGTGGAAGAGATCAAGTCACGATACCCGATGCCTGAATAGCCGAACTCCAGGCTCGCCTGGGCGTCAGCCCTGTGGTTCCGAACTAACCCTATCAAGCCCGCCGACTGCGGGTTTTTCATTATCTGGAGAACGTCATGCCTTGGTATTCCACAGGCACGGTTTCCGTCGTCCTTAATTCGGACACGGTGACCGGCAGCGGCACCGCCTTCAGCGCCAATGCGCGCGCCGGCGATGCCTTCAGAGGGCCGGATGGCCGCTGGTACGAGATCGGCAACGTTGCCAGCGCCACTGTGCTGACCATCAAGCCCGCATATCAAGGAGCTACCGCCAACGGCCAGGCATATTCGATCACCCCGGTGCAGGGGTACTCGAAGACACTGGCGGATCAGTTCCGTGACCTCAGCAATCAATGGGGTTCCCTCCTGGCGGCAGTGAAGCCTTGGGCGATAGCGTCTACCGGTTCGCAGGCGCAGGCTGACATGGGGATCACCGAAGTTGGCCGTGCTATCAATGGAGCCTCTACCGTAGGCAATGCATTGGGGTTCTTGGGAGGTGTTTCCAAGACCCAAGCACCCATGGCCCTGGATATGGACACGGTGAACGAAAGCGGATGGTTCTCGATAACCCCCAATACTTACAACGTGCCTCTTGGAAACAACAATATCAGCGGTGTGAACGGCCATGTCGCTCTGTCGATGGTATTCGACGCCAGTACCCGCTATCAGCTGTTCTTTGTGAGAAATACCAACCTCCCGGAGGTTTGGTACAGGAGCTGTACCAATGGAACCTGGAAGGAGTGGGTCAGGTTTTATACGACAGACAATATCGTGGGGAGCGTAACGAGGCGACTTGTCACAGGTAAGCCCACCGGGGCCGTGATGGAGAGCGGGACAACTTCCAACGGCTGGTACGTTCGCTTTGCGGATGGTACCCAGATGGCAGCGGCAAGATCCGAACCGGGCCTTTCGTTTGGAGCTAACGTGATACAGCTACCAGCTGCCTTCGTTACGGGCTTCAATACCGGGGTGACCTGCAATTGGATCCCCTCCAGCGGATGGCCTGCCACTGCTGGGCAGGGGGTTCGTGGGGCCTATCTCAACGGTAGCAGCTCTGTTTCTTTCGCGACGGCGCAGGCACTGGGGGCTAACGACACCATTACGGTGATGGCTGTGGGGAGGTGGTACTGATGCGTATCGAACTCAGTCCGGTTGTAGTCCTGCCCGAGGACTCGACTGATATGGATGTCATGGTTTCCGGAGATTCGATAGCCGTCTCGGGTGTCATGTACGACTTCTCGCAGTTACCGGAGGGGGGATATCTGCCCGCCTCTGCCATCCATGAGGGGCCTTTTTCCGGGCGGGTTACCAGGGCAGGCGGAGAGATATGCCTGACATTGGTGTTTCCCATCCGGGGGAGCTACAGCGAAGCTGCCAAATTCCCTGTCCCCATCCATATCGTTGAAGACGGAACCGTGGAGTTGCCCAAGTGATCGATTGGAAAATGATGAAAACACCGGATCAGGTTTCCAGAGAGCGGGTTCAGCAAGAATATGATGCTGTGTTGGCCAGACGTGCCGAGGCCTACCGTTTGGAAAGCGATCCGATCAAAACGGAAGTGGAGTTCGATTCGATCCGTGCAGGTGTGGAGACGGATTACAGCGCCTGGCTTGCCAAGGTCGAAGAGATCAAGGCTAGATATCCGCTCCCGCGCATCTGACCTGGCTGATGGACGCAAGCCTGCCTCGTGTAGGCTTCGCCATTTTAGATCGCTACTGTCGGGCCTCTGCCTGGTAAACAATTTCCGCTTCTTAAGCCTCTTTCTTCCGACATCCCGCTGTTGCACCCATCCTCCCCACTGGGCTATGTTCCCCAACATGGCTCCGTGAGACCGCTATCGTGATCCACCTCAGCAGCATCATCACCTCCCTCATCAAGGCATTCGCCCGTTGGCGCTGGCGCGCCTGACTTCTTCTTCGCCGGCCTGGCCGGTCACGTCTCCCTGCGTACCCCGTTTTCCACAGGCATAATGCCGACGATCCACTCCCCCTTCCTCCGCGAGCGCGCCGGGAAACGGGTGTGGCGAAAGCCGGGTGATGCGATTCGCATAGGAATGAAATCAAGAGGTTACAGCCAGCATGCTGCTGATGATCGATAAGCAGCATTGGCTTCTATTGATGTCCGTAAGAGTCTATTCGCCTTCGTAAGGCCCAGCAAAACCAGTAGCTTAACGTCCCTTGTCGTCCATGGCGTTCGTTGGCATCTACGAATAATGCGGGTATCGTTGCGGGTATCGAAATTCGGATACCCGCAGATATGCCCCTGACAGATGCCAAGGTTCGCAACGCCAAGCCTGCCGAGAAACCGCTCAAGCTGACCGACGGTGGCGGGTTGTATCTTGAGGTGCGTCCTACCGGTGCCAAACTCTGGCGACTCCGCTATCGCATAGATGGCAAGGAGAATGTGTTTGCCATTGGCAGCTACCCGGAGTTCGGACTGGCTGATGCGCGCAGCGAGAGGGAAAAGACCAGGCCACTGATTCGCCAGGGTATCCATCCGTCACACAACAGGCAGGCCGAACGGCTGGCTATCAGCGCTGCGAACGCGAACACCTTCGAGGCGGTTGCACGCGAGTGGATCAAAAAGAAGGCGCCAGGCTGGACGCCTTACTACTTGCGCCAGGTTGAGCGATTCATGGCGGCAGATGTTTTCCCCTTCGTGGGGAGGCTGCCGATACGCAATGTATCTGCCGCGCATCTGTTGGAGATTCTCGATCGAATTGAAGCCCGAGGCGCTTCAACGGTGGCGCTGCTCGTAAGGCAGTGGTCGTCGGCGGTCTTTCGATACGCCGTCGCGACATTACGCGCCGACGCCGATCCGGCGGCAGCCCTGAAAGGCGCTATCCACCGGCCCAAGGTGCAGCATCACAAGCCGCTCAGTCGTGAGCAGGTAGTCGACTTCTCCAGGGCATTGGAACAATACGGCGGCTACAGGACTACAGTGATCGCGCTGCGCCTTATGCTGCTCACCTTTGTTCGCACCGTAGAGCTCCGCAAGGCGGAGTGGAGTGAATTCGATCTGGATCGGGCTGAGTGGCGTATTCCTGCGGAGCGCATGAAGATGCGAGAGCCGCACATCGTTCCGCTATCCAGGCAGGCGGTCGATCTGCTGCGTGAACTGCACACCCACACGGGCGGTCGTCGGCTTCTATTTCCCAACTATCGCAGGCCGAACGAGTGCATGACTGCCACGACGCTGAACCGGGCGCTTGAGCGCATGGGATTCAATGGCAAGGACAGCATCGGCTTTTCGGCGCATGGCTTTCGTGCGACAGCCTCGACCATGCTGAACGAAATGGGATATCGCTCAGACGTGATCGAGCGTCAGTTGGCACATGCCGAGAGAAACAAGGTGCGCGCAAGCTACAACCAGGCTGAGTATCTGGAAGAACGACGCCAGATGATGCAGGCGTGGGCCGACGAAGTTGATGCTCAAGTTGTGGCGAAGGGGTGCTCCTGAGTTTTTCTTAATTCGCTGGTTGTGCTCGAAAATTTATTGCTCTCGCATGGGTATTTGGTAAACCTCTGGCAGCCTTGCTAATAATCTGGATGCCTCTGTGGAATATTTTTGGCGCGGCTATGGATGTATCTTTCTGTCCGCGAAGTGTTTAGCTGTCGATCAGCGGTTTTAGTCTTTCTGGGATGTAAATTCCTTTTTCTTCCTCCATTTGTAGCAATATATCTAGGACTTGAGTTCGCTTCAGGTTATGTTTATCGGCTAGATTGTCAAGTCGCTTGATGGTCTTGTCGGATAGGATGAAATTGTATTGCTTCTTGCCTGTCATTTTGGCGCGGTATTTGTTTTGGCTCCATCGTTTCTTGATGGATTCCATAAGCAGGGTTTTGTCTGATGCTGTGAGGAATTGCGAGTCAAAAAAAATAATAAAGTCGTTTTTTTCTTGAAATGGGGTTTGCTGGAAAAGCAAGGATGAATATTTGTTTTTGGCCATTTCCCATGCGGTATTCAGTTTTTCGCGCTCATCTGCATCATCGAACCATTTGAACATATGGTCTGAGCTTGTATGGAGCTCCCATTCCCATTTTATCTGGCTTACTAGCGCTGACTTTTGAGTCTGATCCGTTTGCCAGGTGTCAATTGTCGCAATGGTTAGATCTCTTCCGGTTAGATTGGCGGGGCTGACTAAGTAGTTATTTCCATTCTTCTCGGCAAGCTTCCTGATTAGAAAAATATTTTGTCTTTTGTCATTTGTTATCCACTGCAGGCTTTGCGCGGGTAGGAGGGAAATAGCACTTTGCGCTTCTATAAAGTCGGCGCGATGGGGGTCCTGGTTGATTACCTCTGCCATTCGGTCACGCATGCCGGGGCTTCTGAATTCTCCTAAGTAGGCTTGCGGGGAGTGGAACTTTATAAAGAACCATAGCCAGGTGGTGAATCGGCTGTCGGCATTTAAGCCGCGAAATGTTCTTTGGAGTTTGTCGTTTATGTGGATTGCCATGTCTGCGGCTCTTACTGGTAGTGATGCAAGTGATGGAATGGGAGTATTTGACCAATCTCTAGTAGATTAATAGATGATAAATAGTCGTTTTCCAGATGTTTTATAGATGTTTTCTAGTGTAATCCTAGCGCTTTCCTAGAATGTCAAAGGTAGCTCTAATGCTAGTATACACGGGGCTTTCATGAGGTAAAACTTGTGCTCAGGGCATGGTGGGATCTGTCACCGGTGCTCCCTGCGAGTGGAAAGGCCTGTGTCTGGTGTCCAAATGAGGTGATCGGCAGGCGACAAGTTGTGACTACGGCTGAGGAGGGTGAGCGTCGAGTGCTCGGTCGTTCATTTATCTGCGAAATGTCCCCTCTTCAGTTGGAGTCGCATGTTGGGTGGTGCGTCTGCATTTCTGCTGTCAGTGCGGGGCGGAGTTGCTGTGAGTGTGCTGGATTGAAGTTTCTGCCCTGTATTCTGGGGTGGACGCTGCTCGCTGAATGTAAAGAATTACGCGCAAGCCAGATCTGATGAGTCAAATTAGGAGCTCATCATGAAAGTAATTCGACTGCAGCAGGTGATGGAAATGACTGGTCTGGGGCGCTCGACGGTTTACAAATATGTCTCCGAAAACTGGTTCCCGAAGCCGATTTCCTTGGGAGGGCGGAGTGTGGGCTGGCTAGAGAGTGAGGTCAAAGAGTGGATCCTAGATCGAATTGAAGAGCGCGACACGCAAAGGGCTGTTTCGGTTTGACTTTAAAGTTTGCTTTGGCTTTGAGGACGGAGGTTGTCACGGTCAGGTTAGCTGGCTGTGGCAATTTTTTTCCAGAGTTTATTTTTGACGTTTTGCATGGTTATTTTTAGGCGTCTACCTGATGGCTCTGGGTGCTTTAATTGTTTGGTCTTTCGGTATTGGTAGTATGCTTTATTGTTGATATATCAAGTGTCGTTAGGAGTGGGTGTGTATAGGTGATGGATTTCAGGCATTCACAGATGCCTGAGTGATGTGTTCGATGGTGTGCTGTTAAAAAGTACTCATCGCTAGAAGGATATGAAACTAGCACTGGAGTATTTGGAAATGCAGCGTCATCCTCAAAACAAAAATCTGATGATTCATGATGCAAGCAGCTATTGTGGAATGCCTATTCAGGTCGATAAAGGGCCTTTTATTCGGCAGTATCTAGAAAGACTCCGCAGCACTACGGAGCGGGCTGTTCAGCAGTATTCTCGTGTGTTCGCATTTAGGGTTGATCTGAGGTTCCCTGCGGGCGTTGATCTACCTGAAAGCCATTGCACGAATCAGGTAATTGATCGATTTGTCGAGTCGTTCAAGGCCAAGATACGGCACAATCGTCGAATGGCGCGCATGCAGAACAAGAATGCGCATGACAGTAACGTCCGGTGCGTCTGGGCTAGGGAGACTGGGCAGCATGGAAGGCCTCACTATCACGTGGCTTTCCTGCTGAACTTCGACGCCTTCAATGCCCTTGGCAAGTTCGAGGCCGGAAGGGACAACATGTTCAACCGTCTTGAGGGGGCATGGGCCAGTGCCTTGGGGCTGTCAGTCGAAGCGGTCAGGGGGCTGGTCGAGATACCGACCAATTCAGCCTACTGTCTGCGTCGCAATGACCCGCAGAGTCAGGCCGACTTTTTCTACAGGGCCAGCTACCTCTGCAAGGCAGCCACCAAGGTTTATGGGGATGGCCAGCATGGCTTCGGTGCGAGCCGGCTCTGACAGCCCTTCGCAATGTCTTACGTGCTGCCCCTCCAGCAGAGTGGTTGTCAGCAAAACGGAACGGGCGGCGGCAGGGGCACCATTGGCTCAGAGAGCGTGGAGACTTCGCTGCTCGTCCCAGCTGGAAGGGGCTATACCACAGAGGTTTTGCTGGGCGACAGCTTTGCTCCCGCAGAACAGGTGGGCATGATGCAGTCATTGAAAATGGAAGCCCTCCTGATCGGGACAAGGAGTGCGGTGTGCTGGATCTGAAGAATGGCGATGGCTTGAAGGAAGCCTGTGAGCATGCAATGGACGCCAAGTACCGTAGCAGTCGGAGTGCGGTGCTGGATGCCATGGCTTCCGCCCACTTATACGGACGATGCCGGGGAGCCTGGTGTCGGAGGAGCTCGTGCGCATGGACGGCAAGTTGAAAGCTGCTCAGTATTTTCTCGGAGGGTAGGTTTTTGGACAGTCCGTCGGGTAATCCACTGGGACTGTCCAAAAGAATGTCCGAAACGCCTGAGAAGGTAGGCAGGCGAAGGAAGTTTTTGGCCAGCAGGCATTGCGCTGGCCATATCGGGGAAGGGAAATGGCTAAAAAGAGTACTCCGAGGATCAACTTATCCAGGCGCCTACCGTCGAACTGCTACAGAAGCAGCTCGGCTGGCAGGGGCTGTCCGCCCAGGACGAGGAAGGCTTTGGATAGGACGGCCTGCTGGGGCGCCGCAGCGACAGCGAGGTGGTGTTCACCCGCGAGGTGCAGGCCGCGCTCAAACGCCTGAACCCCGGTTTGCCGGAAGATGCGTACAGCCAGGCGCTGAGGCAGGTGGTGCAGGACGACATCACCAAGACGCTGCTGCAGCTGGCCGTGACTTGCTGGGACGACAAAAAAATAAGGAGAGGACATGACCAGCGTGAGCAGCTTGGCGTGCTGCTCACGCTGGTCCATGCCATTTTGTCAGTGGGGTGGTTCGTCTGCAGTCTGTTGTAATCGGCTGAAGATCCAGCAGGTCAGCAGCACGGCAATCAGCAGCGGTGGAAAACGGACCATCATAATCACCAGCAGCAGAAGGCCCAGGCAGCCCGCGAGGATGCCGGCGAACATGAACACGGCAGCCAAGGTCCGCAGTAGCTTTTTCATGGCTTTTTCCTCACAGGTAGCCTTGTTCTGCCAGCGACACGCAGCTCTCGTGGCCCACCACGATATGGTCCAGGGTTCGCACACCGACCAGATTCAGGGCCTCTCGCACTTTGTGCGTCAGGTTGAGATCCGCTTGGCTGGGTTCTGGATCACCGGATGGGTGGTTATGAACCAACACGGCTGCTGCGGTGTTGTGTTCCAGCGCGACCTTGACGATTTCTCGAGGATAGACGCTGGCGCCATCGAGCGTGCCTCTGAACATCTCCTGGAAGGTAATCACCCGATGCCGGCTGTCGAGCAGAAGCAGGGCGAATACCTCATGCTCATGGTCGGCGAGCAGCGCCTGCAGGTGGCTGAACACCTCCTTCGGTGAGGTCAGTGCTCGTCCTCGGCGCAGACGCAAATTGGCCAACTGGCGGGCCATCAACAGGATGTCGGTTTCGGTGACCGGTGACTCGACCAGGTAGGTGCCGGTCGATTCACCGGCCTTCAGCTTGTGCAGGCGCATGCTGGGCTCCTTGATGGTCATCAGTCGGTGGGGTATGGCGCTGGGCTTGGGCCTCCAGCTTCTCGGCCAGTCTGGCTTTCGAAGCCCCCTGGATTGTCTGGGGGAATGCCGATGGGCTTTCCTCGGCGGGGTAGAACTCCTCGGCGACGGCACCAGCATCTTCCTCGCTGTCCTCGAACGCGCCATTGCCAAAGCCACGCTGCGCCGCTTCATCCAAGGCGGTCTGGTCGAAGCCTGCGGCCTGTCGCTGCACATCGAGCTCATTGGCCGATAACAGAGCCTCCGTCATGTCCATACCGGCGCGTACCGTCAGATCGACGTAGAAGATCGGTGTGCCATGGCTTTGCCGGGTGGACTTGCCGCGCAGCCGCAGCTCCAGCGGCAGGCACGCCAGGCGGTTGCCGGAGATGGCCTGGAAGTAATGCAGGCGAGCCGCCAGGGTGCGGATGCTGTTGAAACCGGTGGTGCGGAACACGAAGCTGCCCAGCGGATCGTCGTCGCCAATGACCACATTCAGCCGGCCGTAGGGCTTACACAAGCCGCCCCTGGCCAGCGGGCAGGCATCCGGCGAAGGGCAGGACAGCGACTGCATGCCGTCCTGGGTGATGCGCTTGCAGGTCTCGCCATTGCCCACGCAAAGCGGGCGTCCGGACTGCCGGTCGAATAGGGTGTAGTCGGCGCGAAAATTCAGCTCTGGCTCGTTGAACAGCAGGCGCACCGGTATGCTGCGCAGCTTGTCGTCCTTGCCCTGGCGCAATTCGTCGTTGAGTGGGTGCAGCAGCCAGCCGTCCTTGCCTTGTACCTGGGAGGTGATGGTGAACTGGTCATCCTTCTCCGGCAGACGCTTGCCGTTTTTCTCGATGACCTTGCCGATGGAGATGCGCCCGAGCACCGGCGGGGTGATAGCCAAACCTTTGAGCATGGTGGTTCTCCTGGAAATGAAAAAAGCCAGCCACACAGCGCTAACTGCATGGACTGGCCAAGGGGAGGGAGGGGTGAAAGAGATGGAAATCAGCCGACCAGGAAACGCCGCGCACCGGGTTTCAGCAGTGGGTACTTGGCCTGCAGGTAAGGCTTGTCCTGGAGCAGCTGAGCGACATCGAGGCCGACGCTGTCCTTGGCTTTGCGCCAACTGACGTAGCCGCTGGAGAACTCTGCCCGGCTGGCATCGCCCATGGCCTGTTGCAGCATCTGCTTGAGCTCGGCCTCGCGCTTTTCCTTGTCGGCAATCGACTGGCGAACGGCCTTGAGCTCAATGAAGGCAGCGGTCAGTCCGGCGTGGTGGCTGAAGTCGACGACCTGGCCGTTGTCCTCCGGATAGAGGCAACGCAGGGCCGTTTCGGCGGAAGCGGTGCCATCGGCCGGCGGTGGCGTATCGGCCTCCACGTAGTGCCAGAACTTGCGTTCCAACTCGATCAGGCGCGCGATCATCTGCTCGTCCCGTTCGATGCGGTGGATCTCCAGCGTCTGGCCGCCGAGCAGCACGGCCACATCCGCGGCCTGCTTGCCGGTGACCGCTAGCTGGTGCATGACCTGCAACTGCACATACTCAGGCACGCCTTCCTTCCAGAGGCGTGCGCCGTTTATGCCGGCGGTCTTGCATTCGAGGATCTGCACATCGTCGGCCCCGATCACCTCGCGGTCGATGTTGGCCAGCATCCAGGGCAGCGCCGGATCGGGATGCTGCAGCACGGCGTTGATGCGCCGCACCTTGTTCTTCGTGCGCTTGCTGTAATGCCAGGCCACGATGGGCTCCAGGACGTTGCCCCAGTACATCGGGCTTTCCTCATCCTGGGGATCGGCCTTCGGCAGCGTGGTATCCCGGCCGGTCTTCTCCAGCCACAGTTCCAGCTGCGACTTGTAGGGATTCAGGCCGACCGCCGATGCAGCATCCGAACTGCCGATGCCTTGCTTGCGGATCTGCAGCCAGTCCTCGCGCGGCAGCTCCTTGGTGCTGACCAGACGCAGGGCAGGGCGTTTCTTGCTGGTGCTGCCGTTCAATGACGTTGCTTTCATGGTATTCACCTGCAGACATAAAAACGCCCGACCAGCACAAGGCTGACCGGGCGCGAGGGTTGAGGTAATTGAGGG
>JAEHJW020009334.1_pt1 | contig 17117 bp, 20 predicted proteins | sample 9271431 | NCBI WGS metagenome assembly JAEHJW02 | reverse complement strand
ATGGCTGTAGACCAGAGTAGCACACCCGCCCCAGCGGAGTTTAACCCGACCATTATTGTCGATTACCCCGACTATGAGCCGTGGCGCAAGATTGCCCTCGCGCGTGAGTTGGTAGCGGGAAGCCTTGCCCTCTTGAGCTCTCAAGGATGTGGAACACCCCTCGATCCCTCGGATGAGATTGACCGCATGAACTGCGCTCAGAATCTGCTGCTGCAGGTTTTCGGGATTTTGGTGGAGGTTCAACCCCCGTCAAAGTGCCTGACCACAAACTGAACAAGGAGGTTCGCACCATGGCTAAATCCACAACAGCAAACGCCTCACCAGAAGCAACAGAAATCCCGAATGCGGGGACGAAGGAAACTCCAGACTTGTATGACGAACTTACATCGGTGATGGATGACCTGCATACCGTTTCGGCAAAGGTCAGAGCCGGTCATGCATTGGTTGCCGCCGCCGAATCAGAATCGGATCCACAGAACGACCTGGCAGCGGCTTTTCGCGTTTTTGATGACGTAATGTGCGATATTGCCAAGGTCATCACAAGAATCGACGTGCTCTCGATAGAACATTCGGCGGAGGCATAATTGATAACCAGGTTTGGATGTTTCCATATAGCTGGGTAAACGCCGTGCAAGAAGAAATCTACGGCACCAGGGATCGCGCCTATTCCGCATGGCATAGGCGCGGTTCTACCCGACGGTTTGTCGGCATCGACAGCGCGCAGCTGCTGGCCATGATCGACCTGGATGCAGCCCTGTACGTCGAGTACGACAACGGCACCAAGGAACCGCTGGCGCTCATTGAAACCGCCCTCGATGTCGGGCAGCGACACAAGACAGCGACCGTAACCAAAATGCTGGCCAAGCGTGCTGGCGTTCCCTGCTATTGCGTGCTGTACATGCCTGGGCGTAATGCGAACCCGGCTGATTCTCGCTGGCGGGACATTCGGCAGTTCCGAGTCCGTAGGATGTGGCCACGGCCTGAGAAGGAATGGCGCGTGCTGACACCGCAGGAGTGGGCGCACGGGCTCATCAAGATCCGGGCCTGGTCAGCAAAGCGGCTGGACCTGCAAGCTGCAAACGATGAAATGTACTGATTGAGTTACGCCGCGCCTAGGCTGATCCCCGAAAACCTGCTCCCTTGGCAGACTGGCGCGGCTCCTTTGTTCAAGGGGCGCAGAAGGGGCGTTATGAAGAAATCCTATTTCTTAGCGGAGATGGATGGTGCAGCAGACGAGGCATTGCGCTTTGCATTTACCGCATTCATCCAGAAGCAATTCTCGCCCCCCGCGCCGGCCGACGGACCAGGGATTATCAACAGAGCGCTTAATCACGGGGAGAGCAAAAATCAGCACCCTGCCGCAGCACAATCAAAAGCACTTTTATCCGAGGCTTATAGAGCATTTTCCGCTATACAACCCGCTCCCACTCCTGATGAAGAGGAACTTCTTCACGAGGCGATAGGGGAAGCCCTGGATTCCGCATTAATTGCACGTGAAGCAGCAGAACTGGCAATTGCAAAATTGTTCACAAATTTAGAGTTCATGAAGGCGCTTAAAAAGGATGGTCAGCGAGGAAGCAGCCGCCAGATGGTGGTACAAAAGCGTCGCAAAGCGGCAAATCAAAACGACCCCTTTAAGAACTTCGTTCTAGCACATCCACGAATGAGCGCCCTTGCGCTTGAAAAATTGATGGAAAAAGCGGGAATTATCCTTCGTGACAAAAATACTGGTCAGATATTAGACATTCCAGCAAAGAAATTGCTAAGTGGCGCAACAATGGCTTCCAGAATTAGCCGGATACGAAATGGCCGCATTTAGGAAAATCTTTTCAGGAGGCCAAACGGGCGCCGACCGTGCGGCCCTGGACTGGGCAATTGCCAACGGCATCCCTCACGGTGGCTGGTGCCCAAAGGGCCGCATTGCCGAAGACGGGGTGATCCCTCATGCTACCAGCTGGAAGAGATGTCGGAGGAAGGCTACCTAGCGCGCACAGAGGCCAATGTCCGCGACTCGGACGCTACCCTGATCCTGACACTCAATCCGACATTGGCCGGCGGCAGCAAGAACACCGCCAAATTTGCGGCCAGGCTTGCAAAGCCGTGCTTGCATCTACATCCGGCCATGGACTGGAAAACTTCCCTGACTGATTGGCTCAGTGCCCACCAGGTTCAGGTTCTCAATGTGGCTGGACCCCGGGAGAGCAAAGAGCCCAATGTAGCCGCTTTCGTATTCCAGGTTTTAGACTGTGCGATGAAACCCGAAAAGTAGGGAGGGCAGCATGAAGAGGTTTATGTGTACTCGGCTGTTTGTCGGACTGCTTTCAATGGGCCCATTTGGGTATGTTCATGGAGAATCGCCTCTTGGAACATATGTCGAAGGCCAGGGAAACGATTCGGTTGGCCAAAGATTGGTCTACGCTATTAAGCAACAATTGAGAAAAGACCCGTCGGTAGCTCTTAAAGATACCCCAAAAGGCGCGTCTCTCGTGCTTCATGTTATGACTTTAGACCCGAATGCGGACGCACCCACCTCAAGTGGATTAGCCAACAACTTGACCGTCTATTCCGCCATTTGGCTGATCCCACACCCAGGCGCTCTTGACTCATTGATATACGACGATTTTGGCGTCTGCGGTACTCGACGGATCGTGGAATGTTCTGAAGCGATAGCTGCCCGGACTGACAAATACGCATCCCAGGTCCGTGCAGCACTCCAAGCGCAATAGCGTCTTGAAGAGTGCGCGAGGCAGGACCTAGCAGCTAGTTACAGAACGTTTGGTTTCCGATTTGCTGGCATGTCTTGCCATTCGAAAAATGAGTCTGGTTCCCAATTTGCTGGGAACTCATACCGTTTGAATAGAACGTCTGATTTCCAATTTGCTGCGCGTTCAGCCCGTTCGAATAATAGGTCTGATTTCCAATCTGCTGAGCCGTAACACCGTTTGAGTAGTAGGTGTTGTTGCCGATTTGCTGGGCATTGAGCTGCCCCTGAGGTCCATTGTCACAGAATGTCTGGTTCCCAATTTGCTGGCAGTTTGGGAATGCGAAAGAGACACAGGGAATGAAAGCCAGCGCGAGCATGAGAATCTTGTATTTCTGACCCATAGTGAACCTCCATAAGTTCTTGTTGTTAACTTCAGAGACGTTGTTTTTATGGGAGAAAATCACAGAGCAGCGCTTGACGTATCTCATGGAAAACACGTCAGTCGGTGGATGCTATCCGAGTATCTTGCTTACCGCAACTTGGCCTTTTTCTGACGCCAAATATGAAACCACCCATTTAGGAGCGATGAGATTTACTAGCTCATCTAGCCACGTGACTACTTCAGAATGAGGCGATGAGGTTAATAAAAATCCGATGTCACTTTGTTTTTCATGGACTACAAGGCCTTGTGGGGTAAGTTTTAGGGAGTATCCAGGGTCATTCACCCCTCTTTCTAAAACTGTTTTCTGGCATCCTGATTGAGGGTTACATACATAGCGCGCTAATTCCTCGATAAGTCTTGCAAGACGCATGGCAGCCATTGAAACCCTCGTTGAAGTTGATGCACTGGTGACGCCCATTCCAGGTGATGTGTAAATATGGCCATCGATTTTCAGGAAAGAATTAACACCGTTGGTACGAAGGTTATGCACTTCTTCCATTGATCTAGCGCTTTCATCGCTTAACCCACTGACCCCTTTAAGCCTAGACCGTTCGAGATATTGCGGCCAGCATCTGTGCACAATTGTCATTAACTCTGGGTCTGAAAAACCTTTCTTGCAGGGATGTCGTCGCACATCAATGAAACCAACGGCCTCGTTTTCGACTATGCAAAACGCGAGGTAATCTGACGGCTCCGAAAAGAACTGACCTTCTGGAATTGGAGCTGCCGTAAGATGGAAATGCAAAACTCCCCAGTCTGCCCATAGCAAATCAGTTCTTTTATCTCGGGTCTGAGAGCTAGTATCATTTTTCAAAATCAGGCCTCTTCCTTGGTACGGATTAATGTCCTTCCCAGAGGTGATTAGATTTGCTAGATGTTGAAGCCCTTTAATGGCCCCTTTTGGCAGATTCCGTTTTGGAAACATGTCTGAACAAAGAATCCGTCTAGGCTTTGACTCAACATATCGCAGTACAAAGTCGAGCCAGCGGAACAATGGCGAATCGAGATGATTCAACTCCCTGGAGAATTTTAGGCCATATGATTTTATGAAACCTTCTGCCAGTATTTCTGCATCGGCCTGAAATTTTTTTGCCAGCTGCTGCGCGTCCAAGTCATTCCTCAACCATAAGATCCATGAGATGCATAGCATCTCTGTTTCAGAGAATTAAAAGTTAACTCATCGTCCAGCTATGCCGTCAAAGGCCTGACGCTGCTCCTCGGTGGCGTGCTTTTGGAAATCCTCCACTGCACGCGCACTGAGCCTGCTTTCAGGCACCAGCATTCTGGTGAGCATTGACCCTACCTCCGCAGGCACCATGCCGGCATCAAGCAGCTTCTGGGCTGCATCGTCTATCCTGCCATACTTGATGTCGCGCTTCACGTCTGGCATCACCTGCTCGATTCGTTCGCGGTATTCCTTCTTGGCCTGCAGCATCTGACCGACAGCGGGGCCGCCTGGCGCACCGTGGGATGGTGTAATGCCTGTCACATACCCCAGGAGCTGTGCCGTGTCCGAACTATCCCCGGCCTTATTGGCAAGGTCGAAGGCCGACATCATCACCGGCAGTGGGATCTGATTCTCCATGAAGTTGGTCACAATGCGGCCCATGTTCTTCAACGACTCCAGGCTCACCGCATGCGCATCTGGGTTGTAGACGTGCTTTCCGAACCCTTTGTCATTGGCGGCCGTCTCGGCCATCGGCCGCAGGAACGTGCTCTCCTTGCGCTTGAATTCCTCGATGGGCGACGTAGCCCAGCCGATCAACTCTTCTCCGATTTTCCCCACGGGGTTGCGCAGGTAGATGGCTGTGCCGCTCTTGTCCTTCTCCCAGAAAATGCGCCCTTCGTGTCCCGGCTCGTTTTCGGCCAGCGACCACAGGCGCGAGGGTGCTGACAGGATGTTGAGCGGGTTTTCCTTGATGCGCTCGAATTCCTGGGCAAAGCGATCCAGATAGCCGCGCCCCACATCGCCCCAGGTTTTCCGGTCCTTGTAGACGTTGACGGCATCTTGCAGGAATGAGTTGATGACGTAGTAACCCAGGATGGTGTCGAGCGCAATGGCCATGAGGGCTTTGCGCCTTCCCGCATCCCTGGCGCCACGCAGCGCGAACTCGCCCATGTCGCGCTTGATCTGGGCCGCAACGTCTCCGGGCAGGCCGTGAATGGCGTCCTTCATGATCCCCAGATTGGTCATCGTGAAGCTTCTGGAGAACAGGGTGAAGTTTGCGATTGCGCGCGACATGTAGGACATGGACTCGTTGGGGATGGCCCCAGCAAAGCGGTTGGCATCGTGCGCCGCTATGCGGGAAGCGGTCTGGGGGTCGTGCCCTTCAGCAATCAGCCGATCCCTGAAATTGGCGTAGAGGCCGACCTGCAGCTTCTGCACCTGGTCCCACAGCAGCTTGTTGTGGACAAAATCGCCAACGGCATCCACAACCTCCCGCACCCGCTGGCCAGAACCGGCCCTGAGCTTGTCGGCAGCGTAGCCCAGGGCCTTGGCAGTCCAGCTGCGGCCGGCCCGGATGCTGTCGGGTTCAAGAACGCCGGTCATCTCCTGTTTGAAGCCCTGATGCCCGATAAGCACCAGGCCATTGGAAATCGCTTCCCGAATGAAATCGTGGTCATCCAGGTATCGGGCGCCGTCCCGGTAAATCTGGGCTGTGATGACCTTCCCCGGGAGCGCCGGCAGGGCTTTGCCAAACACAACCATGTTGTGGATCATGGGCGACGCCATAATCGCGTTCATCACTTCAGCCTTGGCCTGCATGAAACCCTGATAGATGGCGCCCGGCTTCTCCGACATAATCGCCTTCAGCGGGCCCTCGAATTGCCTGCTGACCCACAGCGGCTTGTGATCCAGGATAGTCTCGCCATTCTGATCCATGGCTGGAACCTTGGCGCCGTCGCGCTCTACCATGCGCGGAGCGTAGGTCTTGAAGGCGGGATGATCCAGGGTGAAAAACCCCGGGCGCTCGTAATCGCTCACCAAGTTTTCGCCAATGCGCTCACCCAGCTCCTTGATGGAGTTGATAAGCTCGCGGCCGGCGACCGCGTTCTCTATCCTGGACAGGGCCAGCGGGATCACCCGCAGATTCCTCACGAGGGTTGCTCCGCTCCCCAGCTTGGCTTTCATGGCCGCCTCGGTTTCGTCGGCAGTCAGGTGCTTCCGGTGCAGCAAGTGCGGCGAATCCACGGTGATGTTGCTGCCTGCGCCATCGTTGCTCGGGCTGCCGGCAGGCTTCTCCTTCGGTGCATGCATGCCGCCATCGTCCCCTATCATTGCCGCCATGCGCGGGGTCCAGTACGGCAGGCCCTCCCCGCGAAGCATGCCCGCCGCCTGCATCTGGCCCCGCACCTCCTCGTTGTAGGCCTGCATCCGTTCCACGACGGCACGCTCGGCCGGCGCCAGTGCGCCCAGACCCTTGGCAGGATCCGTGAGGCCCTGCTGACGCATGACGCTTTCCTCGTCGCTGGCATTCCACATACGCTCGAGCTGCTGGGGGGTGAAGTCCTTTTTCAGCACGCCGTCCACCTGGTACCAGTTGTACTGGGCGACGCGCATCGCATTGGCTGCGTCCTTGGCTGCAGCCTGGGCATATTCCGACCCGGCTGACATCGGATCGACTTTCATCCGCAGGTCATCGGCCAGCTTTGCAATGTAATTCCGGATTGGGGAGCGTGCCGGCGACGACTGGGCAGCCGGGACCAGATTCTGGGCGCCTTCCCTGCTCAACAGGGGAGCGTTCAGGGTTGGCTCGACCGGCCACGCGTTCCGATACAGCCGGCGCTCACCCTCGCGCAGCATGGCAAACACATCCTGCTCGGTCAGCCCTGTAGCCCAGCGTGCGTTGATCCCGTGGCTGATAAGGGCATCCTTGAGCCGGAAAGAAAGGTCAGACACGATCCGGGAGAGCGTCTTCACGTCCTTGTAGGCTCCAGTCTCGACCGCCTGCGCCAGGATTTCCTTTGCTCGCGATTGAGGGTCAAGGCCAGGCTGGCTCTCATCCACCCGCTGCGCCAGCGCCCGGACGGTCTTGTTGCCGCCCTTGTCCAGGAGTCGCACATTGTCCAGAGCGTTCTGGTAGGTCTTGGCACCGATCAATTCCTCGGGCGCCAGGTGCCCAATGACTTCATGGGCTGCCACCTGCTGCACGCGGCCCATGTCCTGAAGCTTGCTGGCCACCAGATAAACACGGCCATGGCCGGCATAGACGCCTTCCACGCCATCCCCGAGGCTATCCAGCCGCGGGCGAACATCGGCGGGCAGGTCATCGATGGTGGGCACAACCTCCAGAGTCTTGCCGTGGGATGCCAGGGCGTTGGCAACGGGCTCCAGGCTACGCCGGATGTCCTCAACAGGCAAAGCCAGGGGCTCGGGTTCAGGTGGCGTGCTTGGCTGCGCCCCAGTGGCCACTTCATGGGCTTTCTGGATGGCGTCTTCAAGGGTCGGCTGGTACAGGATTTCCGAAGCAGATTGCTCCAGTTTTTCACTCGGGGGCGGTTCCGCTGCCTTGACCAGCTCCTGGGCGGCCTGGGTGAACTGTTCGGGCTGGGCGCTCCCGAAATCACTTTGCCCGGCTGGCGCCGCTTCTGCGCTCGCAGCCATGGCGTTCCGGGATGCGTCAGTTTCCAGGGGCCGAATGGCGTCCAGCTGGTCGATGGTTGAGGTAACCGGAGGGCCCGGGGGTGCTGTTTGAACCGGTGGTGCGTCTTCAGGGGGCGCCTGGATTCCTGTGCTTGCAGGGATGGCATCATCGGGAGCTCGCATTGAGCCGGCAGCGTGCGCCAATTCGCCAGCGGCATGCACAGCCCCGGCGGTAGCCGCCCACTGGCCGGCCGTGTTGACGACCTGCTGCGCATCCAATGGGCGGTCAGGGTCAGCCACTTGCGCCACAGCCTCGGCTCCGGCACCCACAGCACCGGCTTTGCCGGCCTCCATGGCAACCTTTGCTGCTGCGCCGGCCACTTTCCCGTATTCGGCAGCCCTGGCAGCAAGCATGGCCGTGCGTACGGTCGCCAGCTCCGGGGTAAAAAGCAACTCCGGATCCTCCTCGATGCCTTTGACCAGGGCGCCCAAGGTCATGCCCGGGCGCGTCTTGGCGAGCTCGTAGAGCTGCGACATGGCATCGCTGAAGCTGGGGGTCGGCTGGTTCGCGGCAGGAGACTCGCTGTGCTGACCAGTCACTCGCTTGGCAATTCCGGTAACAATCTGCCCCGCCACCCCTTCACTCAGGTCTGGATGCAGCACCTGATCCAGAAAATCCCGCACATCCCGGTTTTGGGCCAGGCCCGAATTGGGCATGTCCGCTTCGGTGAACGTAGGCGTCTGCTCGGGCGTGTCCGTGGTGCTGGCTGCCATGTCCTGGCGAATGGGGCTGTCATCCTCCCAGTCCGACCCCGAGCCTTGTGCACCGGGAGCCGGTGCTGAGTCGGACGGCGCGCGCTCGCCCCCAGGCCCACCCGGGGCAAACTGGGGGAAGTTTCGGGTAATCGCGTCGGCCATGGCCCCCTGAGACATACCATCAGGAAAGTTGAGCCGGGTCTGGTCGGGCAGGATGACGGTCTGCATTACTTGAAGCTCCCTGTGCTGGGATCCCAGGTTAGCGTGCCCGATCCGCTTGCCGGCGAGGCAGCAGGTGCAGCGGGTTGCCCGTTACCGGAAACAGCATCAGGCGTGCTTGGCAGTCTTCCTCCAAACATCGCGCGGGCGACTGCATTGCGCATGAGTCGAACGTTGGACAGGGCCTGCTGGTGGTCTGCAAGCTGGCTCTGGAGGTTCGTCACATGATCCTTGTGGGCACTCAGCTTGTCCGGGTCTTTGCCGATCAAAGCCATGTTCATGGGGCTGATTGCGGTATCAAGCTCCTTCTGCAGCTGGGTGATTTGCTGCGTCTCGGCACGCTCGTCCGCGTTGTAGCCCTGCATGAGCATCATCCGCTCACCGCTGTGCATCCCCTTCACGTCGGACATCATCTTGGCAATAGCCAGGGAGGTTTCGTTCTTGGCCGCAGCCGCATCCAGCTTTGCCTGCATGTTGTCGCGCCAGGTATCCATACGCAGCTGCATCAGCTCCTGCCTGTTGGCGAGGCCAGCATCAGTGGCTGGGTCGATGTAGCCCGTATCCACGCCGGCCTGGCGTCGGATGTCGGGGTTATTGGGATTGATGGCGTCGAACCTGGCCTGATCCTCGGGCGACAGGTCATCGCGGGTGACTGGGCTCGATGTGCCGGTGGGCTGCCCATTTGCGTCTACGTCAGCCGGGTCGTACTGGTTGAGGATGTTCTGCTGCTGTTGGGCAGCGATGTCTGCAGCACGGCCGCCCACGGTCGCTGCCATCTTCTGGCGTTCCGCATCAGCCAGCTGCAGCTTCGTTTCCTCGATACGCGCGGCTTTTTCCACGTCCATGTTGGCCCTCGAGTTTTCGAGAACCTGCATATTGGCGAAGTGACCATACTGCGATGCGGCATCGGCAATTCCTGCCCCGGCGCCTGAGGTTGCGCCAATCATCAAAGCGTCTAGCATTCCCATGTTTTTCTCCTTGAAAGTTACCGGCCGCCGGCCAGGTTGAGGTTTAGCGTGACTGTCGGCACCTTCTGGGAGTTGTCACGCTCGAACATCCCCAGGTGTTTCATCAGCTGCTCCCGGGCCTGCCCGCGGGTCGCCCACTTGATCTTGCGCACCAGGATGGGCATGTCGGACGTTCCGGCCATTTCCACTTCCAGGGAGGTCAGCGCCATGCGCGTGTCCTCGTCCAGCTCGGTGACTTTCTTCAGCGTGCCGTCATCGTTGTAGAGCTTGGCGGGGTCGAAAGTCAGTTCCTGGACGATGCTACGGGCGGCCAGCTCGGTGGTCATGCGGTATTTCTCTGCGATTTCCTTGGCGCGCGCCGCAATTCGGGTCGAAACATACGCATCCTTCAACAGCCGCTGCCCCTGGCTTGCGGCCGTCTTTGGACTGAACCCAGCCTCTCGTGCAGCCTCTGTGGCGTTGCCACCGTTGGTGATGTAGGCCTCGACAAACACCGTTCTGCGCAGGGCCACAGCCTGTTTCTGCGTGCCAACCCTTGCGATGCGCCTCCCGTTGTTTCGTTTCGTCATGGTCATTGGCCTCCCGTCTTGTTTCCGGTAACAAGCTGCTCCAGGGCTTCCTCGACGACTTCCCAAAGCTTGAGGCCTTTGCCGGCAGCGTAGGCCCGGGCCTGTTCAATCAGCGCCTTGCCGATTGTCACCTCCAGCCGGGCGCAGCCCTGTGCCGCCTGTTCCTGGCGCCATTGCCGAAGCCGGGCATTGCTGGTCTGTCGTTCAGTCATCGCGGTTGCCTCCCTGCTCCCTCGCGCGCGCGTATTTGTGCAAAAATGTCGTGCGTTCCCTCGCGCGCGTGCGCGTACATGTCGCAAAACTCGGCGGCGCGCTGCCCTTGTTTCCGGTAACAGGCTTCATGGCGCTCACCTCGCCCCCGGCCTTCTGGATTGGATCTGGTTGACGTTGAAGCCGACTGCCGACAGGAATGCCAGGGCAATGCATATCGCAGCTTGGGCACCGTATGAGCGGGCGCTGTAGCGATCCATCAGGGCATCCTCCAGCTCGAACACGAGGCGCCACACCGGAGACAGGTGCGAGAAGTCGCTTTTCCGGCGCGGCCGGCCAGTGCCTGGTGGGATGCGGGAGCCACAAGCGGCCAACACGGCCATGGCGACAGATGCAACAGCGTGGCGCCAGTGTTGATTGGACTGATAGGCCGAATTGAGCCAGTTGTCGGTGGCCATGGTTGCGTGCCAGATCCGAGGGCGCAGACGGGCGTTCCAGAGTTTCATAGTGCTCTCCTTCAGGCTGCCGCCGGCGACGTCAGGGAAAACTCCGCGGCGCGCAAACCTGGTGGGTTCCCATCAGGTGCGGTTTCGGTTTCATCCCCAGGCTCTTCGAAGTAATCGTCCATCACGTCCTCCAAGGCCACGACGGCATCCCACAGCGCCTGAACCTCTGGATCGTCCGCCGACGAACCCGAACCTGGCGGATAAATCGGGGCGGCTGCCAAGTCGTCGTGGATGTCCACCAAGCGGCTACGGAGGCGCTCCAGGCGTTTTTTGAGGGCTCGGGGTTGCCCAGGTGGCTTGGCAGGCTCCAGGAGCCCCACGGCCTCGGCAACGTGCCGAAGCTGTGAGGGGTGAACCTCGATGGTGACGGGGTCATCAATTCCCCATTGCTGTTCAAGCTGGATCGTGCCGTCCTCAAGTTTCCGGAACGTCAGGTCATGCATTTTTGCTGTGGTCATTGGGTTAGCTCCGTTGGGTTTTGGAACCCGGGAGCCGAAGCCCCCGGGTGGCAGGCACTCAGACAGTCAGATGTCGGGCCGCCGCCTTTTTCCAAGGCCCGATTTGCCATAAGGGTTCCCGGAAAGCCTTTTAGGACGGGCATTCCGGCTGTTTTGAGGCAGGTACAGGTATCAGGTAACAGGTTCAGGTAACTGCTATCTGCTAACTGCTTACTGCTACCCGGTTTCAGCGCAGAGGATTGTGTCGATGACGGAGTAGCGCGCAGCCTCCGGAAGCTCCCTTTGCCGGTAGTCGTGGGTGACAGTCCGGGTGCGGACCCGCCAAACCTTCCCCTTGAGGTCATGCAAGGAAATCCGGTCTGGGCGCCGGGTAACGTCCAGGAGCCGTGCCAGGTCCTTGAAGAGGTCGGATCCGCGCGCCAGGGTGAACTTGCCGCCTCGGCCCGGCCGCCCGACGAGGGCCCGGACGCGGTATGGCCGGAAGAGCTTCGTGTCGAGGTAGGGCCCCATGTCGATGATGGCGAAACGCAGGAACACCTTGCCGGTCTTGAACGCGAGGGCCGTGTCGTGACCGTCGTAGCGCACCAGGTATTCACCGTCAGGGATGAGAGGGGCGACATCCCCGACGATTTCGGCATCCCACGCGCCCCCATCATCATCGACCCGCGCCGTCATGGCGCGCCTCCAGGCAGCCTGCGGCAAACTTCTGCCCATCCTCGCCGGCAGCGGCAATGGCCCCAGGGGGGAGTTCGTAGACCGCAATAACGGCTCGGCGGTTTCCATCAGACGTCGGAACCGTCTGGTCGGTCGTTGTGATTGGCCAGCCGTCTTGTCGGAGGTCCCATGCGTGGTGTGCCAATCTGCTGCTTCCGAATCTTCGCCAGCAGTCTAAATGCGTCAGCGCATCGCCCCGCAGCAGGGCGGCTAGGCACCGCCCCTTGACTGTGTCACGGCGTGGGTAGCACAATGGGACTTGAAAGTTTTGAGCATTACCGACGCCCGCTTGCCCGCGGGCGTTTTTATTGGAGGGTTCCATAGCCCCTCCTTACGCTGCAGCCTTCCCGGCTTGGGAAGTACGCTCAATGAGTTCGGCAATGTCGGCTGCGCGCCAGGCCGTGGTTCGTTCAGACAACCGCACCGGCGCAGGATACTTGCCAGCTTTTACGCCGGCCCACCACGACGAACGACTCACCGGAAAGAGCTTAAGGACATCCGGAAGGCGGATAAAGCCTGTCGGCGCTTGGGTGTTTTGAATGTGCATTTTGGTCTCCATTTAGTCCAACTGTGTGTTGCTGGACAGGAGGTTTCATTCAACACCGCCCCGATGGCGCTGAAAAGCAATTAGATTTGCGGAAACGTGTTAGCGCAAAAAACAGAAGATGGGCGCTTGGCATATCCGCTGCGCCAGTCAATACCCGGCTGTTACTGCTACCGATTCTGTGCTGTTACAGCTACTGTTACGCACCCTGATACAGCTACCGGTTTCCAGTCACAGTAACGTGGGGAGAAAAGGGTAAGGGCAAAATGACGCCCTCCAAAAAGTGACTGGGCAGACTCAGGAAGCGGGGTTCAACTCTATATTCGCTGGTATCATGCAGGTGCATCCTCGGGGTACAGCCACCCAGCAAGGCCTGGGGGTATATTTTGGGGTACATTTGAAAACAGAAAAACCTAGATTGAGAACCCATGCGGGTTTCCGGGCGCTGTTCGATTAAGGCCCCGGCACCATCCCCCAGCCCTCCCAAAATCCAGAAAACCGGGCCAGCGCAAGCAGCCTTTCGATGAAAGGGAAATAGGCAGATAATTTTGCCATCGCACGGTTCCGGAGTAAGCAATGAGCGACTGCTGCGCTTCGTCTGAATGCGGCCCAAGCCACCCAAAGAAGCACCGCTGCCCAGCAAATGGACGGGAATACCCGGAGGTGTCGGTACGAACCATCTCGCACCACATTGTCGACGTCTGGGAATGGCGAGCCAGCGCAAGTCATTATTATTTCTGCGACGACCCCGAGTGCGAAGTCATGTATTTCGGTGACGATGGCTCAGTCATCCTCAAATCGCAACTGCGAACGAGTGCCGGGATAAAATCAGGTGCAAACGAGAACCTTCTTTGCTACTGCTACGGCATCAGCAAAGTGGATTTTCATCGCAACCCGGCAACCAAGGCATTCGTGATTGCACAGACCAGGGCAGGATTATGTTCGTGCGATACCAGCAACCCATCCGGGCGTTGCTGCCTGAAGGACTTTCCAAAGCCGTAATGACAGACCGCATGCGCCAGATGCAGGAACAGGCCCGGTAGCAGCATGGATCAAAGTCTGTTGTTCGGCCAATCCGGCCGTACAGCAAGCGCTGACTGAGCGGCAGGTCTCGCTCAGTCAACAGACCGTGGTCCATCAGTACCCTGAACGACAGCTTTCTCCGTCCATGAACTCACACAACCGATCCCAAGCCGACAATCGCGTTATTGAAAGCGGACCTTCAACACGTTAGCGAACCTGTCGATACTGGGGGTGATGCTTTGTTTCCTGAGGAGAATTACAGACTGAACCCTACGCCGCCAAAAATTGCAATACTGCAGGCCTTCTTGAGCAAAGAGTCAAGATATACGAGGTTGACAAACATAGCCAATAAGTTGACAATAAATGGCATGGAGGTTGACAAATGAGCAAGGTTCGGGTCGGTGGTGAGCTGGTGCGCAAGTTCCTGATTGAAAACATTGACGCCAACCCGGCTGACGTCGTGAAAATGGCAAGCGAAAAGTTCGACTGTTCAAGGCAGGCTGTTCACAAGCATCTGAAACGACTGGTAGAAGAAGGGGCGGTGCTGGTTACTGGAAAGACTCGCAGCAAGCGCTATAGCCTCGCTCCACTGCTGGAGAAGACGAACCAGTATGAAGTGACACGTGAACTGGCAGAAGATACGGTATGGCGCAATGATATATCGCCATTGTTAGGGAAACTGCCTGAGAATGTGCTGAACATTTGGCACTATGGTTTTACAGAGATGTTCAACAATGTCATCGATCACTCCGGAGCAACCCATGTGATCGTCACCATACGAAAGACGGCGGCGTCCACAAGAATAGAGATTTATGACGATGGTATTGGCATTTTCAAGAAGATCCAGACGGCACTTGGTCTTGAGGATGAAAGGCACTCGGTCCTAGAGCTTGCGAAGGGAAAGTTCACAACGGATCCGACAAACCACTCCGGAGAAGGAATCTTCTTCTCGTCGCGAATGTTTGACGAGTTCGACATTCTCTCGGGGGAGATCTTCTTTTCGCACGAGTTCGACAAGAAGGAGGATTGGATTCTCCAAGGGAGTACACCCCGCGGTGGTACACATGTGACGATGTTGCTACATAACCATACCGCTCGAACCACAAAGAAAGTCTTTGACAAGTTCTCCTCGGGGGAAGACTACGGATTCAACACGACCGTAGTACCCGTAAAGCTGATGCAGTACGGAGATGACAACTTGGTTTCTAGATCTCAAGCGAAGCGACTCTTGACGCGAATAGACAGATTTAAAGTCGTGATGCTCGATTTTGTCGGTGTCACATCAATTGGGCAAGCTTTTGCAGATGAGGTGTTTCGCGTTTTTAGGATCAAACATCCGGAAGTTGAGTTAGTCCCGACACATGCATCATCTGAGGTCAAGAGAATGATCTCTCGTGCAATATCATTGGCAGGTGAATCTGGCGGCGCTAACACCTAACTACTTATAGCTCAGCCGATTGTCCGCTTCAGGACAAAGTGATCTATGACCGTTTCTGGCCGGACTGTGCCCCATAGAATTTCTTGCTCTTGGGATACATTTATGGTGTTAGGTTCTGAACTTCGCGTTCAGCCGTTAAAATCAACCAGATCTATATGGCTCATGAGCAGCACACCAGTCTTGTTTGCGAGATCCCTTGCTCCTGATGTGTAGCCAGCTGTTGCAACCACAATGCCTTGGGTTTGCGCATGCTGTGACTGGTAGAATGAGCAGGCTGCGTGGACCTCTTGAACCGCATGGTTTCCGACTGATGAAGACCATTGCTTGCACTGGACGATGATTCGGCGATTTGGCTTTTCGGCGATAACATCAGCCCCCTGGTCACCTGTTTTTTTGGTATAGCTTACTTTCCAACCATTCTGTTCCAGAAGTAATCCACAAAATTGTTCGTACTGCTCGTGCGTCAATTGCATTGGGTTGCTCTTACCCATTTGCACCAGCACAGTCTTAATTCTTTTCTGTTTAGCGCTCTTGACCTTCCAGATCAGCCCAACTGCCACGCTAACAATGGCAGCCAGCAGGAGTCCAAATCCTGGGTTTTGAAAGATTAGTGTTACTAGGATGAGCAGTGCGATTACGGCTATTAGTTCACCGTTTAAAATGCTCCTTTTCTTTTTCTGATTGAAGAGTGCGAATCCACTAAAACCTTTGTGCTTTCCCATATGGCTCTCCGCTGAGCTTCATCACGCAGAAATATTCTTGAACATCATACCCAAGTCTTTTCTGGATAGTTATGATGCCCCTACGCATTCTGCTATATCTCATCACTGGAAATGCTCAGAATGGCGCAGTGCACTATGTTATTTGATAGGCACCAATTTTATGGGCATTCACGCTGTGAGGGTCATCAATCTGGGAACAAAGCGAGCGACCGGCCTTGGTCTGAATCAACAGTAAGGCGGGCAATGTTTCGTTACAAAAAACACTGGCACTTGAACTACAACGTGGAAAAGTTACTGGCAGAATCAGGCTTAGCATAGATATCCGAATTAGTATAAAAATAAATACTTAAATAAAAGGTCTGCCTCTTTAACTGTTATATCTATTTGACGCGAATAGATTGAAATATTTTACAGGAGGTAAGTCATGGCGAATGTATATGTGGAACCACAGCCCAAAGGCCGCCCTGAAGGAAGCGCAATCACGCACTTCGTTCTGGAATATGCGCACGATATCCGAGTAACGTCCACCAATTACCAAACTCAATCCGCTGCTGTTGCCGAAGCAAAACGCTTGGGACATCAGCCGCTTATTGCTCGCGTCAGAAATACCAGCAAAGGCAATCCTGACCATTGGCGTGCTGCATAGCAGATAGGAACTGATGCGAGCGCATGTTTTACGTTTTTGCAATATTTCGCGCAGTACATCAAAATCAGTCAGTTTCTGATGGTTTCAAGGCGGGGCGGATAAGCGTCTTATTCCAGCTTCGACAACCCGCACTTGTAATGACCAACTGATGTCATTCCTTGTCACATGGGTCCAATGGCAGGTTACTGATTGGTGCAGTTAATCGATACGGTTAATCACTGACGACTGCTCGGTCGAAGCGGCCAGTGGAGTTGGTCGAGTTAAACGGCTGGTGTTGAACAAGTTGCCAACATTGACGTGCCAGGCTGCTTAATCGTCCGCTTTCCTCACTGGGAAGGGACAGCACCCGACCCGTTGCCGTCATTCGATGCCCAGAAAGCTCAACGGCAGATTCCCCCCAAAAAAAGACGCTACTAGAATCTCTGTGGTACTGTTTACAGAGGGTAAGCCATTTGATGTCAAGATGTTCTGTAATTCTCAATATCTCGATTCGAGAAAGGCGCTTCGTGAAATTCCTTCCCTTGTTCCTAAGCATGGCGCTGGTTGGATGTGGAGGCGGAAGTGGTGGATCTGCCACCCTGCCATCCATCCCGACAATGGAATTGTTCGATGC
>JAEHJW020000291.1_pt1 | contig 17123 bp, 27 predicted proteins | sample 9271431 | NCBI WGS metagenome assembly JAEHJW02 | reverse complement strand
AACACTTCCGAGATCGTTTTGTTGCGAGTGGCTTCACATCGAAGGATGGATGCGCCTCCCACCACCAACCGAAATCATCGCCATCAGAATAATCTGATTCGCAGTAAAGACTCATCCCCTCGCCCTCCCGATCTCGGCGGCTGCGCGAACGATAGCGCGGCGTGTGGCGGCGTAGGGGTCTGACTCGCACACCTCCATCACTTGGTCGCAGTCATTGGAGCCCGGCGTATAGCCGACACAAATGCCGTCCTCAAATAGATCCATGCTTAAATTCAACTTCACCGCCAGCCTGAGTGCATCACCATCGTCTTTCAAAGGATTCCAATTACCGGGGATCCCGTCAACGACGATATAGCCGCCATGTCTTGCATACTGGTATCCCGCAGCCTTCGCCGCCCATTCCAGCAACTCCCTATCGCTCATCGTTTCCATACTCACCCCCTTCAAATTGCATTCCATACATTCGGCTATACCCCATTTCACGCAGCCAGATCTCGCTCGCTTTACGCAATTCAAGTGAAATATCTTCGCACTCAACCCGCGCCTTGTGCATAGCACAGAGTCTCACGTGGTCGCTACTTGCCGAGGGCATCTTTTTCCGCGCCCAATTCATGTCGAGTTCGGAAAGCGCCCTGTTTCGTTCGGATCTCCATTGCTCAAAGGCTTCACTCATCGTTTCCATGACATTATCCTTTGAAGTTAGAGGGCAGATATATGGCCCGTGCTTTTGCGCCGATTGGCGTAGGTTTTTCGGGGCGTGCGCAGCCACCGAGCCGTCTGCCAAGTAGAATATCCCAAGCACGCCGGTCGTTCGGCACAGGTCTGTGGTTATCGCCGTCATAGAGCTTGGCTAATGTTCCATCCGACCTGCGATAGTAGGGCGTGCTGCGCGCAAGTTCTTCTGCAATCGCGACGGGGACAGCTACGCAAGTTCCCGTGACGCAAATTCTCTGTGCCTCATCTTCGCTATAGCGCCCTGCCTTATCTATGCAGATGGTATATCCCTTACTTTCCGGCCTCCACCAGCAAATATGCTCATCGTTGTTTTGGGTATGTCCTATGTGGGCGATCAGATACATCGCGCTATTTTCATTTATCGTTTCCACGCCAATTTCCTTTTCTTGATTGCTTCGTCGTCGAACTTCAAATGACCTTCCCTTACCCATTCCCGGATCACCTCTTGCCGAATGTCCAGTGCATGCGAAAGCTGGCGGCGTGATGACTCTGGGTGGTTTGCGAGGTAGGTCTGCGCTTCGGGGAGGCGGTCGGGTTTCATGGCTTCCCCTTCAGTATCGCCTCAAACTCTTCCACATCCCTTTTCAGGTTGTGCTTCTCCCTAAAATATTCTGATGCATATCCAGCCCATTCTCGCATCGTGTCGATACAATCGCGCAGGCCAACTTCGAGTTCCTTGATGCGTTGGTCCTTCGCGTCGATTTCGGGTTGGCGGGACTGCCATGCTACATCGACGATTTCCATAAGCCGATCTTCATCATCTGTAATGACGGAAAAATCATCCTGGCTCATCGTGCCGACGCTCCATGCTTCCCATACCCTGGTGCAATCCATCGCATCCCCGAGAACATCGGCAATTACATCACGCATTTGATCCTTTGTCGATTTGGTCATTTCCCACCCTCCTTCATAGCCGTGTCAATCATAGCGTCAAGTTCGTCTCCGTACAGATACCCATCGTTGGATCTAGCCCCATCAAAGCGCCTATTCCCATTCCGCAGCCACCGATACCTCTCCGCATCCAGCATATCCCGTTCCGCAATCTCGGCTCGGGCGAGCCATCCTGCTCTGAAATAGGCTCGCTGCGGAGCAGTTGCCCCCATATTTTCATGGAGCGACCAGTCAACCAAACCTGATCCGCAATATTCGCGGGCGAACTTTTCTGCATCTTCACGTTCTTTCTGTTCGTCCATCATTCCTCTTCCCTCCAATGTTCGCCTTCCAGCCAAAAATCCAGCATCCATACAAGGACTGCGAAGGCGCCCATCACCAGAATTACTTTCCAGATGTCTGGCATCACCCCATCCTCCTTTCCCTCTCGTCCATTTCCAGATCCTCCAGAATCTCGTCCCGGATTTCGGATCGAGTGAACTTGCGCTCGACTAGGGTGATGGCATAAGCGTGGCATTTCTTGACTTGCGCAGCATAGTCTGGTGACTTCCGCTTTATCATCTCGAACGTCGGCTTGTGCCCCCACTTGACGCCTAACGCATCTGACACGTCCACGATACTGAAATCCTCGAAGAGACTCCATGCCATCGCAGCGATTCGCTCATCGATCATTGTGTCAGTGATTTCAGGTTTCATTTGTTTCTCCATAATGCCTTCACAACTTTAGGCCAGTGAATGCCTGAAAATGTTGCCACTGTATGAATTGATCGTGCATGATTTGCACCCCAAAACATGCAACAAAGGTTAAATGCATTTTTATCTTTATGGATAATCCGTTTAGGTGTCATTTTCCTTCCCTTTCGAGTTTCGCCTCCGACTTGAAATACTTATTGAACTTGCCACGCTTGCGCAGCGTGATTTTCCCGGCTTCCACATTGTCCTCGATCCACTTTACGACCAGCAGCCGGTCACAGCCGTGGTTGATCTGGAGCGTATAAATCTGGACTGGCATGCCTGGCGACATCCCTGAAAGGATCTTGTCGAAGGTTGCGCGAAGCTCCTCATACCGCGCCGAGAGCTTGGCCAGACGCTTCGCCTTCCCTTCTTCGGTAAGCCGATACGGTTTCTTCTTCAGTTGCTCCGACTCCCGTAGGGGGGCCAGCAGCATCTCGAAATCTCGCAACCCGAAGGCTACTGATGCCATCCGCATTCCTTTCTTTTGGAGGTTCACGGTTCAGCCCTCAACACTTCCAGCAGTTTCTCCATGTAGTGCTGCCCCTTTGCGATCTCCTGCGCCGACTCGTCCTTCGATCCCATGCGCATGAGGTACTTCAACGCCCCGGCCCGATAAGCTCCGATGCGCTGCTCCAGTGGCCAAGTGTCGATCACGTCCCACGGCTCGATGCCCATCTTCTTGTAGTGGTCGCCTGCGATTTGGCGGGAGGATGCCGCCTGGTGGGTAAGTGCCTTGTCGGTAGCACCCAGCAGTTCCCCCTTCAGAACCCATATCACGGGGCGACCATCTTGACGGCGGCTCGACGAGCACGGGGTTTCGATGTGGCCGCAGGACAGATTAAAGAAGCAGCCATCGCATCCTTCCTGCTCCGCAGCAACGAGCTTCACCCCTCCATAATCTATTTCATTCTCACTCATTTCACCACCTCCTTCACCCTCAGAAATTTGTGCCCGAGTGGGGTTTCGCTGTAAATCTCCACCATCCCCGCGTTCAGCAAGGCTCTTGCGCGGATATCGCAATTTTCCAGTTCGTCCCCATCCCATAGGGTAAAACACCAGTTGCGGTAGTCTCCAGAATCGCCCCCGAGGTAGTCGGCGTTCACCCGATCCCCTCCTTTTATCCTCGCCAAAAGCGCCCGTTGTGGGGTTGTCAATGCCTCACTCATACCGCCCCCTGCTTCAGCAGTTTGCCCACCCGCTTCAGGGTCTGGGTCGTGAACCTCAAGCCCCCCGGTGTCGCCTGGACGACACCCTGATCGCTGATGACGTATCCCTTGGCTTCCGGGGTGTGCGCCCTTCTGGCTTCCTTGCGAAGCCGCTTTGCCGTCTTGGCGTTCATGCTTTATCCTCCTCTGGTTTATACTAAGTTATACTCTACGTTATCTAGCAATGCAAGTCAAGCTGTCTTCTTCGGCACCAGTGTCAACGTGGGGCTTGCCGGGGGCAGGTGCTCCATGATGATCGGGTGGTTCAACTCAATGACCCAGCAACGGCTCTGGCCGGTGGTGTGGGTTGGCGCTCCGGCACCGAGCGTCTTCAACTGCATGGCATTCACCACGATGCCGCAACCGAGCAGGTTGGTCTGGAACTGCTGCATATCGATTCCGCGTTCGGCGCAGTATGCCTTGATGGCCCGGCGATCCACCCATGCCTTGTGCGTGTCGATTTCCCGGCGAACCCACAGCGGCCCTCGCGGTGACACCAGCGGGATCTGCGCAGCCATGTTGCCCCGCGTCGAGGTCATGACGATAGTGTTCGGTCCCATGTCTTCCAGCATCCCCACCAACATGCGCTCGGGCGGCAGATTGTGTTCCCCCACTTCGGCTCGCATGATGTCGATATGGCGCAGGGCGAACTTGCCCAGGGCGTTGAGATCCCACGTCAGAAGGCCGAGCCGCTTCATAATCGAGCCCATGACCAGGCCACAGGAGATTGCCGCGCTCCAGTACCGTTCGGCGGGGTTGATGTTGGCCGTTTCGTCCAGATCGGTGATGACTGCGCGAACCTGCTTCTCTACGGCAGCCATGTGGGTGACGACGAACTGAATGATCTTCTCACCGATCATGCCGTGGTTCTTGGCGATGGTTTCGATCATGGCATCCGCTTCGCTCTTGGTATGGACCTTGGCCTGTCCCACCCGGAACTCGATGCAGCGCATCATCTCCGCTGCCGTCTCGGCCTTGTACGCTGCGATCTTGCTGAGAATTGAGGTGTTGGTGCTCATCAGCGCAATGCCACCCCCACCCTCCTGCCGCTGGAAATTGCCTGAACGGTCAAGCCGCATCTTGCCCATGGCCTGCGAGATACTGTACGCCAAGGCACCCATCGCCTGCGGGGTCCGCATCGTCACTTCGTCGAGGCATACGGGGATGTCGCCACGGGCGCTCAACGTCTTGGCGAATGCATTTGCCGTGGCACCCGAGTCCGTACCGCTCAGCATCAGTTCGTCAGGGTGGCCCCACACCGAGTTCACCGCTTGCAGGACGGTCGATTTGCCCGCACCCGAACTGCCGCACAGGGAGACAATCGCGCCCTTGACGTTGGTAAATTTGAGCAGCGGTGCGCCGACCGCCATCAGGAAGGCCAACTGGAACGGGAAATACGCCGGGTGGCTGTAGAACTGCATTGCCTTGACCCACGCCGCTTCATCGCCCAGCCGGTCGCCCATGCCGGGCATCGAGTTCTTGAACGCCACCGAGAACGCCAGGGGCGTATTGCCCTCCGGCCCAATGAGCTTGTCCAGCATGACAAACCCACCATCGCGCCACCCGAGAGTCCCGTACTGCTGCGAACTCTGCCGGGCCGCTTCCAACTCTTGAATGTATGTCACCATGTACTCCTGCATGAATTTTGCGTGCTTGGGGAGGACAGTCACGCCCCGCGCACCCAACTCGCCGCACAACTTGACCGCCTCGACATAATGCGCCCGCTGGGCGATGGAGAACTCCTTCACCACCCCATGCGGCAGGAACGCCCGCCACACCACATGCCGTTCCCCGGAATGCTCGTCGTCGATCAGGTCCATCGGATAGAGGTCTACCGGGCAGATAACTGTCTCGATCACCGCATCGTCCTCGCCACCGGCGTTGAAGATGATCCTGCCGTGCGCCCGGCTGAACTGCCCGAGCTTGGACGGCACTTCGCGCTCGACTGGACCCTGCGTGGTCTGCTCAATGACGATGGTGGGGGGCTCAGGCACGCGGTAGCGCCCGAGTTGCAGCGGTGTCGTGATCTTGCCGTGGTGTTCACAACCGTGGCAGGGGTCTTCCCCGCACTCGTTGTACCAGACTTCGCCAAGGGACTGGCAACTCGGTGGCCCGGAGACGGTATTCTTCCACCGCTGCATCTTCTCCATGGACTCGGCTTCGTTGTAGCCGTCGTGACGCCCGGCCAGCATCCGCACAGCCTCTTCCGGCTTGTCACAAAACGCCGCGATCCCCATGTTCTTGTGCCACACCGGTTCCGCGTCCGTGGCCCCCCCGTTCGCAACTGACTTGCCGAGCAACTGGCAGTGCTTGGCCACTATCCCAAGGCTTACCGGCAGATGCTCGCGCTGCGTATTGGTGCCGAAGTCTGCGACGGCCTGCGGGGCTGGTCCCAGGAAGCTCTCTCGCGTATCTACCCCGGCGTCCTTCAGGGATGCCGTGACGAGCCGATCGAACGTGTCGAGCGGGATTGCAGGGGGGACGTGATCGCCCAGCAGCGTGACGGGGTGCTTTTCGTTGCGCTTGTAATTGAACGTGCCGACCGGGCGCAGCACACGCGCCGAATCTGCGGGAACTACAGTGTCGATTTTCAGGCCGTACTGTTTGCACAGGCGCTTCAGGCGCTCGGCCACCGGCTGCCAATCCGCTTTTGCCACGTCCTGCGCCATGCGCCAGAACACGTAGAGGCCATACGCACCGGAACCCACCAGCATGGGGCGCGGGAGTGCCACGGCCTTGCAGAACGAGCGCAGCGCGATAACAGCCTCTTCGCGGGTCTGGTACTTGCCCGTGCTCTTCGGGTCGCCCGGATAGGTCACGTCAATGTCAAGGAAGAATGTTCGGAGGTGAGCGGCGTTGGCCTGGGTGCGAAACTTCACGCCCCGCTGCAACTGATGCTGCATGGATGCCATGCAGATATAGGCATTGCGCCCCAGTTTTGCTTCGTTGCCGAGAACTTTTGCGGCAACCTGGTTGTCATTAGTGCATACATGGCGAGTTCGGATTTCCATCTCGCCTTCCTCGTTTTCTACTGGTGTTGGGATCATTACCGCCCGGTAGCCTGTGGCGGGGAGAATCAAGTCGAGATACTGGTGGATGTCCATGGAGCCCCTTTCGTCCGAACAGAAATGGTACGCTCAAGACTTCCGCCCGGCAACCGCCTCTTGCTTGTATGCTGCCGCAACTTCCGACAGCTTTTTCTCGATGTCCGCATAGAGCGTTGAGTGGCAAGGCAAAAGCCCCGCCTTTACGCCGTACTCCAGAATGTGGGTGAGCCGCAGCATCCTCGGCAAAAACGTATCTCTTGGGCGGCTCCCTTTGTACCATCTGTAAACGGTCTGCTCGTAGGTGCCGAGAATCGCCCCCACCATTCGCGCAGGAACTCCTGCCGTGATCGCCGCCACACCGAGATGCGGGCCAGGGGCTTCAGGGTTCATTTTCCTCGCCCCGTTCACTGCGTTGATCAGATCGTCCGTGACTTTTCTTGTGTATGTCATTTCGTTTATCCTCCAGAAACGAGGGCCGAAGCCCCTCGGTGGTTCTTGTTACGACAGCGTGATGTTTACCGCATCCAGCACCTCGAACAAGTGCTTGGCCTGGGAAATGGCATCGTCCAGGGCACTGTGATACGTCCCTTCACGCTTGAGCTTCACGTGGGGTGCAAGGTTCTTGATGGTGCGGTAACACCTGCCGTTCCATGAGGGGAACGGGAACTTGCGCTCGGTTGCGGTATAGAGAGCCTTCAGGATCGGGTTGTCGAAATCCGCGCCGTTTCCCCACAGTTTGGGGTTGTAGGGAAAGTTCAACCGCACCCACTCACTGAAGTAGTCCAGCGCCTCGTCAAGCCGGTGGCTGGTGATGATATCCCGCGTCTCGGCCAGCAAAATCCTCGCCGCTTCCGACTGCTTTTCCCACCAGTCCACGGTGGCCTGATCGACGCGCAACCCATGCTTCTCGCTGTCCTCCACGTTGATCTTGAAGTGAAAGCTCGGGCCAAGCCTCCGGGCAACGGGATCGAATCCCACTGCGCCAATGCTCAACACCACGCAACCCGCCGAAGTGCCGAGCGTTTCCAAGTCCACCATCACATGATCCATCATAATCATTTTCCTCAGTTAATTTCAGGAGGGCCGGAGCCCTCGGTGGCCATTCGTATATTCCAAATTTACACGAACCAATTCAGCAGCGTATCGACATCCACCGAGCATCCAGCGGCGTTCATATGCCCACCACCTCCGAACCGCTTGGCAATCGCCGATACGTCATTGCTGCCCTTGCTGCGGAAGCTGCACCGGATGCTGCCCTTATCGTCCATGTACCAGATGAGCGCGAAATGAACCTCCGGATCTTCGCAGAGCTTGTTGCCGAGTTCGCTGATGTTCAAGTTGGAATTGACCGCGACGCCGAAAGTGCCGTTGATGCCCACCTTCCTTGCGCTCTTCATGCTGGATGCGACTTGGGCAGCTTCGCTTTGCAGGAGGATGTTGCCGATCTGTTTCAGATGCGCAAGCCCTTCATCCGTACAGAACGTCTCCCATTGCTCGAACGACCAGGGGCGTTGTGCCCACAGCCCTGCGCCAACAGCCTTGGTATCCAGGAGCTTAAACTGCCAGCGGTCCCGGTCGTCGATGTAGGCAGCAAGGTCCTTCGTCCACGAATCCCCAAACATGTCCTGCGCCAACATCGCTCCGGAACGATTGTCGTCGAGAAGAATGTCATGGTTGAAGTTGCAATTTTCATACTTCATCTCGCGTTCGTAATGGCCAAGCCACATTTCAAATGCAGTCTTGTGATGGTCACGCCAGTAGAAATGTTCTGCGTTGTCCATCAGCGCGAGCATCACTTCTTGCGGAAAGCTGAAGTCAACAAGGTACACGACCTTGCCTTTGCACTTCTCCACGAGCGCAGCACGTTCTTCGTCCGTCGCGTCGTAGTTCATGGGGATGTACTCGGCGGTATCCTTGAGCCTCCGCCAAATGATAAACGCTGCTCCGAAACCATCAGCGCAGTTATCGTGGTAGATAACGACCGCCTTCTTCTGTTGTGTCCCACTTTCCATCATATCCATTCTCCTCAGTTGGTTGCAGGAGGACCGGAGCCCTCCCGTATCGATCAGTCGTCCCACGCATCCAGCAGCGAGGTCAGACCAGCCTTGGCCCCTGCTGCGGGTGCTCCGCCTTGCCCATCGTCCTCGACCACCACGGGGGCTGCCTGCGGAGCAGGAGTGGGTGCAGGGGCGGCTGCCGGTGCAACTTCTTCGGGCTTGGCGCGAGGCTTGCGGGTACGCTTCGCTGCGGGCTCAACAGGATCGCCAGTCTCCGGGTCGATCTCGGGTTCGGCCTTCGGTGCAGCAGGCGTGGCCTTGGTTTCAGCCTTTGCCGGGGTATGGGCAACTGCCGGTGCGCTCGTCGCGCCCCCGCTCTCGCCGTGTGCCGTGTCCGTCAGCTTGGCGATGTCGTCCTTCTTGTCCGCCAGGATCGACTTGACCTTGGCGAGACCATCCGCATCCACCCAGTCCTTGGCCGAGAACAGCAGCTTGGGATAGGCGATGTCCGGGTTCGGGTCGAACTTGACGCGGGTGACGATGGTGGCCGTGTGCGTCACGCCCCTTGCGGAGAGGAACTTCACATACTGGTCCCATGCGAACCAGCCCTTGCTCTCCTGATCGGCGTTGTCAGCGTCGTACACGGAGGTGATGGGCAGGCGCAAGCGCAGCGGGGTGAACCCGAGATCGGCTGCCGGGACCACGGCGAGGTTCTTGAACGTCGAGCAGGCTGCCACGGCCTTGCCGTTGTCGGTGATCTTGCTGCCCTTGGCTGCGTTCGGGCAGGTGGCGCAGGACGCGCTGCACGGCTCCTTCACGTCGCTTGCCGGGACTTTCCCATCCGGGGACCAGCACACGGGGGCTGCATCCTTCTCGGGGTCGTAGGCACCTTCATAGTACGCACGGCTGCGGTCGGGGTTCTGGTCCAGCACCACCAGCGACATGACCGGCACCGGCACTTCATCGCCGTCGTCGTTCTTGCGCATCAGCGCGGTTTCCTCGCCGTCCTTGGAGATGCGCCACACCTTGCCCTTGAAGCGCAGCATGGGGATAGGCTGACGCTGCACGATGTTGGAATCGGTATCCCCGAACAGGGCTGCCACATGGCTGGGGATTGCAACCTGGGTGCCGCCCAGGAACGGAATGACGTTGCTCATTGGTTACTCCTCGTTGGTTGATGGTGCTACTTGGGTTTCGGCCTTCTTGACCGACTTTGCCGGAGCGCGGACCTTCATGCGCTTCCTGCTGAATACATTGAGACCGGGCGGGATCGCGCCGTCGTTGTCCTTCACATAGGTCTTCACCGTCTCGGCCTTGACACGCTTCTGGAAGAAGTCCAGTTCTCCGCACTCCTTCACGAACGTGAAAAACGCTGCCTCATCCGCGATACTGTAGGTCGTCTCCGTCTCGATGAAGGCTGTTCCGAACTCGGTTTTGAACCCGGTGCTGCCCTCGGCGTTGGCCAGTTCCAGCATGGCGTTTTCGACTGCTTCCATGGAAGTGGAAAGCTCCTTGTACTTGGCGTCGTATTCCTTCGTCAACGCCTCACGTGCTTCACGGATCTTGCGGTACACCTTGACGAGCCGATCCTTGCGTTCGATGTCTTCGTTCTTCATTCCCCCACCTCCTGAAATTTCGGATGCCCTTCAATCACGAACATGATCTTGCTGTTGTCCGTGAACCCTTCGCGCTTGAGCATGTCGGCCACCGACTCGTTGCGCTTCTTTCTGATGTACTGCGCCAGCACCACCGTCTGCACGGCCTGCCCAAGTTGCTGGACTTCACTGTGGATCACTGTATATTTCATTTCCTTACCTCCTATTGTTAGTTACCATTATACACTATTTTATCGGCAAGCCAAGCGAAAGCTCGCGTTTATACAACTCCAGGATTGTCTCCTGGGTTACGGTGCGCTCGTCAAGTGCCTTGTATATAGACCACTCCAGTGCGTTGGCCGCGATACGAACCATCGTCATGTGGCGGGTCTGGCCGGGGCGGTTCAGGCGTTCACGTACCTGCATGTACTGGTCGTTGCTGTAGATCGGTGCGTAGAAGATCATCATGTCCGCCTCGGTCAGCGTCAGGCCGTGGCTCATGACCTTCGGGTGGCACAGCAGCACGTGCGGGTCTGGGCTTTCCTTGAACTGCCGGATGATCTCGTTGCGCTTGGTGATCGACACGTCCCCGTTCATGATCGCGCAGGAGTAGTGCTCTTTCAACTGCGACTCCAGATGCCGGGTGATACCCTTGAACGGCACGATGACCACCACCTTGGCGGATGCCTCGCGGATCGATTCCAGCAATACCTGAAACCTCGGGCCGTGATCGAGCACCTGATACTCCTCGGTCTGCGGCAGCTTCACAACGCCTGCGAGGATTTGCCGGAGTTTGCCAATCTGATCTGCAGCATTCACAGCCACGATGTCATGCGTCCGGGCCTCGGCCACCATCTTGGCCTTCATGTCCTTGTACGCCTTCTTCTGCTCGGGGGTCAAGTCGCACTCCTTGTCGATGCACACCACAGGCGGAAGGTTGATGCACTCCTCTTTCCGGAACCGGATGGCGGGTTGCATGGCATCGAACGCGATCTTGTGCGCTCCAATCCTCGGCACCCATTTGAACTGCGTAAGCTGCACCATCGTGAGACGCTTGAACGCGCCGAAGAACTTGGGCACCCGTGATGGGTCAACGAGCTTTGCCAAGGCCCATGCATCAGTCGGTGCAGTTGGGCACGGTGCTCCTGAGAGCAACCACAGGCGTTGATCCGGGCGCAGCATGTTGGTGAAGTCCTCATACATCTTGGTGCGGGCATTGCGAAGTTCGCTGCACTCGTCCCATATCACCAGGTCAATGTCCGTCCGCTTGCGCAGGTCGTCACCGAGAATACTGACCCCGTGATGATTCATCACGTAGAAATCCACGTCTTGTGCGAGCCGTTCCTCTCGCTGCTTGCGAGTGCCATGCAGAATGATCGCGGTTCGGTGCATGGCAACATTGAATACTTCCTTGCGCCACGTGTGCTCCAGCGTCGAAAGCGGGGCGATCACCAGCACCTTGCGAACCTGCCCGATCTGCATCAGGTAGTCGGCAGCCCACAGTACCGAACTCGTTTTCATGGTACCCATCTCGTTGAAGATGAAGCACTTCTTGTGCAGCGTTGCGAACTCGGCGGTATCAATCTGGTGGCTCAGTGGTGTGAACTTGCCCGGCCATGGGTAATAGTACCTCATAGGACTCGGGGCCGCGATCCCGAGGTTGCGCAGCACCCGCGTTTCGTCCAGGCCGTGACGGACTGCAAGGTTGTGGCCTTGGATATCCACCAGCTTGGACTTCGGGATGACAGCGCGGATACGCTCGGGGCTACGGACTTTCAGGACGAGCGAACCCGATGGCTTGTGGATGATCACCCTTCAACCCTCCTGAAAATACTCCACCAACTGCTTCAGCGACTCTTCGCCATCGATCACGAACGTCATGGCCCCGGCATCGCGCATGTCCTGCATTGTGAGTTCCTGCCGCTGCGTCGGTTTCTTGCCTGGGGCTTTCGTTTCCACCCCAATGAACCTCCCCTTGTGGCAGATCAGGAAGTCCACGGACGGCATCCCCATCCCGTTCTGTACCGGCATGAACCGATACGCCCCATGGTCAGCGCAGGCGATCTTGACGAGTTCCTTCACTTTGCCTTCTGGGGTCATTCACTCACCTCCACAATGCGGGCATTCCGTCACCGCGCACCATTTTCTACAAAGCCCGGACGGCCTGGGCGTGAACGTCTCCGTCTTGAAGGCATGGGCGAACTGCTTCAGTCTTGGCAGGAAGTCTCCCCACAGCTCATGCTCCTGACTGCGGTAGTGGAACTCGGTGGTGCGTTCTTCCGGGGTGCCGATGTGTTGCAGCCAGCGGTATGACGTAGTGGCGATCTGAACCCTCGGATAGTGCGCGAACACCAGCAGCGAAAACAATTTCAACTGGCCGCTGTCGGGCTTTTTCTTCCCGCTCTTGTGGTCATCGATGTACGCCATCCCCGTGGATTCCCGCATCGTCAACACGTCCACGATCCCACGACACCATACGTCCTTTGCAAACCAGTCGCATGGCATGAGATCCCGGTTGATCGCGAGCTTCTGTTCCGAGAGCAGCGTCGCGCCTTTGCCAAACTCGACGAACCCCTCCAGATACGGACGATACTGCTCCATCTCCGCTGCCAGTTCACGTGTCTTGAAGAACCTGTCCGCCGCTTCGTGAAAGCGATTGCCCCACGCTGCCGCCTCGTTGGCAGGCTCCTTCACGTCCTTGGCAACCTTGTAATGGTAGAACTGCCTGGGGCACGTCTCGAAGGCGTTGAGCGAGCTGTAGGACCATGCTGGGGGCTTCATTTCCAGGGCTCCGGAAACGCGGTTGTCGCAACGCACCAGCCGATGATGTCTCCGCCATAGCCTTTATGCCCCCAATTCACGGCAGCCAAACTGCCCGCGGTCGTGCAGGCCATGGTGCGATCCCGGTACTGCACCCACACCGGCGTACCCCTCGGAACAGGCATTTCACCGCCGTTCCACGGCTGCAACACCGGGCGGTCTCCTTCGGGGAGTTTGCCCTGGAACAACTTACAGAGTGTGTCGCCCAATCCACGGTTATACGCAGGCGTAGCGGTATCACGTGCGAAAAATTCGAGGATTCGATCCACGGCAGTGGCAGCCGCGATATCCGACAGCACAGGAAACTCCTTCCCGCCCAGTTTGAATGTTTGGGGCTTGGGGGGATTCCATGGCCAGTGTTCCGGATGCCGACGCGGCGCAGCAACCCGCGTTTGCTTGCCATCGTAATACAGCACATCCCCCGGAAACACGAAGCGGGCTTCTACGACTGCCAGTGCAAAAGTGTAGTCGTCAGGATTGCTATCGAACACCGGATAATCGCAACCTATCCCCCAGACCGCTCTCCAGTGCTTAAGCCCTAATCTCGGGTCCAGTCCGTGCATCTCCGCCAGTTCCACCACGTCCGCCCACTTGCGGAACAGTTCTGCTCTTGTACTCATCATTTTCCTCCTTCGTTGGTTTTCATCGATCCGTCAGCGTTGCGCGGGAATCCACGGTTTTTTGCCGGTGAACGCACGCGCAAATTCGACACTGTAGTGGCCCCGCCTTTCGACAGCGGGTGCCTGTGGTCCACATCCTTGCCGTCATTGGGCTTGACCAGACCGAGCTTCGTGGCCATCCTGCGGGCCTTGTGGCGCTCGGCGTTGCGCTTGTCGTCACCCCGCGCCTTCGCGGTCTTCGTCTCCTGGGCGATGTCCCGCACGTAGTTCGGTGAGCTTGGCATGTCAGTTCTCCTCTGGTTAAATAGGTTGTTGGTGGCGCTGCCACACGGCTGCTTCTGTCTCAGCGCAGGCGAGCATCCCTGTCGGGTCTGGCCGTACCGTACACCAACAAGTGAGTGGTCGTTTCCGATTGATCAATTCGGAGGCTCATCGGGATTAAGGTCCGTACACGGTGCCAGGCCCGGCATTGCGCGACAACATTACCACTGACCGATTCTATACCCCGACCACTCACTTGTTGGTCCTGCGCTTATCTGGCGCAGGTCAGATGCTGCTTATACACTATTTTATCTTACACCTTTACGCCGATGTTGTCTAGTATTTCGTTGTTACTTGCAGCCGCCATAGTTCTTGCCGACATCCCCCTCGGCGGCGAGCGGTAGACCGGGCCACCATGTCGGGGACGTGCTCATCACCTGCAACGAATAGGCGAGCGCGGCCTGCTCCTGGCCTTCGTCCACTACCAGCACCACCTCATCATGGACAAAGTGCGCGACCCAATATCGGGTGGAAATCTCCAGCAACTGATCCCCGACAATTACCCGAGCGAGCGCCTGGACGATATTTTCCACGCACTTCCCGCCGTAGATGTTCACCCGGAACTTGCCGCCCCAGTATGACCAGCCATCTTCACCCTTGCGCAGATCCGGGTACCGAATGACAAGCCCGTTGGGCAACCTGATACCGTCCTTTACCGTATGTACAACCCCGGCATCATCTATGGGAACTTCGATCCCCGCGACCATGTACTTGAAGCATTTTTCGGCGCGTTTCCAAAGCGCCGGGATCATATAGTGTGTGGAGCGGTACACGTCTACGGCGCGTTGTGCCATGGTGTCGTCAATGCTCAAGCCCCAGTTCTTCGCCGTCGCATGGAACTTCGTTACGCCCATTCCGAAGCCTAGCCCGAGTTTGCAGTTGGAGACGAGCCTGCCTCCAGCAGTGAAACGATGGCGGGGTCCGGCGTTGAGAATGTCCCATACACGCCCTTCGGTTTGCATGAAGGCTTCGCCCATCGCGCCACGACTTCCTGCACGGTCAGCCCCTTCGAGAACAGGTTCCGTAGGGTATTGTCCGCATAGCGCACCTCCGGATGTTGCGTCCGTATGTCGTGCATCCGCATCAGTGCATGCACTTCGCCCCTGTTTGGGCGATATACGCGATCGGTCAAAATCTTCACCCACCCGAATTGCCGCCCCACCATGTCCGGTGACAGCGAGAGGATGGGCTGCTTCGGCAGCCTGATCGAGCCTACACGAACGTCCGTCGCGTAAATACACGATATGGTCTGGGGTTGCGGTGAGCGTATCATACTGTATGACCTTCCTGGTTCCGTTGCAGACGGCGCCTGCATGCGTCACCCACTCTACCCCGTCCCAAACCCTATGCCTAGTCGTAACTTGCTCTATCGGGATTTCGCCGTGGTCGGTCAATACGAGTGTACCCTCCAACAGGCAGACTTTACCGAGTTGCCGCTCGTTCGGGTGATCCTTTTTATTCAGCACCTTGCCGTATATTTGCGACGCAAGGTGCAGATACGGGTCCTGCTTGTCTACGTACCGTTGCACTGCATCGCGCTGGCCAGCCAGCATGTCAAGCACCCTGGACTCGATGTTGGATGAATCCACCACGACCAGCATTTTGCCGTCTGGAACCGTAATGGAATCGCGCAAGCCGAACAGGTGCAACTCCTTGGCACCCCACCGCGTCAGCGCATCCGAAGCATCCATCACGCCTTCCGGTGTCACCACCATGCGCCCGGCATCTTCCGGCTTCGGCTTGCGGGTCTTGCTGAGGTTCTGCCAGTTCATCTTGTCGCCGCCTGACAGCCGGTGGGTCTGACCGGCTCCCGAGTATTTCAGGTAGACCGGTGCCGCACCGCGCCTGCCCATGTTCGCCATGCGGATTGATCGCGTTTCGTTGATGGTGGACTTGTTGCCCAACCTGGCCGCAACCAGTAACTGCACTTCCTCGTCGTCATGCTCCTGCAACGCCTTCATGCCCTCGTCGGTCTTGGCAAATGCGAACGTCTCCTTGCCTGTGGTGGGGCTGGTCTTCGTCGGCGGCTCGACCCCGAACTTGCGCAGCAGTTCCGCGAATTTGGGGTTCGACATGAGTTGCGCCCGGTCTACCCCGCAGCGTTCGAGCAGGTGTTCCCGGTCCTGCTGCAAGCTCGCCACGTACCGATCGAGCAAGTCCGACTCCAGCAGCAGCGTAGGCTCGGTGAACATCCGGATCACTCGATCAATCAGGCGCAGCTCGCGCTTCGGAAACCCCGGCAGCAGATGGCCAACCAGGATATCATACGTCAGATCCACGTCCCCGGCGCAATACACCGCGTACCTCGCCAGTTCCTCTGAGGTGAAATCTTCATATCGCTTGCCTATAGCGCTCAGCACCTCGTCACCCTTGGTTCCAACCCCGCAGCGTTTAGCGAGCGCGGCAAGCGAGTTGCCACCGTTGGCCCCATACAACGCCCTGGACATGCTCAAGGTATCGTACCACCGCGCAGGCTTCACCCCGTAATGGTGCGAGAGAATCAGCCCGTCGAAGTGCGCATGGTGCGCCAGCATGGCGCTGGCTTCCAAGGTGGGCCGCAAGTGGCGCAGCCCGTAGGCGATTTCGTCCGGGCCCTTGAGCACGCCGCACCGCTTGCCGTTCTTCTTGACCCCCAACAGGATCGCCTGAAACCTGCCATCCCGGACATATTCCTCGGTGTTCAGCCTGGAGAGGGAATATTCCTTGGTGTAATACGTTTCGAAATCGAGGGTATAGAGGTCCATCACACCACCATCCGGCAGACGAACTCACCCTTGCAGAACACCCCGGCGCTGTCGATATCGTGTTGCATCATGTACCTCACTACCGCGCTTGCGGGGATGGTGTGCGAGGGGATTTCGATCTTGTATGCCTCCAACCAGTTAAACCCCTCCAGCTTGCCCGTCCCCTGGTGCGTAATCTCGCCCTTGTGCTGAACCTCGTATCCTTGCGATACGAGAAAATCGGTCAGGCGGGTTTCCACCCGCGTCAGGCGTTTGACTGCCTCCGCCATGAGTTCTTTTTCGGTTGTCATTTCAGTTTTCTCCTTTCCGTGTTTGCGCGAGTTGCATGATCGCGGGCTTGTACGCACGCCAGAACTCAAGCGCACCCGATGCCATGTTGCAGATTTCCGCATCCGTAAAACCTTGCCACTCCT
>JAEHJW020007277.1_pt1 | contig 17139 bp, 22 predicted proteins | sample 9271431 | NCBI WGS metagenome assembly JAEHJW02 | reverse complement strand
GTGACCAGGAACTTGATGGGCACGAAGTAGATGCCGGTCGCCAGCTTGATTTCCGCGGACACGAGCATCGCGGGCGCCTGGATGTTGATGACCACGTTCTTGTAGCCCGAGGGGGCATCCGAGGACGCGGCAATCAGCTTCAGGGCCTTGAGGCTGGCCATGATGTTCTTGAAGAACGACATGGCGACCGTGGGGCTCACGTCGGCGAAGGACTGGCCCACGAAGGCGCGCTCCATCCGCTGCGAGGTGGTCTGAGCGACCACGTCGGCCACGTAGATGGCCTGCACGCTGTTGAGGACGAAGTTGCTGTCCACGCCGTAGGTGGTGTTGTCCGAGACGAAGGCGAACCCGCCGCCGTCGCGCGGCCGGATGACGGTCAGGCCGTTGAGGAGAGCGTCCTCGACCTGGTCGTTGTCCGTCGGGGCGAAGTCGCCCGCGTTCGACCGCACGCCGGAGATGTTGATGCTCTTGTTGAAGAGCGGGCGGTAGAACCCGGCGGCCTGCATGCCGGCCTCGATGACGGCGCCCATCCACGGCTGGAACCACTGGAGGCCGTTGCTCCCGAGCACGTTCACGTCGAGGAAGCCGACGCCCGCACACCGGAAGTTCGCGAGGGTCTGGGCGGACAGCTTCGAGGCGGCGTAGGTGCCGCGGAAGCTGGGGAAGCCCTGGCGCGGCTTGCGCACCTTGAACTGGCTGAAGCGGACCGTGTGGTCGGACAGCGCGGCGTTGATGCTCGCGATGTCGTAGACCGAAGCGCTGTCGGTGTCGCCCGAGGCGATGTCCGCGGTGGAGTCCTGCGAGAACAGGGTCACCACGAAATTGCCCTGGACCAGGCCCGCGGCGTCGAGAGCCGCCTGGACGCTGGCGTTGGTCGACCCACCCTTGGCGCCGCCCGAGAGGAAGGCGGTGGCCTGGACCTCGGGGAGGCCCTGGGACGGGAGAGTCGGGGCGAACTCGGCCGCGCGGCTGTTGCCCACCGCGGTGATGAGGTCGTAGGCGTCCTTCTTCAGCCGACAGGGCATCGTGCCGGTCAGGCCCTGGTTCGTGGCGCTCACCTCATCCTCGGCGCCAGGCGCGGTGGCCTGCACGTGGTCGATGACCAGCGAGGGGCTGAGCTGCTTGAACGCGGGGTTGGCGACGGCGTGCCAGAGGGGCAGGGTGTTGATGTACGCGGCCAGGTCTCCGATGGTGCGGAACTTGGTCATGTCGACGGTCGCGTCGACGCCCAGGGTCAGCACGTTGGTGGCCGAGATGCTGATGGGCTGGTGGACGGTGTCGTCCTTGCCGATGGTCAGCACCACGTTCCCGCCAGCCGTCCAGCTCTCGCTGATGCCATCGGCGGACCGGGCGACGACGACGGCGACCTGCTGCTCCGCGCCCGAGGTGTACATCGCACCGGTCGAGCTGATGAGCGAGGCGTTGCCGTCCGCGCCCCAGAACTGCTGGCCGGTCGAGGCAGCCGACCGCTGGAAGAGCAGCGACTGCCCGACGCCCGCGACGTTCGGGTTCAGGAACTCGATGGTGCTGGGAGAGACCGCCTCGGAAGCGAAGCCGGCGATGGCGGCGACCGCGGGGGTCGGGGCCAACTGGCTCAGGGTGACCGAGGTCGCGGTGGCGCTCACCACGGTGAACCACCAGTAGCTGGCGCCGCGGAAGAACTTGCAGGTGTCGCCGGCCTTGGGGGTCGTCGACCAGCTCTCCAGCGGGGTGGTCAGGGTGATGACGAAGGTCGAACCGACGACGGCGCCCGACCAGGTCGAGATGCCGGTCTGGCCCGCGCGCTTCTTGCCCTTCATCGCCGTGAAGGCGAGCGGGCTGTAGGTCGCGAAGTCGGTGCCCGAAGCGGCGACGGGGGCGACGGCGACGGGCGAGGTCGGCGCCGCGCCAGTGGGGTTCTTCACCTTCTTCGCCACGACGCTGTTCAGCGTCGAGCTGAGGACGATGTAGTACCCGTCGTTCGCGGAGCCCACGCCGTCGAGGGTCGAGCCGGCGGCGATGATGAGGGTCTCACCCGCCTGCGGCTGGTACGCCCAGGTCGCGCTGGCGAGGGAGATGGTCACCTGGTTGCCGGACGCGGCCAGAGAGATGTTGCTGACCACGGCGCTCGTCGGGGCATGCGAGGTCCCGCCCGACACCATGATGTCCTTGTCGAAAGACTGGTTCACGCCGGTCAGGAGGTAGTTCGCCAGGCCGACCGCGGCGAGAGCCGGAGTGGTGTAGCCCGGGGTCGCGGCGAGCGCCCAAGGCGCGGCGCCATCGGCGGCGACCTTGATGGTCTCGGCCGAGGAGTCGAGCACGTAGGCGGCGGTGGCGACCGGCCGAACCTGGGCGACCTTCTCGGTGACCGAGAAGGCGATGAGGTTCCCGAGGTCGCCCTCCTTCTTGGCCTCCAGGACGCCGTAGGAGCCCATCGCGCCGTTGGCCTTGGTGCCCTTGTTCGTCTTCAGGAGGAACACCGCCGACGGCGAGCCCTTCACGGCCGCATCGAGCGACGGGGCAGTCAGGGCCCGGTAGGCATCCACCAGGTGGCCCGAGCCGTACTTGGCCTGGACCGCGGCGAACTGCCGGGGACCGAAGAAGTTCTGGGTGATGTCGGACTCGGACGAGTAGTCGGGGCCGATGTCGGCCTCGCCGACCAGGACGACGACGCCGGTCGTGGACACGCCGCTGTTGTTCGGCGCCGTCTCCCACGAGGCCGGGGCGCTCGGGATGACGAGCGTGCCATCGGTGCTGACGAAGGTGAGAGCCATTTGAGAGTCTCCTACGCGACTAGATTAGGGCCCGACAGAAGCGCCCTTCTTCAGATTGTCCTCGGCCCACAGCGGCTGAAGATTGGTATAGCAGCACGCCTGGAGGAACTGAGCACGGTCCGTCAAATCGAACGACGCCAGCGGTTTGATATGGTCGATGTGCCAACCGGTCGGGGACCAGTTTTCCCAGGTCATCCCGGGCCGGAACCTCGACTCCAGGTGCTTCTTCAGTTCCTCGACCGTACAGCCGAGGTCGCGGACCGCGGAGCCGGCCTTCTGACCATTTCTGATGGCATCGCCAACCCGGCTTCGCAAGTTCTTGCAAATCCTGAACCCGGGGTCCGTGCACTTTCGTCTCAGATAGACAGCCCTTTCGGCCCTGTGCGTCGACCCATACGCGGCCTGAGAAGCGGACCTGCGTTCCGGATGGGCGGCCACATATCGAGCCACCGAGGCCCGGGTACAGGGACGACAGCGACCACTCTTATAGCGGTCCTCGTGCCCGCACCTTTGACAGACCTTATTCACTTAGACCCTCGGCTTCGACAGCGGCGCGCCGCGGATGCCCGTCATCTTGGGGATGGGCATCCCCTGCTTCTTGGGCAGCGGGGGCGGTGCCATTCCCGGACCGCCAACGCCCGCGGTCGGGGCGGTGGGCTTGAAGCCGGGAGCGAACGACTTGGGCTTGGTGTCCAGTTCCAGACCGCTCGGAGCGCCCGCGGCGCCCGGGCTGGCCGGACGGAAAGCGGCCGCGTCGTACTCGCCCGGCGACTTGGGCTGGACCTTGCCTGCGGCCGGGAGACCGGTGGCGGCGCCAGGCCCGGCAGCCTTCTTGGAGGCGTCGAAGCTGCCCTGGACCGCGCCGGCCTTCACCCGCGGGTCAGCCGCGGAGACGCGCAGGCGGCCGCCGCCCGTGAACAGGGCCTTCTTGAGGTCGACCTGCTCGCGAAGGGCCTTGTGAAGGTTCATGTGGGCCGGCTCGGACTTGTGCATCCCGAGCACCTTCTCGGCATCGGTCTTCGAGGGCAGGTCCTTGCCCTTGTACTTGCCGTGCGAGGGCTTCCAGCCGTGCCGGATGCCCTGCATGAAGCGCTCCTGGGCAGGCGAGTCGGCAGGCTTCTTGAGGTCGGCGTCGGCAGACCCCTCGGCCTTCACCACGCCACCGGCCATCGACGGCTTGGCGCCCGGGGCCTGGGGCGGCTTCGGGGCGGCCGGGACCGGCATGCCCTCGGCCTTCTTCATCGGGAAGGTCGCGGACGAGGCGCCGTCGTTCGAGCTGCTGCCGACCGGATTCTTGGTCACCTGGCCACCGGAGCCGGGGGCCTTGGCGTAACCCTCCTTGCCCTTCACTCCCCAGTGGTTGTCGGCATACTGGGGCTCGTTGTTGTGGTACTTCAGCTCGCCCTTCGCCATGCCCGTCTCGCACCTCAGGCAGACGCCGCCCTTCTTCGAGCGGAGAGCGGCGACGACAGGGCTCATCTCGGCCTTGCACATCTTGCACAGGTGCTTCTGCTTCGAGATGTCCTGGTCGAGCGGGTCGACCTTGGTGGACTCAGACTTGCCCATTTTCTTCTCCTCGGCGATGGAAGGAACCTTGCCGGACTGCTGGGGCCAGGGGCCCTTGTTGGGGTCACGGAGCGGGACGGAGGCCAGCTCCTTGTCCTCGGCCTCTCGCACCCTGCGAACGTGCTCACGGTCGGAGGACTCAGACTTCTTCGTACCGTGGGTGCTCTGCACGTGCGTCATGTCGCCCTGCACCATGGAGACTGCGGAGCCCGCGTCGTACTCGCTCTTCATCGCGGTGCCCAGCGGCTTCCAGTCCGGCTTCTTGAAGGGGTTCGTCTCGATGTTGACCTGCGAGCCTTCGCGCATCTCGTCCTTCTTCATGCCCAGGACGGCGGCGCGGCCGCTCATGCCGGCAGTGACCGGGGCCTGAGTGAACTTCGCGCCGGGCGCGGCCGCAGGTGCCTGCTGGCGCTTCACGTTGACCAAGGCCGCTGCCACCTGGGGCTTGATGCGCACGCCCGGAGCCGCGGTAACGCCCGGACCGGGAGAGGGCGGCTCAGCCTTCGCCAGCTCGCGGGTGCGCAGCTCGCCGAGAGCCTCCAGCGTCTTCCGGATGGAGACGGCCAGAGCGTCCTCGGACTTCGCCATCGGGGCGACCTGCTGCTGGGTCATGGGCGTCGGCGAAGACGGTACCAGGGGACTATCGAAGTCGATGTTCCAGGTGAAGTAGCCCCAAGGCTCACCGGTCGGCGAGGGCACCGCGGTGTAGTTATCCTGCGGCTCCTCGGGGTGCCACTGGTGCTTCTCGGACGGCGTGGTGGCCATGCCAGCCTGCGGCCCGTTCACGAAGTGAAGCTGGTGTCGGCCGTTCTCAGAGTAGGCCACCGACTCCTGCCCGAAGCGGCGACCGAGGTCGAGCACCGCCGTCAGGTCGGGGTTGGTGACGATGAAGCTGCGCTCCGGCGCGCCGTACCGACCCTTCGTGACCTCGTAGTCGAGGCCCAGGCGGTCCAGCTCATCGCGCAGCGCCTGCTCGCCCTGGAACTCGGCCGGGTACCTCGGGTTGTCCGCGGATAGGATGGCGACGTTCCCGCCGGTCACGGCAGGATGCTGGTTCGCGTGAGCGGGGTACAACGTCTGCGGACGAAGAGGCATCGCAAGTCCTAGATTAGGACTAAGGGAGCGGTGGGTTACGGAAGTTCGCCTTCGTCCGGTCGAAGAATACCAGCATGATAGCGAGCGGGTCGGAGTGACCTCCACCCCACGTCACCGCGCCGCCAACGCCAAGGAAAAGAGTCACCGGAATGACCAACCGCATGTTTTTCTCACCAGCCGGGCCAGTCTGCCATACCTGAGGTAGGTGGATTACGCCGCCATCCAAGCCAGCCGAACTCCATGCGCCGTCCTGGCTGGCGTTCGTAATGATATTGGCGATGAAGTTATCGAACTGCCCTGGCCACACAAGCACCGCTACTTCATCCGCTTCGTAATTCTGGTCCAAGGTAATTTCATAAACCGGGGACGCTAGCGCAGGCGCGTAAGAATGCGTCCCATTCCGTACAAAATTTGTAACGTGTGGCCCCTGAACGATATAGGCCGACATTGCCGGTGGGTCAGCCGGTTCACCACGCGGGCGGAAGAGAAAAGTCACAGCTTTCACACCAGCCCCAAATGCTATACCACCACCACCCACCTGAACCCAAGTCACAGGCGAAATGGAAGTGAGGACCCAGAACGTGCTGTCCGAGAGCTGGCGTGCCACGCGGCCCACGTCGGCCGAGATGAAGCCGGTCGCGGCGGTCCGCGCCGCGGCGTCCGCATACTCGAACGAGTGAACGATGTGGTTGTTGGCCGGACTGAGGGTCTTGTGAAGGACGTTGCCCATGGTTACCCCTGCGACGAATTAGAACTGCTCTACCTCTTCACGCCACCCAAGAGCATGTCCTGGTTCATCCAGTCCGGGTCCGAGAAGGCTGGCGCGCTAGGAAGCGCGTTCGGGTCGAGCTGGGTGGTCGCCGGAACAGTAGCGGTAGGCACCGACTCGATGATGCTACCCTCTCGCTTGGGCCAGCCGTGGCGGACCTTGCCCGTCAGTTTGATGGCTCGAAGGTAAATCATCTCCTTCGTGTTAGGCTCGATGAGAGCCGCGGTGCCCATGCTGAACTTCGATACCGCGTACCCGCGGGCGTCCAGGAGGTCTTCCTTCCGGCGCAGGAGCTGGAAGAGCACCAGGGCCTGGAGGAATAGCATGTACTCGGGCTCGCCGTGAGCGAACACCGCAACGGTGTAGCTCGCGTCGGCGTGGAGCGACTCGATGGCGCGGCGGACACCCGGCTTGCGCGGGTGGTCCTCGATGGGCTCGTAGTTCTTGTCGCCGATGGTCGTCTCGTTCTCGTGCTCATCGCCCAGCTCGACACAGACAATCGCCGGCTTTTCCATGTACCGGAACTTCAGCCCGAGGAGCACTTCGGGGACGGTGTCGGCGAACCACTTCTTACACTGAGTGATGGTCTTGCTGCCATACCGGTCCGCCGTGACCAGGTCCTGGGGCAAGCTGGCAAGCGCATCGTCGATGAGGTCAGGGCACGCCCTCAGCTCGGCGAGCATGCGCTCAAGCGCCGACTGGATGATGATATCACCCTGCCAGATTCCGACGACTTCGGTCTCCATGCGACTTCATAGATTGCTGCCGGGAAGCCGTTCTCGAATGGCATCGAGCCTCGCCGTGATATAGTAGTGGCATGCCAGCGAGCATCTGTCTCAAGTGCCGTCGACCAGGAGACTTCTACCCCGGCAGGAACATCTGCAAGAAATGTAAGACCGACCAGTCGGCGGCATGGAGGACCGCCCATCGGGAGCGGTTCCGAGCTACTTCTCGCGCCCGCTACCGTAAGAACCCAGAAAGGTTCAAGATGGTCGTTCGAGCGGCCACGCTGAAAAATAAGTTCGGCATTACGCCCGAACAGTACGACACGATGCTCGCCGCCCAGGGCGGCCACTGCGCTATCTGTCCGGCCACAAAACCGGGCGGTCGAGCGAAATTCTTCCACGTTGACCACGACCACGCAACCAAGAAGGTCCGGGGCCTCCTCTGCCACAACTGCAACACCGGACTGGGCATGTTTAGAGATAACGTCAACTTCCTTCGAGTCGCGGTCGATTATCTGGAGCGTTATGGACGAACGTAAAAAACTCATCATCGACGCCTTCATGGCGGCCGCCACCCGGCACTCCGACAAGAAGCAGCGGCTGAGGAACGGGCTCTACCTCCGGAGCCAGTTCCAGGCAGCGCTTCAGCAGGGAATGCTGCCGGCGCACCCGCGGTTCGAGTGGCTCCGGCGCCAGGCGCGCACGATGCTGGAGCTGCTCCTGGTCATGGCCAAGGATTACGACAAGGCCAATCCGACGGCGAGCGACAAGGCGAGCCTGGCGGACCTCCTGGACATCGCTTCCATGACCCAGGGGCACGTCAACGGCATCATCCAGGCCGGCCTGATGGACCCCGACGACGTGCAGCTCCAGCCCTACGAAGCGGTGCAACCTCAGGTGCAGCTCACGTCGACCGAGACCACCGTCGAAGAACCCGACCCCGAAGACGCCATCAAGGGCGGGGATGACGATGACGAAGATGACGGGGAGGACGAATGAGCCGCCGCACCATCGACCAGGAAATCGCCGCGTTCAAGCGGCGTTGCAAGAACCTCTTCGTCAAGGAGGCGCGCTGCCCAGCCTGTCAGAAGGCGCGGCGCGAGAACCCGATGGTCTCGGAAGAGCTGAAAGCCCGAGTGGACGACCCCGCGGCCTCTAGCTCGATGCCTCCTTGCGGCGCGCACCAACGCATCCGCAGAGACATGGCGATTTCTGGGATGAAAACCTGGGGTTAGCCTACTTGACAGGCACTTGATTGGCAGTCCCTTGACAGGGGCCCTCGTCTCTGATATAGTAGTGCCATGTTCGCCTCCTACCGAGACCTCCTCGACGCCTCGCACGCCCACGACGGGATGTGGCACACCATCACCCACGCGGTGAACAAGACCGCGACCGAGAACTACAAGGCGGCGCACTGCGGGCGGTACAACGCCCGCGGCATCGAGAAGGAGGAGGACGTGGTGGCCGGCGTCTTCCTCAACACGGTGAACGCCTGCCTCGACCACGAGCGCACCCTGAACGAGGTCGCCGCGCTCATCCTCGACCACCGCACCCACATCTACGTCGCCTGGGCCGTCGCGCAGCGCCTGGCGGGGAAGGCGTAGCCATGGCCGCCACCGACCACGGGCCGCTGCCGTTCGCCGAGAAGTACGTGCCCAACCCCAAGCGGGACCAGCACGTCGTTTCCGCGGCTCACCACTACCAGAACCTACGGCGCGCGGACGAGCGCGTCAAGACCTGGGGCTACTTCGGGCTCTTCTACGCCAACTCGGACAAGTCCGGCGCCCGGGCAGCATTCGCCTGACTTGACATCGGGGCCCGGATTTGGTATAGTGCCGCCATGCCCAACGAACTGCTCGACGTCCGGAACAACACCACCTACGACTCCCGGGACATCCGGTCGGCCGTGCTCGCGTGCGAGAAGTACCTCGACATGTCGGGCCGGCGCGTCGTGAAGGTGGTCTACTCGCGCAACCGGCAGCGCTCCGTCTCCGGGTACGCCTACTACCCCGGCGCCTACCAGGCCGAGGGCTGTCACGTGAAGCTGCGCCTGCCGAAGATTCACAAGGGCGAGGTCATCGACGAGGCCCTGGTCCAGGACTTCCTTTGGCTCGTGGAGCACGAGCTGTCCCACTCGCGCGGCGTCCGCCACGGCACCATGCGGGGCTCGCCGACGCACAAGGTCCACTCCATCGGCCGCCGGCCGACCTGGGGCGAGGGACTCCAGCTTCGGCTCAAGTCGGTGAAGGCGAAGCCCACCTCCGCGGACCGCGTCGCGAAGCGCGCCGCCAAGGTCGACGCCGACCTCGCACGGTGGGAGCGCCGGCTGAAGCTGGCGAAGACCAAGGTCGCCAAGCTGAAGGCGAAACAGTGGTACTACCTTCGGCGGAATGCCGAAGAGCCCACCCTCATGGCGGCCAAGGGGCCGTCGCAGGAGTAGACCATGTCCGTCCAGGAGAAGGCCATCGCCGTCGGCACCCGCATGGCCCAGAAGTTCTTCGACATCCGCTCGAAGAAAAGCGGCCAGCGCAACATCGAGGTACACGTCGGCGAGACCGAGCTGGCCGCGCTGCTCGCGCTCGCCTTCGAGAAGGGCGTCGAGAGCGCCCGGGAGACGGTCATCGTGCGGCTGCCGCCCAAGGCCGAGGTCGAGAAGGCCCTCCACGTCGGCCCACCGGCCCCCACCGTCATCCGGGAGGGGTAGCGTGCCCGGCTACGAGGCCGACCCGCTCGGCGACCGCCTGAAGGGCATCGAGATGCAGGAGGCCGGGCGGAAGATGCTGCCCGACATCCCGGTCGTCGCCCGGCTCGACGGCCGGGCCTTCCACACCTACACCCGCGGCATGTACCGGCCGTTCGACGCCGCGATGCAGGCGGCGATGGCCAGCACCACCGCGGCGCTCGTCGAGGAGTTCCACTCGGCCGTCGGCTACACCCAGTCCGACGAAATCACCCTGGCCTGGCCGAAGCCCGTGCTCTTCGACGGCCGCTATCAGAAGCTGACCAGCGTGCTCGCCGGCTACTGCTCGGCCGCCTTCGTCAAGGCCGCCCGGCTGTACCTGCCCGAGAAGGACAGCGCCACGCCCTGCTTCGACTGCCGGGTGTTCCAGGTGCCCTCGCTCGACGAGGTCGTCGAGGTCCTGGCCTGGCGCGAGGCCGACGCGGTGAAGAACAGCGTGGCCATGGCGGCCCAGTCGGTCTTCTCCCACAAGCAACTCCAGGGCAAGCACCGCAAGGACATGATGGAGATGCTCTTCCAGAAGGGCATCAACTGGAACGACTACCCGGTCCACTTCAAGCGCGGCGTCTACTTCAAGCGGGTGAGCCGGATGCGCACCCTCACCGAGGAGGAGCGCGCCCGCATCCCCGAGAAGTACCGGCCGGCGCCGGACTTCGCGGTGTGGCGGACCAGCGTCGAGCAGCTCGACATCCCGCCCATCCGGCAGGTCGAGAACCCGGCCGGGACCATCTTCTACAAGCCGGTGGAGGAGATGCGATGAACCAGTGCGACGGATGCCGGGCGGGGAAACCGCTCGTGAAGCTGGTGAACGGGAAGTTCGTCGAGGCCCCGGACGGCGACAGCCACGTCATGGGCTCGTTGGAGCCCGGGCGCTACGCCGACCTCATGAGCTGCGAGCGCAAGCGGTACGAGGAACGTCAACCTTTTGCCGCCACCGACGACCTGGAGGACGCGCCCGACGGCGCCGTCATCCAGCGCGAGGATGGGTGGTGGGCACGCAGCGGCCAGCGCTGGGTTCCCATCAGCGCCGAGGAGGCCCAGCGGTTGACGGCCCAGGCCCTGCCCAACTGCTCGTGCGACCAGCGCGGGCGCAACATCTCCTGCGAGAGGTGCCGGCCACTACGGTAATCTACTCTCTTATGAGAGTAAGATACCAAGACCTCACAGGCCAGCGATTCGGACAGCTCACCGTCGTGAGCCGGGCCTCCAACACTTCAGGAGGAGGCACCTCATGGCACTGTCGATGTGACTGCGGCGCCACCACCCGAGTCCCGGCAGGGAATCTGAAGACGGGGAACACCACATCTTGTGGGTGCTATCGACGCGCACCAAGAGTCCCGGTGGGGCACCGCGGATTCAGGGCCCTGTACCGAAATTACCAACGAGACGCCGAACGACGAGGGCTGACGTTCCATCTCTCCCAGGATGACTTCGCGGCCATCACCAAGAAGGACTGTCGCTACTGCGGAAGCCCTCCGGAACGACTGAAGACCGACGGAGGTTGCTCCAGCCCCGAGATGACCCAGCGAGGCGGCTACCTCTACAACGGCATCGACAGGGTCGATAATTCTCGCGGATACGAAAACGAGAACGTGGTTCCCTGCTGCAAGACCTGCAACAGGGCCAAGGACACCATGTCCGTGCAAGAGTTCGTCGCCTGGCTAAATCGAGCGGGCGCCTGGATTACTCAGCACCCAACTTCTTGAGAAGGTCCGGCAATATTTTCTGGTCCCACTCGCGTGCGGCCCATTCAACGGCTTCGTCCATGAACTTCACGCCCTCGATGCCGGGGTAGTTCCACCGCTCGCCTTCGTGCTTGGAGCTGACCACCCGAAACGTAGAAATGCTTCTGGTGGCCATTTGACGCCCCTTGGCGTCAAGTCTTGGCGTGCCGTCCGCGTTGAAGAGCCCGGACTGGCGGATTTGCAGCCCCTTCAAGAAGGGGATGCCCGTGGGGCCGACCATCACCTTGCCCGGCGAGCCCTGACCGAACCCGTGCTGGTTGTCGGGCTTCGTCGGGTCCTGCGTGAGGTTGTGGTCCGGCAATGCGCCACGCGGACGGATGGGCTTGTCCATGATGTCCAGCTTGTGGAGGAGCCCGGTCTTCGGCGAGCCATCCTGGTTGCGCTCGACGCCCTTCCAGGGGATGCGCATCTTCTTCAGCTCGGACTTGATGGCGCTCACCAGCTCCTGCTCGGCCGGCGTGTTCGAGGTCGGGCCGCCCTTCGAGTGCTCGAACGGGATGACCCGGTAGCGGCTGCCGTCCGCGGCGACCTTCGGGTTGTCCCCGAGGAGGTCCTTGACCATGGAGTGAGGCGGCATGCCCTCCTCAATCCAGACGCCCTCCTCCTTCAGGGTAATCATGAAGACGCCCGGTTGAACCTCGGTGGGCTTGGCGAGTGCCTTGACGTACATCTCCCGGCGGGAGTGTAGCCGCTGCTGGACCTGCTCCAGGATGTGGAGGTGGGTCTGCCCGGCCAAGAGCTGGGCCGACCGGTTCATCTCGGCCTCGAAGGACTCGAAATCCCTCGCCAGCTCATCTAGCTCCTTGGTGTCCAGGTTGAGGACCAGGTCGGCCACGTTACCCTCGCTCCATGTACGCGACGACCGCTCGCAGCTCTTCGAGCGTTCCGTTGTTCTTCATCGTATTCGCTCGATTCGAGATGATTTGGACGTTCCCCTTGACGTACCCCTTCGCAGGCTCCATCCGGTCAAACGACGGGCTGTCGGGAGAGTACCCCTTCCTCTCCTTGGGCCCGTAGTTCAAAGTCGTCCCGAACACAGGACAGACCGCCGGAGGCGGCAAGAAATCCGCCAGCTCCAGGTCGAACGGGATACCGCTCTTTTTGCAACGCCACCGGATGTTGTTGAGCAACATCCTCAGCCGCCCCTCCGGCGTGGCATAAGCCGACCTCTTCCCTTCGCGGGCCTTGGCTTGACACGGGGCGCAGTTCAGCCCTTCCAACGGAGGGGGCGCGCCGCACGCTCGGCAGAGCCCTGCCGCTTGCCACCTGTCGTGAGCAACCATGCCCCGTAGATTACCGGAAGCCGCCCGGCGGAATGATATAGTAGGGCCATGAGGGACTACAGCGAGACCCCGCTCGCCGACCGCGAGCTGTTCATCAACGACATGGTCTGCGTCGCGGCCACCATCGGAGGCATCATCCTCCTCGTCGCCTTCCTCGGCCCGCCCATCATGATATGGAGGGCGGTGCTCCGGTGACCCTCCCCGACCTGACCACCCTCGGCACCCTGGGCCTCGGCGCCGCGGTGACCGCTCTCGCCGCCGGCTGGCAGCAGGTCCGCAGCTTCCTCCAGAGCCTCCTGGGCATCGTCATGATGACCTCGGAGTTCCGGTACATGGGCGGCCAGGCCGGCCGGGTCTACTGCCGGACGAAGCTGCGCACCATGCCCTCGGCCTTCCGGACCTACGACGGCAAGAGCGAGTACATCCGCCCCGAGGCGAAGCACGGAGTGGTCTTCCGCGAGGTCCTCGGCGGCCGGGGCCGACTCTACTGGCGCGGCATGGTGCCGATGTGGGTCTCGAACGGTGCCGAGGGCGCGGCCAAGGACCGCAGCGGCGCCACGCCCGACGCCATCACCTTCCGGTACATCCGCGGCACCATCAAGCACGACGACCTGGCGCTGGAGATTGCCCAGGCGACGGAGTTCAACCGCCAGGAAATCGAGGACCGCTTCTTCGTCCGCCGGCTGGCCGGCCGCTCCGGCAAGCGCGCGTTCGACGGCAACATGTCCAAGGGCGAGAACGCCTTGCCGCCCAGCAGCGGAGGTATCGTCGGCTACCAGACCCCAGAGGAAGGCCGCCTGGTCGGATGGAAGGACCAGGATATCGGCGAGAAGAAGCCGCTCACCGACCCGCTGGAGCGGCTCGCTCTCGTGCCTGAAGTGGAAGATGCCGTCGCCGCCATCAAGCGCTGGTACTCATCGAAGGACTGGTACGCGGAGCGGCAAATTCCGTGGCGGTACGGCCTCGGGCTCCACGGCGTCCCGGGCACCGGGAAGTCGTCGCTGGTGAAGGCCATCGCTCAGCACCTGCGCATCCCCATCTACCTCCTCGACATCTCGACCATGGACAACGAGGAATTCCACGACGCATACCAAACCGCGCTCGCGAACACGCCAGCCATCGTCCTCATCGAGGACATCGACGCCGTCTTCCGCGGCCGCGAGAACGTCGTCGCCGAGAAAGGCAAGGGGCTCACCTTCGACTGCCTGCTCAATGTCATCTCGGGGGTCGAGGCATCGGATGGCCTGCTCTTGGTCGTGACCACGAACCACATCGAAGACGTGGACGCCGCGCTTGGCGTGCCCCAGCCCGGGTCGCTCTCCTCTCGCCCGGGCCGCATCGACCGGATGGTGGAGATGCCGGCGCTCACTGCGGCCGGTCGCCTGAAGCTGGCCCAGCGCATCCTCTCTGGCTGCCACGAGTCCTGGGTCGAACACATGGTCGCGCTCGGAGAAAACGATACGGGGGCTCAGTTCGAGGACCGGTGCACCACCGTCGCGCTCAACCTCTTCTGGTCCAAGAACCCGAAGCAGCCAGCGCCCAACCACCTGGAGGCGGTCGCGTGAAGTCCAAGAAACCCAAGAAGTCCAGGGTCCCGACGCAGCCCGACCCGATGCGTCCCCTGCGTTCCGAGGCCGTGCTCTACATGAGCGACGAGCGGGCGACGGCCATCAGCCTCTACGCGAGCCGCCTGTGCTGCACGCGAACCACCGCGGAGGACAACATCCGCGCTCACCTCACCGACCTCGGGTTCAAGGAGCTGCCCGCGGTCTACCTGCCCCGGGAGAATTGACCATGCTGACCGGAACCATCAGCTACGCCGGCCCACTGCTCCACGGGGAATTCAACTCCGAGCACGGTCGCAAGGTCCTGGAGATGTACGGCGTCGAGGTTCTCGGCTTCGACCAGGAGAACCAGGAATTCAACGTGCGCGTCTCCAACGAGGCGATGAGCGCGCTCGACCCAATGTGGGGTCTCTGGGTGTGGGTTCTGACACCGGAGGGCAAGTAGATGCGCATCGTCCGAGCCCGCGTCACCCAGCGCTCCCGCAGCTTCACCTGGCTCTTTGCGCCGAACACCGAAGCGCCGGACGGAATGGACCGGCTGATGGACTTCCTCTACCCCGACGGACCACTCGCGCCGGGAGCCGAGAACGCCGACATCCAGGCGACCTGCTACATCGACCAGCCGCTGAACTACATCAAGATGGACTTCACCCTGAGTGGAGCGTAGCCATGGCCGACAGCTACGTCTACCGCCCCTTGTTCGGCATCTGGCACTGCATCGACGGCGAGCCCGTCGAGCTGGTCGACCCGCTCACGGAGCTGAACCGCCTCGCCGTCCTCGCCGAGGACGCCGCGAACATAGCGCGCCTCACCGAACGCACCGCGGTCCGTCACATCATCATGGCCGAGGACCTCCAGCCCGAGATGCTCATCGAGCTACCAACACCGCCCAGCGAGCTGTCCTCCCTCGACCACGGAGTTTTGACCAGCCGCGCGCACTACAACCGCCTCCTCCGCACTCTCAAGGCCATCTGGGAGAAGACGAAATGATGCTGGCTCTCTTCATCGCCCTCGTCACCCTGACGAGCCTCGTCAGCTCCTGGCTCACGGTGCAGGTGCGCGCCGGAGCACCGTGGTGGCTGCCGGTGTTGGGCGGAATGGCCAGCTACGCCTGCTGGGCTGGCGTGACGAAGCTGACCTCGATGAACCTGGTGGTTCTGTCAGCGCTCTTCGACGTGGTCGTCGCGCTCGCCTGGTTCGCCGGCTTCGTGTGGTTCGGCAGCGAGCGCATCGCGGCGAGCCAGTGGGTCGGCATCGCCCTGCTCTGCGTCGGGCTCGCCCTCATCAACGCGAGGTAGGGCCGGGCTTCTGCATCAGGCTCTTGATGTAGATGAGCTGCGCTACGCGCGCGAGCAGCGTAGGCTTCGACACCCAGCTCGCCGTCAGCGGCGTGCCCGCGCAAGGCGGGCTCGGCGGCAGCGGGAGAATCGGCGGCCGTACGTACCCTGGGCCGTCAGGCACAAGAACCTTTCTTCAAATTCTCGGTCGCCCACAACGGCTGGAGGTTCGTGTAGTGGCACGCTTGAAGGAACTGAGCCCGGTCCGTCAAGTCAAACGAAGCCAACGGTTTGATATGATCAATGTGCCAACCGGTCCTGGACCAATTCTCCCAGACCATCCCAGGCTGGAACTTCAGTTCCAGGTGTCTCTTCAGCTCTTCGACCGTGCAGCCAAGGTCAGCAACGGCAGAGCCGGCCCTACGGCCCTTCCGCACACAATCCCGAATCCGAGTTCTGAGATTAGAAGCCAACCGAGTCGACAGCCTCTTCCTTCTTGCCTCTACCGTAGCCTTGTTGTGCACCCGAGCGCAATTCTCGCACCTTGTCAGCCCACCCAGCGCAGGACGTGAGCAGGTCGTACACCTGCCCTCAGACTTCAGACGCTTCCGTCGCTCGGCATCGGCAGCGGCCACTATCGGGCGATGTTCCGCATACCACCTTCTCCAGCGCTCCGTCTTCTCCTGCGGGGTCGACGAATCACCGTTCTCGCGATAGAAAGCAGCGGAGCGAGCCTTCTGACATGGCCGACATTTACCGCTCGCATTGCGGTCAGAGCTGCCGCATTTTGAGCACGGCCTCAATTACTTCCCACCCGGATTTCGAGAAGAAATAGCATGGCCAGACTGGCTCAAGACCTGCCCTGCGCGAACAGACACCCAGGCCGTTTTCCCGTCTTGTCGACGCACCTTCACCTTGCCGGCGTTGCGCGTACCGCCCGAAGCCGTGTCCAAGGTACTTCCAACAGGCTCGTGCAGCTCGTGGCGCACGCCGGGCTTCATCGGCTTCGCAGCGCCCGCCGGGACCTCGTCCTTGCCGAGGCGCTCGTGGTCTTCCACGATTTGCTCGATGTCCTCCTTGGGGAAGGACGGGTGCTCGCTCGACTCCTCGCGCACCTTCTCCTCATGCTCCGACTTCGCCATCGGCTGCCCGCCGAACGCCTGCTGCGCCACGGCGACGAACGCCTGGACCAACCCGGTCACCGCCTGGAAGGCGGCCGGGTCGGTCTGCTGAAGCTGCTGGATGGCCGGCATGTTCTTCTTCACGTCCTGGAGGACGCTGACGATGGCCTGCCGAAGCTGCTCGGGGTCCTGGGCCTGACCAGGCGCCGGTGCGGCGCCAGGCTGAGGAGCCTGCGCGCTGGGGGCGCTCGCCGGAGAGATGGGGCTCGGGGCGCTCGGCATCGCTGCCTGTGGGTCCTTGGACCCGGCCGCGATTTTGGAAGCCTCGCCGGGCTTCGCGTCGCCCTCGGCCTTGCGGAGGGTGGGTTCGGTACCCCCATCGGCCTCCGGGGCCCCGTCTTCGAGAAGCGCCTCATCCTCGGGAGCGATGGGGCCCAGCTCGTCGGTCTCCTCGCCCTCTTCCAGCGAGTGCGCCTCCTGCGCCACGTCCTCGTTGTAGA
>JAEHJW020005895.1_pt1 | contig 17153 bp, 21 predicted proteins | sample 9271431 | NCBI WGS metagenome assembly JAEHJW02 | reverse complement strand
GCCCGTCACGTCGAGAGTCAGCAGTCCCATCGTTAGCCCTCCAAAAGCGATAAGGCGGGCGCATTGGGCAACACAATATAGCGTTTGCGCAATACGGCTCGCTGGCCCAAATCCACGCCAAACGCCACGCGTTGGTCGGGGGGATTGTAGACGACCCATTCAAAATCCCCACTGTAGCGAATGGTGTATTCGGTGCCCGTCGGCGGCATCCGTCCGATCCAGGTCACCATGCGTCCCGTGACGGTATAATCCTGATTGAGCGTGTACGGCGTGATTTGCCCCGTCGCCGCATCCACCGTCCAAATCCCTTCCACGAGCGCGGCGCGGTAATGTAAAGCATCGGTCAATCCCGATCCGCGCACCACGAGTTCCCCGCTCATCGGAATGCCGACGGCCCAGGGCACAAAGCACAGGTCAAAGGGATCCAGATGCAGTTGTCCAGGACGTGTGGAAATCTGCAAATCGCCTGCTTCCGCCAGACCCATCGCCACCAAATCTGTCCGCAAAGTGACATTAGACACGAGGCCGAGGACGGACCGCGCCGGGGTGGGATAGAGAATGCCGGTCCCTCCACAGGCTTGACAGGCGGTGTTGGCGGGACTGGTGGGACTCGCTCCGCACGGGCACGGGGTCATTTTATACACGGTCAGCCGGTAGGCTTGGCCACCTTGATCCTGGTCTTGCCACAATCCTTCCATGAGCCACGGCACCGGGGCCACCGGATTATATTGCATCGCTACCGCCCCAAACTTTCCATGCGCAGGCCGTTATGCCCAGTCCGCCACATCTGAATGTAATTCAGTGCTTGGGTGGTGAGATCGACAATATCCTGCGCAAAAGGCCCTTTCGCGCGCAACGTCACGTTTTGGCTAAAGCCGTCCACATTATGGCTAAAGGACTCCACACCGGGATAATAGGCACGGTTATACACTTGCAACGTTTTGGCTGCCGCCAGCATCGCCAGGGCATCAATCATGTCCTCGGGAATCGGCAGAATGCCCGCCGTATAACTCATTTGCGAAAATTGGGGGACATGATCCATCTGGCCCATGGTAAAGAACGGCAGCCACATCCCCGCTCCCGGACTGGTCACGGCCATGGCCCCTTCGACCGGGACAATCCGCACAATTCCACTGTTGGGATCGGCGGTAATCCAGGGTTTGGGCACAATCAGAATCCCAAAATTCGGTGGCAGGGCAAATACCACGTTATGCACGGCTAAGATCGGCCGATGCCGGGCTTTGATCAGGGACCACGTTTCAAAGCGCCGGGCCGTATAGTCATAAGGCACTTCCAGAAAGTCATAGTCCACGCCCGAGACGGCGGGAGTGCCGGTCACCCCATAGCCGTTGGCGTTTTCGCCGCTCACCGATTCGATGACTTGCGGTGTGTAGTTCATGGCGCAACTGATAATCGTGCGCGGCACCAAAAAGGCATTGAGCCGTTGCTCAAACTCGCCGACGCTGGCATTGATCTTTTGTTGCACAATGGCCCGCAAATCCTGACCGCCAATACTGGCCGTGAGGGGCAGCCCCGCCAAATACCGATCCAGCACCAATTCGGGTGGGCACACCGCCGGAATGGGATTGCCATTCACGAACACTTGGTCGGCCCGATACGCCGGCTGATAGGAGGAATAGGTCGTTAAGAGCGGCATCCATCCGCCTCCCTTTCTCGGTCATGCGGCTTAATGCCCGAACGCGACGTAATAGACCGTGACGTTGCCGGATCCGGCGGTGGTGACATCTAACGACGCGGTAAAGCCGCTGGCACTCACACTGGCCGCATAAGCCGACCCATTGACCGCCGCCCCCCCTAAGCCGCCGAGCGTTAACAGGACGGCGTCACAGGCCGTGGGAAAGGCGTCCGTAAAAGTTACCGCATCCGTGGCCGTCCCACTGCTCCCCACTGCCAGCGTGGCAGTTCCCACTTTCACCAATTCACCGGCCACGGCGCCATTGCTGGCAGCTAACGCGCCGACGCCCGCGGCCGTGTCATGGAGCACATCCACGCCCGGCGTCAACGGATATTGCGTGGCAATCGATCCGACGGTGCTGTCACCGCCGAATGAGGAAAAGACAACGGGTTCACTCATGAGGGATCCTCCTGTTCTTAGCCCAAACGGGCCACCATACCGGTTAACGTGCCGCTGCTGGGGGCCGTCGCACAGGTGGCGATGGCACTCACATACGGGATATACAGACTGGGACCGGAGACGCTAATGACTGCCGTCACCGGATCACCGCTCCCGCTATAGGCATTCACGCTGGTCGCGCTCCCCACCGCATAGTAGGTCATGCCGTCGAGACTCCACGTCGGCTGGATACTGACGGCTTCATTCAGCGTCGAGACGACACACAGCGTCTTATACACAGCATAGACGGGGTCGTACCAGGCCTGCGTGGGATTCTGCACGGTCTCTTCTGCCGTCAATCCCGCATGGGCCGCGGTATCCGTAATCGCCAAAGCACTCCACACCACGTCTTGTCCATAAACGGGCATGACTAAAGTCCCGCCTTGCGGACCGCCCCCGTGCACATCGCGGCTGCGGGGCACCCATTCTTGCTGCGCTTTGATGACGGGCGAGATTTGCCCCGCACTAAATTGTTGGCCCACTTACACCATCTCCTGACTGGGATGGGGCAACGTAGTGACAATCAGCCAATCAAATGTCAAACTGGCGGCGGATCCCAACACATGGAACGTCGTGGACGTCGGGGGATTATTCGTATCCAAATAGACGACGCCATTGCTAGTCGGTGTCAGCATAATTTCGCCCGCTTGCGGCACGACGCCCAGGTTGTGGGTAATCGCCGTCGCAGTTCCGGCGGTCGCATCGGTCGTGCCGGATCCGGTTGTGCCGAACAAATCGTCGCTGTTAATGCCGCCTTGCGGCACACGCGCATCCATGAGCAACGCTTTGCGTTGCCCCGGTCGCAAACCCAGCAAGAACGTGGACAGGCGCTGAGCATATTCCGGTCGCTGATAAGGTCGTGGCATTTATTTCTCCTTCTTCGCATGATGCGAACGTTTGGAGGGCGCCGGAGCAGACGGCGCGGCCTCTACGACTTTTTCCAGAGATTCCGCCGTCCTGTTCGCCTCCGGACCCTCTTCGGGTACGACGGCTACAGGGGGCGTCGGTTTCTCTGGCGCTTTTTTGCTTTGGGCATCCCGCTCCACCCGAAAGCCAAACGTCCGCAAGCGATTGATTTCCCGTTCGGACAAATGCTCAATCGTGGCAATTCCGTTCCGAAAATGCAAGGTATGCTCATACACCTTGAGATCCGTCAGCGGATTGTCGACACCCATGAGCCGTTGAATGACGCGCATATTCTCATCCTTTCGCAATCTACGGTTGCACCTGATAGAGCACCGTCCAGGTTACCGATCCACTCACTGTCCATTGAAAGCGGCCTGCCAGTGTCGGCGGATCCCAGGCGACGGCGACCGGCCCGGCACTGGTCAGGGTACTGCCCACGGCTTGCGCGGGATAATACACGGCGCCGTCCCATGCCGCAAAACTGAGGGCGACGGACGATCCGCTAGTCAGATCGGCCACATTCATCAAGAGACTCCCCTGGGTAAACGGTCCGAGGGTCAAGGGGGGACTGTTGCCGTCTTGCGTGACGGTCACCGGCACCAAACCGGTTTCTTGCCAATTCCCTTGCACGGCATAGGTCACCGGTGCAAAAGGCGGCAACGGCATCCAGGCCCCATAGGCCGTGATACACAATTGCATCGCGACCATGGCCTGACTGAGTTGGGCACTTCCAGCCAGATAGGCGACCGGAACCACGCGAATCTGTCCCGGCACCCAACTGATCGGAATCGGCGTATCGGTGATCGTCACCGTATCCGGCGACACATTCATCACCGTCCAGTTCATGGGAGTCGCCTCCCCGTTAGGACAGTTGCACCGGAGCGCGTGAACCGCCCGGAATCTTAATGTTCTCGATGATGCCACAGCGTGATGGCACATAAATCATCGGAGCGCCTAACAGCGCCACGGCAAAGTACCGGGACAGCGAGGGAATTGGCAACGGCCATTTGAAAAACGGCAACAGTTGCTTGAAAACAAGTCCTTCTTCGGCATCATGGTTGATGATGAACGCGTCATAGGATCCCGCCACGGTGATGTTTTCATCCGTCCACGACTGGGTCGCACTCGATCCGCCGCTGTCGGCAATCCGGGCGACGGGTTCCCACACGCCGCCGTTCATCGCGCGGTAAATCTGATAGTAATTGGCTTGCGGGGCCGAGGTCACGCGGTTCCAGGTCAGGGTCACGCTTTCCCCGGTGCCCACCGTGATACTGTTCGAGGCCACAGACAAGAGGGACGGCCCGGCGGCATTGTTCGCTTCCACCGCATACGTCACGGGACCGCCGTTGTACTCCACGCCGTAATCTTGAGGACCACTGGGCGTTTGCCACATGGACGTACCGATGTTGGGATCGTCACTGCTGGACGTGTTCAGGACAGCACTGGGCGTGCCGCTGACCGTTGCCGGAGCGCCTTGAATCACCGTGGAGACCGGGACATCGTTATTCAAAAAGATGTCGTTCACCATCTGTAACGGCCCATAAGTCGAGTTGTAGCCATCCACCGGGGTACCGACCCAGAGGCGTCCATCGCGAATGAGCTGCGCTTGGTTGATTTCCGTACGCTGCGCCGGCGCATACGTTTTGGTGAAGTAAGATTGGACGCGCGGGGCCATATATACGGCATAGAGCCCGTTTTCCGGGTCACCCGAGTTATCTTGAATCGCCTGCATGATATTTTCCAAGTGATCCACCGAAATGCCCGTCGCCTGGGCATTGACAATCACGTTGGTAAAGCCGTTGGACTGCGCAAAGCCCTTGACGATGGCCTTGACGCCGTTGAACGCGGAGGGAATCAAGGTCGAATCCGCATAAAACAGTTGCCGTTCGGTGCCTCCCAAGAGATAGCGCGTGGCGTTGTTAATCTGCAAGGCTTCGGCGGATCCGCCCACGACCTCAGTCGCCATGATCGCAATGTCGGTCGCGTAGGCCGTCGCCATGTACGTCATCCGCACCTGCAAACGGTCGAAGGTCGAGTCATTGCCCTGCGGTGTCGCCATGGCGGACGTGAAAATGCCGCCTCGCGATCCGTATTGGGTAATCTGATCGTACTCTTCTTCCATGGCGTAGGCGTCTTGCTTGGCAATCGCCCGCCATAATTTGACCTTATTGAGTTTAAACGTGACGTTCTTGAGCGTGCGCGCCAAGGATTGCGGAATTAAGCTGGATCCGTCGCCGGGACCACCGGGAACCGACGGGGAGGCCACCAAAGCTTTTTGCAACCGGCTAAAGGTCGAATTGGTTAAGCCGCCGACGACGGAATCGGCCATCATCAGGCCGCCCGTGTCAAGGCGTAAAGATTTATGAAACTCGTTCATGTTCTGGTTCAGCGCCTGGGTCTGCGCTTGCTGGACTGCGTTCATCGACTGCCTCCTTCCCCTGCCTTAAAGCAGGCCGTTTTGCGCCAAAAATTGCACGGCACCCGGACTTAAGCCTTCGGGACTGCGGTTGCCATCCATCAGCGTCAAATCGGTGTCTTTAATCGGGGTCTCGGGATCGCCGCGCCACGATTTTTCCATGAGATCCAGGGCGCGGTCGGCATTGAACCCGGTACCATATTTCTTGCGCGTTTGCACCGGGGCTCCATAGCCTTTGCGGACGGGTTCCGTCAGATCCAGCGTGGGGTCGTTCGCCGGGCGCACGGCTAAAGCCCCGGCCAAGCTCTTGGTGACCTGTTGCAGTTCCCCTTGCAAGGCTTTGTGGATCTTGTCCTCTAATTGGCCGACGCGCTGCGCCAAGGCCCGGTTCTGTTTGCGCCACGCCAGATTGGTCGTGCGCACTTCCGCCACCAGGTCATCGCGCAAATCCCACACCGCATCCGCCAAGGCCTTGGCAAAGACATTCCCATCCACCAGTTCCAGGGCATCGCGGCCTAACGCTTTCTTCATGCTCCGCTGCCGTCCTTTCGCCAGGCGTTCCCGCTCGGCTTTATTGGCGGCGGTATGCGTGGTGTCTTCGTCTTCATCTTCGGTGTTATGATCGGGATCGTCGTCATCCTCGTCTAAATCGTCGTCATCATTGGGCTGACTTTTTTTGATCCCTTTTTTGGTAGACTGCCTGGCCGCTTGTTTGACCTTTTTCGCCTGCTGCGTCGCCGCATCATCGCCGTCCTCTTCCAAGTCATCCTCGGGATCTTCGGCGTCTTCATCATCATCGGACAGCGCATCATACTCGGCGTCATGATCCCCGCGCGATTTCCGCAAGCGGCGCTTGTGTGCACGGACCTTGGTATATTCCCCGTCCGTGAGATCGATCACCGCATCGTCCTGGTCATCATCGGAATACGGATTGTATTCGGGATTGCCGCGGCTGTCTTCGTCGGCTTCGTCGGGATCGGCCGGGGCGTCATCGTCATCATTGACGAAGTCTTCCGGGGATCCGGTGACCGCGTTGGTGTATTTCATCCAGTCGTCGAGTTGGTCGTCCGATTCTTGGGCTTCGCGGTCAAAGATGGCCATGTAGTTCGTGCCGTCTTTCTCTTTGTTGCGCGGTTGCCGATCCTGGCGAAACGGCATCTTCTGGCCGCCGGTGGGATCGCCGGGGGCGGTCACGCGACTCTTCTGCAGGGTATCCTGCAACGCCTCCGCCACAATGGCATCATACACACTGCGGCGCGCGGGTTTCTTTTTCTGGGTGTTCGGCATGGGTCTCCTTTCTGCTCACCGGACTAAGGGTGAGCCATGCAAAAGGCGTACGAGTTGCACGGTCTGTGCGCGCGTTTGTCCTTCACATGTCAAAAAATGGGCCGCCACGGCGACATCGCCACCGCGAATCGTCCCCTGCGCCGTCACATGCGGATCAGTGGGATCCCGGCGACGCGCTTGGCGTAAATGGCGCTGTAGTCGGTCCCACCGCACGGTTTGGCGCAAAGCTTTATGAATCGCGGCTTCGTGCCGGGCCGCATAATGCGCGAGTTCCCAGGCCGCCCCGGTCTCGACACCCCAGCGTTCGGCAAAATAGCGGTGGTCCTGATCGGGGCGCAAACGCCCATTGGCCTGAAAATAGGGATTACGGCGCACGGCCACGGTGCCCTGCTGAATCGCCACGATATCCTGAATCCATCCGCGCAACGCGGCGTCCGTGCCCCAGTGCGGGTCCAGTCGAATTTGACTGGCGGCAGTCAGCGACTTGGCAAAGTCGACAAAGGTGCCGGGGTGGACGGGCGTCGGCGTCAGCGCCACATTGCGAATAAACGCCCGACGAATGAGCTGCGGATTTTCGGGATCGCGCTCTTGCACGACGCCTTCAATCGACATGCCGTAGCGCCGGGGCCATCCGGCTTCTTTAAGCGCCTTGATCTGTTCCATAATCTTGTGCACCAAGGGCGTATTGAGCGTGCGCCATTTCACCCAAAACCCTTGCGGCCCGATCTTGCCTTCTTCGGGATAGCCGACAATGGTATGGGGATCATGGTCCAGATTGATGTAACCGCCTGCGCCTTTCGGCAAGCCCTTGCCGAGAAAATAATCAATGTCCAGGCCGTCGGGTGTGACTTCTTCGCCTTGCAGATCTTGGCCCGGCAACGACGCGAGGCCCTCCAAAACGTAGGTACCGTCGGATTGGGCCTCGGCTTTGACAATATCGGCACTAAAATGAAACGGTTCCGTGGGATCACCCCCTTACGCGGATGGAACGGATTTGCGGCGGCTTTTCGGTTTGGGCGCATCTTCCATGGACACCGTCACGGGGGCGGCCGGTTCGGCCACATTCAGTCGAAAGGCTTGCGCTACGCCTTGCATGGCGGGCGTGATCGTGGGGACCACGGTCAGTCCTTCCGCCACCAATTGCCGCACCGTGGCCCATTCGTCTTCGGTGCATTCGAGGCGCACGACTGTGACGGTCTTCGTCTGGATCTGCATTACATGAACCACCCTTTCCGCACCCGGCGCGGCGTCACCGGAATCTGATGCTGTGCGGCAAACGCCAAAACGCGGGCTTCGGCCCGTGCCATGCCCTCGTCGCTTAACAGGGCTTCCATTTGAATGGAATGGATATCGGCCCAGGACTTTTGCACCGCTTCCACCGACGGTTGGCGTCCTTCGGTCAACGGCCAGACCAGGGCATCGGGAAACACATAGACTTCATCCGTAGCCCAACTTTTCTTGGTCTCTTCCAGGGCCATATCTGGGAAATGCTTCTGCGCGAACGCGCGAATCCGTGCCGTGGCTTTGGCCGCGTCGTCTCCCAGTTTGGCCCGGTTCTGGGCGACATGAATATAATCCCAGGCCGCTTTCACCCGTTCTTGACTGGGTTGTTTGTTCTTCGTCAACGGATACGAATGCAGGCTCGGCACGGCAAACACTTCGTGGGTGCCGTATTCGGCGGTTTTCTTGGTCTTCACCGTCTTGCGTTCCGCTTTGTCATACGCCATGGGGCTGTGTTCCTCCTTAATCAAAATGGCCGCCGTGCGACCGAATACTGGAGACTTCTTGCTTGCCATCGATTTGTCCCGCCCAGTCCACCATGTCCCGCAAGTGCGTATTAAACCAGGCGGCATACGCGGCAGCTTTCGGCCCTTGCAAGGTCGTCACCCCGTCGCGGTTGACCGCCACGGTCGTCTGCCCCGGTAGCATGGCCCGTCCTTCGGTAATCCGCAAGCGGTAGCCCGCCCGCCGCAACAGCGCCCAAATCACGTTCGGGGTAAAGCCGTTCAGCCGAATAGTTGGCAGACTTTCTTCGGATGTGGTGGCGTCGATGGCGGCCGTTTGATGCAGGCGTTTTCCGGCATCGGGCGTCTTAGTCGGAGCGCGTCCCTCTCCATAGGCGGTCGTCAGATAGCCTTTAGCCACTCGCTTAGCCGTGCGAATGACCCACCCAAATAAATCTTCCTCGCGATGATCAATCCACCAGCGTGCTGTGTTCTCCTGTTCCACCTTTGCCATGACTTCCTCGATCTTTGCGCGCTTCGCCGGGTCACTCTTCGGCCATTCCGCCCATTCTTCCCGCATGCCCCGGAGTTTCTGATCGCGGATCTTGTGCGCCCAGGCCACTTGTTTTTCCGTGCCTTCCAAAGCAGGTAAGTCCGTCAATGGTGGGGGCGCCGGTTGCGGCCGTTCCGGCCCGTGATCATAGCGATGCACCGCGCGCTCACTGATGCTCACGTGCGGAAATTCTTGGTGATCCGCGAGAATCCGGTGCAACACGGCCGGGTTATCTGTTTCCCAATACCGTCCCTGCCCATTCCACGTCGCGCCATGCCGTTTGAGCACGTCTTTATCGGCAAACGCGCTGTCAAAGGTCCAGCGGCCATCCGGTGCCGCGTTGACCGCCAAATGGCCCGGACGGGTTTCCTCATGTGTGCCGCGATACCGCGTATTGCGCACGGTCTGGGTTTGGTGTCCCTGCCCGATGGTGATGGCGTGGCCCTGATGGGTATCGAATTCCCCGTCGCCGCGATAGGTCGTCCAGGTTGCCGGTTTGGCTGTGTGCTCGCGCCCCTGCTCTCGCAAATAGCGGCTCAAACCGGGTTCCTCCGTCTGTGTCTTCTGCTTCCACCAGGAGGTAATATGCTTCCCTTGGGCGCTCTTTGGGACCGCCCCGCCCACAATACGACCATCCCCGTCAATGAGCACATGCCGCCCTTTTATCTCGTCGCCCTGCGCATTGGCGCCCGTGCCATGCGGATGAATGGTGATCCAATGTTCGCCGGCCTGCGGCGTGTGGGCTTTACAGAGGGTAAAGATTAAGGCCTTGTGCGTCGTCGCCATCGTTGCAGAGGGTGATGGTCCATATTTCTCGATATGCTTTTGACGCCTAATGGGAAACTGCTCATGATGAATATCCACTAACTGTTTAGCGCGTTCTATGGCTTCTTTCTTACTCAACGGGCCATGATAGTCTTTGCCACTCCCGGGTCCGCTGATCGAAAGCCCAGTTTCCGAGTCATAAATACTCCATCCATATCGGGCTGCCCCACTGTTTACGGCAAATCCTTCAATCCCATGGCCTAAGGCAACGCGGGAACCTTCTTTCGCCACATAGATCCCACCCGTGCCATATGGTCTGAATACATGAACCGTTTCCTTTCGCGACGGACGCGCAGGAGAGACTTTTTTTGATGGTGTCTGCGCCAACATCTCTCGCAAAGACGCTTTATCTGCTTCCTCAATAGGCAATGTCCTTAAATCAATTTCGCCGTCCCGAATTTGGTTAAGAAAATCTGCAGGCCGTGAAGACGTCGAGTATCCTTGTTCGATTGCCGCCCGGCGTCCTCTCTGGATAATCTTCCCTTGTTCTTTCTTGGCGGCGGCCTTAAATCGTTCTGCTGTATGACGAAACGCTTCCATGGCGCGTTCTTCGCCCTGATCCTGCGTGATTTCCTGATAACGCTTGCGAATATCTTCGTGCGTCACGGGATGGCTTAAAGCATAGTGAGAGTTTATCACCATCTCATCCATCATCCGGGTAAACTCTGGGGATTCTGGAGTACTTTCCTGTGGTCCTTCACTGACCTCATGCTTCACATGTTCTGCCCGCGTCGCCCCACTAATCTTTTCAATCACATGGGGCGGAATACCATGACCCGCCAAGATCTTTCCCCGTGAAGTATGACCTGTCTTGGGACGCGGTCCGTCAATCAACAAATGTCGTCCTTCAAGAGGGCCTTCTTTGACAGTGACCCAGTGAGCTTGACCATCAGCAACTTGTTGGCGCAAGATATCTGATAACCCTTTACGAACCGTAAACAGAAAAGTTTTCTGTCGGTCAATTCCTTCTATAACATCGCGCCGTGTCATCGGTTTAGTCCTCGCCGGAAACAGCACGGCCGCGTTCAACGCGGTCAATGGCACGCGTCACAGCAGCCTCCCACTCGGCGTTGCTGACCCCCTGGATATCGCGCAACGCATCAATCAACACGCCATACTGCCGAATGGCGGTGGCCATGGCGGCGAGTTGCTGATCTTGCTGCCGTTGCGATTCTACCCATTGGCGGTCTTGCTGTTGCTGGTCTTTGCGCAACCATTCGCGAATGTCAATCGGGACCTTAGCGGACATCAGCCGTCATCTCCTCGTCGTCCATGGGATTGGTGTTCAAAGCGTCAATCGTCGCATCCTCAAATTGGCGATGGCGCTCGATCAACGTGTCTAGCCACGCCGTCAACTCGTCCGGGGCGTAGTCAGTGTCCGGTTCCTGCACCACGAGCGAGCCGCGAACGCCCAGTCCCATTGCGGGAATCAGCGCGAATGTGCGTACACCGGGCGCGTTCAGCCCCAGCTCCGCGCCGGGATATTCCAGCGGGCACCATCCGGCCTGCACGACGGCGGCCAGAACGTCTCGGACGCATCCGTTGAGGGTCAGTGTCAGGTCATGCTGGTCCCACAATGAGAGGGTCAGCGTAGCGTCGTCGATAGTCGTCATGGGTTAGGCATCTCCTTTGAGGGTGTGTGATATACTCAGCGCAGAGGGCTCGGGGTCTGGCATGGCAGGTATTCCCTTAACCTCGCCACTTCCCATGCAGAGGTGTTCCGCTTGAACCAACAACCCCTTTCGATGTGGGTACGTCGTCATCGCTGGTTTTGCGTGGCTCGTGCCTCTTCGTCGGGATCCCACCAAATTGGCCACTCTCCCGTCTGCGTGGCATCGCGTACAAGGCGCGCATACGGATTGCTGTCCTCATGCCCTTCCGTTTCGGCATCCCAAAACGCCGCCCACGCCCGCCAAAAATCTTCAACATTCTCCGGCGGGCAGGATTCCCCTGCTTGTCTGAACCTCCCCACGGCTAAAGCCGGGGGCTTTACGCCCTGTTTTGGTAAAGTCTGACGCGCTAGGGGCTCTTTCCGCATGTCAATATCCGCCTACGCGATGGGTGCCAGGTTGTTTGCGGTTACGCCGCTCGTACCCCTCCACCCAGCCTTTCTCCACCGGCGGGGCTTGCACGGGAATTACGCGGCATTTACAATATGGGTGGCGCGGGACGGCAGGCCATTGATCCGCGGCGTTCTTGCCCCAATTCAGCGTCCACTTGCCCGGCCAGAGTGCCGTCAGCGCGTGGTCGGCGGGGTTGGCAGGGGGGTGTTGCAATATCCGAAAAGTTTGCCCGTCAAAGGCCGCGTGACACGTCTTGCAGGCGGTCGGTTGCGTCTGCACGACGGCCCATACTTCGGTCGCGGTTTCCAGAATGGCGTCCGCGCGTGCCGCACTGAGTTCGGTTTGGACCAGGCGTTGGAGATCTTGGCCCCAGTCGGTGAAGTGATCCGCAATGCCCTCTTGCAATTTGGCCGCCGTGAGTCCGGCGCGTTTCACCCCCGTGATAAGCGTCGTGAGGCGATCCATCACGTCTTGCGCCCAACTCTCGACCCGCGCCGTGACATCGGCCACCACGGGGGCAATCGCTTCTCGCATCCGTTGGGGCCACGGTGTGCCATCCGGGCCTCGGCGCGGCATGCGTCCCGATGTTTGGTGCTCCACCCAGGGGATCACCTGTTCTGCCGGGATGCCCACGGTCACGAGGCGCGGCCCAAGGACTAACAGCAGCGCCAGCAACCACGGGTCCCAATGCCACGCGGGACGGGGAACGGGCGGTAAGGTCGTCCCGCCCCAATACTGTTGCACCCACGCCCACTGATCGTCAATGGCTTGGGTCGCCGGGCCATAGGCCCACTGGGCCGCGGTGTCTTCCAACGTCTGTAGCGCCGGGAGATCCCACGGCCCATCCGAGGGCGGGGTAAACGGAGAAAAGGTGCCTACGTGCCCTGATGCCACTGCCAGCGCCATGCCTTCGCCACCTCCTGCGGTTTCTCGGCCTGTTGCGGTCCCAGCGCCAGCGTGCCGCGTTGGGCTGACGACATCTGCGTCAAATCAGGCGCACCGCCCATGCCGCGTTCCTGCATCCAGACTTGGAGCGCCGCCGGGTTCAACGGCGCGTCCAGCCAGCCGCCGTCCTGGCTGCCGGGCGGGATTTCTTCGAGCCCCATGGCCTTGCGCCATTCGCGCAAGGTCAGGCCCCCAATCTGCACCTGGGCATTGAGATACGCCACTTTTTGCTGCTCATCTTCGGTGTTAATGCCGGTCAGCCGGAATTGATAGCCGGGCGCCACATGCGGCATGATCGAGCGGTTGATGTTGCGTTCCAGCCAGTCACAGGCGGGGAGCAAGCCCCGGTCCCGCGACAAATCGATCTTGGCTTCCGTATTCTCCGAGGCCGCAATGCCGCCCGAACTGCTCGCCGTGCGCTGGCCGATCTCAATGGGATCGGTGGAGAACACCGAACAAATGCCCGTGCGCATCTTATCGAGAAAGTCGCCCATTTCCATTTCGCGGTTGGACTGCTTCATGGGAATCCACTGGACACTCTTCCCGTCATCCATCGCCAGCGCTACGGGCTTGTGCTGGCCTACAGTACCCTTGACATCGGTTTCCCACATGACGTTGAGTTCTTGCAGGGTTTCTTCGCTAAAATTGCCGATCACCGCCAGAATGCCGGGCGGCACACTGCCATGATCAAAATAGTTGCTGTTATATTGAATCGCCAAAATCTCGGCCGCCACGATATCTAAGCAGGCTTCCAGTTCACTGAGCCCATAGCCGCCTTGACTGACATCCGTCATCGGATTCGCCACCCAGTAGGCCAGTTCGTCCGGCGCATACTCCGTTTCCACCTGCCCATCCACCGTTTGCACAAACGCCACCGGCTGATCCAGTTGCCGTCCATAACGCGTCGTCGGAATATAGCGATCGCTCCACTGGATTTCAATGGTACCGCCATCGACGGGCCAAAACTCCTGCAACGTACCCAAGCGGTTGTAGACCAGTTCCGTGGACGCCGCATCCAAGATATAGCGATCGCGTACCACCCCCGCAATCCAGTTCGCGAGATCGGGCCGCTGCCAATCGGACCGCCATCCCGTCTGCAAAAAGAATTGCGTGACTTCTTCCGCGACGCGCTGATCCTGCGCCGTCGGATTATCCGGATGCCGTCCGTTGACGATCTCAAACCCCCGATCCCCTTTATGCCGGGGCACCCGGGCAAACGCCTGCAACTGCTGGACGCGCAACTGCAAAATCGCGGCGACCGTCGGCGACTTCTTGGCGACGGCCCGTAGTTGAGCGTGACTAATGGAAAACGCGCCCCAACGAGAGCCCGGCGGTGAGAAACGCCAATCCGGCCCAACAATGACGGATCGACGGCGATGGGGTTTGTCGTCTTCCGATCGCGTTAATGCCGTATCAATGTTGGCCATCTTCTCACCTCGTTTTTGTGGTTCTCTGCTGTAAAATTACAACGCGAATGCTGTAAAATTACAGCACCTGATAATACCGATAAACGCGAGTATGCTTATGTTTCACACTTCAACACTCTGTCTTTTGTTTAGAGAATCATCCAGCCATCGTACTACACTATAGCTCTTACGTCCGGCTTGGACCGCTTGCGCTCCTTCCCGCAACCGATCGCGTAAGCGTAAGGCAAAGAGTTCTTTTACCCACGGATCGACGGGTCCGGCTACAAACAGCAGGGGATTGACATAATACGTGCGCCCATCGCCTTGCTCCACCAGTGCCACGGCATTTTTTCGAATGAGTTGACGCATCGTTCGACTGACGTTCCCAATATTGAGACCCGTACGTTCCGCCACTTCGCGCAATGAAAAAGCATGATGTCGATCGGCCAAGGCGTTGCTACCGAGTTCGACGCATCCTTCCAACGCATCGAGCAAGTCCCGTTCTGCTAACGTGAAAATGCCTTGTTGTCGCATCGTAAGTTTCGCCTCCTGATAAACACGCGCGAAATGGGGTTCACGGGGAAGGCGTGCGTGAGATGTGATTTCTCCAGTAGCATCATCCACCACATACTCTTTCACAAGTCGTTTCGCCATGGTATAATCACCTCGGAGATGAACCCCGGTGTCGCTCTCGACCAAAAGAGCACCGGGGTTCAGTTTATGTTCTTCTCTGAATAAATAGTCAATCGGGTGGATATAGGCCCCGTATTTTTTGACACTTTTATGCAAAATCCCGAATAAAGTGTGCAACGCCAGTCTTATTTCCGAATCTATTACCCACCTATCGTTTGCCCCACCAACTGCTGCACCCAAGCCGGCACGCTTTGACCCGGGGTCGATCCCGCGCTTTGGATCGCGCTGAGCACGGCATTCTGGCCTTGCGCGGCATAGGTTGTCCAATCCAAGGCATACCGGCTAATCCGGCCCGTATCGTCTTGCGCCTCGATAAACAGTGTTGTCCCGTGTAGACTCGTGTCAAGAATCGTAAGCATCGTTTATCCCCTTTCTTGCCAGCCGTGTTCGGCACACCACCACTGGCCCCGGCTATTGTGCCGGGTTAATGGCGTGCCACACTGCGGACAGTCCAGCGCCGGTTGCACTCCGCGCCGACCTTTCGCGACGGTCACCGGCTGCGGCAACTGTCCATGTCCGGCGATTACCGGCACTTGTGCCGCGCTCTGCAACGTCTCCACCCACTGGGGCACGGTCGAACTCTGCCGCGCGCCAATGACCACACTGCGTCCTTGCACGGCGGCCAGCGCATAACACACGGCATCCGCACAATCCGGCGACGGCAACCCGTGCTTGCGCAAATCCTCCTTACTCTCGATCTGCACTTGGCCCCGCGCCGTAAACTTGTAATGCAAACTGGTCATTTGCGCCAGCAAATCCTCATCCGGCGGCAACGCCATCGGCGTCGCGTTCAGCGCCGGATCCAACCGTTCCCGCAACCCCCAGTACCATTCGGCCCGGCGATTTAAGAACTGTTCCGGATCCTTCGCCGCCACCCCGCTATGAATCTCCACCACCGGGAGGCCTTGGGCTTTCAGCAGGTCATAGACCCCGGCCCCTAAGCCGTCCGCATCCACCCGAATACTGTCCGGATGGTAGGTCCGCGCCGCTTGGCTAATCCACCCGGCGACCGCCGTCGTATCCCACTGATGATGCTGTGTGATCTGCACGATGTCGTCGCCCTGCCGCACGGCCAGCACACTGGCATCGGTCCCAAACCGCGCCACATCCACCCCAAAACTAATCGGCCCGGTGTGTTGCGGCGTCCGTTGCTGCGCCTGCTCCACCCAGGACAGCGGAAAGACCATATCCTCACCTTGGTCCGGAAACTCGCCGACCACCCGCGACTGCCACAGCGGCGTGCCTTCGCCCCACTTGATCCGTTTATCCGCAATCCACTCCGGACTCGTCAAATAAGGCCGCGTATTCGGACCTTCCGTCACATTGGGACTGTCATACGCGCTGATCTGAATCTTGGCATACAAGGGGCTTTTAAACGCCTCATAGAACTCGCCCCGCACTTGCGTCGGATTGCCAATCAACAGCGCCCGTGCATGCGGCCCGGTCAAAAAGCCTTCCGCCGCATCAAAGATGCCTTGATCGACCCCGCTGGCTTCATCCACAATCAGCAGCAGGTGTTCCGCATGAAAACCTTGGAAGCGTTCGGGCTCGTTAGTGCTAAGTCCCAAGGCATACCATTTGTCGCTGAGTTCAAGGCTTGTTTTGAGTGGTTTACCGCCTAACGGCACCCGCGCATTCGCATGGAGTTGCCGGATCTCCCGCCACAGCAGGTTTTCCACCTGCGGCCACGTGGGGGCCGTGCTAATCACGATGCTGTCGGGATGGCTAAACAGCCACCACAACGCAATCATCGCTGCCGACACGGTCTTGCCTAACCCGTGCCCGGATCGCACCGCCGTGCGCTGATGATCCCGCACACTCTCCAGAATGGCGACCTGCTTCGCCCAGGGATCAGCGCCCAGAATCTCCCGTACCCACCACACGGGATCGCGTTGGGCGCGCTGCAACACCACCTGCGCTTCAGTCGGTTGCATCGTCTGCCGCGCTTTGCGCTTGCCGCGCCAGTTCCACCCAATTCACCGTCGCCGTGACCTCCGCTTTCCACTTCTCTTGCTTGCCCCACCGATCCGGATGCCGCCGTTCCAGAAACATTTGCGCCGCCCGCCAATCCTCCGGCATCGCGGCTTTCCATTGTTGAATGGCATGTTCTTCCGCTTCCGCTTCCGCACGCGTAATGGCCTCCCGAAACTCACAATATTTTCCCTGAGTTTCGGCGTCCCCCCGAATCATCCATTCCCGAA
>JAEHJW020005560.1_pt1 | contig 17163 bp, 12 predicted proteins | sample 9271431 | NCBI WGS metagenome assembly JAEHJW02 | reverse complement strand
GCCGCGCAACCTGGCCAAGTCGGTGACGGTCGAATAGGGCCGGCTGCAGGCGGCTGGTTGTGTATACAGACAAAATAGTTCAGTCGCGGACAACAAAGTTCAGCCTACGACAATAAAGTGCGCACACCGATGAAGTTGACCGCTACAGCCGAGATGCCCTGATCAACAAACCGTCAACTTGATCAGGCCACCTTAGCTGCTGCGGGAGTTCGCTAGCCCTAGCGTCTTGGTGCGGGTTCTGGCCGAGCTGACCAGATGTGCTGCTATTCGCTGGTCACCTTGATGTGGCACTGCTGCCGGTGTCCGCTTTGAACAGATGAGCCGTCATTGGCGCCAGGTGTCGGGATCGGCAGCCACCGGCCTAGAAGCGGCTGCCCCACGAACGTCCGCTATCGAGCAGGTCAAGCGGGAGGCTTCGGCTCCGAATCCATCAATGCGTCAACGCCGGCAATGAATCGGCGTTCCAGTTCCTGTCGGAACCGGTCGTCTTCGAAATTTGGTTTCACGGCGTCCGTGCGATAGACCACATCATCGCCCATACGAACGACGATCTCGTCACCGACCACAGCGATGAGAAACTGAGGCGCAAATCGGTGACCTGGGTTCGCGAAATAGTGGAACCCGAGCTCAAACTTCTTTCCGTTGGAGAAGTCGAGCCAGCTTTGATGATGCGTCGCATAGGTCGGACGAATGCTTGACAGTACCAGTGCGTGGACGCCGCTGATGACTGTTTCCGCAGCGTCGTACGATCCTTTCAGGCGCGTGAATTCGGCACTGGCGGATGACTGTGCCCGCGTACGCAGGGACGCGAGGTCAGGGGAGTCGCTCACGTTGGCTCCGCTGCGAAACGCCGCAAGCAAGGCGGAAAGTTCCGTGGCCATCTCGCTTGCGGTCGCGAATCGGCCAGAAATCCTCTGGCTGAAAGCGCGGTCGAAGAAGGCCAGAAGAGGCATGATCACGGATGTAGCTGCTGCACGAAGCGCCGCGAGCTCCGTCTCGCGTTGATGAGGCATCTTCCCCTCGGAATTCAGTGGTTGCCGCGGGTGCGCACCCGTGAGACAAAAGAACAGGATGCCCGCGATGAATGAGAGGTCAGTGCGGCAGTCTTGCTTGCAAGGGCTATCGGCAGCGAGCTCCGGTAAACGAAAGAACCGGTTTCCGAGCTCCTGCTCGACTTCCGTCGCGAAGTCCAGTGTGATCGCGTCCCTGTAACTGAGACCGAAATCGACCAGAACTGGATCGTTGAAGTTATCTCCGCGGACCAGGATGTTGTCAGGCTTAATGTCGCGGTGAACCCAACCTTTCCGATGAAAGTGCGCAGCGATATCGAGTAGTCGGAGTGTGAGGGAAACCGCGTCTTCGAGCGAGGGCTTTCTACGAGCAATGGCCGACGCGAGCGTTGACCCTGCAATGTGCTCCATTACGAGGTAGACCTTAGTATCCGACTCGGCATGGCGGTGCGCATTGCTTTCGATGAACTGCGGGATATTGGGGTGTCCGAATGTCTCGTAGGCTGATGCCTCCCGAAAAAAACGGCTGCGTCGCTCGACATCCTTCTGCTCATTCAGGATCTTCAAGAACGCCACTTCACCTGTGTCGCGACGCTTCACCTTTTTGGCGGCGGCCTGGTTGCCACGTTTGAGATCTTCGAGCGTATCCCAGTTGGCATCCCAGGTCGTGGTATCTGTCCAACGTGTCATTGACACACCTCTGAATTGATCTAACGTGCGAATCTGTGTGGCGCCTGACCAGCTGGTCGCCCATCGATCCGGGTCGTCGGCTTCATCGGTTCGGCCGTAGTTCTAGGTCATCGATGTTGTCGAGCACGGCGAGGACTGCCTTGACGTGCTCCATGTCAAAGTCATCTCTGTTCGGCTCCTCGTGGGTTCCCTTGTTCAATAGGGTCCAGACGAGGTTCTGCTCGGGGATGCCAAGGATGTCGTTCAGGTTGTCCAGAAGAGGCTGTTTGCTCGCGTGTGTAAAGGTCGGCGTTTCCCGAAGCTTCTTCCGGATGGCTTCGCAAAGTGTTCGCAACTGCAGCTCCTTGCCCGGACCCTCGATCTGCACCGAGATGTTGCCCACACCGTGCGACTCGAGCCACTTCCACGCTTTGTGGGTGAGCAATTCAAGCGACTTACGGGCGTAGGAGAGGGCGTCGCGAGGTTCGAACCGAGCGTCGATAGCCTCTCTCGCGCGCGCAAGGTAATTTTGGCTACCCGCGTCCGGATTCACGCGCGGCTGGTGATCGCCACCGTGGTGCAGCAGCACGTACTGGTGACAGTCCCTGCGCAGCTCCTGCGGCAAGTGGTTCTCGACATCCTTTACGAACTCGGGGCTATGGCACGTGAGAATGATCTGCGTCTGCCGGAAGCGCTCGGACTCGAAAATCGCCTGGCGAATGCCGCTGCGATGGTCGTGGTCGATTGCGTTGATCGCGTCGTCGAAGATGATCAGGGGAGCGCGCACGCTTTGCGCCTTGGCCAGCAGGATGGCGAGCCCCAGGCAGCGGATGTGGCCTTCGCTGAGGGCGGTGAGCGCGTTCACCCGTCGCTTGGGGGTGCCGCGGAACGCGATCTCAATCATCCCTTCACCGGTCAGCGGCAACCGCAAGTCCGCGAGCTTGTCCTCGTCCCGGTCACCGTGATTAAAGTCGTTGTAGAGCTCCATGGTGGCTGCATTGAGGTCGGCCATAAGCATGCCGGGGAGCTGCGCGCGGAAGCGCTCTAGGAGACCGTAGAAGCTGTCGTACGCTTCCTTGATCGGCCGGTCGCGCTCGTTCGCAAGCGCCTCTTCTCCGGCCCGTCTGCTCAGATCGGCATTCACCTCCTCCCACTGCGCGATGCGCGCGCAAGCCTGCGCGGCGTCTTCGACGATGTGGGCGCGACGGGTATCGTGCCCGGCCATCCACACGCGGGCGTCGTTCAGGCGGCGTTGTTCGGCGAGATCCGCCTCTCGCGCTTGCAAGGCTTCTCGCGTCGCGGTGTCGCGAGTGGCCGCTCTGCCGGCGACCTCTAGTAGTTGGTCGAGCGACGGCGTAGTGCCGGTCTGGTCTGCTTCTGGTGAGTGCACGGGCACCCACCAGCCAGGGTTGTCAGGGTTTTTAGGTAGCCCGCCCAGGTAGGCGTACACAGCGGTTTCCACCTGACCTTCGCTGGCCATGAACTCCTCGAGATTGCGAAGGCCGGCGCGCAGCTCGCCACTCGCCTCGTCGGACGCTCGGCGCGCCCGCTCATGATCCTCTTCAAGCCTGGCGAGCTCCTTGAGCTGCGCCAAGCCCTCGTGGGCGCGCTCAAACGGATTGCTAGCGACCTGCTCGATCGGCGTCAAACATGCCGGGCACTGGTCCGGATACGCGGCGCGAAGTGATTGGACGGCGGCGAAAAGATTGCGGAAGGAGACCTGGCTGCGACTCTCGTCGAGCCTGCGCTGCGAGGTCGAGACCATCTCGGAGCTCGCGTTGGCTTTGGTGAACAGCTCAGCGAGCCTGTCGCGTGAGAGGCCCGTGATTGCAGGCATCAGTCCGCGCAATTTGGTATCAAGCTCCTGCAGCCTTCCAGGCGCCTCCGGGGAGCCAACCAAACCTCGCAGTTCGTCGTAAGTCAGGCCTTCGGCGAACGCGCCCGCGTAGTCGGCCGCTGCCTGGTCCAGCGCTCGAAGCTTCTCCGCTTCGCCGTCACGGATTGCTTCGTCGGCGCGCAGCGCCTGCCGCCTACCTGCTAGCTGTGTTTGGAGGGTCACGCCCAGCGCGAGAGCCGCGTCCATCGACTCGTTGAAGTGGGATAAGAAGGCGTTGAACTGATCCATCCCGAACAACGTTGCGATCAAGTCGTTCTTGCGCCCGGGTGGCGTCGCCGCGATCCGGGAAAAGTTGTCGATGCGGTTTTTCTCCACAAAGAAGAAGCGGAAGGCGTCTTCTTTGGCGGCGACGCGTACCTCGTGGCCCTCGGCGTCCGTGGCCATCAGCACAGGATCGATGAAGCGTCCTTCGTGGATGTTGACGAGGTAGTCGCGCTGATCGATCCGCTTCGATCCGGCCTCTTCGACTGAGCCGCACAAAGCGTATTCCAACGCCTCGCACAGGCTGCTCTTCCCGCTGCCGTTGGGGCCGTAGCAAAGCACGACGCGCGCGCTCAGGTCGAAGACCTGCTGGTTGCGAAACCCGCGAAACGGGCCCAGCGTCAACCGGCGCAGGCGCGCCCACGGCCAATGCCCCTGCGGGGTGAGATCGGGCAGTTGCGGGAGGTCCGCCGTGGTCGCGGCCAGGTGCTCGCGCGCGAGTGTCGCCAGAAGCTGCGAGCGGCTGTTGCGCTGCCTAGCTGTCGCCGCCACTGCGTTGAAGTGAGCGAGTACCAAGTTAGCGAACCTGCACGCCCGCTCCGGAGCTAGGCGCTCCGGCTCGTGAAGCCAACGCACGAAGCGCTCGAAATCTTGCCTTGCCGTCCCCATCCTACCCACCTGCGTCTTCGCGCATACCTCGCGCACAGGCTCGGGCACCAATCCGAATCCGGCTCAGACCATGCCAACAACGCTTGGTCAGTGGCCTGCTGATGAGTTCTCCCGTTGCGCAGCTGCTCATCTCCAACATTAGCAGACGACTCCTTTCTGGCGCTCCGTCTACAGGATCGCAACGACCGCAACGGGTCGCACTTTGCCTTTCGGCCCCGCCGGTTGCAACGTCTCCTTTTCGGTTTCGCTGTCAGTAGCGCGCGGGTAAGTCCGCCAAGGTTGCGCGGCCTCCACTGGTCAGCAGTTCAGGCCAACGATAGCCAGCGTGGAGGTCAGTGTCTACGAGAATCCGCACTTGGGACCAGTTGCCATAGCGAGGCTGGTAAGCCTCGTGATGAAGTTCCGTTGGACCAATATTTGCGTGCCCGTGCGATACAGTGATGCCACGGCTAAGTCCGGAGGCAAGCGGATGAAAGCATCAGACATGCAGGGTGTCGATGCGTGGTTGCTCCAACGGTTGCAAAGTTGGGGTATTGAGTCACTGACCGACGTGCAGCAGCGCGCGCTTGCCGCTGGTGCCGCCGCTGGCCGCAGCCTCGTCGTCAGTGCGCCGACATCGTCCGGCAAAACCCTGGTGGGTGAGATTGCCGTCTTGTGTGCCCTGCGATCCGGGGTGCGCGCGATCTATCTGGTTTCCCACAAGGCGCTTGCCGATCAGAAGTACCTCGATTTCGTGGCCCGCTTTGGCGAAGGCGCCGCTGAACCCGTTGGCTCGGTTGGGCTGAACACGGGCGACCGAACCGAAGGCGACATTGATGCGCAGCTGATGGTCGCGACCTACGAAAAGGCGCTGGGGCTGTTCCTGAGCGGGCAGCTCCGGCCGAACAATGCGCTGGTCGTGGCCGACGAGTTGCAGATTCTGGGCGAGTCCGGGCGCGGGCCGGATATCGAAGCGCTGTGCGCGGCGCTACGGCAGCGCGGCATCAAGCAATTCGTGGCGCTGACGGCGACGGTCGAAAATCCCGAAGACATCGCCGGGTGGATGGCGTGTGACCTCGTGCGCAGCACACACCGGGACGTGCCGCTCTATCAGGAAATCTGGTACGGCGGCCGTGCCCATCGCACGAAGTTCGGCGACGACAGCGGGCAGGAAGTGCGCGGCATCGCTGCCGCAACTAATGAAATTGGCGTTGTCGTCGATCATCTGCTGCGGCTCGGGCGTGGCCCCGTCTTGGTATTCACGGAAAGCCGCCGCGAAGCCCTGGATTTCGCTACTAAGTTCGGGCAGAGTCGGCCACGCGCCAGCATCGGCATTGCCTTGGCGCAGCAGCTCGACCTGTTCTCCGAGCCGACAGAGTCGTCGGATCAACTCCGCGAAAACGCTGAACGCCGCGTTGCATTCCACACGGCTGATCTGTCGCCACAGGAACGCCAGGTCATTGAGGGCGGCTTCACTGACGGCAAGTTCGAGGTTTGCTTTGCCACTTCGACCCTTGCGGCTGGGGTCAATTTCCCGTTCCGGACAATCGTGTTTTGCAAGCTGACCTATCGCTTCGGCGACCGGGCGGGAAGCCACCTTCTCAGGTCCGACTATCGCAATATGTCGGGACGGGCTGGCAGGCTCGGTATGCACCCTGACGGGTTCGCCGTGCTGCTGCCGCAGAATAATGTCGAACTCGCGCACGCCAACATGCTGGTGCTGCCCGACAACGACCGGCTCAGTTCGCAGCTGGTGAACCTGAGCATCCGCAAGTCGATCCTGACGCTGGTCGCCTCGGGGCTGGCCAGCAGTTTCGCCGAGGTGATGACGTTCTTCGAGAACACGCTGTACTGGTATCAAACGCTGAACCGGAATCCGGCAAAGCTAGCCACCCTGACGACGGAAAGCAGTGCCGCCATGGACTGGCTCAATGCCAACGCGCTGATCCGGGAGCAGGCCGGCACCTTATTCATCACCCCGTTGGGCAACGCAGCCGCGATGTCCGGCCTGCTTCCGGCCACGGCGGTCCAGCTCGCCGGGATGCTGCGCGCCATCGGGCCAAAGCTGGCCGCGAGCTTCGACGAATGGATTCCGGGGCTGATCTACGCGGCCTGCGCCAGCGACGAATTCAGGGCCGAGCGGCCGTCCCGGTTCTTTCCGTACCCGTCGCAGACCACCTACGAGTCGGTGACGTTCTGGGGGACAAAGCAGTTGCCCGTGGACCTGGACCGCAACGACCTGAAGCTGGCGCATTGCGCCCATGCGATTGCGCTCTATGCCGAAGGGCTGGCGGATCGCAAGATCGCGCACATCACCCATGTGCCGGGCGGCATGATCCATCGTCTGGCGTTGGACGTGGCCTGGGTGCTCGATGGGCTACACAAGCTGTCCACGACGCCCGAACTCGGCTGTCCGCAAGCGGTCAGCAATCAAGTCGCCATGTTGGCACGCCGGGTCCGGTGGGGCGCCCCGACTGAGGCGCTAGACGTGTTGCGTGTCGCCGAACGGCATGGCGTGCCTGGCTTCGGTCGGCAGCGCGCCATGGGCCTTATCGCGCAGGGTATTGCGACCCTCCACGACGTGCTGGGTGTTACGAAGGACAAGCTCGTGCAATTGCTGCGGAGCGAGCCGAGGGCACAGGCGCTGATTGATGCCGTGTCTAGCACGATCGGGCTCGGACCAAGCAGGCTCGCCGCCGCGCATTACAAGACCGGACAGCAGTTGGGCATCGAGCGCCTGGTCAAGGCCTGCGACGACGCTCTGGGGACGGATTATGAGGTGGCGATCGCGGCACTCATGCGGGTCGAGGCCGTTTGGACCGTGACTGTGCTGGACGACGGTACGCGGCCGAATGTTCCAGATCTGCTCATCGTGTTGGGAGCTCAGCAAATCTTGCTGGAATGTAAGACTTGCACAAAATCGCCCGCCTTCATCAAGAAGGAAGAAGCCTGGGCGGTCGTTCAAAAGGCGGCAGATTTCGACCCCGCGATGCGTCGGGTGACATTGGGAAAGCCGGCATTCGACGAAACATCCAAGAAGAAGGCCGCGGCATCGAAGGACATCACGCTGGTCGAGCACAGCGTGTTCATGGAAGGACTTCTGCGAGTGCATATTGGCACGCTGTCGCCAGCTGATTTCATGACATGGCTTGGTACTCCCGGTGTCGCGGAGCTTGAACGCCTCGGCGGAGATCCGACCTACCTCGGCAAGTAGAACGTCCACGCATACCGTGAACGGGCTGCACTGCCACGTTACGTAGAACTGGATCCATCCCTGCACAAATAAGGGAGTTCCTCCTCGGACCCTACGCAGCTGATATACACCGGCAGTACTAGGTTGGTTATGCCCGGCTGCACCGCCAGCACGGCGTGATCAGGTTGACGTCATGAAACAGTCAAAGCTTTTGACTTCTACGATCCTCAACTGCATAGCATGTCCCCTCGCTGGCTGTGGGGTTGGCATGCGGCTTGGCGTGCTGCGTCGCTTTATCTCGTCAGCTTGGGACGGGCACGGCGCGGACAATGTCCATGTCTGCGGGCGTCAGTCCGAAGATCTGCGTGATGTGGACCTCGACTTGCTGACGTAGGTCAGCGGCTTGCCGTTCGTACAGTGTCTTGTCGTGCGGCGTGCGGGCTGTGGCGATGTCGCCATGGGCGGCGATCAAGCGGATGACAAGCGCATCAATCGTTGCCCTGTCGGCATCACTTGGAACCGGCACCGGCAAATTTTTGATGAACTGCTTGCCGTGTGAGTAGTAACCGCCACCGAACATACTGGTAGTCGTGCGAATAAACGCCTCGCTCACCGGATGATTGAGCACGGCCAGTAGGTAATGGTCCGTCACGCCGCTTCCATCGCGCTGGCGTACCAGGTAGTACGGGCCATTGCCACCGCCCGTCACCATGACGTTGTTGTCGTCATAAGCGTAGCGTGGCTCTAGTGACAACGCTGGCAGGATGATCTTCGGCCTGTTGAATTTGACGAGACTTTGCGAACGGCCAAACTGGTAGAACTGCTGTTCGGCCGCTCTCCCGCCCGCTATTGCTCGCGCTTCCAACTGTGCGCGCCGCGCAGTCAGGTAGGCCAGACAGTTCGGATAACGTTTGGCCATTTCGTCCGGCTGCAGCAGTCGTGCTGCGGTACGGCCCCGGACCGTGACGAATTCATAGGGGAAGATCAGCCAGGCGTTCGCGGCGGGGCGGCTGAAGGCGGTTAGCTGAACATCAAGCAGGAAGGGTCGAAGCACACCCTTCTCGATCGGCCAGTCGCGCCCGTCCCAATGCAACACGTGGTGGCCTGCGGTTTCGGCGGCACTATGAAATATGTAGATGGCGTCCGCGCTGGTCTGAACGCCAACGAAAATTTCGGCGACAGCGCCAAGCTGTGTTGGGCAGGAAGCGCGCACACGGTCGAAGACAGCACGCGTTTCGGTGTCAGCGAACTGCCAGGCATCGTCGCCTAGCGTTGCTGCCGCCAGCGTTGTGACGGTGCCTGCTTCGCCATACCGCCAAGCTTCCAGTCTGCTCACCTGTTCGACCTGAACGTCGGGATTGCCCCTGCGATCGAGGACGATGATGCAGGTGTAATTGGTGGCGGTACGACCGAAGACCTGCTTTACGCCGAAATGCACCACTGCTTCCAGCAGATTGCCGACAGTGAGCAGGCGACGCAGAGCGCGTCCGGCATGAATCGTCATGAACTTGTGCGGCGTGATGAAACCGAGCCGACCGGTCGGGCGCAACAGTGCCAGAGCGCGCTCGAAGAACAGCGCGTATTTGTCGAAGTTGTCTTGCCTTGCCGTCGTATAGGGCGACCTCGGATTTTGATAGAAGTTCGCTTCGTCTGGCGAGTAGCCCATCATGTTCTGGATGCGGATGTATGGCGGGTTGCCGACGATCACGTCGAAGCCGCCGCGCCCCAGCTCGGCGGGGAACTCGGCCAGCCAATCGAAGGGATTGACCTTGCGGATCAGCGCCTCCGGCATCGGCGTCCCGACAGCCGCCAACCATTCAGCGCGACTGACCAGGCTATTGCCAGCACGTATAGCTCCGCCCAAGTCCGGCAATGCGCGTTCGCGGCGTCGCGCCACGAAGTCAGTGAGCCCCTCCCGCGTCTCGCTTTCAATCAACTTCAGAAGCAGACTGAACTGAGCGACCTCGACCGCATTGGCATCGATATCCACGCCCCGGATGTGGCTCTGCAGAATGCGGCGCTTTTCGTCGTAGGTCAGTCGCCAGTTTCCGGCACCGGCCTCATAAGTCATGGTGCCGACATGGTCAGCCGGGCGATTGGCCTGATACCAGCTCAGGCAATGATCGAGAAGGAACTCATAGATCGCCAGCAGGAAGATGCCGGACCCGCAGCAGATGTCGGCAGCTGTAAAACCAGCGAGGTCTGCAGGACTTTTTCCGGCCAGCGCCGGCGTGAGCGTACGTGCCACGATGGCATCCACGATGTAGCGGGGGGTCGGAACAACGCCGCCACTTTCACGGACTTCCGGCTTGCGGACGATCGCAACCGTCCTGCCGGTGATCGTGATCTCTTCACCAAGGAACTGCTCGTAGATTTCGCCGAGGACTTCGGTTTCGACCACCGCGAAGGTGTACGGGCTTTGCGGGTAGTACAGCTCGCCGATGACGCTCTGAAGCACCGCATCGCTGATGCGAATGCCGAGGCGAGTATCGTCAAGCAAGCGAAAGAGGCCGGAGTTGTAGAACGCATCGGCGCGACGCAACTCGGCTAACAATGCGTCGAACGTATGGGCGGCCGGCAGGCTTCTCAGGTTCTCGTACCGTTCAATGTCGCGGTCTTCGCAGATGCGCAGAAAGACGATGCGGGACAGGAACAGCTGGACTGCATACGTCAGTTCGCCTGGACTCAGCCCCGGCGTGTTGGCATGAATGTCGCCGGCGAGGCGTTCGCGCCATGAGCGGACTTGGCGCAGGAAGAAATCATCGAACTGCTCGGCCCCGTGGCGCGTGCCGCCGACAGCGAAGCGCCGGTCAAAGTCGCCGGAATAGACGGCATGACGAGAAAGCAACGGCCACAGTTCATCGAAACGAGCGTCGAACTCATCGAAGCGTACGAGCAAGAGGCGTGCAACATGCGCCGCATCAGTCTGCGCCGGAACTGGAACACAGTCATAGACCGCGAGATGGTGGAAGTTCGTCAGAACAGCGATCGGCAGGCTGGCGGAGTAGCCATACCGACGGGTCTGAAAAGCCGCTTCGCGGCTGTGATCAATGGCAACGCTTGGCTTCTTGGCCTCGACAAACAGCTTACGCTGTCGCGCTAGGCGCAATTCGTAGTCCGGCCGTTTTGATAGCCTCTCGCCGACATCGACTGTGGCTTCTTCAATGACCTCGCGCAAACCCGACGGATGCCCGGCACCGTTATGCACATCCCAGCCAAAGGCAGCAAGCAGTGGCGTGATGAAGTCCGTGCGCGCCTGAGTCTCGTTGTAGGTGGGGCGTAGGTAGTCGGCTTCGTTGCGTTGGAAGCCTCGCACCAGTTCGGCGACGCGAGCACGCGCCGCAGCCTTAGCGGTGGCCTCGTCCGTCACGCGTTTACCCCGTCCGCTGATTTGCTCGTGCGCCTTTGCTTCCGAGCGTTGCGCCGATCGCGCATCTTGACCCAGATGTCGCGTAGCATAAGACAGTCCTTCTCTGATAGTCCCATGTGCCCCCGCAACACGATTCGCGCGTTCTCTTCTAGTACTTCGTCAAGGCGACCAGCCCGCATGAGCTTGTCGCACTCCGTCAGAGGTATGGCGCCATTGAGTGTTGCCGGTATGAGCAGTCGCTCGGCTTCGGTTGGTTCTAGCTCCAGCACGCCCCCACCATAACTACGGCCTTCAATCTCTGCCGAGGCGGCGGTAAGCCAGGTGTAGGTGTTGGCAATGACGCGTTCCGGCTTTTCGCTCTTGCAGGTCAGGCGATGAATGGTATCGGTCGAGGTTGCCCCGGCTTGGTTCAATACGACCCGCGGGAAGTCATAGATCTGCCGGAACAGAAAGCCATCGGGCGTCCAAACAGATGGCACCGCGTACCACGGCTCCCGAATCGAGCACTTGTAGCCCTTGTGGACCGCATTGCCCTCGCCGAAGCGAATGTACTTAGCCAGCGCAGCCGTGGGCTTCGCATCGCCCGGCTTCAGGTGTAGCAGATGGACGCGGTCGCCTGCGGCCGACATGGCGTTCCAATCGGTCTTGCCGACCCGTGCGCCCTTGAGGTGGGCTGATCGCGAAATCAGAGGCGACGTAAAGCCTTTAAGGCCAAGCTCTTCAACCTGGGCATTTGTCAGAACGAAGAACTCGTTCTTGCCTGTCACCACACCAACGTCAACGCTGGCGTGGGCCGATAGATTCGCGGTCGCGCTGGAGTCCCGGAGCGCGCGTATGAATGTGATCTCACGCTCAGACAGGAAGTACTTTAGCCACTTCTCGTTGTCGTGGCGGATAGTCTTCGGCTGGGCATCGGCCAGCACGATGGATGGTGCACGATTCGTGATTTCGCCAACGGTGCGTGTCTCGGTCATCGTCACGCGACAGAGATTGTCGTCCGAAGCCGCCGCCAGCGCGCCATCAGCCAACAAGAGAACAACCTCTTGCTCAGCCTTCTCGAAGAACAGCTCGTTGCACGCAACGATGTCAATGCGATTGAACCGATCCGTGAGGAACGAACGCAGCTGCGACGCATACGTCACTTGCAACAGCTCGGCTGGCAATACCAGAGCCAAGCGACCGCCGAGACGTAGGCTTGCCACCGCCGCGACGACGAACGGCACCCAGATATTCGTCAGGCGATTGGGCGAGAGACCTTGCTCGGCCATCAGGGCCATAGCCAAGCTGCGGTGTGGCTCGGGAAAGGTCTGGTAACGAATAAAGGGAGGGTTGCCGATCACCACGTCAAAGGCCGGCTGATCCGTCGTTTGCCACCAGCTGAAGAAATCACTGGTGCTGACCACATCGGTGGCGCGCTGGTTCAGCGCGCCAAACAGCCGAGCCCGTGCTTGGTCAGCTTCGGCCGCGATGATCTCAACGCCAGTCAACTGATGGGCAATTGCGGCGCTACGGGCGCCGAGTTCGGCGAAGCGCTCAGCCGCTGCTTCTAGGAACGCTCCATCGCCGCAGCTTGGCTCCAGTACGCGATCCTTTGGTGAACGAATTGCCCAAGCGCATAACCACTTCGCTACGGCGGGAGATGTGTAGTAGCCGCCGCGCAGCTTGTCTTCGTCGAGGTCGGTGAAGCGTCCGCTGTTGTTTGAGGCCTTGTTGGCCGATGCCTTCTTGGTTGCCATGGCGATGCTCACTGTGTTCTTGCGAACAGCGGCCACCGTTCTGCGATGTACTTCTCGGCCGCGTCTCGGATCACCCAAGCGACGGATACCTTCTTTTGCTTCGCGATCTCTTGCAGCGTTGCGTACAACTCCGGGGGCAAGCTCGCTGAGGCACGTGTTGCGTGTGGCTTGCCGGCCGGCTTCCGGCCTCGTTTGGCTGTCATGATCGCCCCTTTCAATTAATTGCAGCATCGTACAGCAACATGCAGCAAACGAGAACGAGGGTGCCATCGAACCGGCTTTCGCAGAGAACGCGCGCCTCCCTTTGATGTTGGCAGGGTGATGGTGATCAATGTCAGCGGCCCCGGCCTATGCCGGGGCCGCTGATCAGCATCAAGCCTGAGAGCTGGAGACGGTCTGGCGCCGCATGGACTCTCCTTTCAGCTCAATCGCATGCTTGTTATGCAGGATGCGGTCCAGAATGGCGTCTGCAATGGTCGGCTCGCCAAGGTAGTCATGCCACGCTTTGGTCGGGAGCTGAGATGTGATCAGTACCGACCCTTCAGGCACGCGATCATCAATCACCTCCAGCAGATCCTGCCGACCCCGCTCGGTGATCGGGTTGACACCCCAATCGTCCAGGATCAAGAGGCGCGCCCTGGCGAGTTTGGTCCGCAACTTGGGCAGGCTGCCGTCCGCGTGCGCGGTCTCCATGTCTTCGAGCAGGCGTGGGAGCCGGTGGTAGTCCACGGTAAAGCTTTTGCGCGCAGCTTCGCGTCCAAGCGCGCACGCGAGCCACGTCTTGCCCGTCCCAGTGGACCCAGTGATCACTACATTCTGGCCACGTTGGATCCACTGACACGTCAAGAGATCCATCACCTGCCGCTTGTCGATCCCACGCTTGGCGGCGAAGTCGATGTCCTCGGGACAGGCACTAGGCGCCTTCAGCTTGGCCGCCTTGAGAAGTCGGGTCACGCGCCGATTCTCGCGCTGGGCAAGTTCGGCATCGACCAGCAATCCGAGGCGATCATCGAAGCCCATCGATTGCACGTTTGGGTTATTGAGCTGATCCTCATAGGCTTGCGCCATGCCTGGCATGCGCAAGGTGAGCAGCGCTTGACGAGTCTGGTTAGTCAGCATGGCCGAGCTCCTCGGAACTGTAGTAGGACGGGCCGCGAACGTTTCCATGCAACGGCAAGCGTCGTTGTACGGAGCGCTCACCATGGGGACTTTCCAAGCGGTGCTGCAGGATGGACCGGATGCTCTTGACGGTCGGCGACTGGATGGCCAGCGCCTTGCTGCAGGCCAACACAAATCGCGCTTGACCGTGCGTCCGTGAGAGCTTCTGCAACGAGCCGCAAGCGTTGAGCGCCCCCGCTGGGTGGCGCGCATCGCCGAGAAGCTTTTCAACTACGGCAAGCACGTCGGCACCAAGTTGTTGTGCCCACTGTCGATACCGCTCGGGCGTATGGTCGGCCCAAGCCTGATGGTGTTCGGGCATGTGCGCTCGGTCGGTGCTCTTTTCACCAACGGCATCAGACCGCTCATGCGAGGCAACGCGTGACCGACCGCTCAGGATTTCCACTATGGTTGGCGTACAGCGCGCATACACCTCCTGCTGCACCAAACGGTAAGGTACGGAGTAGAAGTGTTTATTGACCGCGACGTGGTAGTCGGGCGGTACACGCAGCGGGCCGATCCATTCGCCGTATTCGTAGCGAACAGGCAGGGGGTTGAGTGCCGGCTTGTCGATCGTATCGAACCGCTCGCGCCGGCTCTCCTTATAGCGGCGCATGATCCGATGGTTGATGATGTCAACGCACTCGGCGATGGCGATATTCAATTCTGCCAAGGAATGGAACACGCGCTTGCGCAAGCGCGCGATACCCCAGCGCAGAAAAATCAGGACGCCACCTTCGACGATGGCCTTGTCTTTCGGCCTTCGCACGCGAGCAGGGAGGATCAGGGTGCCGTAGTGCTCCGCCATGTCCAAATAGGCAGGGTTCAGCACCGGGTCGCGGCCCGGCTTTTGCACCCCAGATTTCAAGTTGTCGGGGATGGTGATCTTGGGTACGCCACCCAGACGCTCGTACCACTCGCAGTGCGCGTGAATCCAATGCTCCTGACGCTGAGACGGTACCGCGAGCGCGAATAGCAGACCGGCAACGCCAGCCGTGGCGACAAAAATTTCAGCGTCGTGGCACTCCCCTGATGAGGGGTCACACCATGCCATTGTTTGGCCTGAAAAGTCGCACCAACCGCGCTCGCCAGGTGCGTACTGTTGGCGCATCGAAAGCGCGTGCTTGCCAGCCCACTCCCGATACAGGTCATTGAAACGGGTCAGCTCGTACGCGGTATCGGGGTCTTCTTCCTTGTATTCGAACCAGAGGAGGGCCCGAGTGACACCCCTACGCTGGAGCTCGCGGTGGATGTAAGCCCAGTCAGGTACGCGTTTACGAGCATGCTTTGTGAGGCGCTTGTTGAACATTGCTTGCATCTGGAGGTCGTCCATGCGCTGTACGTCGTCCAGTAAGAGCTCGTTGGCGCCGATGATCCGCCGATAGCGCCGAACCGTGTTGTAGGCCAGGCCCAGGTTCCGCCCGATCTCCCGGTTACCCATGGATGTCGAGAGGATCAACTGGATGGCTGATCGCAATTTGTTGCTCATGCCTATCTCCAAAAACTGCCCGCCGCCCATGGAGCGGCTGCGGCTCCGGCGGACCGTGGTTGTCGAGACAGGCGAGCCCTTGACGAGGATTCGCGCCAAGGCACTTGACATCTGCCGGGCGGCAGATGGAGGATTGCACTCGATGCATCACCGCAAGCCCGAAGCGCCCCAGAGTGTCATGAACTCTGGGGCGTTCTCATTTTTGCGCCTGATCAAAGCAGCCGTTGGAACGGGTCACTGGCTCACGAATCACCTCCTGACGGCGGCCGATTCGATCGAAGGCTTTCGCCGCGCTGGCGCCAAAGCCATGTGGCAATGTCAGCGGCGGCGGCAAAGCGGCCACGGCGCCCTTGGACTTCGAAGGTCACGACCGCGACTCGCCCCCGCTGGTGAGCCTTGCGGAAAGCATCTTGGGAGGGATAGCCCAGGGCCTGTGCGAGCGATTTCCCACCGACGGTTGCTCCCAAGGCGCGAATCAGCCGACTCTCGAAGTCCGCGTAGGACTCCTGCGGCAACGGGGAGTTGGCACCTGGGGCTTGCCGCTTGGTCATCACCGGGACCGTCACAGACTAGGGCAGACACCATTGATCCTAGGCAAGGCGGCAGGCCAAGCGCAAAGTGGATCGGTTAGGGCGAAACCGGTACACCCGGCCCATGCCGGACTAGGCGTGACTGACGCACGCCGGCGCGCAAAGATGGCGCATGTCCATCGCCTTCCGCCCCCCGTTGCCGCCCCCGGATGGGTGGGCGAGCCACCAGCAAGACGTGAAGCGTTGCCGGGGAACTGTGTGTTACGGGGCGCTGGCAGCGCACTTCGGAACAGACTCGCCGAAAATTCTGGAGTGGCGGGTTGATCGGCGGCAGCCGTACGGTGGGGAAGGTGATTCGTCGACTTCAAACAAGTACCGTCGCTGGCGCCAGGGGAAGGCCTTGCCCCATGACGACACCGTCACCAACGTGGCGGCACGTTCCGGGGGAAGCGTGAGGCTCGATTTCTGGAGGGACCTCCCCTTGTGGGGCCTGCTGACTCCTGAACCACCGCCCATGCAGCGACTCCATGCGGTATTGGAGCAATCTCCATTGCCGGTCAGACGCGTTTTGTTCCCGATCAAGTACGCCTTCGCGATGGACGGATACCCACCGGCGGAGCGTTTTCATCATTCGATGCTGGATCGAGAGCAGACGTTGGGTATTCGCAATCTGCGTTCACTCGGCGCCTTCATCGCACTCTTGTGCCTAGCGCGAAAGGCCGAGGCGCTCGACGACGACCCTCATCACTTCTTGCCATCGTTATGCGCGTACGATGTCTTCCCTCGTGTCCTCTACTCGTACCGCCCGCTTCGGTACAGATGGGAGGGCCTGTTCATCTGCCTTGAGCGCATCTTCTGGTCGCGCATCTACGCAACCGGCTATTCCCCAGTGTTCCCCATAGCAACAGTGCAAGAAAGCCTACGGGCGCTTGACGCCGATCCTGCTGCGGAACTTCCACGACTGTCCGGCAAGAGGCTACGTGTGCCTGAAGCCGATCCACTGGGACGAGCCATGGATCGGATAGCACGGGCGACATCGGTGACCTGATCACGGCGATTTGGCATGCTGATCACGGCCAATCGGCCCAGCTGGTCAAAGTGGTACGGTCGAGTGATCACGATTCCCCGGCGCTCGCAATAAAGTACATTTAAACAGTTTCAGCCTCTTCCAATGACACATGAGCCTGGAGGAGGCGACGTGATTCCAACGACACATGAGCCTGGACGGTTCGGGGCGGGGTCATCCTTGGAGGATGATCGTG
>JAEHJW020008345.1_pt1 | contig 17177 bp, 17 predicted proteins | sample 9271431 | NCBI WGS metagenome assembly JAEHJW02 | reverse complement strand
TAAACTATTTTCCCTTCGAAGCCAGCATTGGTTCTGTAAATGACTATCACAGGTATTCCTCCAGAGTAGATCGCGCCTCATTCCAAAGGCTCTTTCGTAATGAATAAGTGTCGGCGTGTGCCAGGTGCGCGAACCAGCTGCGCAGGCTATCCACCGCCACGCTTCCATCCAATTCACCTGCCCGCACATTCTTTATATCCCGTCGCATGCGACGATGCCCGGACACCACATTGTCCCGCAGCACACGACGATGATCAGCCCATATGCGATATCCTAGAAACGGGACACCCTGCGCAGATGGCATGATGCGCGTTTTGGGATTGAGAACCAATCCTGTCTGGTCGAGCAGTTTCTGTATTCCGTGCAACCATCGCGATGCCGTGTCCTTGTCGACGGCAATGAGAAGGAAATCATCCATGTAGCGCAAATACAGCTTGCAACGCAGCTCATGCTTAATGTACTGATCCAGGATATTGCCAACAATATTGGCGAACCACTGGCTGGTCAGGTTCCCAATAGGCACGCCGCGCGGGCCAAACCCGGGCGGTCCCTCAAAGGAGCTTTCATAGGTGCCCAGGATCTTTCTGCACAGTTCAAGTACTTGACCGTCAGCTATGCGCCACTCCAGCTCTCGCATGATCAGTCCGTGCGGAATGGAATCGAAGAACTTGCTCAGGTCGCCTTTCAGAATACAGTTGCCGCCAGCCTTACGCAGGAACGCGGTCAACCGGTCGACCGCATGGTGGGTTCCTTTGCCGACCCGGCACGCATAACTATCGTAAAGAAACGTCTCTTCGAACAATGGCGCAATTACAGCGCATAGAGCCTGGTGCACAATGCGATCGCGAAAAGGCGCCACACGGATCATGCGCGGCTTGGGTTCGTGCACAATCATTTCTCGATATGGGCCTGGCTGCCACGTAAACGAACACAATTCTCCCTGAAGCTTCAGCAGGTTGTCCCCCAGCCGCACAGAGAATTCCAAAACATCCTGCCGATAGCGCTTGCCAAGCCGAGCGCGTTCATAGGCGCTGTAGATTTGCTCGAAGCTGCAGATATCCTTATAGAGTCTGGCGTAGGTAGTTGGCATCATGTATGGAGCGCCGGCTTCAACGTTCGCTCTTATCGCTACTGGCTGTCGCCGGAATGTTTGATGTTCGTCCCGATTAGACGGGATCAGGATTTGGGTGTGGTGTGTGTGGGCGCGGACCGGCAGCCTTGGCTGGACGATGACTGGCAGCACACAATTGGAGAGGCGGAAACCGATGTTGGTATTGGAGTTGCCCGCGGAGTTGTTGGCGTTCGCCGCCCGCACTCCCGCGTTCGAACCGTTGTTCCAATTCCCGCCAACGAGAAGCATTATCCACCCTCACCCTGTCTCACCTGAGATAGCCAACCGCCCAATTGCGCGCCGAGGCTCGCGACGAGTTTCGCGGCGTACTCGAACTGTGCACGGCTGGTCATCCGGAGTGTGACCGATATGTTAAGGAGCAAACGCAGGCAGTCCAATTCCGCGCTGGCGCGCTCCAGATATGGCAACTTCTTGCCGCGCGGCGAGGCATATGCCGTAGTTGCGGCGCGCAGGATATTCAGCACGCATTCCAGCGTCTGTTGGCCCAGCGTAGGTCGCAGCCACTTGTTCCATTTGCCAACGTGTGGCACAAGCCACTCCGCCAGGTCCTGGATAGCCTGGTAGATCGCCTGCTCCTGGAATTTCGTGTATGCCATTTTCAAAGGCCAAAGATCAAAGGTCTAAGGCCGGAGATCACCTGGAGAGGCGGAAACCGAAGCTGGTATGGGAGGTGCCCGCGGAGTAGAGGGCGTCCGCCGCCCGCACCCCCGCGAGCGAACCGTCGGTCCAACCCCCGCCAACGAGAAGCATGGCCGGCAGGCCTGCGGTATAGCCCCCGGTATCCGGGTTGTATGCCTGACCGCTAAAATTCCATGCGCCATCGTTTTCATAGCCCCATGAAACGTACGCGCCAGGGCTGCTGGTCAGTAATCCTCCAAAGAACTGGGCCACCCATTCCCAGATGTTACCCACAATGTCGGCCAGCCCCGCTGGCGAATACCATGAGCGCCCCGCCATCACCGTGGCATTCAACGCCGTGCGCGGACCGGTGCCGGTGAGCGTCCGGCCACCAACTGTCGGGTCGGCTTGTCCCTGCTGCGCTCCTGTTGTGTTCCACGCCGGCTCTGCTGCGCCAAGGGTTGCGTCCAAAGCGTTATCGGTATAGGTAGTGGTGGTGTTATCGGCGATGGCAACCAGGAACTTATAAGTCGCGCCGCCGGCAGCGGTGCGGTAGATATTGCGGGCAGTCGTGCCTGCTGCGCCAATGGGGATCGCAGACAGACTCACCTGCTGGCTGGACGGATTGACTACCGCCGATGCGGTCACGCCGGTCGTCTCGCCGAGCGCATTCACCAGTGTGACCTTGTATTGATATGCGCCAGTCAGGGCGCCAGCGGCTCCCACTGCGACCGTCGGAGCGCCCGGAGGATCTAGATGCGCATCATCGCTCGCGCTGCCGTACACCGTATTGCCATTCATCCTAGCCGGAGTCGATGAGCCGGGATTCCATTCGGCAGAGCCCAGCCACTCCTCCCACGTCGGCAGACGGCATCCCGCGTTACGCGCCGCCGCCATCGTATCCCAGCCTTGAATCGCCGCCCATGGCACCACCCCATACCGCGACGTGGGATATGCGCTCGTCCCGTTGGCAGACGCAGTGGCATCCTCGCGGCTGGCCTGGTAGATACCGATAGCCAGCGCCCCCACCTTGATCATGCCAGGCAGCGGCACGCCGGCGGGAAGGTCTTTATGCGTGCGATAGGGATAGTTGGCGTTCAGCAGCGTGTTGTTGGTCACGCTGTACCGGAATATGGCCTGGTTGCGGCTGGGGCCAACCGTGCCATCCGCCTTAGCCCCGTTGTGGAAATATCCCAGCAGCACCACTTGATCCGCCGTGTAACCCGCCGGCAGCAGCCCACTGGCGTGATAGGTCGAGATCAGCGTCAGCTTGATCCCGCCCGGAGTGGCAAACACGGCATAATCGCGCCCCACAGTGCGGGCGCCGGTATCCAGGTTGGCAAACGTGATATTGGCGGCTGCCTGGTAGTAGGTGCCTCCATTTGGAAAGAGGACGGTGCCAGCGGCCACCGAGATCGTATCGTCGTCCATCCATTCTAGCGCAGGTACATCCAGAGTCGGGATGTATCTGCGGCCGCCGGAAGCCAGCCAAAACATTGATTTATTCATGTTTGCACTCCTATTGAGCGTATACATCCACTTCAACCGTTACGGTATCGGTCGTGCCGTTCAGGTTTGCTGTGACTACCTCCACGCGCAGGTAGTCACACCATGACACGTCGAGCGCCACAGACCCAGCGGGAAGCGTCTTATCTCGCACACTCCGGGACACGCCTATGCTGGACCCCAGCAGCATGGATACAACCTGAGCGGTGTAGGCTGCATTCCCGACTTGCGCGAAGTGCACCAGATCGTCCCAGGTTGTGCCCTGATCGGGGCTATACCTGACATACACATCGGCTGTTGCGCCCGCGTGAAGAGTTTGGCTTACTTTCAGAGAGAAGGTGAGAAGAACAGACTCCCATGAGTCCGGGAGCACCGCGGCGTTGCCAACCTCGGTGCCATTAACTACTATCGCGCTGGACGGCCGCAATACCCAGAAATGTTTATTCACTCTTGCCATAATTCATTGCTCCCGACCAGTTTCTCCTGGTCAAACGTGAAAACCAACTGCCGGTTATATGCTCTTACTATCCTTGCCTTGTTCAGGTTTCGCAGCCTCCTGCGCCTTCCTAGCTTCCGCCTCCACCTGCGCGCGCACGATCTCGGTTCGCGCCATGTCCATGATGCGCAAGCAATCATCCGCCGTGATATTGACTGCAATCGGTACAATCACCATCCTGCCCGTTGCCCGGTTGAGTTGCAGCACTACCGTGATGCTTGATGTCTCCGCCAATGCCTTCAATTGGCGCGCGGCATCAATCTGCTTCGCCGGGTCGCCTGTGCCGAGTAGATCGGTCATCGGATCGATTGCTATTGATTTTTTATTTGCCATAGTTATCCCACCTTCTCCGCCCAGAACTCCGGGCTGTATGCAGACGTGGCGTTGATGTTGTGTGCTGCACCCACGTTCTGGTACACCATCAACTCCGCGTAGTTTCCCGCTGCCGCGTTCCACGGTGCGTTGATATTCTTTGCTATCGTCGCCGTGCCCGGTTCATAGATGTCCTTAGCGATGTAGGTTGTCCCGTTTATGCGGATGGCGATGCCTAGATCGGCCGCGCTGCCAAACGCCGCCCACTCGACGTTGCCCCCGATGTGATAGATTCCCGCTGTGGTGAACGTGATGCGGCTTGTGTTCACGCTGATGGAGTGCATCGTGTCGGTGTCGTATCGTTCCGTGTCGAATGCCAGCGCCGTCCAGGCATTGTTCGGGATCGAGATTGCGGCGCTGTTGTAGACCCGGCAGGCGATGCCATTCGAGTAGAATATGCCGTCGGTCCTGAGGCGGGCTTTCTCAACAGCGCCGATGCGAAACGCAAGTGGAAGCTGCGTACCTGTCCCCGATACAGTACTGTTCACGGCTACAGCAGCTGTATCGACAATCAAATTCCCGATGCTCGAATTAGTGGGGTCACTGCTGCCAAAGACAGTGATGTATGCCGAATTTCCCGTTCCATTAGGAATAACTCCAACGTTCGTGCTGGCGTTCACTGCATTGGTTTGAAATAAGAGGCGATTGGATTGCGTCGCGTTGCTGAAGTCGCCAGTAATGCGCTTGCCTGTGCCGGTAAATATCAGGTTGTCGCTGAGCGCGAATGGCACATCGAGTGAAGCACTATTCCCATACAGGTAGAAGTTACTGGTACCTGCTTTAGCGCTGGCGACATCGACGACCACCATTCGGACTGCCGGCCACGCCAACGGGTTTGTTCCGCCCGCGATCTGCACGGCAGCCGATGTATTGTTCCCCGCCGTGTCCTTGCCTTTCGCCATCAGCGCCAAGTACCCGCTCTTGTCGGTACCGGTAAAGTTCGACCCCGCCGTGATGTAGGCATCCTCTTCGTAGGCGCTGATTTCCTTCGTGCTGATGTCCAGCACGCTCACGCCTGCAGCGGTCGAGAATTTAATCTTGCCTGCCGTATATTCAACGCTCTTGGTTAGAATCGCCAACCCGTTGGCGTCTATCTGAACTGGCGTTGTGTACCCGTTATAGGCTGTCCCCGCCAGGTTGAGCGTGATGCTTGGCGCGCCCGTGCCAGCGTCCAGCGTGATATACCCGTCGCCGTTGTACCCCAGATCGACCCACACCGCGCCGGACGGCCAGTCGTTCGCGCCGCTGCCATCGAGGTTGCGAGTCACGTTGTATGTCGTCCCGCTCACCAGAGCCCCGACCTGCATGTACTCCAACTGCCCCAGCCCTTGAAACAGCAGGAAATCATTCGGCGTCATAGTCGCGCCAAAGTTTATTGTGCTGTCTGCCGCCACAATCTGGCCCGGCAGCACGCCGGTGTCTTTGGCGACGATGACCTTCCCGCCGATGCTCTGAACCGCGCCGGCGACGAGCGTGCTGGTATCGAACTCGCTGGCATAGATGCGCCGCCACGGTAGCGAAAGGCTGCCCAGGTCATAGGTATTCGCCAGTTCTGGGATCAGGTGCTGCACGTTTAGTGTGCCGCCCATGTTCCGCGCGCCGGATGCCAGCAGATACATGGTATGCGGATCGCCCGCCGCCAGATGCGTGTTGATCGCCGCCGTGATATCGCTCGATGTCGCCGCGCCGATGGCCGCGGGCGTCAACGGGTCGCTGCCGCCTGCTGCATGCGTAAAAGCATGCACAAGCGGGAATGACGATCCGCCGCCGCCGATGCTCGGACCGGCCAGGATGACTTGCCCTGCGCCGCGCGCCGACGGCTGCGCGGTTGCGACGGCTTGCGCCGTAATCTGGCCGTCGATGTCCTGAATCTCCACCCGGTCGCCGACCGCCGGTATGCCGCCGCGCAGCGCTAACTTGCGCTTCAATCCGCTCAGATCATCCGGCAGAACATCCACAGTGCCGTCGCCAATGGATTGCACCGTGCCGTAACGTCGCTGCAGCACAGACTTGGATTCCTGTCCGTGCGCGTCGGAACTGATGCGCGCGAAGCCGCCGCTTGGTTTTATTGCCATCTAAACCCACGCCTCATAAAGCCGGAGCTTATAGCTCGCGCTCAATTTATCCTTATCCCGCGTCCAATCCAGAGAAGTAATCACGCAGTCGATAGCGTCCTGCGACGGCGCGTCGCCGCCCGGCGCGTAGGACAATTCGATATGATCCTCCACCTCAAATGCCAGCCGCGCCAGAGCGCTCACGGCTTCGTTCCGGCTGAACTCAATCGATGCGCGGCTCTTGGCCTGCGCTTCGTCGCTGGCTTGCTGCACCGTTTCCAGGTCGCCGTCGGACAGCGCCGCGAAGCTAAAACCGTCCTGCAGGATATAAGCCTCGTTGACGAACCCGCCGGTCTGTTTTCCGCTCACCTGCATGTGCCCGACCGGCTGAGCGTCGTCGCTCTCGCGCACATGCTCGGAGATCGCCTGCATCAGCGCGCCTGCGTCGTCCCGCACGATATAGCGCGAGAAATGCAGGCCGCCGTCCACGGTTGGGCGCGCATAAACGCCATGCTTATTGCACAGTTTCCTGATGGCGTTCGACGTGTTGTCGCCCTGGTTCATGCTCAGTCGCCGCAGTTCGTCGAACAGCTCCGGCACGCGCGCCGAAGCGCTGTTTCCGCTGACGGCTGAGGAGTAAGACAAGGAGATCGCGCCCGTGGTCAGCACCTCGTAGGAAGTGCCATCGGTATGCACGTATTGCGCCAGATTGAATGTCCATAAATGCTGTCCGTTGAGCTCCACATAGATGAGATTGCCCTGGGCGGCGATGCGCAGCGACACGTTATCCGCCGCGCTGGGGCACAGGTTGACGCCGCCCATGTAAATCGCAGGCGAGCATTCGAGCCACTTCAAGCCGTTGCTGTCGGCGGTCAGGCCTGATGAAGGCGCCTGGATGCCCACGACCACATTGCCCGCCGTCGGCTGATGGATCGATAGACGGTAATATCCCCGGAAGTCGATCAACAGCTTCGCGCTGGCGTCCAGGTGCGCATTCAGAATCAATTCGAAATCGGCCAGGGTGTCCACCAGGGGCAGGTTCGCCGGCGTCGTGGTGATCGCGCCCGTCCACGGCGCAGTCGCGTATGAGCCAGTCATCAGGTTGCGGAATGTGACCGTCCGCACGCCTGCCAGGTTGCATAGATAGGCGAGCCAGTCCTCGATCGAGCGGCGCCGCCCGCAATAGGCATCGAAGCGGCTGACCGTCACAAGCGACACGATCGGCGCTGTCGCACTGATTGGCGCCGGATAGTAGCACATCGCCGCATCGCTCGCGTGCGCCGCCTTCTTCGTACCGAGCTGGCCGCGTCCTGACACAATCAGCATGTCGGTGTCCAGGATCGGCCCTGCAGGCAGCGTGTCGATCGTCACGCCGCCCGGGTCCACGCTGGTCCCGCTGCCGGTCACGCCCGTCGCGTACACATTCGGAATGTCGCCCGCCGCGACGCCGCTGCTACGCCCCGTGATCTCGATCAGCATGCCGGCTGGATTGGTAATAGCGCTCAACTCGTCGCCCGGACGAGCGGCCCCGACCCATTTATTCAATATCGTAGTGGACGGCGCCGCCTGCAGCGCCGGCGTCGCGTAGAATGTCGGTATCGCGGTGATCCATTCGGTAGGCTGCGTTGTCGGCGTCCCAAATGTCTCGGCGTGGCCGATATAGGACTCTTCGCCATACCGGACGATCTCCTGCTCGACGATCATGCGCTCGGCTGCCGGCAGCCCATACAGTGTGCTGGCGCGTCCTTTGAATATCGCGTTGTGGTGCAGGATCATCTTCCACAAGTCGCTGTTGACCTTCGGGCTGGTCGCATCCCAGGCCGCATTGAGGCCGGTCGGAGGGAGCGGGCTTCCGCTCAATAACAGGTGCGTTACGCCATCCGAATCCACCCAGCGCGGCGCATATAGACTATTGGACGGGTCATTGCCCACGAATGCAGCCTTGCCGGTCAACGTCTTGCTGGCTTTGATCGGCCTCGGGTCGACAAATACCGTGCCGCCGGTCACTGTTTTGTAGACCGGCTGGCTCTTGGCCTCGCCAAAATAGGCGTCCTGCTCGACGATGTAAACATCGATTGTCGTCCCGCTGGATGCATTGGTGATCGTCACGCCGGCCGCCGCCCACACGAACCCGCCCGATAGGCTGTCCACCTGCCAGGTGTGTACGTCGCCGCCGCTGACGGTCTTGACCCATTGCCCGACGTAGAAGTTCGATGTTCCGATGCCTGCTCCCAGGTTGACCAGATGGTCGGCGCCGCCGGTGTGGTCGCATTGCGCCGTCCCTGAGCGCGTTCCCGCGAACGTGTGATAGTCCGCCGCGCTGCTCAGTCCGATCTCCTGGTCGCCATAGGCGGCATGGTCGAAGGCCGTCTTGAGCGCCCAGGCATCGGTGTTCACCGCTAACCCCGGTCTGCAGCGCGCAAATGGCGCCAGCGCAGCATCGTCGCTGAACAGATATTCGCTGATCAGCGTGTAAATTGCATTGGTCGAGCAGGTCGCCACAGAATAATCGTGGACTTTGCTATAGAGCTGCACTCGCCCACCGGATCTGCGCACCTTATAATCGCGGATCGCGCCAGCGGCATGCGTGAAACCTGGCTCGCTGACATAGTGGCTGGGCAGTTCGCTCAGCGCCTGCAGGTATGCGTCGCTTCCGGCGTTGATCGAATACCACAGCCCCTGATAACGCTTGTCGAAATTGAACCCGCCGGTGTTCAGCGTGGCGTCGACCGGGCGCAGGTTGAGTTTGGCCAGGCGTGGCTTCGTCTTGCCGGCGTTCCATGAGCTCGCCGATGGGATGATGATCGCCGTGCCTGTTCCATCGTCAGCGACATCGAGCAGAAAGGCTACAGAACGCAGCGCACAGGCGGCGCCGGTATCCGGCATCGTAACGGTCGCCGCCAGCATCATATCTGGCGCGTCGGCCACGTCCGCATAGGCGAATAGCGGGTTATTCAATGCTTTCGACTGCAGGCCGTTTGCCGCGCTCAGGATGACATCGTAATCGGCCAGGTCCGGCGCGATCGGCAGGCTGGGGTCGAGCGCCAGCACGTCTTTCGTCGCGGTCTTGACAACCAGCCCGCTCATCGTGCTCAGGGTGCTTTCGAGCACATCGCGCCCCCACAAATCCATCGAGACCAGCGCGTTATGCCGTACTATCGCCTTGTTTGCCGCGTCCCTAGCCGCGAACTTGGCCGGCGTGCGCCCCATACCCGTCACGCCCGCCGCCGGGTTGTCCAAGTTATACACGCCGATCGGGCTGGTGACGCCCCATTGCCCGCAGCGGAAGTACAGCGTCGCGCCGCCCTTGACGATAGCGCTGGCCGTCAGCGCGCTGTCATGGTTCTCCAGCGTCCCGTTCAGTTTGTGCGGGCCATTGCTCACCTGGCCAAGCCGCCAGTCCGGCTGCAATCGGTCCGTCAGGTCCACCTGCAGGCCGGTGTTGTAGCCCTGCGCCGGCGTTGCGGTCGCCGATTTTGCGATCAGATTGCCGCCATAGTATATCAACACCGGATTGGCCGCCTTATCAGCCAGGAGGCTGCCGGCGCAATCCGCCGAGGTCAGGTAGAACGACCGTTCGCCCAGCGACCAATTGGTCGCGTCGCTCGATGTCAGGTAGCAGTCGTAGGCGTCACTCGTGCCGTCGGAGTAGCTGAATGTCAGCCGGCCGCACAGATAGTACAGCGTCCCGATCTTGCTGACCGACGAGGCGCGGAAGTACACCGACCCGTACAGCGGTTCCACCGGCACGACCGGCGCGATCATCGACTCCACGCCGCCGGTGATGCTGAACTCGACCGCCTTGCCGTTGGGGTGCGCGTTGGCGACCACCCGCACCGCCTTATTCGTCGCGTCGTAGATCGCGCAGACATAGGTGGCGTATTTGGCCGCGCTGTACCAGTTCGTATATGCCTCGGTAAGCGGCATCTGGATTATCGTGTCGAGCAGGATCGCTGTCGAGGCGTCCGGCAGCCAATAGAACTTTAGCGTGCTCAGGTCGTTGGTGAAGTCGTGCGTGCCGACGCATACGATCACCCCGCCGTCGGTCGGGCAGACCGCCTCGACACGCCGCACCAGCGTGGCTGTATCGGCCAATGGGCCGCCGAACGTGATGCCATAGTTGCTGAGTGAGACGGCAGGCGGGTCAGTCGTGATCGAGTCGATTTGCTGGCGTTGCACCTGGATCGCGGATCCGCTGGCCGCTGCGATGTACAGCCAGGTGCTGCCCGATGCGTCGGTGAACACCCCGTTGCGCATACATAGTACTGTGCTGGCGTTGACCTGCGCGCCGCCGGACAGCGCCCACTGCGCCGCTGTCGCCGGCGTCATTACCTGCAGGCGGCTCGTGCCGTTCGTGTATCTATATGCGGCGTAGGCAATCGCGCCCGCCGCGCGCATGGCGAACGATTGCGGCGCGCCGGTATCGAGGCTGGCGTTGACCTGCGTCGTGAAGGCGGCGAATGAGAGCAACTCATATGATGCGATCAGGCTCTCAGTCGGGTTAAGATTCCCGCTGAGTTCCGCCGCGTTGATCGCCGGATCGATCGTTCTCATTTCTGCCTCAGATGGACTTTCACTTCATACCATTCGTCGACGCCCGCCGACTCATTCGTGTCCGCGTTCCAGTTCCACGCCGATTCCCATTGCACCGAATAAGTCTGCCCATATACATCGATCATTGTCAGATAACCGGCCAGCGACGATGTCGCCCACAGCTCGACATCGGACTTGGCGGCATATCCACTGGCCGGCGTGTACTGGAAGCGTGCAATGAAGTCCCATGACCATTTGAGCGATACTGCGCCGCGCGACAACCAGGCGTCGCCGCCGATGCCGATACCCGCCGCGCCCGCCGGTTTCGACGGATGCCATTCACGCACCGTCAGTTTCAGCCCGTTGATGGTGATGTAGGAGAGCGCGGTTGCGCTCAATGCACGCCTCCCCACTGCCCGGAGCGATCGTCGTAATAAATGTCGCCCAGGCGCTTATATGTGTGCTCGCTGATCACCTGGCCGTCCATGATGTTCTGTATCGTGATGTTTCCGCTGTTCCCGCTCGCGCCGGCCGCCGCCAGTTGCGGGCTGGTATAGCTCATCGTCGGCGTGGTCACGCCCAGCGACAGGCTCGGCATCCCCACACTGGATAATGCGCCCAGCGCGGTCGCAAATGAACCAACGAATGACATGCCGGAGTTCTCGCCGATCGCCGCGAACACCTTCGACGGCGAGGAGATGCCCAGCGCGTTTTTTATGGATACGATGGCATCCTGAATGATTTTATTCAGCGCCGACACTACGGCCTGAGCATTTTTATTCAGACCGTCAATCAACCCTTGAATGGTCAATTTCCCCATCTCCAGCATTTGTGCCGGAACGCCGCTGAAGAACTGGACGATGTTGTTCCAGATATTGACAACCGTTTCCTTGACTATTTCCCACGCGCCTTGCCAGTCGCCTTTTATCAGCTTTAATGCGATATCGATGTACCCTTTTATGACATCAAGTACAGTGCTAACGACCAATCTGATCGCTCCCCACACAAGCTCAATTGATGACTTAATGCCATTCTGATTGTCCGAAATGTATTGAGCTATAGCGTTCCATAATGGGACAACAGTAAGCTGGATGATCTGCATGACACCCGAGATGATCTCTTGAATCGAATTCCACGCGTCGCTGATAAAAGCTTGTATTTCCGTGCCATGTTCTGCCAGGAATTGTGCAATAGCATTAAAAACTGTCTGGATGATGGTTGAGATGTGGTTGATGTACCCCTGAATAATTGGGCTGGCCTGTTCGAATACGGATGTAATCCAGGTTTGGATTTGCGGCCAGTTCGCCTGCAGCCAGGCCGCCACAGAATTGAACACGCCCACGATCAGGTCACGGAATGGCGGCCAGTTGGCCTGCACCCACCCCACGAGCTGCTGGAACAGCGCAATGGCATTCGTCACGAACGTAGCGATCCCCACTGCCCAGGTCGCCGCTTCACCGCGTCCCATCCCCAACGCCGTCAGGAAGTTATAGACGCCGTTCGTGATGACCCCGAACGGATCGCCGCCTGCGCCGAGGCCGGACGCCAGGAAGCCTATGAAGGTGATAAAAGGACCAATAACCGCTACAACCTGGTCGATGCCGCCCCGAAGCTGGGGCATCACCTGCACCGCCATCGTGGATAGCCATTGCACGATCGGCAGCAGGTAGGGCAATAACCCGTTCCCCACCGTCACGCTTAGACCCTTAAACGCCAGGTCGAGGTCGGCTGAACTCTTCCTCATGGCTTCCGCGTTGGCTGCGCCTTTGTCGCCGATGGCCAGGCCAAACGCCTCAGCCTTCTTGGCCGCCTCAACCAGACCGCCGTTGGCCATGGCGCCGAGGGCATCCGACATATCCGTGCCGGATCTTCCGAACAGCGTCATCATGGCGCCCGTCTTTTCCAGCCCCTCCGGCATCTGCGACAGCCGGTTAGAGACATTTTTCAGCAAGTCCATTATGGGCAGCAGTTTGCCACTGGTGTCCTTGAACTCGATGCCCATCTCCTTCGCGAACTTGGCGGTCGGGCTCATCTTGCCGTTCACGTCGATCAGACCCCTGGCAAACTTGCCCATCTGCCTGGTGATATCCTCGGCCGCGCTCCCAAACGGTTTGAGCGCGACGGTGATCGCCGCGGATTCATTGGCGGTTGTGCCCAGAACGTCGCCCAGTGAATCCAATTGTTCGGCCCACGCGGCGGAAGAGCCGATCATACCTTTGATCCCGTCGATCAGTTTAGGAATCTCATTTCCGATGAACGTGCCAATGGCTACTGTCGCCACCGAGAGGCCGCCGCGGAGTTTCACGCCGATATTGCTACCGGCCGAGTCGGCTGTCTTCTCGGCGGCCTGCATCGATGCGGAGAAACCCGTTATGTCGCCCACGAGTTTGACGGCCAAAGTCGCAATCGTACTCACGTCGATGGTTCCTCGCGCGTAATCGTCCCGCCATATACAGCAGCCATCATTTCGAGCGCCTCGGCGTTGTAACCATTGCGTTGTCTTTGCTCACTCTCAAACGAAGGCATGAAGTCCTCCGGCGTGAATTGCTTCGTCTTCTTGGGATCGCGGTTCATATTCGCCTGCAATGCCGCCAGAATGCCCATCCGCAGGTCTGCACGCTGCTCACCGAATGGCTCCAGTTGCGCATAAGCCGCCCATTCGGTGAACTCGCGCGACGACATGCGCGCCTGGAGCTCCTGGACCGTGCATCCGCCGATGGCTAGAGCGAGCCGGAACCAGAACCGTCGCTCGGCTCGCTCTCTGAGTTTCCCGTCAGCTCCTTGACGTCGGCATCGCCCATTCCGCTCAGCTCGCGCGCCACGTCGAACACGCGCTGCAGCGCAACGGCGCTCTTATTGCCCAGCGCCGAGACTTCTGCCGGGCTGAACATCAGTTCGCGCGATTTCGGGTCGATGATGCACCGCTGCACCATCTTGGCGCGCAGGTTCTGCAGGTTCGCAGTCACGTTTTTGCCCTTCTGCACGACGATGCTGGCCTCCAGACTGTCGCGCTCGGAGCCGGTAAGACCCCGCACCACCACGTCGCCGGCCCATTCCGGCACGACGACAATTTGCGTCGGCAGATCCTGCGCGTCCAGAATTTCACTTTTAGTCAAATACGCCATATTTACAGTACCTCCCGGTATGTCTTCCTGTTCGTTACACCAATCCCGGCGCGCCGCTGGGCGTCAGGACGATGTCCGCAGTCAGAATCTCGTCGAACTTGCCCTTGACCTTGAACTCGGATACATAGGCCGCGAAAGTCCAGGTGGTTGTTCCGACGTCGCTCCAGACAATCCGATAATTGTCCAGGGTCTGGTTTTTTTTGCGCTTCAACAGGCCGGTCTGATAGCCATGCGTCGCGCCCACCGGGTTGAAGTTCACCGACAACGGGATGTCGCTGACTTCCTGGAGCGTCGGTTTCTTCTCCATGAATCCGCCTGGCGATGAATGGCTGGTCACGTCCTTCATCGTGCTTTTGATGCCGAACTCGGGGCCGTTGATGATCTCGGCGATCGTCGTGAAATTTTCCGGGGTGGCGCCGTCGCCGACCTGCAGAAAAGACCCGAAAGCAGGAATTGCTCCACTTGCCATATCTGGTTCTCCTTATTGAATTGAAAACGACCAATTGGTCGCACGAGAATAGCCGGATCGGTTAGCCCGGCAGCTTGATGACTCCGAATTTGATGGCGGCGTTACTCGCCTCGAGATAGATCGACCCGTCCGCCTGTTGCCATCCGGGCAGCGCATAGGGACCGAAGATATGGATCGCTCCCGCCGCGATGGATTCGGTTGCGATGTCCTTGGTGCGCCCGTATGGGTCAGCGACGCTGGTGATCGTCACTGTGTAAGGATTGACTGCGTCGGTATTCTGGGCGACGATCAGGTCGTCACCATTGGCGACGAAACTGTTCTTGTTCGCCACATCCGCTGCGGCCATCGTCAGAGCCGCCCCGGCGGCCGCATAGGCGCCCGGTGCAACCGTCTTGGTTAATGCAGTTCTTGCCATTTCTATTCCTCATCAGGATCCTGTACTCGAGGCACAGGATCATTGCGCTGGCGTCCCCAGCGATCGGCTACAAACACAATTGGCGGCTCTCGTACCTCTTCCGGCGGATGGCATCGCGGGCATTTCGACGCATATTCGCGCGCCGCACCAATGCCTTCGAGCGTGTCCCACCTGCACAATGTGCAGGTGAGCTGCGGGATGCCGCTCCACGCGCCAGGCCGCCACTGGCCGTCGATAAGACCGGCTTCCGGATCTGTCCGAACTGGTTTTTTGTCCATCTTCACCTACTGTTCGTCATGCGTCATCAGCACGTCCATCCGCGCCACCGGCAGCATCGCCACGGTCGAATAGTCGTCCATGTCGTTCTCGACCGTGCAATACCCGATATTGATGCCCAGCACGGCGCCCTTGTACCCGTTCAGCAGCCGTTTGACCGACCTTGCCAGCCTGCGCGCCATTCCATACGTATCGGCCTCGATAGTGAGCTGGTAACGCGTCTTCTGCAGGCTGCTGAACCCGTCATGGCTCATTTCCGGCGCGTCGCTGATCTGCTGCCATGCGATGGATGGCCGCGCCGATCCTTCCGGCGCCACGTTAGGATAAAAACGGCCGCCCGTCGCTCCGCCGATAGTCGGATCGCTCTTCATAAGCCATACCAGCGCCTCAGCAGCGGTCGCCATCAGCTATCCTGCCCTTCCTGCGCAATGCGGGCACTCTCGACCGCCTGTCGCAGCGACTCGCCAACCGCTGTGGTAGCCGCGCCGGTCGATGTGTCGAATGCGGGTCGCAGCCACGGGCGCGCCGGCGTGCCGGGATGCTGGATCGAGGCCGTTTCCACCAGCCGATTGCCCGCATAGAACTTGAACTTGTGGCCAAACTTCGCCCAGCGCCGGCCTACGGACGTGCCATATTCGATTACGCGCAGCTCTGCGTGGCCCTTGGCCGGGAAAACGCTGCCAACCGCGAAGCCATGGCGCATTCTGACGCGAACCGAGACCTTTTTGCCCGGCTTATGGCTGATCGCGTTCGCATTGGCGTTAGCGGCCGCCCCGATCACCTTCGTTCCGGCTCTCACAGCGCCCTTGACGCTCTTCTTGACGTTGCCGTCGGCCGCCTTGAGCTGCTTCAGCAGGTTCTCGCCGCCCTCGACGATCGCGCCAAGCCTTACATTTGCCACTAGATCACCTCCCTGCAGATCAATGTCATCTCGATGGGCACGTTTGCCTCTGAAATCGATAAGATGTTGAACGTCCTGCCGACATAGATCGCCCGCATGGCTGCGGTTACGTCCGTGCGCCGGCGCATGCGGATGCTGTAGATGTTGACGGCGCGCCATTCGGCCTTATCGACCATTTCCGTGCCGGATGTAGAGTCCACCTGCGCCCACACCGTCGCGAGATCGATCCATGCAGTCGTGGTTTCCCCGAAGTTATCCGTCGTCTCAGGCGGCTTCTGGTACTGGATCGTCACGCGGTGGCGCAGATTACCTCCTTGCATATCTATTGCACCTTCGCCCGCATGCGGTATGATCGGCACAACGCATCCACGCCCATCGGGATCTCGCGCAGGACACCCGTCGTGAATGTCTCGCGGTTTGCATACCACGCGCCGATACACAACAGCATGGCCTGTTTGAGCGATTGCGGCACGTCCGCGGCGCTCGCGAAACCGCACACATAGCGCACCCGGATCGCCTCGGCCGCGTACAGCACGACGGGTGGCCAGGTCTTTGCGTAGGGAGGCATGATTTCCGCCGGGATCGAATCAGCCGCAACCACGTATTGCGATGGCGCCAGCGTGTTCACCGTGCCGGTGTAGTCGCGGTAGGTGACGCTCGTAACCGATACCAATGGCGGACGCGGTACTTTGATATGGCCGGTATACCAGCCGGGCAACAGCGGGTGGTCATAGGGCCAGTAGTTGAGAATCAACTCCAACGTCTGCGTCATCAGCGCGTGATAGGACTGGCGCTCCACCTCCTCGCGCGCCGCGGTTATCAACGCCGTGATCAGCGCGTCATCGTCGGTGATATCGACGCGGCAATGCAGTTTTGCCTCTGCCAGGGTGACCGGCTCAGAGGCCGGCGGCGTAATGACCTTGATATTCACGCGCGTTTCTCCCCGCGCCTGCGTCTGTTAGCGGGCGCTTCGGTAGTCTCAGGCGGCGCGATTACGGCTTCCTCGATTTCCGCGGAAGCCCTGCGTGCTCGCGCAACCGGCCCATCGTACATATCGAGCAATCCCATACGCACCAGATCGTGCGCTTCATCAGGCGTAAAGTCATAAGATTCGCCTTGCACCATCTTGATGACGCCGCCGGACGACATGACGTTGATTGTTTCTCGCGCTGTGTATCGATCTGTTTCCATATCATTGATTCCAAACGGCCAGAGTATTTTGTCGTTCTCGGCGTGTCCTACGAGTACGGTGAACTGGGCCTTGCTGATAAACCCCGCCT
>JAEHJW020009952.1_pt1 | contig 17179 bp, 29 predicted proteins | sample 9271431 | NCBI WGS metagenome assembly JAEHJW02 | reverse complement strand
TACCAGCGTACGGCCCACAGAATGATGTCACGCTGAAAATGCCGGCCTTTGAATGGGTTCATGTGCAGCTCCATCAGCAAAAGGGGATGATAAGTTTATCACCACCGACTATTTGCAACAGTGCCCGCAGGGCTAATCAACGCAACGATGTTTGGCGGCAGGATGTTTTTGATATCCGGCGGCAGCACCGCCCAGGCGTGCAGCGCAGCATCCGGGAACGACTGCGCCCATACACCAACCAGCGCGCCGATAGCTCCCAGCTTTACAGACCACGTTTTCAGCAGCAAGCTGGCATGCCCTACGAACTCCAGCCGGGTATATTTGCGCAGAAGTAACAGAACGAGCACAGCCACCAGCACAAGCAAAGCGAAAATGATCATCTTCACAGGACACGCTCCTTAACCCAGCCGTAGAGAAAATCCTCGTTGGCTTCGCGGCCCTCCGCCAGTTCGAGGTATCTGGCACCCTGGCTGCAGTTCAGCGCACGCACCAGAACCTGTTCACCCTCTTTCCCGCGGGCGGAAAGGTATCCCTTAAGCGCGGTGATGGTTCGGGGACCAATGGCGCCATCCGGAATCAGATCGGGATACAGCTTTCCGCGCATATTCATTGCGGTCAGCCAGCGCTGGAAAAACTTACTGGCTACAGATGGCCCCATGTTCACGCCAGTGTCGCAAAGCTCATCTGCCAGTAACGTAGATAGAGCTGCCACCTGGTCAAACCGGGGGCCGGTCCAGTAATCGCTCAGCAGGATTTGCTTTGCTGTTTCCCTGGGCAGGTTCCGCATATCACCGGTGTAGCCATGTGCACGGGCGGTGGTCTGCGTGATGCCCCAGCGGGTCGGCCCGCCTTTATCCGACGGATGATCGACATAACCATCCTCCTTGCCGAGGATCCCCTCGATAATCTGGTCTGCTGTCATTGTGCTTTCACTCCGGTGATTCGTTCCCAGAAATACGTGAGCGCTACGGAGCCCATCGCGCCGCTTATCCCCGCGGTTGCCAGAATCATGTAAATGCTCAGTCCGCTTTCAATGCTCACCAGGCCAGCAATAACGCCGGTAAACCCTGAAACCACCATTTGGGCAAGAGCATTGATCAAGCTCCATGTTGCCTTGCTCTGCTTCACATCTATCAGGTAGCGGACAAGTCCACCCCAGCAAGCAATGATCAGCAGAACCAGCCAGGACATCCCGGCAATGCTCTCTTTGTCTTGCATACGCTTAGCCATAGTTACCGCCTCCGATGAAAGATCGGGAAGCTGTGTGTGAGAAGGTCAGGCCCGTCAGGCTGGATTTAACAACGAAGCATGTCGGTGATGATTTCCGCGGGACCTGATAATAAAAAAGCCATGCAAATGCATGGCCTTGTGATTTGAATCCGTTATTTACAAAATGTATTCGAGACAGTATCTTTCGACTTCCGGACAAAAAACATATACCGGGACAAAATCTAAATGTAACTGCCTTGCCTGCATGAAACCATGCGGGCTTTTTTTTGCCCAAAGAAAAAGCCCACCGAAGTGGGCCTTACAGCTATCATCATTTTTTATTAGGTGTGGTGCCGGGTGCCTCCCGGTAAGTCGCCGCCAGTCCACAGACGACTCGCAATGCGCAAAAAAACATATCAGACTGGCAATGCCCCTCCGCATAGGGGGATTCACCACACCAAAAATTTAACATCTGATGAAACTCGTTTCAATGCTCTACGACGATGTGACAGGGGTACTGATGCAATGCATCTCGCGAATACCCCTGTCGTGTCGCCGGAAAGCAAAAAGCCCAAGGCGTTAACCTCGGGCTTGAATTCTTTGTGTCGACAATCGAAGCTATGGCGACGATATCAGATTTACATGAAATATATGCCTTTCAGTTCGGTTTTGCAAGACTTACATCTAAATTTGTCGCCTTTTGTTGTGAACGTGATCGCGTTACCGATATGAGAGCGTCGCTATCAAGCTTCACAAAACTGCTGCGCAGCGCCAGCCAATGAGGGAGGTAGGTTTCTGTCCATGTGGACTTTGCTACACCAACCAGCTCCGCCAGCGCCTGATATTCATACGCCTCCCGCCCTGCCAGCTCGGCTTTGACATCCTGCGCGGCCAGCCAGATAAGTTGGCGCAGGCGATCGACTGTTTTCTTTGCAATGCGCACGCCGGCCAGCTTTTCGTTGAATTGCCCCCATGCCCACCGGGTGATCGTCTCCTGGTGTTCCCAGCGGATATTATCGCTGTAGTTCCACAGCAGCCACGCTTTCTGGTGGTCTTCCAGCGACAGCAGAGCCCGTCGCCAACTTGCCGTCGAATATTCAACGGGCAGAACGAGAGCGATTGATGAACCCTTAGCGCGGGACTGGCTGCCGCTCATCGGCGGCCCATCCGGGTTAACCATTTTTTGCTTTACTTCGCTATAAACCTTCTTCCTTCCCCGGCTGCGCGCCGTAGCGGTGAATTGCGCGTTTTCTGCAAAGGCTACCAGTTGCCCTTTCGTCGCACCGCTCAGATCGGCGGTGGCCACTATCAGCTGCTGGCGAACATACTGGAGGTATTGGGTATTAATCATGCTGTCTCTCCCAGGGTCTGATAGATGCGGACAAAGTTTCTCAGTATGCGGTAGTCAACCAGTACGGTGCCGCGGTGCCGGCAGAGGCGAAGTTTTTGCCAGCGTTCGCGGATGCGTTCGATAACGTCACGGCTCATGCGGCCTCCTGATGGCGGGCGCGGCGCTTCTCCAGTGCGCGGGCTCTGCGGGTGAATATGGATTTGATACGCTGCAGGTATGGAATATCGAACCGGCGCAGCTCGTTATCAGCCTCAAGGCGCTCAACGCGATCCAGGCCAATGCGTTCAATCAGGTGAATGCGGTATTCAACGGCGTTGCCGCTCAACTGCCGATTGCAGCGGGTGCATGCGGAATGGACATTGAACACGTTGAATTTCAGGTGCGACGCCGCGCCACGGGAACGGTAATGACTGGCATCAATAGCGCTGCCGGTCAGGTAGTTGCTCTTGCCGATAAGCGGGTTTCCGCAGCTGACGCAGGGCTTACCTTCATCACGAATGCGAATGTACCGGTTAAAGGCTGACTGAGCCTCTTTATCCCATTGAGCCTTTGTCTTGAATGACTCACGCTTAGCTCGGCGACGTTGGCGCCCCTCCTTCTCGAATTCGCGCTGGCGCTTCACCGCTCTGGCCTTCGCTGCTTCCCGGGCTTTTGCTGTCTGTTTTTTGCCGATCTCGCTGGCGCATTCAAAACTGCATACCACCTGCCCTTCCCGGGCAGGATGGAACCATTCGCGGCAGTGGGCGCATTTACGACGTGCTGGTTTACGCATGATCACCACCCTGGATCTGCACCAAGGTCAGACGGCCGCAGAATACAGCCCCGGTATCGATATACATCTGATTGGCGTACTGGATTGGCTGATGTGCCGGGGTGTGCCCAAAAATAAACAGGTCGGCACCGGATATTTCATTCACTATCCCATCCTGAGCCGCGCTCACTCTCTCACGATTCCAGATCACCTGTTCTGCATCGACGGGCTTGTCATACGCATATTCGTTATGAGGGTAATCAGCATGGCAGACCACCACCCTCTTACCCTCGGTCATTACCTCGATGATGAGTGGCAAACCTGCAACTAAATGGGCCAACGCGATAGCCAGGCGTTCTTTGTCGTAGTCAAGGTTAAAGAACCATCCGCCACCGTTAGCGAGCCAGTGATACACGTTTCCGGAAGAGGATAGTCCGTCGAGCATCATCTGCTCATGGTTCCCTCTTACAGCCATAAACCAGGGCATTGCGATTAGCTCAAGGCATTCGACGTTTTCCGCACCGCGATCGATAAGGTCACCTACCGAGATCAGTAGGTCACACAATGGGTCAAAACTGACCCTTTCCAGCTCGTTCATCAGCAGCGTATGGCAACCATGCAGATCGCCAACAACCCAGATGTTGCGCCAGATAGCTCCATTAATGCTTCGGTAAAGGCTCATGCGATTTTCCTTCTGGCAGCGCGGCGCAACCAGCGGACATCTGCCAGGTGAGCCGTATAGTGAAAGGTGGGGATATCGGAAGGCTTTACTTCTACCTTGCGCTTGCGGCGCGCTGGCACGCGGAAAATACCGCGCTCCATGACCTTAGCGAGCAGACTGTGCATGCGAAGCCCTCCATTCCTGGGCCCACGCAATCCGACTGCTGGACTTCTCGCTAAACTTCACATTGTGCTCGGTGCCGAACCAGTAGATCGCCTCGATTACCTCGACCATGTAGCGCTTGCTGGATTGAGAGGTGCGAACGCCGAAGTAGACGAGGCCGCCGTTGATGCCAGGGGCGGATTTCTGCTTACGCTCCGGGTTTTGCATCTGGCTGACCAGTACGGTAATGAGGTCTTTCCACTCCGCTGGCTCCAGCTTTTCACCGTGCCAGATCACCTGATCGCTCAGGTCTTTCAAAAGTGGCCACATGAGACGATTCTGTTTGTCGGTGCGGCTTTCTTCGCGCGCCTCGATAATCAGCGGCGATCGGTGGTCTACAGGCAGAGACTGGATGAAGTTGACGACGTTACGCTTAACGTGGTCGTTGATAAGGCAGAATTGTTGCTTCACGCTTCACCTCCGCAGAGGTCAAACGCTGAATACAGAAAATCGCCGGTGGCTTTCGCCATCGGTGATAGGAATTGCTGTACGGTTTTGTGCGCCATGTGTCCCCACTTGGCGCCAGATAATCGTGTCAGTTGCTCAGGCTGACAAATTAATTATCGCCCTTCCCGGGGATAAAAGCAAAATGAGCATATACGAGAAAATCGCTATTTCTTGGCGTTCTGCTCTGCCATTTCCAGATAGCGCGGATCGGATGCGCGGGGTAACTTGATGCTCTTCTCCCGGTCGTTCCAGTGCATGTTTGGCGGTGGCAGTTGTTCCCTTTCTGACCATCGCCCTTTTACAGCAGGACGCCATTGCGATGACTTTATGCTGTAAAATCTGTGACACCCAGCCAAGGGCGGCACTTTCCATCATCCCTGTTTCTCCAGGCTCGTCCGAGCATTTTTTTGCTCGTTTGGACTATTCCTAACAACTACAGTTGGTTATTATTGGTTAACAACAATTACCAATCTGGTTACACATAATGAGCGAATCGTTGAAGGATGTTGTTTCATCAGTTAAAGATGCAATAATTACACCAGTCCAAGAGGCTTTTGTATATAGGGCAAAAAATCCATTTTTTGGAAGTTTGATTATATCCTGGGTTTACTGGAACTGGAATAAAATTGCTTACATGCTACTTTCGGATGATGATGTTTTAAAGAAAATAGAATTTATAAAAAAATCAATCCCTGACAATACCCTTATACCATTTACGTCTTTTAGCATACCCCACACACATAGCTTATGGTTTCCTTTATTTTTCTCAATATTTTTCACCCTTAGCTACCCTGTTTTCTCTTGGGTTCTTACACTAATTCATAAGGGTATTTCTTTCCGCATTGAGAAAGTAGATTCTGAAAAGGAGGTTAAGAGACTCCAGCTTCAGGGTGCTATAATTACAGAGTTTGAAAAAAATGAGGGGCTCAGAGCAGTTGAAAGATCGAAAACAGAGGAGACAAAATTCTCAACAGCAGAAAGAGCAGCAGAGTCAAAATATAACATTAAAGAATTGCAAACCCAGCATGCCACGCTAAAAACTGAAGTCGCTCAACTTGAAAAGCAGAAGCAAAGTATGGAAACGATTTTAAGCGAGCAAGAAAAGAGAAGAAAAGGAGTTGTTGAAGAAATAACCTTACTCCAAGAAAAAGTCGCACCAGAAAGGGAAAGCGTCCAGAGAATTGAGCGAATAATAAATAGAAATATAGAATTAGAAAACCTTTTAACCACAAAGGAATCTCTGATTAATAGCAAACTTGATGAAACAAATCAAAAATATGCATTTTACTTCAGCAACATGGTAATGCTTGATATGTATAAAGTTGAGTGCGAAAATTACAGAAAAATATTTAAGGAATTAGAAGAAAAAACCACTCAGATTTTTAGTTATGTTGAATCTGATGACCCTACCAGAGGTAGGAGCAATGAAGGGTATTTCATGTTAAAAAGCGATATAAAGGAACTAGTAAGCAAAGGGCTAGATCACGAGCAGAAATTTAGAAATTCTCACTAAAAGTAAGGGGCGTAAACAGTTATGACGCGCCCCTGCTGCAGCCCCGTCGTGTTGAACTGTTTCTTCATCATCGGGTAAGCATAGGTCAGCACATAAGCATCAGCGTTGTTCGGCGACCGACCCAACGTCTCTTTGATCTCTTCTTTATCCTAAAGAATTTTCCGGCTGTCCATCAGGCGCACCTTGTACTCCGGTGCGCTCAGCTGTTCAAAGCCAGGCCTGTCCAAATTTTGTTTCTGGCCTGGCCAGTGATGACATGATTACGCCACGATATGCACCCATTCGAATTGTCTGTTTCTTTGGCAAGCGCTTCATCAGTGACTGACGACGGCGTTCAAACTCAGCTTCTGAATAAACTCGCTTAACAATCTGCACAGGTTTACAGCCGATTTGCAGGAGGATATTACGAGCGAAGTCGACAGTTAAATCATGCTCGTTGTCAGTATCCGCCATCACGTTCCGCACCCGTTCGCCGAGCAGGTGATGAGCTCGTTAATTGTTGAGATGTTCATTTCCTTACTCCCGCCAGGCACTGGTTAAACAGGTTGGTCATTGGGTTTACGCCTCCAGGACGCTGGCGATACTGAACAGATGGATCGCTTTCGGTTACGGCTGTCGTGTCGATCAGGGTGTAGCGATAGCTCCTGCACTCTCCCTCACGCTTAACCTGGCCGTCACGGTGCATCTGCCACAGGGAGGAATTGACCACTGAAGAGTCAAGCCCGGTACCGCGGCGGATATCCTGAAAGCTGCAGCCAGGGTGCTGGCCGATGAAGTTAATAACGGCTTGTTTGCCAGAGTTCTTTTTCATGACCGGTTCTCCCGATAGCTGTCCCAGGTAAACGAAATCGTGCAGCCTCCGCCGTCGTTCATGCGGTCGATGACGCGCTCGCCGATAAACTGCGTCAGCTCATCCTTCGGCAGGTTGCTGATCAGGATCGTCGGTTTCAGGCGCTCGTAGCGGGTGTTGATGATTTCAAACATGATCATCTCCTCGGCTTTGCTGCCGAACTGAATGCCTACCTCGTCGATAATCAGCAGGTCCGGCTTGGTGAAGAAGCGGATCACGTCTTCCTCGGAGCGGGTCGCCGTCTTTGACCAAGTGGATTTAAACTCCCGGGCGATTTTCAGCGCGGTGGTGAACACAACCGGGCTCTGGTGTTCTGCGATAACGCTTTTCGCAATTGCATAAGCCAGGTGGTTTTTTCCCGTGCCGGGTTTGCCGCACATAACCAGGCCGCCGCCGTTCTTCCGTCGATCTGGCCAGCGGGTGGCATACGCTCGGCAGACTTTCAGCGCAAACTCCGCGTCTTCGCTCACCGGCAGGTAGTTATCCAGCGTGCAGGCTTCAAACCGGGCCGGGACCTTGAGCTCCAGCATCAGGCGTTCAACATTCGCAGTGCGAGTTCTGTCATCCGTTTTGGCCTTCTCGTTTCGCAGGAAAACGAGCTCATCTTTCAGGCATCCCGGGCAGCTTGTCGGCGCACCTGGCAGACGGACAAGGCCAGTTGATACGCGCTGGCGTTGCTCATAGTCGCCGTGCTTTTCGCAGACCACTAACTGCTTAATGACTTCGGTGTTTGGGATGTCCAGCGCTGGCTGTGACAGCTCCTGCAGCTGTTTTTCGACCAGGGTGATTCTTTCGTCCAGGTTCATTGCTGATCCCTCATCCAGTTCGGAATTTCGGTTTTGCCGTAGTCTTTGTCAGCGAACCGCTCAGTGACGCGGGACTCCTGCCGGCGCTGCGCCTTGGCAACTTTCGGCTCAAAAAGTCCCTGCCAGCCATTAGCGATGCTCTGGTTAATAATTTCGTCAGGGGAGTAACCGTTCAGCCGGCAACGGTCCAGCAGGTTGATAGCCTGGGTGACGGTCTGCTGAGACTTGATCGGCTTTTTCAGGTCGCGACGGTATGCCACCCATGACGACCAGATTTCTGCAGAAAGCCAGTCAGGCAACTGAACAGCTGACGCATCGAACGAAACCGCCCGGGGGGATTTAGGGGGGTTATTAATATTGTCTTTATTGTCTTTTGTATGTTTGTCTTTTGTGTTTACCTGATTCGGGTAATAGGCGTTACCTGATTCGGGTAAACTTTTCTTACCTGATTCGGGTAATGTTACCTTTTTCAGGTAAGGTTTCTTTTCTGTACCTTTTATGGGTAAAGATGACCATTCGCTGACCGCTTTATTAATCCCGATTACGCGACCGGTTTGGGTTAATATCCCACGCTTAACCAGAGCGCTTTTTGCAGCTGAACACTTATGCGGAAGAATGCCGGTCAGCACGGAGATCTGCTCGTTACTAACCCAGTCAGATTTCTTGTTGAAGCCGTATGTTTTGCGCATGACAGCCATGAACACCAAAAGCTGATGCTGCGACAAACCCGCATGCATGACAGCTTCAAGGAGCTCATTGGCGATGCGCGTAAACCCATCGTCGAGATCTGCCACGCGCAGCTCCTGTAGTGCCACGACAGGCACAGGGAAATTGATTACTTCGGCAGTATTTGCCATAATTACTCCTGTGAATTGATCCAGTTAATTCGCGTAGAAAGCCGTTGGTGTCCTACCACCGCGGCTTTCGCCTTTCTGTTCCCACTCATGCTTCAAAATCACCTTTCTCTCCCGGCCTGTTAGAAATCAGGATGGCCAGCAGCAGCGACATGTTCGGCAGCAGACTTTCCCGCCAGCGACTCACCGTCGACTTATTCACTCCGGCCACTTTGGCGATATTCGTGGTTCCCAGTTCAGCTATCTGGCTGTGTAACCAGCTTTCTATCCTGCGAGCCTCCACTTTGTTGCGTGTCGTTGAACTCTCCATTTGCGATACTTCCTCTGGTGTTGTTTGGAATGGCCGCTGGTTAGGCGGCCGGTGAATGCGCACTTAGCAACTGTGCAAGGTCAGGCCGGATCTCTGCCGCCTTAATCTTGCCGTTAGTCGCAGACACGATTTTCATCACATAGCGGGCATCTATTCCGCCGCCATGCAGCCAGCGCCAAACTGTCGGCTGTGCTACGCCACACAGATCGGCCAATTTTTTCTGACTTCCAGCGATATCAATTGCCTTCTGGATGGTTTTGTTCGTCATGTTCCAATTCCTATAAGTATTGGTGCAAAGTGATAATAGCAATGCGTATTGGCTTTAGCAATAGCAAAACGTGTTTTGACCAGTAATACGCAAGCGTATAAATTTGAAATTATGAAAAAAGAAACTCTTGCAGATCGTCTAAACGAAGCCATGAATTTGGCTGGAATGTCCCAGGGGGCGCTTGCTAAGGCCTCAGGTATTGCTCAGCCGACCATTTGGCGCCTTGTAAGCGGAAACGCCAGGGGATCAACAAAAATTGTCGAGATAGCTAATGCTTTAGGCGTCAGGTCTGAATGGTTATCAACCGGCAATGGACCGATGCGCGATGATGGCCAGCTTCCTCGTGCTGCCCAGGTTAAAAGTCAGGATACTGATGCATTCAGGATTGATGTGCTGGACCTTATGGTTAGTGCCGGTCCGGGCATCGTGAACCAGGAGTTCGTGGAGATCCTCCGCTCCGTAGAATATGCACCGGCGGAAGCGCGCCACATGTTCGATGGACGCAAGGCTGAGAGCATCCGTATCATTAACGTCCGCGGAGACAGCATGTCTGGGACGATCGAGCCTGGCGATCTGCTGTTCGTGGACATCAGCGTTAAGAGCTTTGACGGCGACGGGATATATGCGTTCCTGTACGACGACACTGCTCACGTGAAGCGCCTTCAGAAGATGAAGGACAAGCTGCTGGTTATCTCAGACAACAAGAGCTATGCAGCATGGGACCCGATCGAGAAAGACGAGATGAATCGGGTGTTCGTGTTCGGCAAGGTGATAGGCAGCATGCCGCAGACGTACAGGAAGCATGGGTAAAGCCTTAGCACGCAGAGGAAGCATGTCTGATCTGATTATCCCAATACTCATTACTTTGCTGATTATCGGACTAGTTGGGATAGCGCTCAGGTTGGAGAAGGTATTCTTCAAGCGAAGGGAGGAGCGGAATGACTTTGAATAAATCAGTGCAGAAGGTTGATTTGATGTATTGAGGGAATGAATCATCTCCAACGCAATGATTATTAATATCTTTTTGTAAGTCTATGATGACCGGATAATTTTCTGGTCGCTTTTTTCATTACACACGGTAAACTTAGGATTAAATTATGAAGTCGGAACTGGCGGAAGTTGCGAACGATATGGTAGATACAAATAAGAAATATTTGATCTGGAACAATAAAGGCGGCGTTGGGAAAACGTTTTTGACCTATAATCTTGCTGTCGAGTATGCAATAGCGCATTCGGATGAAGATGTAGTCGTTATAGATGCCTGCCCTCAATCAAATGTTTCTGAGATTATTTTGGGCGGCAATGGAGTTGGAGAAGAAAATCTTAACAACCTCCGTGATAGAAATACTACTATAGCTGGTTACATTAAAGAGCGCTTTAGCAACTCTCCACTTGCACGCCTGGGGAATGAGTCTTCATATTTTGTTAAGGCTCATTCTGTAAATCCAAAAATGCCAAACAATCTTTATCTTTTACCAGGTGACGTAGACTTAGATATTTGTTCAAGGCTTATTGCGCATATTGGATCCTCACCGGTTAAAGAAGCTTGGAAAAAAAGTCGATCACTTTTGATAGACCTCATCGCTTCATTTGAGGCAGATAAAACTATTTCCGAGAGGCCTAAAACGTTTTTTATTGACTGCAACCCTAGTTTTGCAAGCTACACAGAACTTGGAGTTGTCGCATCAAATCGAGTAATTATTCCATGTACAGCCGATGCTGCCTCAATTCGTGGTATCAAAAACTTAGTTAAATTGATTTATGGAGTTTCTATTGATAGCACTGAACAAGACGAAATGTTCCTTGATTTCAACAAGGAAGCAAAACAAAGTAAAATAGAATTCCCCAAGCTACATCTATTCGTCCAAAACCGATCTCGAACCAACGAAAGCGACGCTGCAAAAGCATTCAAGTCGCACGCTGAAGAAATAAAAAGAATCACATCTGAATTATTAAAAACACACCCTCATTTATTTACTGATGAAAGCATTGATGATCGCGTTAAGCACGTTAAAGATGGCAACACTCTTGCCGCAATCATTAATCATGAAGGCTGCCCATTAAGCAATCTTCAACACAAAAGTTACACTATTTATGGTATGGCAACACAAGCAAATAAAGCTCAAATTGATGCTTTAGAAGCTGATGTAAATGGTGTTGTCTCCTGTATCTGATTAGTTAACTTGATATTGTAACCAACAATCATTATCTATTTACAATCCACAACCCGGCCCCCGCGCCGGGTTTTTACTGCCCTACTCTTCCCGCGGCATCAACACATCCAGTGCCAGCTCTACCGCCAGATCTACCTGCTCACCCTGCCACAACACCTGAATCATCTCTATCAGCGCCTCTCTTGAGGGCTCGCGCTTCTCAACCAGCAGCTGCATAACCGCTATCCCGATGACCTGCGCTATCTGCTGATGCATCTCTGTGAAAAACTCATCCTCATTTGACATGCCGCCACCCTTGCTGATGTTTTTTTGAGCACAACAGCACAATAGCAAAAAATAAATTCATTTAGCTATCAATGGTTTAATAGCCATTGCTATCAATTAATATCAATACGTATTGCTATGGTTAATACTCATTGCTATTATCATCTCATCCAAACAACACCGGCAACGCCGGGTAATCGTAACAACGCTCAGCTGGCCGGCTTTAAGGCAAAGGTGAAGAGATGATCCGCAAAGAAGACAAGCCTGCATGGCGTAATTTTTGGTTAAAGGTCGTTCCGTTTTTGGTTGCTGTTATCGCAGTTAGCTATCCGTGCTGGGGTGGCAAATGAGCAAACAAGGCATTCGTTCACTGATTTACTGCCTGCTGATCTGCGGCGTTATCTGGACAGCGTTGATTATCAAAATTCTGCACGTTACGGGGGTGTTCAATGGCTAACTCAATTCCTAACAACGGACGCGCCGTGATGATGCGCAATCGCCGCACCGGAGCCGCCTGGCTGGTCAGCTTCGACTATCGCGACGGCAGCTACTGGCATGAGCCGCAGGGCAATCTGCGCCACATCCGCCGGCCATACGCATCACGCAATATCGAGCCGAACCTGGTTCCAGCCGGGACGCATTAACCACGCATATCAGCGCACGAATTTAACTGAGCTATCAGGCAGCCATTACGGTGCCGGGATTCTTACAACCAAATTTCAGGAGCGAGCTATGAACGCATACCGCGCATATGACGCTATCGAAGAACGGAAATGGGCTGAACAGTCGCTCACCGAAGAGAAGCAAAAGTGGATTGACGATCGGGCGCAGGAAATTATCGACTCGCTGCCGAAAGAGCCGTCAGGGCTGTTCCGCTTCTCTGTGCCGATGGACAAAAGCCCATATGAAGGCCTCCGCAGCGATGCAGCTGGCGAGGCATATAACGATCTCATCTCGGCAGTAGCTTACGCCCAGGCGGAATACGACTGGGATCACCGCACCGGCTGCCCGTTTTAACTTTGGGGAATAGCAATGGCTAACGAACTTGTGATTACAGCCAGCTCTCTTGCTGAGCGAGGCATTGACAGCGCTACCTGGAGCGCCCTCAAAAACAGTATTTACCCTGGCGCCAAAGACGAATCGGTAATGATGGCGCTGGACTACTGCCGGGCCAGAAACCTAGATCCGCTTCTGAAGCCCGTTCATCTGGTGCCAATGAGCGTTAAGGACTCGAAGTCGGGTAAAAGCGAGTGGCGCGATGTGGTTATGCCAGGCATCGGGCTTTATCGGATTCAGGCCGATCGCTCCGGTGATTACGCTGGCGCAAAAGAACCAGAGTTCGGCCCGGACGTCACTCTGACGCTTACCGGTATTGAAGTGACCGTACCTCAATGGTGCAAGTACACGGTCAGCAAGCGCATGCCAAGCGGGGAAATCGTCGAATTCAGCGCGAAAGAATACTGGGTTGAGAACTATGCCACCGCCGGCCGCGACACTACCGCGCCAAACGCAATGTGGAAAAAGCGCCCTTACGGCCAGCTGGCGAAGTGTGCCGAGGCCCAGGCTCTGCGTAAGGCGTGGCCTGAAATTGGCCAGCAGCCCACTGCCGAAGAGATGGAAGGTAAAACGCTGGAAGTGGATATGCGTGACGTTACGCCGCGCAACACGACAGAGGCTCTCCCCCTGGTGGCCAGTGGGGAAACGTTGCAGGCAATTACTGACCTCCTGACGTCCCTGAATAAGGACTGGGAGCAGGACTTCCTGCCTCTGTGCAGCAACATCTTCAAGCGTGACATTTTCCAGGCATCACAGCTCACCGAAGAAGAAGCGCAGAAAGGCTTTAGCTTCCTCCAGAAAAAAGCGCAGGTGGCAGCATGACCGGAAAAACTGTTGAAGTGACCTGCAAGTGCTGCCCGGACAAATTCCTTGCCCGAGTTGCTGACAGAAAAAGAGGCTGGGCGCAGTTTTGCAGTAAGTCATGCGCAGCTTATTGGAAGCAATATGGCCGTCGTAGAGGCCATCAATCATTAGAGATGCGTCAGGCGGCCATTGACAGAAATTCTATTGAGCGACTTCAGCGCGATAAACATGGGCGCGATTCATCTAGCGGTTTTGTTTATGTAGGTGGATTTGGGCCATGGGATGACCATAAGGACTGCTGACATGACACCAGAAATTATCCTCGATCGAACTGGCATTGACGTTACCCGCGTTGAACAGGGAGATGAATCCTGGCACCGCTTACGCCTGGGCGTGATCACCGCCTCGGAAGTCCATAACGTCATTTCGAAGCCGAGATCAGGCACCAAGTGGACTGACATGAAAATGTCTTATTTCCACACGCTGCTCGCAGAGGTTTGCACCGGCGCGGCGCCGGAAGTTAACGCCAAGGCGCTGGCCTGGGGGAAACAGTATGAGGCCGACGCTCGCACTCTTTTTGAGTTCACCACCGACGTGAAGGTAACGGAGTCACCGATCCTTTTCCGTGACGAAGGTATGCGCACCGCCTGCTCACCAGACGGCCTGTGCAGTGATGGCCGCGGCCTTGAGCTGAAGTGCCCTTTCACCTCTCGCGACTTCATGAAATTCAGGCTTGGCGGCTTCGAGGCTATCAAATCCGCCTACATGGCCCAGGTGCAATTCAGCATGTGGGTAACCGGTAAGGATGCCTGGTACTTCGCGAATTATGACCCTCGCATGAAGCGAGAAGGCATTCACCACGTGGTTGTTGAGCGCGACGACAAATACATGTCCGACTTCAACGAAATGGTGCCGGAGTTCATCAGCAAGATGGATGAATCGCTGGCTGAGATCGGGTTCATCTTCGGGGAGCAGTGGAAATGAAACGCACTCCATTTTACCGCAGGCCCGGCAAAGCAGGGAAATTCTCCGGCCTTCGCGAGCGCGTGATCTGGATGATTCAGACGCGCGGCCGCCCCGTTACCGGCAGCGAAATAGCGGAGAAATTCGGCGTGACGCTTGTCGAATTTAACCGCGTTGCGAACGGCATAACCAAGGGAGAAGGCCGCATTGCACAGCTGATCGCATCGGAAACCTGGCTCAACGAGGATGGCATATGCGATCGCACCTTTGACCTGATCACAAGGCCAAAGGTCATTACCCCGCAGGGTAAAACGCGCCTGTTCACTAAGCGCTCGATAGCTCAGGCCGCCTCTGGCAACCGCCAGAAATGTATTGATAAAGCGGCCCGGCGCCGCCGGCTTATCGCATCTGGACTCTATTTCGATGAAATGGAGTCAGTCCTATGAACCGCTACTCACTTATCTATGCTGACCCGGCCTGGTCTTACGGGAACACGATAAGCAACGGCGCCGCCGTCGATCACTACCCCACCATGAGCTTGCTCGATATGAAGCGGCTCCCGGTGTGGGAGCTCTCCGCGGATAACGCTGTGCTGGCGATGTGGTACACCGGCACCCACAACCAGGAGGCGATCGAGCTGGCCGAGGCCTGGGGATTTACGGTGCGCACGATGAAGCTATTCACTTGGGTGAAGCTGAACCAGCTGGCCGAGCTACGCATTACCAAGGCCCTGGCAGAGGGTGACGTCGCCGACTTTTACGACTTCCTCGACCTGCTGAATGCTGAGACGCGCATGAACGGCGGCAACCACACCCGCGCCAATACCGAAGACGTGTTGATCGCCACCCGCGGCGCCGGGCTGGAGCGCAAGCACGCCGGCATTAAGCAGGTGGTCTACAGCCCGCTCGGCGCGCACAGCGAGAAACCGTGGGAAGTTCGCCACCGCCTGGAACTGCTCTACGGCGACGTGCCGCGGATTGAGCTTTTCAGCCGCAGCGCAGAGCCAGGCTGGAGCCACTGGGGCAACCAGTGCGCCTCCGCTTCCGTTGAGCTGATACCCGGCTACACCATCTGCCTGGACAATGTAACTAAGGGGTTTTTATGACTAATACATCTCATAAATCAGATGAAATTTTGATAACCGATGACGTTCTGTCCAGATACAAAATATCGCGCAGCACACTCTATTTCTGGAGCACCCCATCCCGGATGCCCTCTTACTTTGCTCAGCCATTCCCGCAGCCTAAAATAAATGGCAGCCCTAAAAGGTGGAGACTTTCAGACCTGCTGGCCTGGGAGGATAACGTGGGGATCAAACCAGAGGCTGACCAACCAGCTTCTCAAGGTGATCCTGCCAAACAGCAAGCCAGTGACGCTGATCATCCAGATAATCATGCAGGTTATAACGTGCCATGACACCTGCCATATGATGGCCAAGCAGTTTTTCCACAACATGTGGCGGCGCACCTAATTCAGAAAGGCGTGTCGCCACTGTTCGTCTGAGGTCATGGAGAGACCAGGGCTTCATGCCTGTTTTAGCTATAATCTGAGCAGAAAACAGAGCGACGTTTGGTTGTTGTGGCGGTCTGTCATCTTCTGGCCCTCTGTAGCGTGACAGTGTCACAACGTGTTTTGAAACTGACGTTTCCTTCTCTGCTAACATCATTCTTACTACTGCCTCGGGAAGTGCCCTTCTGACCGATTTCCCGGTTTTATAATCGCTTGCCGGAATGGTCCACGTTTGCTCATGGAAATCGAACCACTCCCATCTTGCTGTCCTGATCTCCGTACTCCGGCAGCCAGTCATGATGAGAAACTTCATTATCAGCTGTTGTCTGTACTTCATTTCAGGAAGGATGTTCCAAACTGTTTTGATTTCCTCATCACTCAATCTGCGATCTTTTACGGATGCTGTGAGACCTACGTCAGAGCGCCTAAGGCTCTCAATTGGGTTCACATTAATGACCCCTCGATTGGAGCAAAAACGGAACGTACGCTGCATCAGCCCAAGCATCTGACCAGTGACAACTCTTCGCCCCATGCCATCAAAAAGGTTAAGCCAGTGCGCTTTAGTGGTCTGATCAACAATCATGTTCCCCAGCACAGGCGCTATATGGTTATTGAAGTCCCGCCGGTTAACCTTGATTTTCACAAGACCTTCAGGGATGCAGTAATACTTTTCCCAGTAATCGAAAGCCTCTTTAACGGTGAGTGCTTCGACTTTTTTCTGTTTCTCCAGAACTGTTTGCCGTCTCGGATCGAGTCCTTCTGTCAACCAAGCCCTGAACTGCTGTCTACGTTCGCGAGCTTGAGATAAGGAGGTGGTGGGATAATCGCCAATCGTTAGCTGAGCGGCTTTCCCGTTCCATCTGTAGCGGTAAAAGAATGTTATACTGCCGGAAGTAGACAACCGGACATTCAGACCATGAGCGTCCGATATGACCTCGATCTGGTCTCTCTTTTTGCCAAGAGCTTTTCTTAATTTTGTGTCGGTAAGCAATGTGTACACCCCGGAAGATGATATACACATCAGTGTACACATTTTGGTTAAATTGATAACCTTCAAATCAATGCAGAACACACAAAATTAAAGCACTCAATGCTGGCAAGGTGTTGGTATTAGCGGGATTTTTGAAAAGACTTAAAGCATGACTAACAAACTTAAAACGGATTCAT
>JAEHJW020008721.1_pt1 | contig 17192 bp, 22 predicted proteins | sample 9271431 | NCBI WGS metagenome assembly JAEHJW02 | reverse complement strand
ATCTAAATCTTCATCGATGAACCAGATGGTGCCGTCGGGCTTGAGCCATATCGCCCGGAACCCCTCGGGGTCCGCCAGCTTGGGGGGCGCCGAGAAGTCCATCCCCTCCTGCGCCCACAACGAAAAAGCGTAACAGTCGCTTGCGCGACCGCATGATCCCACAAGACTTCGATCACGGGCGCGAGTGATTTTCGGGTCGCCCCAAGCCACCCGAACTCCCCCCGCAGTCGATACCCCATCAGCGACCATCATGTGGTCGTTGGCAATTATCAGGGTCATCCCACCCCCCTCGACTCGAAAAAGTATCTCCGGGGGAGTGCGCGTTTCTTCCTGGGAAACACGTAGAGAACGAAGTATCTCTTTGCGAAACGACCTGTCGCCATCTCTACGACGCCCTCGTCATAGGCGATGCGTGTTTGGAAGATTCGGTAGTGATCCTCGTAGGGCCAGGATTCTTCATCCACATGCCTCACCGATATCACCTGCTCGGGCATCGGGATGCCAACAGCGAGCGCGAGTTCAGAGAGAGAGCACTTCGGGTAAGCATCCCGTAGCTCGGCGAAAGTCACCTGCTCCGCGTGAAAGCGCTCGACGTGGATAGGTGCGACAGGGGGAGGAGGGAAATTGCTCATGCCCTCTAGGTAGCGAAGGAAGCCGCGCTGAACCTAGAGGTCACGAACTTCATAAGTGCTAAAGACGAAGGTAGTGATCGGCGTTCGGGCTCTTGTGTGTGACGAGCACGACTTGTTTCAACGACGTGGTGAGAGTGCGGAAGGCACGCTCCGTCGCTTCGGCGCGTTCAGCATCCATACCCGCGTCCACCTCGTCCGCAAGCAGCACGCTGAACACCCTGTTGGTCAACACGTAGCCGAGCGCGATCCGAAGGGCGAGATTGGCCGCAGCTTTGCCGGCGCCGGATAACCCCTCGATCACAAGGCCATCCACCGTCACCTCGAAGTCCTCGGTCACGAGCAACGTGTTGAGAGCCCCCGAGGTCATGCGCGTCAGGAGGTTCGACGCAGCGCGTGAAAGGGATGGCGCGAGATGGCTCTTGACCCGGCGCCGGATGGAGTCGAGCGCCGACACCGCGCCACGCCATTCCTGATGACGCACACGCAACTCCTCCAGCATTCGGATCGAATCCTCATACTTCGCCTGCGCCCCCTCCCACGCCCGAAGCTCCGCCTCATACCGATGCGCGGCGGCAAACTCTTCGTCGATGTCGGGCGATGGAAGCACGCGCGCGAGCTGGCGCAGGCGCCGGGGGCGCAGCTCGTGGAGTTTGCGAGCCTTCTCCCAGGCCAGCCTCGCCTGAACGTGGCGATGCCAGAGCGCGATATCCTCCTTGCGATCCGGCATCGTCGAGAGAAGGTTCTCCAGCTCCGCTATCTGGGTGCGCACCCCGGCGTTGGCGTGCGCCAACTTGATCGCCTCCAACTGTTCCTGGCTATGAGTGGGAGCCGGGAGATGAGCGATCTTTTCAAGCGCCTCTCGCTTTTCCTTCTCTTTATCCCACCAATCCCATTCCTTCATCGTCTTGTGGATCATGAGGAGGCTTTGGATCGCCGGCAGCGGGGGTTCTGGCTGACCACGCCAATTCCCGTAGCGCTCCATCTCGTCGCCCCTGACGAACCACTCATGCGCGCAGGCGGGGCATTTGTGGGTGCCCGCTTGCGCGAGCTTCTTCCATTCCTTCCACCTGTCGTGGACCTCCAGTTGCGCTTCCATCTCCTGCAACTGGTCCAGGGTGAAGGGAGGTTGCTTCGTGAGTTTCTCCAACTCCATCCGCGCCCGAGCGGATTCAAGGCGCCGTTCCTCCTCCGCGACCTCCTCCAGCGACAGGGTGGGCAGAGGACGCAGCAGAGGGCGGAGCGCCTTGATCTGCCCCTCCAGCGCGCGCCTGGATGCCTGATGGGCTTCCACCTCCTCCAGGGTCCACTCGTGCTCCCAGACGGGCTCAGCGCCCAAGGGGGGCAACTCCGCCAGCGCCTTCGTCACCGCCTGCCGGAGGCGTGTGGCCTCACGGATGCGGTCACGCCGAAGGGTGAGAGAGCTGGAGGGTCGATAGCCGGGAGGTGCCACCGGCGCCACGGGAGGGACGGCCAACCTCTCCAGCAGCTCGATCTGCGGGAGCAGCGTCACGGCCTCCGTCTTGCACTGGTCGATCAGCTTGTTGAGGGTGTCGAGCCCGAGGGTCTGGTCGATCAGCTTCTTGCGGTCGGCAGGCCGGGCCGAGAGAAGCTCAAGAAGCGCATCCTGCGTAACCGCATGGGCGGTGTCGAATACCGTCAGGTCGTAGCCGAAGATGGCGCGGATGCGATCATTCACGGGCCGCGTGCCGGTTGCGAGAATGTCACCCTCCCGCGTCAGCTTGGCGTTGGAGATTGACCGCTCCACACGGTAGCGGCAGCCGCGCACGGACCATTCCAGGCTCACCCGATGGTTCTTGTAATCGGAGGCGACCGTGCGGAGGGCCGGGGCGCCGAAGAGCGCGAAGCGAATCATGTCCAGGATTTCGCTCTTCCCGGAGCCGTTCGGCCCCGTGATGGCCGTGAGGCCGCTCCCGAACTCGATGGTGGTGTCACGATGGGCGAAGCCGCCCTTGATGGTGAGCGTGTGGAGCATTACGCCTCCTGCTGGCTGAAACGGTCGAACAGCTCATCCCGAAGCTTCGCGCTCACACCGAACTCGGCGAAGGCTTCCATCCAGGTCGAGCGCATATCGAACCCCTCCAGGGTGATCTCCGGGGCACTCCCTTCCTCCGCGCGCGGCGGTTGGAGTGTGATTTGAAGGGCATCCAGGTCTGCGGGGATTGCATCCCCCACGATCCGCAAGCACATCATGCGGGGATCAGCCGGGATTTCATCCAGGAGGACGGTCTGATACATCGCCCCCGTCCAATCCTCCCCGTGCGCGTAGGGCTGCATCGAGCCGACGACGCGCACCTTCTCGCCTACGTCCCGCCGCAGGTGGTCATGTCCGGTCAGGATCATCTTCGCGAGGGGAAGGGTGGGGACCATGTTCGCGTCCGACATCGGATTCACCACGTCCCAGTGGCCGAACACCGCATCCAGAGGGGTCTCCAGCCACGGCGCCACCATCTCCCGTGAAGTTCGGGTGGGCGACCACGGAACAAAGAGATAGCCGCCGATCTGGATCGCATCTTCATGCACCACCCTCACGTTGGGGAGGGGGGCGAGAAGCGCCTCGAAAAGGTGGAACGCCGAGACGTGGGAGGTGTCCCGAGACAGATCATGGTTTCCGGCCAGCACAACGAAGCGTGTATGGGGACACCGGACAGCCGCCTCTCTGTAAGCAGATGCGGCGCGGAGGATGACCCCCGCCGGCATGTCGGGCCTATGGAAGAGATCGCCCATGCAGACATGATAGAGAGAACTCACATCCCGAAGCGCCCACTCGAAGTGCTGGAACACCAGCTCCTCGCGTTCCCCGCGCCGGTGAAGCGGAACCCCCTGTCGAAAAAGGCGACCCAGGTGGGGGTCGCCTAGCACCTCAACGCGCCCCTCGTCCAGGGAGGGGTATCGCCATTGAGAGAAATCGTAGGTCATCCAAGTTCCTCCTGTTGTAACGGAGCCGCATAGAGCAGCCTGATCTGATGGAGCACGTCGAACAGCGCGTTGTGCGCAGGCCCGATGAAAGGCACCGCGCTCTCATCGAAGTTGGGGTTCGTCGCCCACAGATAGGTGCGCACGTCACGCCCCTTGCGGAAATCATAGGGGTTCGGCCAGCCATAGGTGCGGCAATAGCTGGCGAGAAAAGGAAAGTCGAACGACAGCGGCTTGGACCAGAAGTGCAGACTGTCCTGGCAGCCGTTCGCCCATTTGTAGAACTCCGCCATCACCTCGGCAGGGTCACGCATACGCACCTGGATATCACGCAGCACCTCGGGGTGACGCTGCCACCAACGGAGCGTGTCCTCGGACCAGAACCGATTCGGAGGCACCAGCAGGCACTCGTTGAACCACTCATGGTCGATCTCACGGGTCGTGAGATTGAAACGAACAGCAGTGAGCTGGATGATGGCCGCGTGTTCGGGATCGGTCCCGGTCGTTTCGAGGTCCACCATTACGTCAGTATATTGCTGAGACATGCGGCGTCACCCTTCCATTCGAGGTGTTTCAAAGAGTCCCATGTTAAAACAGCTTGATTGAGAACCATAGCCGCCGGGATCAAAAATACCTGATGAGTGTTCTCATTCCGCACCGCAAAGAAATAGGGGGTGCGTGAGAGCCTGCTCTCGACCGCCCCTTTGAATTGGCTGCGGCGGACGAGTGATCTCTTGAAACCTTCCTGATCTCTTGTGCTCTTGCACTCTACCAGACCAAGGAAGCCCTGATGAGCGCACAAGAAATCGGCGGGTTGCTCATCAGTCGCGACAAGGCGCTTGTTGCGGCCGTAATTCTGCGCCGCATCGGCAAAGCGGTAAATCCAGGCGTGTTTCCCAAGAGCCTTCCACATGATCTCGAAATCATCCTGGAAACGATTTCCCTGTTTCGCTTCTACGCTGCCCATCGCGCCCGCTCCTCAAAAAGGTGATCGACCACTTGCGGCCAGTATTCCTCGGGCAGCCGCTCACCCACCAGCTCGGAGGGGATGAAAGGAAGCTCGGGCGCCTCGTAAAGTTCGATCTGCCCGATCGGAGCTTTCTTGGCATCCCAGGGCTGGAAGGTGAGACCGACGGAGGGGGTGCAGTCGATCACCAGATTGCGGATGATGTCGGGATGGTTGCGCATGATCTCACGCGCATGGCGGATGAACTCCGCCACCAGCTTGCGGTGAACCGAATACACCACCTCATCGTGGATCGAGACCATGAAGCGCGCCTCGCGGGGGGTCCATCCAAGCTCCGCCATACGCTGCTCCAGGCGCACGACCGAGCGCTTGGTGAGGGTCGCGTTGCTTCCCTGGATCATCGCATTGACGGCCATGTTGCCCGCGCGGGTTTGCAGGCGCCGGATCAGCTTGGTGACGAACCACTCGATGCCGGGCACATGGTTGTAGCGATTCCACTTCTGCCGGAAGATCGCAGCCCACTCGGCAGTGGCCTCGACGCGCACCCGCTGGTGTCCGTCCGGGAGGGTCACGTAGCCATTGCGCTGCACCTCCTCCAGCACGCCCCGGCGCCACGCGGCCGCGCCAGCAAAGCGGGCCTCATAGGCTTCGGTCACGCGAAACATCTTGTCGCGATCCCATCCCAGGCGTGTCGCCACGTTGGAGAGGAGCCCCGAATACGCCCACTCGAAGTTGGAGCCTTTGCCAACCTCGGTGCGCCAATACTTGTAGGCGCGATCCACCGGCAACGGCTCGCCACGCGGGTTGATGAGCAGGTGGGGGGAGACGTTGGTATCGTGCCGCTTGAGGCGCCCGAACTCCTCATCGCTCACTTCCAGGCACGCAGCAGCCGCGATCTTGTGCACGTCATCGTAAGGGAGCGTCCCGTAGCAGCGCGCGAACTCCTGATCGCCGGAGAAGTCGCCCAGAAGAACCAGCTCGATCTGGGACCAGTCTAGGGAAACGATAACGTGGTCGTCGTGATCCGGGATGTAGAAGCCGCGCACATAGACCGCCTCCCCGCGCTTAGCGAGCTGCATCGGGTTGGGGTCTTTGGTCGCCATGCGGCGCGTCGCCAGCATGGAGGACATGACGGGATAGATGCGGCTCGTCTCCGGGTCCACCAGCCGGAGGTAGGGGGTCAGGAACAGCTTGTCCGCCTGCTCGATCGAGGCCAGCGCAGTAAGCTCACGAAGAACGGCCGCCTGATCCACGAGCCCTTTCTTCTCGGCGGAGGCGAGAATCCGCCCGCGTGTGTCGCTGTCGGATTGAACCTTGCCCCCCTCGAAGATCAGCTTCTCACGCCGGAACAGGTCGTAGATGATGGTCCGCGTGACCATGTAATGCGTCGGGTTGAGAGGCTTGACGCGCCGCGTTTCCTTGCGCTCGGCCATCCAGTTCTGCGGGATCGCGCCGTTCACTTGAATGGCCTGCGTGTAGGGGTCCGGGCTATCCGGCGACATGGCCCATTGCGCGAGACGTTCCCTCTGCATCTCCCAGTTACGCCGATACCACTCCTCATGTTCATAGAGCGCGGCATGGGGAGCCGGATCAAAGGGGAGGAGCCGCGCGAGGGCGCTCTTGAGGGAGCGCACGCGCGAGGCAAAGTCGAGGCGCAGCTCGTCCCGCTTGCGCCGAACGGCCTCCTGATCGATGCGGATGCCATCGCGCCAGACGCGCGCATACATCTCGACCATCGGGAGTTCCTGGGTGAAGTAGGTCGGCACCACCTGCGGGTTGGTCGCCAGCATGAACTCCAGCAGCTTGTCATAGAGACGGCAGCACCAGATCGCGTCATCGCAACCGTAGGCAACCACCTCGCTGGAAGTCAGTTCACTCATCCCGGCGCGACCCCCCAGCACCCCCTCGAAGGTCGTCATCTGATAGCCGAACCAGGAAGCGACAGCCTTCTTGAGCCCGTAGCCATAGGCCATCTGATCGACGTAGCCGTTCCAGGAGTGGGTGGCGTCACTATCCTTGCCCGTGATCTTGGCGACCAGCTCCTGCACTTCCTCCGTGTCGGTGTTGGCGCGCACCGCTCGCACGATATCCGGCATCAGCTTCGCCATGTCGCCGAGGTCGCGCATTCGGAAGGTATCGAGGTCATACTGATCCGGCCCATACGCCGAGACCGCCATCTGAAGCGTGCAGATGTAGTCGCGGATGATGTAGCCGACGGTGTTCTCCAGCATCACACGCTCGAAGGGCGCGTTGTGGATCACCCAGCGGGCGTTGGGACGCTTGCAATCCAGGAACGCCCGGACAACTTCCCAGGGGACGCGCAGATCAGCGTCCGCGTGGCCGATGTTGAAGTAATACGCACGGGGGGAGTCCTTTGGCCACAAAGAGAGCCCGCACAGATCAGTGCGGCGCGTGTCGAACACGAGACGCCGCACCTCCTGAATCCCTGGGTGCGCCCTTGGCTGATCGGTCTCGATGTCCAAGCCGATCAGATCAGCCTGCGTGATTTCATTCGCAAGCTCCAAGCTGAGTGCGGCCACGTTCTGCGACGTGACCAGGATCGGTTTAACGGGGGCGATCAATGTGTTCAGCCCTCCACAGGACAAATGGGGCGTCGGTGTTTTCCCACACCCATGACAGGATCAGTCCTCGTTCGAGGGGGGGTTGGGGATTTCAGCAGTTGCTCCGCCAGGGTGAGGTCGTGGTCCGCGAGGAGCAGGATCGCCGCCGACACCTCCGAGTGGGTCAGATGGTCCCAGCTCGTTTCCCCAAGCATCCCATCCCTCCACGATTTCACGGGCGAAGAGTTCGACATATGGCCCTCGGAATTGCTGTTGAATCATGACGCGCATCTGATCCGGCTTGCGGGAGTGCTCCCGGCGCGGCGCATCGATCAGGTTGCGGATGGATCGGCTATTGGAGACGGGCTTCCCTTTTGTTCCGAGGAGCCAGAACTCGCACACCGAGCGATAGATATAGCCCGTGCCGAACGCCCATTTCTCGCTCCCGGCGGCCGCACGCTTTGCCCAGGCGCCAGCAGTTTTGAAAGTGAACCCCCACCCTTGCACAACCTCCAGAGCATGAGGAAGCATGGGCGCCGTCGCCCAGAGAACCAGCACGCAGTCAGGGGCGGTCAGGGTATGGACCGGAAGGGCTTTGATGTCTTCGAGCGACATGCAGGGGTATTGCCCCTGCGGGCTCTTCGTGAGGTTCACCTCGCTCCGCAGCTTGAACTGCCACGGGGGGTCGGCATAGATCACGCCGTAGTCGTTGCGCAACCCGTTAAATGGATTCACGGGCACCCCCCACGGTGCAGCCCCAGCGTGTCAGCACACGATGGGCGAGCACGGGGTCACGCTTCTGAAGCGTGACCGCCAAAGTCTGCGCGGTCGAGGAGGACATGCACGTCGAGAAGTCGGCGGGGAGTTGCTTCTCGATGCACGCAGACCCGTCGGCTAGACAGAAGATCAGCGAAAGGGTGGTGAGCATGGAACCTCAGAGCATGTATTGATTGAGAATGGTGTCGATGATGTCGGGGCGATGGGAGCCGCTCTTGACGGAACCGAGCAGATCATCCGCTGGCACATCCCAGAGAGCGGTGACTTTCCAACAGGCTTGAACCGTCTCGGGGTAAGCGCGCCACCAATCCTGGACTGCGAGAGGGAGACCGAGTTCGCGAGGGAGCCCTGTGCTGGGCACCCATCCCTCGTATTGTTCGAGGAACTGCGTGAGAGCGGCGCTATCGCATTTCGCCCATGTCTTTTCGCCGAACCCCTTGATCCCCTTCACGTTATCAGAAGTGTCCCCGACAGCGGTCTTGTAGGCATGGACTTGCGCGGCAGGGACACCACTTACCTCGGCAGTCACCTCGATGAGAGGATGATCCGCAAGCTGCGCAAAGTCTTTGTCGTTGGAAACCACACGCACGCGCTGGCCCTGCGCGGCTGAGCGCCGCGCCAGCGTGGCGACCACATCGTCAGCCTCCCAACCGGACACGCAAACCACAACGGCCGGCGTGAAAGGCAGAAGCTCGCGCACGAGTGCGAGCGAGGGGAGGATGCTGTCGGTATAGGTGTCTTTGACGGGACGCCCGGCCTTGTAGCCGGGCATGATTTCGAGACGCCGCCTGCGCGCGTGCGGCCCATCAAAGACAATGATGGGAGGCTGACGACAGGCCGCGATCTCGCGCAAGAGGGGGCGAATGCCCGTGCTTGCCTCGACCCCTCGGAAGAGCCGCTCCAGGACGAGGTTGTTTCCGTCCACGATCTGAAGCTGCTCCGTGTCTGTGAGCAGTTCGAGAGTCATATCAGTATTTTTTGCCGTGCGCGGCTGCGCGTGCAGCGAGCGTGTGATCCTCCCGAGAAACATTGAACCGAAGCTTCTCCAGGAGCGCGTCGCCGAGATCATACTTCATGGCGCCTGCAAGGTCGAAAATGCGGATCAAGGCATCCGCAAGCTCCACTTCCGCTGAACGTCGAAGAGGAAGATGGGTGTCCTGAAGATTCTTCCGGTGGCCCTCAAGGGCTTCCGACAGTTCGGAATGGATCAAAGCGATCCGCAACGGGAAGCGCTCGTCCTGCTCCTCCTGCGTGAAAGGGAGACCGCTGTTACGGTTGGTGTGCCAACCGGCGAGTTTAGAAGCGTCGTAACAGACGCTCTCAAGAAGTTGAACTGCGTTGATGATTGCAGGCGCGATGGTAAACGCCGGATGATCCTTCTGGGACATCGGGGAACTTCCAATGGAAAAAGGGAAAGGGCCGCTGCTGAGGCAGCGGCCCTTGCAGAGAAGTCAGACGGCGCCCTTGAGGGTGTAGGTCACGATGCCCCACATGTTGCCGTTCTTGTTGGTGCGCTTCTGGAAATTGAGTTCCACGAGCACGCGCGCCTGCGTGAGACCCGCACGCGCGCAATCCGCATAGAACGCTTGCCACGCGCTCCAGCCCGTGGTGGGCGTGCTGTAGCCCAGTGTTTGACCGGCCTCGATCAAGACAGTGTTGCCCTTCTTGATCGGCTGCGTCACCAGGAAGGGGAGATCGACGCTGCGATATTCGTAAGCCTTGGGGTCAACGGCCTGCGCACGTTTCACCGCATCGGCCCACGAGCCGCCGCGAGTTTCCGTAACACGATCATAGGTGCGCAGATAGACGGCCGGGTTTCCGAACTTGATCGAGAAGTTCGGCTGTGCCGTCGTCATGTCCAGCTCGACCGTGATCGGCTGATCGTAGAGCACCTTGTCTTTGCCGAGGAGGAAGCCGTGCTCTTTGACGCCGAGCCACTGATCGACGGCCATGCCGCCAACCATGTCATCCATGGTGAGGGGACGACCGGGCGTTGGCGCCGGTGCGGGGACGTTGGTATTCGCGACAGCAGGAACGGCGGCAGCCTGTTGCGCGATCATCTGCTGCGCAGCGGCCTGCGCGGCGGCAATCGCGGCTTGGACGGGATCGATGGTTGCGGCTTGACTCATTGCTTCAGCTCCAGTTTTGGTTTCAGTGAGTGCGGTTCAGAAGAACATCCACGGAAGGACCGCGAGCATCCCGTAGAAAGCGGCCATGATCCCAAACACCAACGCGCCCGGCGTGTAGATTTCGCCCCACGAGACGAGCGCAAGTGCGGCCGACCCCAACGCAAAAAGCGTAAAGAGGGTGGTCGAGACGCCCAACGTGATGAGGTGGATCATGCGATGACTCCAAAGAAAAACGGCGCCCCTGCTGATAGCAGAGGCGCCGTTGATTGAAGCGCGAGAACTTGTTAGTTAGTGCTTACGAGTTCCAAAGTTTGCTTATCAGGGGTGATGGTTTGCGCAAGCTGGGACTTGCGCTCGACGATCTGCATGATGCGCTGATCGATTGAGTCCTCATATTCCAGATACGTCACGCGCAGCGGTGTGGTGCGTGTGCCGCGAATGAACCTCCACATAGCCTGCACCACGCTGCTATCCTGATAGTCCAGCGACGCGAAGATCACATGGTTGCAGTGTTCCCAGTTGAAGCCGACGCCCGCCGTGAGCGGCGAGCCCACGATGGCTTGAATGCGTCCCTCCCGAAAACGCTCGTCGATCTCAGCACGTTTTGAGGTCCGTGTGTCTCCGTTGAGGAGTGCTACTGAAATCCCCGCCGCCTTCACCTGTTTCAGGATACGCTCCTGCTCGGGCACAAGAGCCGCGAACACCACAAAGGGGGTGCCCAAGGCTGCGTGATCCGCAAGATGGATGGCGAGCCGTTCATCTTTCCCAGTAACACCGACATTGAGCCCGAACGCCTCGGGATGTGCCATGATCTGGCGGCATCGGAGCGCATGGACAGCCCCCGTATTGGCCGTCAATGTGGAGTCCTCCAGCTCCAGGATCGCCGCGCGCTCGAATTGCGAATACAGCTCACGCTGTTTCTTGTTCATCTCACATTTTTCCACCTGCGGGACGGGGGTGACAGAGCCATAGATGGAAGTGAAGGACCGCCGGATGGAATGACGCCGGAGAATCTCCACAATCTTCTCGGGATTGACCCAGCCGATTACCTTCCCAAAATCATCAAGGACCGCGTGTTGTGCCAGAAAGTTGTTATAGTTGAGGTAATAACGCGGATTGAGCACCCGGATCAGGGGATAGGCCGAGCTGTAGCGCCCAGAGATCAGCGTGCCCGTCATTCCGACGAAGTATGAGACGCGCTCCATGGCCCGATCCAGGGCCTTGGAGGTTTGAGAGTCAGCGGTCGTCCAGTAGAGATGCGTCTCGTCGCCCGCGATGGCGTCGATGTCAGGAAACATCGCAAGCAGATCGGCCCAGCTCATACGGAAGCGTGTGGCCGACATGAGAAGCACTTTCGGTGCTCGTTCCTTCAGCTCGGGTGTGAGCTTGGAAACGATTTCCACGTCTGCTGGCGAGAAGGTCGTGAACCTCAAGAGTTCATCGTGGTTTTTCTTGAGGATTGAATTGGGCATCACCCATATGACGCGCTTCTGCCGGCTGCTCCAATGCCACCAGCACCACACGCACACGGGCGGCGTCTTGCCTCCGCCCGGATCGTGAAGAATGAGGGCGCGGGGGTTCGCCATCAGGAAGGCGAGGTCCGCGACCTGATAATCGCGGAGTGGGTCAGGCATCGAGGGAGTCTCCTTCGTCGATGAACCAGTCGGTCTTTTCGTCCCAGTTCCGGCGCATGTGGGCACGCAGCACCGTCGCGCCGAATGCCTCCCACGGGAGCAGCGAGAGATCGATCAGGTTGTGGGGAGCGAGGGTGAGCATCGGGAAGGCCGATGATGGCGGGAAGTCCATATCGACCTGCACGAGCAGCTTGGAGGGCGCAAGGAGCGCCCGCCGGCACAGGCGCAAGACATTCGCCGCATCGGTGGTGCGCCCCTCCGTGAGGACGACTGGCTGCACGTTCGTCCGGTCGAGCGCCGTCAGGAGACGCGGCACGTTCCACCCCGCATAGAGCGGGGGCGAGAGCGGGCTCGACATGCGCAAGAGCTGCGCGAGCAGGCGCAGGGACTCATGCGGCGTCTCGGTGGGGTAGAGACTGACACCCCCCGGCTGCGGCGCCGGGATCGGGAGGAGGAACCGCGCCGTGGACGATTGTGCAAGCACTTGCCGGAATAGAGGAAGGTGCTCACGCGGCGTCGGGGTTTCGAGCAGGATATGGTGGTTACACGCTCCTCGGGACATCACAGAAAAAGGGCTCGGTTCCCCGAGCCCTATGATGTTCCTGGCCCCATCGTCCTGGTGCAGGAAGGCTATCGCTCCCGGCGCCCAATGAACTCCATAATGGTCAACCTTTGGCACTCTCCATTTCCTTCTGCACTCGTTGGAGGATGGCTGCCGGAACGAGCTTCGCGGCTGCCAACATGGCATTGCCGAGTTCGAGGGCAGCGTCGCGGTCGCCCGGCTTGGACGATCGTATGAGCTGGCAAATCAGCCAGTAGCTTTGGGCTGGATCTGGGGTAGTGACTGACAAATTCGGGCCTCTCTTTCTACTGCGGCCGACAGAAGCTCGACCGGGGTGGAGCGGACATAGTCCGCGAGTTTCGTCAGCTCGGCCAGGGTGATATCCCCGAGCCCGAGCAGGATCGACGAAAGACGGGCAGCCGAGACGACGCCAGCGTGCAGCGCGTGGTCCGTCAATCGGCCGGTTCGGTTTTTGCGAATCTTCTCCTCGATCTCGGCACCGAGGCAGCGGTGCAGGTTGGAGATCGGACGCCGCTCCTCCAGGCGCTGACGCCGGAAACGCTCGCGCTGAACGATGCCGGCATCGCGCAGGACGCGCTCGACGGTCTGAGGGGAAACTCGAAACTCCGTGGCAAGCGTCTGCCGCGAGAGCGTGGGATCGTTGCGATAAGCCTCAACCAACTTCTGGTTGCGACTCACGATGTGGTCAGAAGGGATGTGAGGCATGGGGCTCCTGTGCGATAAAACGAGCGCCCTTTTCCTCCCTATTTGCCCGCTAACAGACCATTAACCCGCTGTTTTGTCGGGACAAATTCCGGCCCAGGCCGCTCAATAATAATACCAGCCATAGTCTCAGATGCGAATCACGAACCCGAGACCTCCCCAGTTATGCCTTACGGGTGGTGGATTGGCAACCGAAAAGCATATTGAAGCGCGCGGAAAAGTGCGCGAAATCACTTACCATCCAGTGCGCGAAATTCGTGCTCCATGTCGCTTGTCGCCTCTCTCGTTTTCGAGCTTGTAATAAAAATCCTTGCCATCAGAACCCCCGGCTGGGGACTGTCGCGTTCACGCGACAGAGGAATGCCGGGTCGCGCGTCAGCGCGACACACGACAGTTGACTAAGTATCCAGCGCATGTATAATCCCCCGCAATGCCCGCAGAGCGTTACGCCAAGAACGCCGGGGCGGTGTTCTCGCTGAAATACCACGTCGTGTGGTGTCCGAAATACCGCCGTCCGGTCCTCACCCCGCCCGTCGACGGACGGCTCAAGGCGTTGCTCACTGAGATCGCGGACGAACACGGCATGACGATCCACGCGACCGAAGTGATGCCGGATCACGTCCACCTTTTTGTGGAGGCCGATCCGACCCTCTGCGTCGCCGAGATCGTCAGCCGCTTCAAGGGCAGAACCAGCCGCCTTTTGCGTGAGGAATTTCCTTCCCTCCGGTCGCGGTTGCCGACCCTTTGGAGCCGCAGTTACTTCGCGGCGTCGGTCGGGGCTGTGTCCGAGGCGACGATCCGGCGCTACATCGAAGCGCAGAAGGGCGTCTGAATGCACCTCTCGTTCAAGCATCGTCTTTATCCGAACCGGGCGCAGACGGATGCGCTCACGGGGATGCTGGGGGCTTTCTGCGACCTCTACAACGCTGCCTTGCAGCAGCGCATTGAAGCCTATCGCCGCCGGGGCACCAGCCTCCGTTACGGCAGTCAAGCCAGCGAATTGAAGGCCGTCCGCACCGAGGATGAACGACTGGCCGGGTTCAGCTTCTCCGCTGAACAGCAGGTGTTGCGCAGGCTGGACAAGGCATTCGGCGCCTTCTTCCGCCGTCTCAAGACCACAGCCAAGGCCGGGTTCCCCCGCTTCCAGCCCAAGAGCCGGTTCGACAGCGCCGAGTTCCGGGTGGGCGACGGCCTGACAATCCGCAAGACCAAGCGTCTTGGCATCGTCGGTATCCCCGGCGAGATCAAGGTGAAGTGGCATCGCGATCTGCCGCCGGAAGCGAAGGTGGGTGCGGCGGTGGTCAGCCGATCCTGTGGCAAGTGGTATGTCTGCTTGCAGATCGAGTTGCCTGATGCCGCGTCCACCGAAAGATCGATTAAGGCAGTCGGTATCGATGTCGGGCTGACCAGCCTCATGGCACTTTCCACCGGAGAGACCGTGCCGACGCCGCAATGGACGGCCAAAGCCGCCAAGGCACTTCGCCGCGCACAGCGGTCGGTCGCCCGCAAGAAGCACCACAGCAGGCGGCAGCGAAAGGCGAAGCTGCGGGTTGCCCGGCTCCACGCCCGCGTTGCCAACCAACGCCGGGACTTCTCGCATAAGCTCGCGCGGTCGCTGGTGGGCCGCTTCACGCACATCGCGTTCGAAAATCTGAATGTGGCCGGGATGGCGAGGGGAATGCTCGCCAAATCGGTTCACAACGCCGCGTGGTCTCAACTCGTTCAGCACGTCACCTACAAAGCTGCAAACGCTGGTGGCGTCGTCGTGCTGGTCGACCCTCGCGGAACCTCGCAGACCTGCCCGGACTGCGGCACGACCAAGCCGAAGAAACTCTCGGTGAGAATGCATCACTGCGACTGCGGGTGCTCTCTCGACCGGGACGTGGCGGCGGCGCGCATCGTGCTCCAACGGGCGAATTTCCCGCATGGAACGTGCGGTCAGGGGCGAAGCGAGCCGGTTGCGGCCTAGCTTCCCTGAGAAGCCGCCTGCTTTAGCTGGCCGAGTGTTCACTCGCCATGACCTCCATGCGAACCGAGCCAGGGAAGGCGATCATCAGGTGATCGCCGCTGAGGGCGCTCAAGGTGAACATTGCTAAGCTCCGTGGGTTGACGCCTTTAGTTATTACTAATGTAGTCCAACGTCAACCCAAATTTGCGTTATCCCTCCAGCCCAGCCAGACAGTCTCGCACCATGACATGGATCACCTCCACGTCTTCGGTTTCGAGAATGCCTTCCAAAGTGGAACGCATTTCCTGGATACGCTTGCGCGTATAGACATGGGTGGGGGCGAGCGTCTTGGCGGTGGCGTGGCCGTTCTTTGATCCACCAACCGCTTGCTGGATAACTTCGGGTGCCTGTTCGCCATGTTTCTTGACCGTCTTGATGGCCTCGGTTGCCGAGATGGCTCCCTCCTGGACCGCTTCCTTCACGGCCTCCGGCGCCTCCGCCAGGGTCACGAGGTTGTGGACTTGCTTGGTTGTGTAGCCCACTTCGCGTGCGATCTCCTCGACCGTCATACCGGTGGCGAGGATGTCGCGGAAGATCATCGCCTTCTCCAGCGGCGAATGGGGGAGGCCGTCATTACGGAGCAGGATGCGAAGCTTGCGCGCCTCTGGGGTGAGGGTGCGCGAGTCAGAGATGCACGGGACGCCCGCCGAAAAATCCATCCCCTCGGAAATCAGTTCCTTGACCGCGCGGAGTCTGTTGTGGCCGTTGACGAGGAAGACGCGACCCTCCTCCAGGCGCACGGTGAGGGGCTCGATCACCCCGTGGATGCGGATCGACGCGACGAGATGCTTGATATGCTCGGCCAGCTCGGGGCGCTCGATGCGGACGTTGAACCCCTCCTCGATCTCGATCACGGAGGGGTCGATGCGAAACAGATCGCCCGTGGTGACGGCGATGTCCTTGAGGCGCATCAGTGTGCTCCCTCCAGCTTGGTATAGGAATAGGCGCTGCGGATGTTGCTCGCGAAGAACTTGCCAGCGCTGTCGGCCTCAATCATGCCCTGAAGCAGGTCGCGCGGAACGCCTGCGTAGGAATAGCGACCGCCGCTGCGGAAGGTGATGGTGAGGGCTTGCGTCTCGGTGTCATAGAGATAGCTCGCGAGATTGGAGGAGTTCGGGAACTCTCCGAAGATGGACGACATGATGGACTCCTTGTCGGTGGATAAGGAAACAGAAAACTCTCCCGCGCGGGGGCGCGGGAGGGTGAAAGGAAGTCGTAAGCACTAACTAGAGAGAAAGGAGAAGGGTTAGGGGAGCCGGCTCACAGGAGGGCTCCCAGAATATCTTCCTGAGTGGGGTTGTCCGGCAAACGGATTCCGTTCACCCACCATTCGCAGTAGCCGTTGGGAGATTCGATCGCAGGTCCGTCGAGCCGATGAAGTTTATCGTTCTGATACCATGTGCGGTGGCCGTCCGCGTATTCGATCGCAGGTCCGTCGAGCCGATGAAGTTTATCGTTCTGATACCATGTGCGGTGGCCGTTCGCGTATTCGATCGCGGGGCCATCAGTGCGATGAAGCTCACCATTCTCGCGCCAAGCGCGTGTCCCGTCCTTGTATTGGACCATCTTACTCACAGAAGGGCTCCCAAAATGTCCTCTTGCGTGGGGTGGTCCGGCAAGCGGACTCCGTTCACCCACCATTCACAGCGGCCATCAGGATGCTCGACGGCGGGGCCGTCCAGGCGATGGAGCATGTCATGCTGATACCACGCACGATAGCCATCCTTGGTGTAAAGTGCAGGGGCACCGTCGCGGTGAAGCTTGCCATGCTGACACCATGTCCAGCGGCCACCCATTTCCTCGATAGCTGGCCCATCAAGACGATGAAGCTCACCACCCTCTGTCCAGAACCGATCACCGAAGGAGGTGAAGTTCAGCGTGCTCATATCAGCGCTCCCAAAATGTCCTCCTTGGTGGGGTTGTCAGGGAGACGGATGCCGTTCACCCACCATTCGCGGGTGCCGTTGGGAGATTCGATCGCAGGTCCGTCGAGCCGATGAAGTTTATCGTTCTGATACCATTCGCAGTAGCCGTTGGGAGATTCGATCGCAGGTCCGTCGAGCCGATGAAGTTTATCGTTCTGATACCATGTGCGGTGGCCGTTCGCGTATTCGATCGCAGGTCCGTCGAGCCGATGAAGTTTATCGTTCTGATACCATGTGCGGTGGCCGTCTGGGTCGATGACGGCGGGACCATCGAGACGATGAAGCTTGTCGTGCTGACACCACGCACGATAGCCATCTTCATATTCAGTCGCAGGACCAT
>JAEHJW020009846.1_pt1 | contig 17198 bp, 19 predicted proteins | sample 9271431 | NCBI WGS metagenome assembly JAEHJW02 | reverse complement strand
AAAATGATTTTTTTCCGCCGAAATGGCAGCGTAAAACAGCACACCGGTGAGACTGATTCCCTGCTTCCTCCCCACAATCCAAAACCGTAATTGTAATGTCGGCTAATGAGCCGCGCTTCCGGCCGCCCATCGAAGGCTAATGAACCGACCTTCATCGCGCGGCTGGGAGCCTGCTATCGGGGCCAGGCCGCCGGGGGCCCTCGGTAGCAGGCCGCCGGGGGAGGGAAAAGATTCCCGATGGCCGATTCGACTCCGACGGCAAACGCAATCCACGACCTAAAACCGAAAGTCTAAAATTCTAATGCGCCAAAATCCTAATGGCAGAAACCTAATACACTAAAATTTTAAATACTGAAAACCGAAAGTCTAAAATTTTAACCGCCAAAAACCGAAAGTCTAAAAGTGTTACCAGACCCTGGTTGACCGCCGACGGGATGCCGGGATAAGGTAGAGAGGCGCATAGCGGAGGATCTATGGACGAAGATGAGTTTGACGACACACCTGCGGGCAAGACTCTTGTAGTGCCTGTATCAGCGGTGGCGCCGTGGTCACGGGCGCTCATTGTTGACCTATGCCTTACCCCGGACAAGCTCGGTGCAGTCCTTGCAAAACACGGCCTGACGCTGGCTGAGTTCGCGGCCATCCAGTCTAATCCTGCCTTCAAGATCGAGATGGATGAGGTGCGTGCGGCGACAGCCAAGAGCGGCCACACGTTCCAGCAGAAGGTGCAAAGCATCGCTGACGGCGCACTGCCGAACATGGCTTCCTTGATGGAGAGCGAGTACACGCCCCCTGCGGTCAGAGCCGATCTGTTCAAGCACATCACGAAGCTGGCCGGGTATGAGCCGAAAAACGGCGCTGGTGCGGGTAGCGGTTTCAGTCTGGTCATCAACTTGGGCGAGAAGGGTGTGACAATCGAGGGGGAAGTGATGGATGGCGAATAAGGTCTATACGCCATCCAGGACGGTGAAGGAGTACATCGTCGACCAGAACAGGTGGGTGTTCATCATGGGGCCGTTCGGTAGCGGCAAGAGTGTCGGCTCTCTGATGAAGATATGGTACGCGATGAGCCTGCAAGATGCCGATAAGCAGGGGAACAGAAAAAGCCGGTGGGTAGTGGTTCGGACGACGAATCGCAAGCTCATGGATACGACGTTCAAGACCTTTGTGGATTGGTTCCCGCCGGGGCTGGCGGGGGAGTGGAGAGCGACGAGCAAGACGTTTTTCGTTGACTACGGGCTGGATGACGGGACGCGGGTGAAGGGCGAAGTGTTGTTCCGTGCGTTGGATGACGAGAACGACGTGGCGAACTTGGCTTCGCTGGAGTTGAGTGGCGCGTACTTGAACGAGATGAAGGAGATAGACCCGGAAATCTTCAGGACGATGAACGGGCGCGTAGGGCGGTATCCGAAGGGGGAAGTGGACTGGCGGGAGACAGGAGGCGATCCGCAGTGCAGTCATCCGATGATCATCGGTGACACGAATCCGCCTGCGCAGACGGAACACGATTGGTTGTATAAGCTGTTCGAGATCGACAAGCCGGCGTGCATGAGTCTGTACAAGCAACCGAGCGGGCTGAGCGCGGAGGCGGAGAACTTGCGGTATCTGCCGGGAGGGCGGGCGTACTATGAGAACATGTGCATGGGGGCGACAGAGGACTTCATCAGAGTGAACGTGCACGGGGAGTATGGGAAGCTCAGAGGAGGGCAGGCGATCTTTGGGCATTGTTTCCGGGGGGACATGCACGTCAGGGTGTGCGAGTACGACCCGTCGCTTAAGCTGGTGCTGGCGTTCGACTACGGGCTGACGCCGGCGTGCGTGGTGATGCAGGTGAGCCTGGCGGGACAGATACGGGTGCTGGATGAGGTGGTGAGCGAGGACTCGGGGTTGGAGCGCCTGATGATAACCGACGTCGAGCCGCTGCTTGTGAACCGATACCCGGATGCGGAAGTGATGGTGACGGGAGATCCGGCGGGGAATCATCGAGGGCAAGCGAACGAGACGACCTGCTATGAGGTGCTGGCGGAGAGAGGGTTCGAGGCGTATCCGTGCCATACGAACGCGCCGGCAGCGCGCCTAGGGGCCGTAGAAGGGGCGTTGAGCGTGCTGGTAAGGGGTGAGCCGGGGTTGGTGATTCATCCACGGTGCAAGAAGCTGGTAGAGGCTTTGAGCAGCGGATATGTTTACACCAAGGCTGATAAAGGGCCAGTGTCGCCGGAGAAGAACAAGCACAGCCATATTGCTGATGCGCTACAGTATGGGGTATTGTTCAAAGGGCGGTTTGAGGCGGCGCGAACGTATGAGGACGAGGAGCCTGTACGAAAGCGTATACCAGGGCGGGGAGGGTACTGAGATGATCCTGATGTTGCTGTATACCGACGTTAAGCAGATGCAGGAGGACTTTGGGGCCGCGGAGGAGTTCTCCGAGGGTGCTGAAGGGTTCAAGGGCTGCGTTCGGACGTTCGAGGACATTCAGGCGTTCTTCGGCGGTCAGTATGACTTCGAGGGGTTCAACCTGCCGCGGGTGGAGCTTGACAAGTTCAAGGCCGCGGGAGGTCAGTTTCGGCATGAGATCCCAGATGACGTACAGTATATTTGCGCGGCGCTTATTCGAGATATGCCCACGCAGATGCACGAGCTGGCTCACGGATTGTTCTATCTGGACAAGGAATTCCGGCAGCACGTCACGCGATGGGTGCTGGACGGCGGCCCGGACAAGCTGACGGGCGTCAAGCGCGAGCTGCTTGGTTGGGGGTATTCCGAGAATACGGACTGGGCGGACGAGATGTTCGCCTACGCGGTGGATACGGCGGTGTGCATCAACGGCGGCGATGAAGTCACCGTGCTTGCGGAGATCATCGGCAAAGAGATGCTGGATCGGGCGCTCGACATCTTCAAGGCTTTTGCGCAAAAGACTATTTACATGACGCAGGCAGTACTATGACATTGGAAGACTTGGTGTACGGCAACGTCGCGGAGCTACTGGACGATGACGTGCTGCGAACGATAGGGGCCGAAGCCAAGTACGGGCACGAGCAAGACCTGCAATCAAGAGCCGCGTGGGAAAGCACGATGGCGGAATCCTTGAAGATCGCAGAGCAGGTCAAAGAGGAAAAGACGTTCCCGTGGGAGGGCGCGAGCAACATCCAGTTCCCGTTGGTGGCGCTGGCGTGCGTGAACTTCCAGAGCCGGGCGGCGGGGCAGATGGTGCCGTCGCCGTATCTCATTGAGTGCGAGGAGATGCTAACCGCCGATATGTTGCAGAGTGCTATGGCGGCGCAGATGGCGCAGGGCGGCGAGGACGTCCAAGACCCCCAACAGCTCAACCAGAGGGTGATGCAGGCGGCGGTGGCGCAGCGCAAGCTGTGTGACGCGATAGGACGGCACATGTCGTTCCAGATGCTGGAGCAGGACGACTATGAGGACAAGATGGATCAGTTGTTCACGATCCTGCCGTTGACCGGATGCGTGGTCAAGGAAACCTTCTTCGATCCATATACCAAGCAGAACACGTCGGAGGTGATCCTGCCGCAGAACTTCGTGGCGGATTACTGGCTCAAGGGAGACCTGGAGGAAGCTCAGCGGGTAGGCAAACGGTTCTACCTGACGTTGAACGAGATCGAGGCGCGGGTGAGGGAAGGCCGGTACATCGAGGGCGTGGTACAGGCCGAGGTGCGGAACGACGGGCAGATTCAGACGGTGGTGGACGAGCGGCAGGGACAGTCGCGCACGACCAATACTGTGGTGGTTGAGATGGTCGCGCAGCACACATGGCTTGATCTGGACGAGGACGGCTATGAGGAACCGTACATCGTTGTGTTCGAGGCGCAGACAGGGCGCGTGCGGAGCATCCGGGCGAGGTTCGACATATCACGGGTGCAGCACGACGGGGATCGGGTGACGCGCATCGTACCGTTCAAGTATTTCACGAAGTATGAACTGCTGAAGTCGATGGACGGCGGCTGGTACGGGATGGGCTTCGGACAGCTGCTCGGGAACATCAACGACGCCGTGAGCAGCACGGTCAACAGGTTGCTGGACGCGGGGACACTGGAACTGACATCAGGGGGCTTCCTGAGCCGTGAAGTCAAGATCAAAGGCGGAGACTACGGTTTCAGCCCGATGGAGTGGAAGCGAACGGACAGCACGGCGCAGGTGTTGAAGGACGGTATCGTGCCGCTGCCAGTGCGAGGCCCAAACCCCGTCTTGATGCAGTTGCTGGAATACCTGGTGGGCTACGCGGAGCGCGTGGCCGGTGCCGTCGAGACCGTAACGGGGATGCTGCCGGGCCAGAACACGCCGGCGGAAACGAGCCGCAATGCGATGGATCAAGGGCTGACCGTCTACAAGGGCGTGGTGCGCCGCGTGTTCCGGTCGATGGTCAAGGAGTTCCGTATCTGGTTTGACTTGAACCAGAGGTACTATTTCGGGGAGCCGGGGGGCATGGTGCCGCAAGGCGCGTACCAGAGTATGCCGGCGCACCTTATCCGCCCTGCCGCCGACGTCAACGCGGTGAGCGACTCGGTGCGGCTGACGCGGGCGAAGGCATTGCTGGAAGTGGCGATGTCGGGGGCGCCGGGCGAGTTCAACATGTACGAGGTCAAACTCAATCTCTTGAAGGCGCTGAAGGTATCGACGCCGGATAGATACCTGCCTGATCCCGCAGGGCCGCTGGCGCTTCCGAAAACGCCGCCGGCGCCTATGCAGATCGAGCAGATGAAAGGGCAGACGAAGATCGAAGTCGAGAAGATCAAGGCCGGTGTGGCACAGAACAAGCTCCAGCTTGAGCTTGCGAAGCTGCTGCAAGAGGCCGACAAGACCAAGGCTCAGATTGAGCTTCTGGAAGCGCAGGCGCAGCAGACGGTTTCGGATACGCAGGGGGCGGCGGTGCGAATAGCCACTCACGCGGCGAACACGGAACTGGCGATGGCGAAGGCGCGGCACGAGGGACTTCTGAAGTCTCTCGAATTACTCCATAAGATAGAGGTGGAAGATGAGCAACGACAGCAGAGCCAGTTGGGATCAATGGCAGGAGATGGCGGAGACCAAGGCGCTCCTGGCGCTTCTGGAGAGTCTGGACAAGGCGCTCCGGGAGGACATTCGGCTGCTGGCAGCCCGGATGGACAAGCCGCTGAATGATACGGCGTCCCGTATCCTGGCAGCCGCGACAAGCCAGTATGCCATCGAGACCGTGCGGGTTGCGGTGAGCGAGTTCGGAGGGCTTGAACTATGAACGACAGCGGAATGGAGCCTCTGGGCTACCGTGTCATCATCAAGCCGGACGTGCGCGACGAAACCTACAAGGGTTCGTCCATCGTCATACCAGAGGACGCACGGAACAAGTACGAGATCGCAGAAACCGAGGGCGTTATTGTCGCCGTCGGGCCGAGTGCATGGCAGGAGGAAGTGAAGGCAGGCCAGCCGCCGGACGCCAAGGTGGGCGACCGGGTGGTGTTCAGCCAGCACGCAGGACAGCTCCGCCGCAATGCTGAGGGTGTGCGGTATCGAATCATCAACGATCATGACGTGATCGCAGTCACGCAGAGGGCATGAGTATGAGCGACGAAAACAACGAGAGTGTCTCCGAGATCGAGGTCAAGGCACGGGACATGGGGTGGGTGCCACAGGACGAGTACCACGGCGCGAAGCCTTGGCGTACCGCCGAGGAATTTGTGGAACGCGCCAACACGGTAGCGCCCCTGCAAGCGTCCCGGATCGAGTACCTGGAGCGCAGGCTGGCCCGGCAGGAGGAGCAGTTCAAGCAGCAGATGGGCGCCCAACGGGAAGTGTTCGAGAGCCAGATCAAGGAATTGAAAGCCGCCCGCAAGGAGGCCATCCAGCTTGGGGATGCCGATGAGGTGGACAAGCTGGATGAGCGTATCGAGGTTCTCAAGGCGCGCACGGCAGAGACCCATGAGCCGCCGGTGCAGATCGCCCCGGAGCTTCAGGCGTGGGCCGAGCGCAACGCGCACTGGGTAGACAAGACCGACACCGAAGAACATATCGAGATGACACAGGCTGCTATCGACATCGGTCGAGCCATCCAGAAGGCGCAGCCGAGCATCACGCCGCGAGAGTTGGTAGTGGAGCTTGATCGGAGACTCAAGCGCATCTACGGTGACGCGATGAGCGCCGGGGGCCGTAGTGCTGCACCCGAGAGCGATTCCTCGCGCCGTGCGTCACAAGGCACCGGGAAGGACGATACGCGCATCGAGGTGGACGGCACTATGCGCTCATACCGAGACCTGCCGAAAGCTGCTCAGGAGGTGTGTGACCGCCTGATCAGCCAAGGTAAGATCAAGGATCGCAAGCAATACGTCCAGTATTACCAATGGTGAGGTGGGTATGAGCAATATCGAGAGTGCGGAGAGCGTCGCTAGCGCGCTGGTGGGGGTTATGCCGACGGTTGCGGAACGGGAAGCGCGTGTGCTGCGGAGCCGCAAGAGCCGTGAGGCGCAGGTCACAGAGGCCCGCGAAGGCGACAAGGTGCGGCAGGGTTTCGGCGCGCGGCGTCTGAAGCTGGATTACAAGTTCCGAGATCCGGCGAAGAATAACGAGTGGGTTCTTTATGTCGCTAATGACGTCAACCTTGACATTTACCTTGAAGGCGGTTATGAATACGTCAATCGGGATGAAGTCTATCTCGCTGCGGGAACATCCCCGGAAGGAGGGGATGTCGGGACGCGAGTCCGGCAGCGGGTGGGCATCAACGAGTTCGGACGCCCCGAGTATGGGTATCTGCTGAAGATCAGGCGTGATTGGTGGGAAAGTGACCGGCAGGAGCTTCACAAGCAGGCAGACGCACGCTTTAAGAGCAGCGTGGAGGCCAGCTTCCGAGGCGAGTGACAGGTGCATAGCCCCGCCGTAAAGTGTGAATGGAGGCCATCATGGCAAACCTTAACATGCCTTTCGGTCTGAAGCCGGTGGGGCATTTGAACGGGTCGGACTGGAACGGTGTTCTCAACACCTATTTCATTCCGGCTACTGACACCAACCAGTACAACATCGGTGACGTGGTTCAGTCTGTCGCCGCCGATGACGGCAACGGTATCCCGCAGGTCGTCAAGACCACGGCGGCTGGTGGCGCTACGCTTGGCGTGTTCATGGGCATCGCGCCCGTGGCTACCGCTTCGGGTACACCCAATCTGGACGCTATCGGCATCCCGGCGTCCAAGAGCCGTGGATACTACGTCCTCATCTGCGATGGTGCCGACGTGGTGTATCAGGTGCAGCAGCTCGCTGCCGGTACGCTGACGGCATCCAACATCGGGGATAACGTCAATCTCAAGATCAACGCAGCTCCCGGCAATCTCAACCAGATGTCGTCTGTCACGATCGACGAGACCACGGCGGCCACCACGAGTACCCTCAACTGCCGACTGCTGCGCCCCGCGAACACGATGCGTGCGGGATCCAGCAACAGCTACGGGTTCTACGCCGTGTGGAATGTCTACATCAACAACCACGAACGCGCCGCTGGCGTGACCGGCGTGTAAGGAGGCCAACATGGCAGGCGGAATCAACTCAACGGCCAATTTGCCCTCATTGCTGTTTCCCGGCATCCGAGCGCTGTTTGGCACCAACTACAAGGATCAACCGGCCAAGTATCCGGCGCTGTTCGACGAAGTACCGAGCGACAAGCAGTACGAAGTCTATCAGCAGCTCACCGGCTTCCCTGATGTCGGCACGGTGAAGGCTGAAGGTGCCCCCATTCTGATGACGGGCAACTCGCAGGGGTTCACCTACCGTCTTACCAACGATGCGGTGGCCTTGGGCTTCATCGTCACGCTGGAAGCGGTCAAGGACAACCTGTACGAGAACACGGCGCAAGCCCGCACCAAGATGCTTGTGCGAGCCATGCGTCTGGCGAAGGAGTACAAGGCCGCTACGATCTTCAACCAAGGCTTCAACTCAGCGGTCACTTACGCAGATGGGTCGCCTCTGTTCAGCGCATCGCACGTCACAATGCAAGGCGGTACGCAGAGCAACATCCTGGGGACTGGCAACATTGCAGGCGCGGATCTGTCGGAAGCCGCCATCGAAGATATGCTGGTACAGATGTCTCTGGCACTCGACGACACCGGATTCCCCATCGATCTCGAAGGGCAGTCGTTGCACATCCATCCGTCGCAGCGGTACAACGCGCAGCGCATCTTGAAGTCGGCTGGCCAGAGTGGTACGGCCAACAATGACGACAACGCGCTCGCCGCAATGCGCATGTTGCCGAAAGGTGTATTCGTCAACCCGTACTTCACGTCCCCCGGCGCGTGGTTCATCCGTAGCGATGTCCCGCACGGCGAGGGTCTGATCTATCAGGTGCGCGAAGCCGCCGATCTCAGCATGGAAGTCAGCGAAGTCAACAAGACGTATACGCACGTCGCTTACGAACGCTACAAGTTCGGCAACGTCGATTTCCGTTCTTGCTACGGCAGCAACGGGCCGTAATTAGATGTATCCTAACAGCGCGGCCTTCGGGCCGCGCCATCCAAGGCGCTGTAAGGAGTTATCAAAATGCGTCAGAATGTCCCTGTCCGGTATCCATCCGGCGTAAATTCCCGCCGTCCGTCCGACACTCTCGGGCGTGCGGTCATGTCCATCACCCCCGGCGTCTACCAGTACAACATGCGCGGGAACGGTGCGGAAAACCCCGCGATGACCAACACCATCGCGTCCACCGGCACCGCCGTTCTCGGCAACATTGTCTGGGGTGGCGGCTGGTTGATGAACACTGCCGCGACCGCCGCAGATACGGTGCAGTCGCAGATCACTGGCGAGGCGTTCCAGTTCGTGCCGGGCTTCCCCTGCTGGTACAGCGCCCGTGTTGAGGTCAACAGTTTGACGCTGGCGGAGTTCGCGCACGGCGTCCAGATCACCAACACCAACGCCTTGGTGGCGACGGACGGCGTGTGGTTCCACAAGGCCAGCGGCGGCACGACTGTCGATCTGGTGATGGCGACGGCGGGGGTGTTGACCACGGTGTCCAGCATCATCGATCTCGCTACGCTGTTCGCCAACGGCTCCTACACCGCCAACATCAGCGGCGGTGCGGTCACGTCAATCACCGTCAACACGCAGCCTACGGGGTGCATCGACGGCACGTCTGCGATTGTCACCCTGACGGGCGGCGGTGGCACTGGCGCGACGGCGGTCGCATGGGCCAGCCCCAACGGTCAGATCGCCTTCCAGGTCATCAACGGCGGCTCCGGGTATACGGGTTCACCGACGGTTGGTCTCATCCCGCAGGTGCCGATGGAGTTCTTCTGGGATGGCGGCAACGCTATCAACCCGCAAGGAACCCTGTCCTACGGCATTGGCCGCAGCGTCCTCGGCAGCGTGCGGAACCCGTCGCTCACCCCCGCGCTCTTGTCGCCGGTGGTCGAGGTGAAGGCGAGCACGGCGGCGGTATGCACCCTGAATTACGCCAACTTGCTGGCCGGCGGTTATCTGCCCTATTGAGGTGTCGCATGTACAAAGCTGGTTTTGGGGATAGCGTGACATGCCCACTCAGGGAGGCCACCTTCGCGGACGCGCAAGCCGCGAAGGACTGGCTTCTGGTGAAGGTGAAGGGGGTGGCCGAAAAGGCTCCCTCTGTTCACAGCGCATATGGGCTGGCCGTCATTGCGTCCATGGCCCCGCCGTTCATCTATCGCGGGCCTGATAACGTGACCTACTTCGTGACGGAGGTCAAATCGTGACCAATTCAGTCAGCACGCAGGTGCTTGCCGACGGCCCTGTCAACTTCATCTTGCGATTGAACGGCACCCTCGACACGGCCAATATCACCAACACGCTGCTTGTCAATCCGTCCACCCTCGGGTTCAGCCCGTCAGGCGTGGTGCTGGAGGACGTGAACTGGACGATCGATCCGCCTCTCACGGTGCAGTTGTGGTGGGATGCGACGACTCCGGTTCTGCTTGACAGCTTCGCCGCTTCCGGGCGACGTGAAAAGACGAAGCGGTATGCAGGCATCTGGAACAATGCCGGGGCCGGTAAGACAGGAAATGTTCTCTACTCTACCGAAGGCTGGACGGGTGTCGTTACCTTCGACCTGATGCTACAGTTCCGCAAGGTGGGCCTGCCATACTGAGGTGACGTATGAGCGATAACGGCGTACAGCTTGGGGGGCGCTTCGGCTACTGCCAAGTATGCTCGCGCCGGTTCTTCGTCAGCCGGTTACGCAAGCGGTGGGACGATCTGTGGGTATGCCCTGCCGACTGGGAGATACGCAACCCGCAGGAATACGTCAGAGGTGTTCCTGACCTGTTGCCGCAATACCCGGTACTCCCGTCGCCGGGTGTGGAATACTCGACGTACTGCACTGTGCAGGGTCGATCCGCTATACCCGGCTTCTCTGTACCAGGGTGTATGATACCGGGGTTCGCCCCTGCCTTTGATCCGCCGACGCAGGTGTACGGATGAGTACGACATACGCTTACACGGTGCTACAAGCCATCAATCGCGCTTTCCGCGTGATGGGTTTGTACGACCAATATTCAAGCGGAACGAACGCTACGGATCAAGCGAACGCGCTCGAAGCCCTCAACCTTATCATCAAGAGCTGGTCGGCCAACAACCTGCAACTGTGGCTGGTCAATCCGATCACGGTGCCCATGACCGTGGGCGTCAACAGCTACGCGCTCGGGCCTACGGGGACGCCGGCGACCGATATGCCTTTGCGGATCGCGACGGCCTTCCGCCACCAGACCGACAGCGGCACGGACGTTTCACTCACTCCGATGTCGCGGCAGGAATACGCAGCCCTTGGCCTGAAAACCCTGCAGGCGCCTCCGACGCAGTACAACTACACGCCCGGCACTGCGGGGGCCAACGGCACCCTGCTGCTGTACCCGACACCGGATAGCTACACCGCCGCCAACGGCACGCTGGTACTGTACGCGCAGACAATGATCCCGGACATCCTGACGACGAGTTCCAATCTTCTGTTCCCCCCGGAGTGGTATCTCGCCATCGTGCTGGCCGTCGCGGATCAGATGGCGCCTGAGTACCCGGCCATTGACGCCCAGAAGCGGGCGGAGATTTCCAACCGGGCGGCGGTGGAGTTCGACAAGGTATCGACGTGGGCGGCTAACGAGCAGACGTCCACCTTCTTCACGTTGAACCAGCGAGGCTATCGGTGAGAGTCGCCCGTATCCCTTTAGCGCAGACGTACTATTCACCCGATACGTCCGCGGGTGTTGGTACATACTTCCTTCCGCAAATCGGTAGCGGTATCGTCAATGGCGTGATCGAGAAGGCGTCCGGGAAACCTTGCGTGGTCAAACGGCGCCCGATGACATTCAGCGACACGCTTGTGAGCATCGCCATGCCAAGCGGGGTAGCCTACGGCGGAGGGCTGTACGTTGACCAGATCGGGAATGGCCCCGCGTATGGTCTCGCTTTCGCTGTCCTCCTAGACACCACCGGCGCACCCTATATAGCTGCGTGGGATGGTACCGCCGTTGTCGGGGTGCCAGGGGTGGCGACTACCGCGCTGGCGCTTGGTCTCGGAACCGGATACACCAACGTGTTCTGCTACAGCCCCCTCGGCAGCACGTACTTCTACGTCTGGGCGTGGAGCACATCAACCGGAGCGTACAAGGTGGCGACGGTCACGGCGTCCACCTGCGTGGTGTCGTCCACCGTTACAGGGCCGGCATTGCAGGCGAACATATCCAACGTGGTGTTCTTTGATAACTATCTGGTCATAACGGCAGGGGCGTATATCTACAACACCGATTTTCAGGACTGGGGGTTGAACAAGACCGTAAACTCGGTGACGGACTTCCAGGCGAACTACGTCGCGGTGCCGTTCAACAGCTTCATCACAAGTGTGGCGTATAACGGGGTATACCTGTTGGTGGCAACCGTCATTGCCGTCTACGCATACATCGACGCGGGCAACCCGAACGGCTCGGTACTTGGTATCGTGAAAGAGGCGACAATGCCTCTCGGGACATTGCAGCTCGCTGCAAGCCCATTCGGCGTAGGGTTCCGGTCTTTCGGTGCCACCAACAGCCAGATATTCTTCGTGCCGTTCAACAGCCCGACGCCGCAGAAGATTTCGACTGACAGCGTCCAGATGAATGACACGCTAGCGCCGGGCGGCATATTCGTGGCGACGATGTTCGGACGTCCTTTCGTGTGCTCGCAGGTGGACGCGCTATTGATGGCCTTCGACATAGCCAACGGGGAATGGTACGTCTGGTATCCGCCAGCAGGTTTTGTGGCGGGGGCGGTGTCCGTGCAGCAGGTGATATATCAGGGCGGCACATCCCCATCTACGACGGTCATTGTTCGGCAACCGACGGCGGCGGCTTCCGCCGGCCTACTGTTCAGCGACCCGTCGGAGGCTATCGACTCAGCGACGTGGCAAGACTCCGTGAACGGCGTACTGTCCAACTACCCATTCGTGGTGCAGACCCGCGAGGATGACATCGGCGTCGGGGGATACAAGACGTGGGGAAGCGCCACCCTGAAAGGTCTTACCCTGAGCGCGTCCACCCCGATCTCGGTGCAATATACCGACGACGGCTACCAGACATGGAGCACGCTCAATCGCACTGTTGATATGTCGATGCGAAACCCTGTGACTCACCAGCTTGGCTATTCCCAGACGCGGGCGTGGCGCGTCGTTTATACTGGCCCCAATGGCGTCAAGCTGGAAGCAATTGAGGTGACGATATGAGTGGCGTACCATCACTTCAGACGCCGGTGGACAACATGCTCTGGCGGCAGACCATCCTCAAACTGTTCAACTTGGTCGGTCGTGGTGCCGGAGCCATGCCGTACCCCGTCACGCTCGGCGCGTCCCCGTTCACCTTCACCAACACCAACCAGTACGCGCTGGACGTGGTGATCCTGGGAGGCACCGTATCGGCGCTCACTTTCCAGCGATCGATCCAAGGCCGCACGACAACGGTTACACTGCCTACGGCCTCTGGTATAGTGAGGCTATCGCAGGGCGACGCGATGACGCTCACCTATACCGGCACACCTACTTTGCAGGCCATACCGCGATGAGCAACCTACTGACAGGTCTGACCAACATCCTGACGGGTGGTGCATACAACCAAGTCGGGAAGATCAGCTCGACGCTGAACCCTCTCGGGACGGCGGAGCAGCAGCAATACGGCGGTATGATCGGGCAGCTAATGTCGTCGCCAACGGGCTACGAGAACACGGCTCTCGCGGGTTCGCAAAACGCCTTCACAGGCGCCGTGACGTCGGGCGCTCTCGGGTCTCCCCGCGCAGGGGTGCTGTCACACCTGATGTCATCCTTCGACGCGATGCAGCAAGGGCTGAGCTTCAACTCTTACTTGTCCAACCTTGCCGTCCTGTCGGGCGCGACGTCATCGGGGCTTGCCGCACAGGCGCAGCTCATGTCAGGTACGGCATCGATGGAACAAGGGCTTGCATCTGGGGTGGGCACCGTCGCGGGGTATCTGTCGCAGGGTTCGGCACCGGCATACACCTTCGGAGCGGTCGATCCGACCGGCGCATACACATCGTCAACCAACGCCGGTTCACTCTATACGGGGTCTGATATGAGCAGTGGCGCGAGCGCCGCCGGGATGATGACGTCATGAGCTTCCTGTCCAGCATCGGTCACGACATCAGCAGTGCGGTGAAGGACGTGACCACCGTAGGTAGCGATCTCCTGCACGGAAATATCGGGGGTGCGATCAAGACAATGACCAGCCCTCTCCTGTCCACCATCAACAAGGCGGTCAACCCATCATCTAATACCGCGAGTGTCGATCCGTTCGCCCCCTACCGGAGCAGCTATATCAACCAGCTTAACGGGCTGATGACGCCAGCGGGCGGTGCGGCACTGACATCACTGCCGGGATACGCGACGGCAGCGCAGCAGACGGGCGAGGCAACGGCGCGTCAGATGAACGCATCCGGGTTTGGTAACTCAGGGAATATGCTGTACGCTCTCTCCCAGGCCGGAAACAATCTCGGCACACAGGCGTACAATTCACAGTTCGGCTTACTCGAATCACTGTCGGGGGCCAACCAGTTCAGCCCGTCAGGGATCGCCTCGGCGCAGGTGAGGCAGTCGCAAATGGCCGGCGGCGTCCTCGGCACCGGCGCAACCATCGGCGCGATGCTGTTGTAGGAGGGCGCATGGACTTTTTCTCGGGACTCTTTGAAGGTATCCAAGCCGGTCGGCAGTACAATATGCAGCGGCAGGAGCAGGCGCGGCGCGACGCTCTGACGCAGCAGCAGATCAAGGACGACCAGCTCAAGTACGACATCACCAAGAGCGCCTTTGACGCCCGTCAACGGTACGGCAAGGACGCCGGAGGCATGCTGCAACAGATGCAGCAGCAAGACCAGAAGGCGGCAGCGGATACCGCCGCCAACCAGGCTGCTCAGCGGCGCTACGAAGCCATGCCGGCTCTCGCCCAGATCAAAACGATGCAGGGCGAGATAGCCCGTAACGATCTCCTGCAAGGTATCGCGTTGAAAGATGGCGCTTTCGACGTAGCGCAGACGCTCGGGCAACGGTCTGCGTCCCTGCGGGAACACCTTGGTACGCTGTTCGGTGAGCAGCGTAGGGAACAGACGGCGGTAACGGAACGTTTGGGCGGCGATGTGTCCATATTCCTCGACCAACCCGCCGCCGAGAAAGCCCGGAGCTATTCCAAGCTGCGGGACAGGATTCAGACGATCCTGCCGGACGTCAAGCTGCCAGCTACCTATACACCCGAGGCCGACAACGCGATACGCAGTGCCTTCGCCGCTACGCGGGCGATGCACAACGCCGACGAGGATAAGCAGCGGCAGGCGGATCTGGCGGAGAAGAAGAAGGCAGACGCCGACCGGACGGCGGTCGCGTGGGCACGCCTGCAACAAGGGCAGAGTCGCCTGAGCATCATGCTCAACCACTCGCAGAGCCGCGAACTGTCGGCAACGGTCAACCGCGTGTTGCCGTTGCCGGGTACGCCAGCCCAGTACAAAGCCGCTGAGCAGTCGTTGTCAGCCCTCACACTGGACGACGGCTCTACCTTCGGGGATCTCGACATGACCGCCCCGCAACGGGCGGCAGCCCTGCGAATGATCGTCCAGACGGCGCGTGCTGACGCGGTGCAGGCCGCGAAAGGCGACCCGGCGGCTCTGGACGCGACGGACGCCAACTCCGCATTGCAGAACGCCTTTGATGAGCTACGCGCTGCGGGGGCTATCGATGTGCGGGACGGTCGGTTATACGGCATGAAGGTGTTTGTGCGATCACCAGGGGGCGGCACGGGTAGCCATACCCTCGGGGGTGACTCAGTGAGCGGGATACTACGCCAAGCCGGCGTGAAACCCCCGGCAGCGAAAGCGGCCCCGACGGGTAAAGGGTTCAACGCAGCCGCGTGGCTACAACAGAACGGGGGACAGTGATGAAAAGTTGGAGCGGTATCACGGGCAGCGCGCAGTACCAAGCTCTATCCCCCGACCAGCAGAGTCAGGTGCGTGACGCATACTACAACACGGTACTGGTGCCCGCCGCCAAGGCCCAGGGCATCCGCGGTGCCGATCTTGGGCGGCTCAAGACAGAGTTCTATTCCAGTGCCGACCTAACCCCGACGCCGTCGCCGCGCAGCGGCTCACAGAGCGAGCAGAAGGGTCTTACCGGGTGGGTGGAGAATCTCGGCAGCGGGGCGGCAGCAGCGGGTAAACACTGGATCGATACGCCTATCTCGAAACTGTGGGACGAGAGTGAGGTCAAGAAGTCGCTGATCGGCGTTCTCTCGCCCGGCCATGCACTGCCGCTGTTTGAGCAGGTCAGTTTGGTCAAGGCAGGTAAGGCGCCCGCGTCGTCCCTCGACTCCTATGCGGATTGGGGCGCCATCAGTCCTGCCGACCGGCAGGCCGTCTTGAAGGGCGGCAAGAGCCTGTCCGACGTGCAGGAAGGGAGCGTGCTGGCTATGGGCCATGCGCTAGGCCAGTTCGGCCATGCGCTTGTGCATAATCCCGGAGCGATCGTCAAGGGCATGTTCGACAACCCCTTCGACTTCGCCAGCGGCATCGCCACCGCGTATGTATCAGGTGCGGCAGGGAAAGCCGGTAGCGCCGCCGCCATCGGGTTGCGGGCGGAGAAATACGCGAAGGCGGTAGGGCTGGCCACCGAAGTCGGAACAGCAGGCGCGATCGGCGCAGGCGAACAGGCGTTCGCCAACAAGGCCGACCGTCATGCCGCGCAGCAATCTGCACTCACGGCAGGCGTTATGCAGGCGGCATCACAGGCACCGCTGCACGCCGCGCTCACGGTTATGGGTAAGGGGTGGCGCAAAGCCCAGGGCGCCGCGAAGGGCGCAGAGGAAGCGGCGACGGAATCCGCGCACGCGACCGACCACACCGACATCCCGGCGGAGGACATGGGGGATCACTTTCACAGTGTCGCGGAGGATGAATACCTGACGGCGCGTGCGGGTATCGCGAAGGCGGAGCGTGATCTCGGGGCACCCCCTAAGCGGCATAAAGGTGAAACTCCGGGTGACTTCGCGGCGCGTCAACAGGAGCATGCGGCGAAGAAGCAGGCCATCAACGACCTGCGGGAATCCCTGTTGCGGCCTCTTGAGCATCGCGTGAACGCCCCGCGTCCGATGACGGTAGACGATTCCGTATCGGCGGCTATGGATGAACTTGGCACCGATGCGTCTGACGAGGCCATTCGTGCCCGCGCCCGGTCACTGCTGGCCGACAGCAAGAAGGCGGCACAGGATTTCCGAGACCGGCAGAAGGCCCGTGCTGACCACCTAGAGGACTACCCGGAGCACAACCAAGCGTACACGCGCGGCATGGACGACGCCATCAACCGGCGTCGGGCCGGCGAGAAGTCGGTAAGCCCGGAAGGCGCACCGCCACCCGATCACGAAGATTTCTACGCTCGGTTGGCGCACACGTTGGGCGGCGAGATGGCACCAGGGCTGCCGGCACCCTCTGAGCTCCCCATCTACAGCAAGGGCGGTGTCGGGTATTCATCACTCCGTGATGCAGCCACGAACCACGTCCCGGTATTCGAGCCAGAAGGGCAGCCCGCAGCGGGAGCGAGATACGCTGAGTCAATGCGGTCGAAGCCGACTATCAAGCCCTCCGAGATGGCGCCAGGGTTGCCGGCACCCTCTGAGCTCCCCATCTACAGCAAGGGCGGTGTCGGGTATTCATCACTCCGTGATGCAGCCACGAACCACGTCCCGGTATTC
>JAEHJW020005622.1_pt1 | contig 17210 bp, 12 predicted proteins | sample 9271431 | NCBI WGS metagenome assembly JAEHJW02 | reverse complement strand
GCTTCAGCTTGCGCCTGCGCGTCCGCCACATGGCGCTTGAAGGCTTCCTGCTCTGCCGTAGAGAATGGCTTCTCGTGCTTCGCCTGCCAGTGTTCGGAAAATCCGGCAGACCAATCGCCGAAGCAGCCCCCCAGGCCGTCGTCAAACAGCTTGCACCAGCCTGCGGTGTTGCCGTTGCGTTTGCCGATACCGGGGAAGCGGTGCAGCTTGCCCGGTTCGATCGCCTCTGGCGGTTCCAGACCGGCGGCGCGCATCGCGTCGCGGAATTGGGAGATCGCATCATTCATCGCGCGGCCCTCCCATGCGGTTGATCCAATCGGCCAATCCAAGGGGGAACCAGCCCCAGAGAGCCAAGGTCACGATGGCCGCTTTCACGCGGGAAACGATGCCGGTAGAATGGCGTCTGCAAGTAGTCTTTGGGGTCGCTTGGTGCCCGCCAGTGCGGCCCTTTGTTTTTGTCGTCATGGCCGCCCCCGTTACCGCGCCGCCTTGCGGCTCGCCTCGATACGTTTCGCCAGCCAATCGTTTACCTCGGCTTCGATCCACCCGACAGCACGGCCGCCGAGCGAAACCGGCGCGGGGAAGCTGCCTTCGGCGACGCGCAGATAGATCGTGCTGCGGGAAAGCCCAGTGCGGCTCTTGACCGTCGGAAGTCTCAGAATTGTGGTAACCATGTTTGCGCCTCCATAGGCGTTGTTGAACACGGTTACGGATTGTTATGTCACGACTTGCCGCTGCGAATGCACCGTGCATAGCAGCGGTTAGCCTCTGCGTAGCAGCGGCTAGGCGGTCACGGGTCTGGGGTGTTTCTCAAAGCCTTGCGGGCGGTGGAGTAGGACATATCGAGCGCCGCACATTCTTCTTCGGCGCAGCGATCACGGGACGAGTATTTCCCGGTTGCCCATATCTCGCGTATCTGCTGTTGCTGCTCGCGGCTACCGCCGGGTTGATCGTGGCGCGCGTTTGCCGCTTTGCGTGCGGTTTGCTCACGCCATTGGGGTGTACCGACTTCCAAGCCTTCTTGCGCCGCGCTCACGGGTGTGATGCGTTTCTTGACGCTTTCTTTGACCTTCTGCACGCGGGCGGGCGGCAGGTCCACCATGGCGAGTACCGCCGACCGGTCGATGCCCGGCTGGCCAGCGGCGATAAAGGCAATTTCGGTCAGCGGCAGCATGTGCCCGGATGCTTTCAATGAAATAGGCTCGTTCAAGTCCAAGCGTAGCTCGGCCATCCGCTGCTTGCCTTGGACGGTTCCGAGTTTGAACGAGGCGTTATCGGTCTCTTTCTCTGGCTTGCCTTTCAGATTGAGCACCTTCGAAACCCATCGCGCGACCTGGGTCTGCGTGAGCTGCCACTGCTGCAAACGCACCAGCGGTATTTTCACCTTCCCCATTTCGTTGCGCACGTCGCAGGCCACGAAGGCCGCCGCAGTTTGCCCCGGCGGTGCAGGGGAGAACATCACAGGCATGAAGCAGTTTTCTTCACAGCCCAGACATTCAATCGTATCGGCGGGAGCCGTGGCCTTCAGCCATCCGGCTTTCCGAAAAACATCCATCGCGCCTTTCGGCCATCGCCGCACCTGTTCCCAGCCGATGACGCAATCGTCCCGTGTGTCCAGGCAGCCGATCAACTCGTGGAGAACATCATCCAGAGTCATGCCGGAACGGCTTCCTCGGTGGTGTCAGGTTCCATCAGCTCAATACCTGACGCGGCCAGCATCCTGCGGAGCACGCCGTCTCGCCCTTCGTGCCGTAGATTGCACGAATCCGGGTAGCCGATTGTAAAGGTGCGGCCCTTGGTGCGCGTGCCGGGGATCGGTGTCGTGAAAGTCGCGGCGATTTCCGCTTGGGTTACATGGAAGGGCGGCAGTTTCAAGCGGTCCATCACGTCATAAACCGCCTTGGGATTGGTCTTCGTCTCGGCCTCAACGGTAACGCGCCGCTTTCCGCCACTTATCAGGGATAGGCGCAGGCGCCGGATCACAACCGACTCGACCCCGCTGCCTTCGGGTGGGGTGAACACGAAATCCCGATCCGCCAGCGGATCAAGGTTATAAGCCCCCTCGCCACCGGCAAAGTCATCCAAGTCATCCAGCCCGAGAATGGTCTTGGCGAAGGTCTTTTGCAGGTCGCTCACATATTTGGTGTTGCCCGGTGCATAGGTGTCCAGTGCCCCCTCCGATTGCGTATAGACGAAGATGATCTCGAACGCGGGCAGCCGCGCGCGCAGCGCCAGCGTGTTGCCCTCCCATTCGGGATCGGACTGGCCAAAGTTGGAGAGATAGGCGAAGAAGTATTCCTTTTCACCGCGCCGGAAGACATCGACTTTGCTGTGGCGTCCGCGTCCTTCCCGCTCACGGAAGTAGACCCGCAATGCCTCGCCCAGCCGGTCGGCATCGGTCTGCTCGACCAATGGCGGCAGGTGGGGCAGGTCGTTGCGCCGTTTCCAGAACGAATCGGAGATGTTTTGCGCGTGAAGAATCGATGTCGCCGCAAGCCAATACCTGGGGTGCTCCAGGTAGGTCCACATCGCCTTGGCGTGTTCACCGTCGAACTGGTTGATGGCCTCGGGAAAGGTCTGGTCGTGATGCGGATAGTTGGTCGCCTCCTCGATTACCGCCGTCACTCCGCCATGAAACGACATGCCTTCGATTTCCTGGCACTCGGCTTCGATCAACGCCTGCTTGGCATCGTCCAAGTCCAAGACCGCCTGAAAGATCGCTTCGGCCGCGTCCCTGTTCTCGTTCAACGAGGCGAAATCAGTCTCCTGTAGAACGCCGTGCCGGTCGTGGAAATAGCGTCCCAGCAGGCGCTTGGGCACGCGCAGGAAGAAATGTGTCGGCGAGTAATCTCGGGCCATGGAGTCCCCCCTTGGGCCGGAATGTTATTGACCCGTTGGATTATGCCGGACTTTACTGTACATTGCAGTACATTCCCAGCCTGCCCACTGAGAGGGGAGCAATGGCCACCGCCAAGACCACCACGCTGACCTTTCGCATCGAACCGGCGCTGAAGGAGGCGCTGCGCACGGCGGCCGTCCGCGAGCACCGCTCCATCGCCAACATGGTCGAGGTGTTGATTCGGGACTATTGCGGACGGAACGGGATAGCGGTTCCCGAGCAGGGCACTTCGCTTGACGAAAACCCAAAACCGGCCAAGGGCGGGAGATAGGGCCCATGATTTCACCCTACCAGGCCAAATACTTTGCTTACGATCTCACGCGACGCTGCGCCCCGGACAGTGTCGAGAAGCTTGCCGGAGCGGTAGCCAGTGCCCAGGTTGACCTTAACCCCCATCAGGTCGATGCGGCCTTGTTCGCCTTCAGGTCGCCACTGTCCAAGGGCGCCCTGCTCGCTGATGAAGTCGGCCTTGGCAAGACCATCGAAGCCGGCCTGGTCCTTTCCCAGAAATGGGCGGAGCGCAAGCGAAGCATTCTGGTGATTACGCCGTCGAACCTGCGCAAGCAGTGGTATCAGGAGCTGACCGAGAAATTCTTTTTACCCTGCCGCATTCTGGAATCCAGGTCGTACAACGCAGCTATCAGGCTAGGCGAATTCCGCCCCTTTGAAGCACCTGAAATCGTCATCTGTTCCTATCAGTTTGCCAAAGGCAAGGCGGGTGACGTGAATGCCGTGGCGTGGGATCTGGTCGTGATCGATGAGGCGCATCGCCTGCGTAACGTCTACAAACCAGCCAACGTCATCGCCAACACCCTCAAAATGGCGCTGGCCGGCAAAGACAAGCTACTGCTCACCGCAACACCGCTGCAAAACTCGCTGCTAGAGTTGTTCGGCTTAGTGAGTTTCATTGACGAACATACCTTTGGCGACCTGAAAAGCTTTCGCGAGCAGTACACCAACCTGAATCAGGAACAGGTGTTCGGCACGCTCAAGGCACGGCTCAAGCCCGTCTGCCATCGCACCCTGCGCCGCCAGGTTACCGCATACATCCCCTACACCAAGCGACTAGCCCTGGTCGAGGAATTCACGCCAGAAGAAAGCGAAGACCGGCTTTACAAGCTCGTTTCCGATTACCTGCAACGAGACAACCTGCAAGCCCTGCCTGCCAGCCAGCGTACCCTGATGACGTTGGTTCTGCGCAAGCTGTTGGCTTCGTCCACGTTTGCCATCGCTGGGGCACTGACCACTATTGTGAACCGGCTCAAGGCGAAGCTGGGCAAGAAGGCGCCCGCCGAGACTCTGGGAGAAGCGTTGGATGCGGACTACGAGGCCCTGGACGAGACGGCCGAGGAGTGGGAAGACGATGATCTTGCCGAACCCCTGAGCGAGAACGATCGCATTGCCATCGAACAGGAGATCGCCGATCTCGATGCCTTCGCCCAGCTCGCCGCCTCCATCCAGCACAACGCCAAAGGCAAAGCCTTGCTCAAGGCGCTCGACATTGCCTTTGCCAAGGCCAAGCAAATCGGCGGGGCGGAGAAGGCCATCATCTTCACCGAATCACGCCGCACCCAGAGCTACCTGCTGCGGCTGCTGGCGGACAGCTCCCATGCCGAGGGTATTGTCCTGTTCAACGGCACCAACACCGACGAAAGTTCGAAACAGATTTACGCCCGATGGTTGGAACGTCACCAGGGCAGCGACCGCGTCACCGGCTCCCGTACGGCCGACATGCGCTCCGCGCTTGTGGACTACTTCCGTGAAGAAGGTCGCATCATGATCGCAACCGAGGCCGGGGCCGAAGGCATCAACTTGCAGTTCTGCTCTCTGGTGGTGAATTACGACCTGCCCTGGAACCCGCAGCGCATCGAACAGCGCATCGGCCGCTGTCATCGCTACGGCCAGAAGCACGACGTGGTGGTGGTTAATTTTCTCAACCGCAAGAATGCTGCCGACCAGCACGTGTACGAATTGCTGCGCGACAAATTCCAGCTTTTCGAGGGCGTCTTCGGCGCCAGTGATGAGGTGCTGGGCGCCATCGAATCCGGCGTGGACTTCGAGAAGCGTATTGCCGCCATCTACCAGACCTGCCGCAAGCAGGAGGAAATCCAGAGCGCCTTCAACCAGCTCCAGCTCGAGTTGAGTCTGGAGATCAACGAATCCATGACGCGCACCCGCCAGAAGCTGCTGGAACATTTCGATGATGAAGTGCGCGAAAAACTCAAGGTGCGCGACGAAGTCTCCCGGGCCAGCCTCAACCGCTTCGAGCGCCTGCTCATCGACCTTACCCGGTATGAGCTGAATGGCCACGCCCGATTCATTGACGATTCATCATTCCGGCTGGAGAACTGCCCTTTTCCCGGCGAGATTCCGCTCGGCCTGTACGAACTGCCGCGCCGTTCCGGCAAGGCGCATCTCTACCGGCTTAACCACCCGCTCGCCGACGCGGTGGTGGCACAGGCCAAGGGGCGCAAGTTGCCGCCGGCGGAAATTTGCTTCGACTACGGCCAGCACGACGGCAAGGTCACCAGTCTTGAACCATATATCGGCCGGTCCGGCGTTCTTCAGTTGTCGTTGCTTACTGTCGAGGCCCTTGACCAGGCCGAAGATCAATTCCTCCTTGCCGCGATCACCGATAAGGGTGACGTCCTGGACGATGACGTTATTCAACGGCTGCTCACGCTTCCCGCTGCGGAAGCCGCGCCGGTAGCCAGCATCCCGCATGAGACGCGGCTAAAAGAGATCACCAGCTTTCGCGAACAGGCCACGTTGCAGGCCATTGCGGAGCGCAATGGGGAGTTCTTTGTGGCCGAGGCGGTCAAGCTCAACGGCTGGGCGGATGACCAGATTGGGAGCGCCGAACGGGCACTGGCCGAGGCGAAGCGCCGCATCCGCGAGTTGCGCAACGAGGCCACCAAAGCCAGCAGCATCGAGGAACTGGCGTGTGTCCAGACTGAAATCCGCGACACCGAGCGCCGCCAGCGCAAGCTGCGACAGGAAATCTTTGATGTGGAAGATCGTATTCTTGCCAAGCGCGATGAGCTGGTCGAGGCCATGAAATCAAAACTCAAGCCCGTGGTGAGATCGCAGACGTTGTTTACGCTGCGCTGGATGCTCGCGGGAACAACATCAGAGCATTAAGGAAATCAAGGGAGCCGCAACATGACAACCAGCCCGCCCGGCCAACCTACCCCGGTATCCGCCAACTTCGATAAGCTCAAGGCCAAGCTGCGCGAGCTGTTCGAGCTGGACAAGGCCGACCTCGATTTCGGCATCTACCGAGTTCTGCGCGCGCGGCATAAAGAGATAGCCGAGTTCCTGGATAAGCATCTGGAAAAGACGGTGCGCGAGGCGTTGCTATCGCATGGCAGCCTGCACCAATCGGGATTGGAAGCAGATATGCACAAGGCTGAACAGGCAGCCAAGTATGCCGGTATCAACCCGGAGCAGTCGCCGCGCGTATTGGAAATACGCGAAAAGCTAAAGGCCGGGAACGATCTCGATGCGTTGGCCGACGAAGTCTATTCCCATCTCTATACCTTCTTCTCACGCTACTACCAGGAGGGCGATTTCCTCGGCTTGCAACGTTCCACCGTGCACGGGCGCGAGAAGTACATGATTCCCTACAACGGCGAGGAGGTGAAACTGATCTGGGCCAACATGGACCAGTATTACATCAAGTCCTCCGAGCTGCTGCGCGATTACGTTTTCCAGATTGCGCAGGGCGCGGGCACGCTGTTTGAAGTCGCCTCGACGGAGCGCTACACCGTCCACTTCAAGCTGGTTGAGGCCGACACCGAAAAGGATAATCGCAAGCACAACAGCAAGACCACCCGCGCCTTTGCGCTCGAGGACGAGAACCCATTTTGCGAGGACGACCCCAACACGCTAACAATCCGCTTCCGCTACCGGGAGCACGCCGCCGAGCGCAACTTGCAGGACAAGCTCAATGGCGACACGGAAAAGACCTTGGCCGACAACCTGCCGCCCAAGTGGAAGGAGATACTTTTTGCGTCCGACCCAAGTTATCAGGGCAAAGACAAGAAGGACACGCGCACTCCCCTGCAAAAGCACCTGCGGTCCTACACCGCTAAATACCAGTTCGACTACTTCATCCACAAGGACTTAGGATCGTTCCTGCGCCGCGAGCTGGACTTCTACATCAAGAACGAAATCATGTACCTCGACGACATCGAGGACACGAGCGCCCCGAAGGCCGAGGAATATCTCTCCAAGATTCGGGCGCTGCGCCGCTGCGCGGTGCCGGTTATCGGCATGCTGGAGCAACTGGAGAATTTCCAGAAGAAGCTCTGGCTTAAGAAGAAGTTCGTGGTGGAGACGCGCTACTGCATGACGCTCGACCGTGTACCCGAGTCGCTCTACCCGGAGATCGCCGCCAACGCCGCCCAGCGTGAGGAATGGGTGAAGCTTTATGCGATCAATGAGATCAAGAAAGACCTGGTCCAGCCCGGCTACAGTGAACCGCTCACCGTGGAGTTCCTCAAGGCCAACCCGCACCTGATAGTCGACACACTGCATTTCGGACGGGAATTCACGCGCCAGCTGTTAGCCGATATTGAGGACCTTGATGTTTCGCTCGATGGTGTCTGCTTCCAGTCTGAAAATTTCCAGGCACTACAACTCATGCAGGAGCGGTATCGGAAGCAGGTAAGGTGCGTCTATATCGACCCACCTTACAACACTCCCTATTCTCGGATCATCTACAAGAACAATTTTCTCCATTCGACATGGCTGGCACTCCTTAGGCAAACCTTGCCTCTTGTTCCGCCTCTCTGGAAAGAGCCTTCGAGCTTTGGGTTTGCAATTGATGATTTCGAACAAGCGAACTTGGCTAGCTTGCTTGATGGCACATTTCCAAATCTCGAACGGTCCACGATCATCGTAAATCACCATCCACAAGGCGCAGGTGGTCGCGTATCTAGGACGCATGAGTACTACATGGTGTTGTCGCCACCCGATGCTCCTCCTTTACAGGGCGAACCACGCGAAGACATGGAAGAGGATCGCAACTTCATGCGCAGTGGAACTGGCGAGAATAACTACCGTTACGGTCGTTGGAGAAGTTTCTACGCTCTCCTTCTCGATCCAAATACGGGAAAAATAGTGGACGCTGAGGAACCACCCGCAGTTGACGCGACCTACCCAACTGGCCCCACAGAATCAGGGTTAGAGCGAATCTATCCGCTTAACTCCCGCGGTGAGGAACGCGTGTGGCGAGCCAGCTATGAGACTGGAAAGAAGAAGGCCCAAGCCGGCGAGATTGAGCGAACAGAGCGAGGGGCAATATACCAGCGGCTCGATCATAGCGGTAAGCGCGAGACCCTGTTCAGCAATTGGACAGATTCTATTTTCAATGCAGGAATACAAGGTACGAATGTGTTGAGTGATCTTGGGCTCGGCGGGGAATTTGATTACCCGAAGTCGCTATTCACTATCACGACAGGTCTGTGGGCGCAAACATTTAATGACAATGAGGCGATTGTTCTTGACTACTTTGGTGGTTCTGGAACAACAGGCCATGCAGTCATCCACATGAATCGAACACACAAAGGGAGAAGAAAATACGTCCTTGTTGAAATGGGCGCGCATTTCGACCGCGCGCTTGCCCCGCGTCTGAAGAAGGTTGTGTATTCTACTGACTGGAAAGACGGCAAACCGCAGAATCGCCACACCGGCATCTCCCACGCGCTCAAGATCGTCCGCCTCGAAGGCTACGAGGACGCGCTCAACAACCTGCGTCTGAAGCGCACGCCGGAGCAGGAAGCCGCGCTTGAGGCTGCGCCAGAACGGGCGCGCGACGAGTACTTGCTCGGCTACTTACTCGACGTGGAAAGCACGGGTAGTGCAAGCCTCCTCGATCTCGACCAGTTCCGCGACCCGTTCGCATACAAGCTCAAGATCGCCACGTCCAGCGCGGGCGGGACGGTGGACACGACCATTGATCTGGTCGAGACCTTCAACTGGCTGCTAGGGCTGAAGGTGAAGCACATTGATGCGCAAAAGGGCTTTGTTACCGTTACTGGCGAGAAGCGCGTGGGCGGGCGCACGCTGGTGATCTGGCGTACGCTGTCCGCTGACCCCATCGCCGACAACAAAGCGCTGGAGGGCTTCCTGGGCAAGATCACGGTCAACCCGGCGGATACCGAGTTCGACTACATCTACATCAACGGCTCACACACGCTTAACGACCCACACGACAAAGTGCACATCATCGAAGAAGCCTTCCAGCGGCTGATGTTCGATACCCCCGACTTCGGAATGGAGGCGTGAGCATGGCGCATTTTGCCGACAAACTGGTGCTGGCCCGCTGGGCTTTGCGGCAATTCGGCGTCGAAAAGTTCGAACAGATTGCCGATATGCTCAAGGTGCCGGAGTTAGAAGGCTGGGTCGAGGATGGTGGGACAAAGTACGTGCAACAGCTTGTTGCCCGTTTGCCGAAGCAACGCGCGCTCTCGGACGATCAGCTTCACGAGCACGACGGCAACATCGTCGGGCACTGGAAGCACATCACCCGCCATCGCAACCTGCAAGGGCAGACGCTTTATCCGCTCTACTTCCAGTATCTCGGCCTGCTGGTTACGGAAATGTACCTGGACCGCTACTTCCGCGACCGTGACAGCTTGGTCGAATCCCTGAACGTGACCGTGGACGGCTATAACCGCGACGTTGCACAGCGCGAGCAGTTCGCGCCTTTCTCTGCAGACGACATCAATAAGCTGGCGTTCTGGATGGCGACTGGTAGTGGCAAGACTTTGCTGATGCACTGCCACATCCGCCAGTATCTGCACTATCTTGGCAAGGCTGGGCGGAGGCAGGAGCTGAACCGCATCATCCTGTTGACGCCGAATGAAGGCCTTTCGCGTCAGCACAAGGAAGAGTTCGAGCTGTCAGGTATGGAGGCCGAGTTATATGACCGCCAGAGCGGCACGCTCTTCACCGGGCGCGGGGTGGATATTATCGACATCCACAAACTGCGCGAGACTTCGGGCGAAAAGACCGTGGCCGTGGATACCTTCGAGGGTAATAATCTCGTGCTGGTGGATGAAGGCCATCGCGGCTCCGGCGGCGAGGAGTGGATGGATAAGCGCGCGCGGCTATGCGCGCAGGGATTTTCTTTCGAGTACTCCGCCACCTTTGGGCAGGCGATTAAGGCGGCGAGCGGGCCAAAACAGAAAGCGCTGACCCAGACCTATGCCAAGTGCATTCTCTTCGACTACTCGTACAAGTTTTTCTACGACGACGGTTACGGAAAGGACTTCAATATCCTGAACCTGGCGGAAGAACATGAGGACGAGACTCGCCCGCTTTATCTGACCGCCTGCTTGCTCTCCTTCTATCAGCAGTGCCGGCGCTTTGCGGATGGCGGCAGTCAGCTTGTGCCCTATCTGCTGGAATCACCGCTCATGGTGTTCGTGGGCGGCTCGGTCACCGGCCAGCGCCAGACACAGGAAGACACCGACGTGGTGCTGATCCTCAAGTTCCTCGCCGCATTCATTGCCGACCGTGCGGAAAGCGAAAGGCGGCTAGGCAAACTGTTAGCGCGGCAGGACGGCCTGGTTGCCGGTGGGCAGCGAGTGTTTGAACGTTTGTTCCCCTACATGGAACGGCTCTACAAACCGGAACAGGCCGGCGAGCTGTTCAGCGACATCTTGCGTTACGTCTTCAATGCACCCGGCGGGGGGCAGTTGCACATCATGCGCCTCACGGGGGCCGAGGGGGAGATCGGCCTGCGTGTCGGCGAGAACGAATGGTTTGGTGTGGTGAACGTCGGCGACGCCAAAAAGCTCTGCGACCTGTGTGCTGAGCGCAAGGATGCGGAAGAGCATTATGTCGTCGAGGACCTGTCGTTCTCGGGCTCGTTGTTCGATGAGATTAAGCGGCGCGGTAGCCCTATCCGGTTGCTTGCTGGCGCCAAGAAATTCACCGAAGGCTGGAGCTCGTGGCGCGTTTCGGCCATGGGCCTGATGAACGTCGGCCGCAAGGAAGGAAGCGAGATCATCCAGTTGTTTGGTCGTGGTGTACGTCTGAAGGGTTTCCGCTTTAAGCTCAAGCGCTCCAGCGTGCTCGACGCCGCCGATTTGCAAGGCGATTGTGTGCCGGAGACGCACCCAGACCACATTGAGTTACTGGAAACGCTCAACATCTTTGGTATCCGCAGCGACTACATGAAGGAATTCGAGGAGTATCTCGAAGAGGAAGGTGCGGGGGACGACAAGCGCCGGGAGATTATTTTCCTGCCAACGATCAAGCTGCCAGAATTCGGCCAGGAGAAGATCCGGCTCCATGTCATCCGGCCCAAGGCCGAAATGCCGGACTTCAAGAAGACCGTGCGGATGAAACTGGAAAGTCTTGAGGGCAGGCTCAGCAACAAGGTGACTTCGGACTGGTACCCCCGCCTGCAGAAGCGCTCGTCGCTCAGTCAGGGCGGAGCTGCCGCGGTGGCTCTGAATCAGGAGGCGCTGCGCAATGAACATCTTGCCTTCCTGTCCTGGGAGACCATCTGGTTCGAGCTGGAACGCTACAAGCGCGACAAGGCGTATTACAACGTCGTCTTTTCGCCCGCGGAGCTGCGCGATCTTTTCAAGTCATCCTGGTGGTATGAGTTGTTTATCCCGCCCGGATATTTGGAGTTTCGCGGTCTCGAGCAACGGTTGCTGTGGCAGGACATCGCGATTCACCTGCTCAAGGGCTACATCGACTGCTTCTATCAGTTTCACAAGCGTGAGTTCGAGGCGCCGTATCTCGAATATCAGGTGTTGCGACCGGCGGATAAGTTGGTGTTGAGGCAGTACCAGCTTCTCGTAAAAAAATCCGAGAAAAAGCTCATAGAGCGGCTGCGTGAGCTAGCGGAGAAATTCAAGGACGGCCAGTTCGAGGCATTCAGTTTCGACAAACTGTCGATCTTTCAGGCTGCACGCCATCTCTACCAACCGCTCGTCCATTTGAGCCACAACGGCGGCGAGGATTCATTGGTAAAGATCGTGCCCACACATCTCAATAAAGGCGAAAAGCGCTTCGTGGACGATCTGGAAACCTTCTGCAAGGCGGAAGCGAAAGCAATGCTGGTCGACACTGAGCTTTACCTGCTCCGCAACCACAGCTCGGACAAAGCTATTGGGTTCTTCACCGAAAGCGGCTTTCGCCCCGACTTCATTTTGTGGCTGCTCAAGGACGGCCAGCAGACCATCGCCTTTGTGGACCCGAAGGGGATGCGGAATTTAACCGACAACTTCAACAATCCGAAGATTCAGTTCGCGCAGAAGATCAAACAACTGCAAGCCGACCTAAAGCGCGACGACATCCGCTTGGAGTCGTTTCTCCTGTCGCAAACCCATCGCCATGACCTGCGCTGGCCGAAACTAGGTGAAAAAGGTAAGCAAGCGACAAACGCTGACTACCGGCAGCACCACATCCTTTTTGCCGTGGACAACCCGCCGGAGTACGTGCACGAACTTGTTTCGTCGTTGATGTGACCGTGTCTCATGTCACGGAGTGCAACCCCTTGGCCCAGTTGCTGATGGAATATCCAGCGAGGCACTGAAACGATGACCGATACCTTCAACGTCTATTGCGACGAATCGTGCCATCTCGAAAACGACCACCAGAAGGCGATGGTGCTCGGGGCGGTCTGGTGCCCGCTGGAAAAGACACGAGAGATCGCCGTCCGCCTACGCGAGATCAAACAGAAGCATGGTGTGTCTCCGCAGTTTGAAGTGAAGTGGACCAAGGTATCGCCTGCCAAGAAGGACTTGTATCTAGACCTTGTCGATTACTTTTTCGATGACGATGATCTACACTTTCGCGCCTTGATCGTGCCCGACAAAGCTTTGTTGCGGCACGGCGCTTTCCCCGGCCAGGACCACGACACCTGGTATTACAAGATGTACTTCGACATGCTGAAGGTCATTTTCCGGCCCGATGCACGCTACCGGGTTTATCTCGACATCAAGGACACGCGCGGCGCGCAGAAGGCGGCGAAGCTGCACGAGGTGTTGTGTAACAGTATGTATGACTTCTCGCGTGAAGTGATCGAGCGCCTGCAACTGGTTCACTCCCACGAAGTCGGGCAGTTGCAGTTGGCCGATCTGCTGATAGGCGCTATTGCTTACCTGAATCGGGAATTGCAGGGCAACGCAGGGAAGGCAGCGATCATCGAACGGATGCGGCAACGATCCAGCTACGGCCTGGACAGGACGACGCTGCTGCGGGAAGAGAAGATCAATCTGTTTCGCTGGCACGCGGCGGAGGTGCAGGGATGAGTGACATGCCTGCTTGGCTGCCGCCTTTGGTTTTGTTCGGGGAGTACGGCGGCAATTGGAATGCCTATCTGGATGCCATTTATCAATGGTTCAAGCAGGATTTCATTGACAGTAAGCCGGTGTTTCAGGGGCGGCGGCTCGGTCTGAAACGTCATCCGATGACGCACGGCAAGGAAGCGACCTTTTGGCACATGACATCGGAAGGCATGGAGGAAGAAAATCGCACCCCCGACCTTAGGCGGTGTGAGCGGATACGCTGGCCGAAGCCTGTCATAGAACATGCTGACGACCCGAAGGTAAAGTATTGGGTATCGGTGAAGCGCAATGAGGATCGCATACACATTTGGCTGGAAGACCTGGATTACGTCGTGGTTTTGGCGGATAGAAGGAGATTTCTATTGCCATGGACGGCGTTCCTGGTGACGAGGGAACACACCAGGGCGAAACTACGGAAGCAGTACGAAGCCTATTGGAAAAACAGGCCCCAGAAAGGCTGAAGCCGCCCCGGAGAACGGCTTCGTAACTCCTTCTACGCATGGTAGATGAGCTGTTTACATTATCGGCTCGACCTAGGGGAAACTCAAGGCTTATTTTGAGCCGCCAACCCCTTGGACAGCCCGCTCTCCGCCACGGCGCCCTTGCCGAACCCGAACGCCGTCGGATGCTTCGCAACCGGCTCGGTGGCTTCGGTTGGCTGGGTTGTCTTCGTTGCCGCTTACGCGGTGGCACTGGCAGGCTCGGCTTGCGCCCAGTCTGCCGCGCCCCCGCACGGCGCTGCGCTTTCCCGCCCGCGTGTGTCTGCGGCTTCGTTCGCCGTCCGGTGCTGCCTACCCAGCCAGGTTCGGTGGTCGGCAATTCAACATAATGCCAGGAATTATGCGCAGCGCTAACACGCTGTCCGCTTCGCCGCATAATTTGAACGATGTGTAAATTGCCTCCGCCGTTTCTTGATCCCCCGCCCGCCCAGAGGGCCGCTGCTGCGCCTCGCTTCCTGTCCGCCCCGAAGGGGCTCCCGTTTGAGAGTTGACAGCGCTGTGAACAACGTACACAATAAGCTGTGTACAAGGTTCACAGATGGGGCGGGCATGGCAAACAGTCACGGCGAAGAGCTGGTAGGAATCAATGAAATAGCTGAATTGGCGGGTGTCTCTCGGCAGGCCGTTGCCAATTGGCGTTCTCGGTTCTCGGGCTTCCCCAAACCCATCGCTGAACTTAAATCCGGTCCGGTTTTCCGGCGCTCCCAAGTGCGTGCTTGGCTTAGAACTAGGAGGGTTTCCATGGCACATGTTGTTTCCACCATCAACTTAAAAGGTGGGGTCGGCAAGACCCACACGACGGTTGCGCTCGCTGAAGTCTATTCGGCGTTACTGCGGAAGAAGGTGCTTGTGATTGATCTCGATCCTCAGACAAATGCAACGACGATGCTGATCGGGGAAGAGAAATGGGCAGAACTGAACAAGAAGGATCAAACGTTAGCCCGCCTTTTCAAGGACGCACTTGATCCGGAGAACCCGAAGTTTGATCTCGGTAAGTCCCTTCAAAAGCACGTGTCAGATGTCCAGTCTGCAAAAACAATCGACTTGCTTCCTTCAAGCCTCGACCTGATCGACGTGCAGGATCGCTTGGCGACGGTCCCCTCTGGCCGCTTTTACGCGGTTAATCCAATTGATCTCCTGACTCGCGCTGTCCGACCAATTGTCGACGACTACGACATCATACTCATCGACTGCCCGCCGAATCTTGGCGTGATCACGCTCAACGGGTTGCGCATGTCGAACGGCTACGTGATCCCGACCATCCCGGATGTGCTGTCTACGTATGGCATTCCGCAGATCGTGAAGCGCGTTGGCGAATTTTCGCAGCAGATTGTTGAACCGGTTGAGCCCCTGGGAATCGTGGTATCCAAGTACCGCGATCAGTCGACGGTACACCAGAATGTTGTAAAGCGGCTCCGTGAAGGCAAAGACGCGCCCCTCTTCAAGACCATCATCAAAGAGAATAACCAGATTGCCAGTGCTGCCGAGTTTTCTCCCGGTCAACGGACGCTTAAGCAGAAATATGGGTACCAGTGGCAGGTTGACGCATATGAAGAACTGGCCAAAGAGATTTGGGAGGCGCTGGAAGGATGACCTTAGAAAACAAGGTTGCTGCACTGTTTGAGGCCATTCTCGTAGAAATTCGACGTAATCCAGAATTCGCCGAGAGATTGGCAACAGCCCTGGAAGGCTTGGGGAAGGACATTGACGCCGATGTGCCGAAAAAAGGGAAAGGTGGGAGACGAGCGCCAGCCGTCCTTGATCCTGTTGCCGTATATCAGGAAGGCGACGCAATTCTGCGGCAACGCCTCGCTGCTCTCGACCTTGAACAGTTGCGCGACATCATAGCGGAATACGGGATGGACCCCGGCAAGCTGGTCTTGAAATGGAAAACCAAAGAGCGGGTCATCGACCACATCGTGGATACCGCCGCCGCCAGAGCGAAGAAGGGGGAAGCCTTCAGGTAACGGCAGGCGAGGCGCGTTGTGCGCCCCAGCGCTGGTGCCCGCGCAAGGGGATTACTTCGGCCTCGGCCTTCAGCTTGTCGAGATAGTCCGCCCATTGCTGCATCATCTTCCGCCGCTCGGGTAGGTGCGCGGTGCGGTTGTAGGCGCGTCCGTTTGGGTCGCGCACGGCGTGGGCAAGTTGGTGTTCGATGTAATCGGGGCGCACGCCCAGCACTTCATCGAGGATGGTTCGCGCCACAGCGCGGAAGCCGTGACCGCTCATTTCTTCTTTGCCGATGCCCATGCGCCGCATGGCGGCAAGGATCGCGTTATCGCTCATCGGCCGCTCGTTGCTGCGCGCGCCTGGAAAGACAAAGCGCCCGCGTCCGGTGAGTGGTTGCAGTTCGCGCAGGATTTCCACGGCCTGCCGGGAGAGAGGGACGATGTGCGGTGTGTTCGTCTTGGTGACGGTATAGCGCCACTCTTGCGCGCCGAGGTCGATGTCTCCCCATTCGGCCTTGCGCAATTCGCCGGGGCGGACGAAGACCAGTGGGGCGAGGTGCAGGGCGCAGCGAACGGTGAGCGTGCCTTGGTAGCCATCCAGCGCCCGCAGGATTTCGCCAACCCGTTTCGGATCGGTGGTCGCCGCGAAGTGTTCGCCTTTCACCGGGGGCAGGGCGCCGCGCAGGTCGCCGGAGGGGTCACGTTCGGCGCGTCCGGTGGCGACGGCATAGCGGAACACTTGCCCGCAGTTGCCCAAGGCGCGGTGCGCGGTCTCCAGGGCGCCCCGGTCTTCGATCCGCCGCACAACGGTGAGCAATTCGGGCCCGGCGATTTCGGCAACGGGGCGTCCGCCGATCCACGGGAAAATGTCGCGATCCAAGCGCCGGATGATGCGGTTGCCGTGGTCTTTGGCCCAGGTGGCAGAGTACTTGGCAAACCATTCGCGTGCCACCACCTCGAAGCTGTTGGCCACCCGGTCGGCCCGTGCGGATTTCTGCGCCTTGCGGTTCTCGCTGGGGTTGGTGCCATCAGCCAGCAGTTTACGCGCCGCGTCCCGCCGCTCGCGGGCGTCCTTCAGGCTCACGTCCGGGTACACGCCCAGGGATAGCCGCTTTTCTTTGCCGTCGAAGCGGTATTTGAGCCGCCACCACTTCCCGCCGGAGGCGGAGACTTCCAGATAAAGGCCGCGCTCGTCGAAGAGCTTGACGGGCTTCTCGCCAGGCTTGGCGTTACGGATTGCGGTATCGGTCAGCGGCATTGGGGGCAACTCCATGTAGGGGCGACTCACTTGCCCCCAATGTTGCCCCTAGTTGCCTACGGGTGTCAATGGACAGTGTTGCCCCTTATTGGACATAAAAGACAATAAAAAACCCGCTGTTACGCGGGTTCTAAGATGTTTCTGGATGTTGCTGGAGGCTAAAATGGTGGAGACGGCGGGAATCGAACCCGCGTCCGCAAATCCTCAGCCAGTCAGTTCTACATGCGTAGTCTGTCTACGGTTTCGCCCGTCGCCCTCCGACAGACAGGACGGCTACGGGTTGAGCCT